>TARA_R110000787_G_scaffold16622_34_pt1 | contig 38927 bp, 34 predicted proteins | sample TARA_R110000787 | Tara Oceans TARA_R110000787 (sample SAMEA4397920) | marine metagenome | biome: Polar Biome; feature: [DCM] deep chlorophyll maximum layer (ENVO:01000326); material: water (ENVO:00002006), including particulate matter (ENVO:01000060) such as... | depth 35 m | reverse complement strand
CCAGCCGGCGGCTGCGGCTTGTCTGGCGTGGTGATGCGGTTCGCGCAGACCGGTTTGCGGCGGTTGTCGGCAGCCTTGGATACGGGGTGATGCCGGTTGACGAGGAGGAAACGGATCAGCCGGGCTACCGCGAAGAACGTCAGTTGCTGGCGGCTCTGGCGATTGCCGGGTTTGCGGCAGCCAATGTGATGTTGCTGTCGGTTTCCGTCTGGTCCGGCCATGTGTCCGGCATGGGGGAAGGCACGCGAACCCTGTTTCACTGGCTGTCGGCGCTGATCGCCCTGCCGGCGATTGCCTGGTCTGGCCGTCCGTTCTTCCGGTCGGCCTGGCGGGCACTGAGCAAACGCCGTCTGAACATGGATGTGCCGATCGCCCTTGCCGTGGTGCTGGCCAGCGCGATGTCGGTCGCCCAGACGGCGATGGGGTCAGAACACGCCTATTTTGATGCGGCGATCACCCTGCTGTTTTTCCTGCTGGTCGGTCGCTATCTCGATCAGCGCATGCGCTCGCGTGCCCGCTCTGCGGCGGCCCGTCTGGCAGGTCTGGCCCCGCGCCGGGCGACCCGCATATCGGATGATGGCGGGCTGACTGAAACCCGGGTAGAGGATCTGACCGCGGGGATGCGGATACGGATCATGCCCGGTGACCGCCTGCCAGTTGATGGCGAGGTTGAGGCGGGGTCTTCCTCGCTTGATGTCAGCCTGCTGACCGGTGAAAGCGTGCCGCAGATTGTCCGGCCGGGTGCTGCCGTGCATGCGGGAACGGTCAATCTCGACGGGGTGCTGACGGTCCGTGTGCTGGCTGTCGGTGCGGCAACTCTGCTGGCTGATATCGCCCGGATGACCGAGGCGGCAGAAGGCCGGAAGACGGATTATGTCCGACTGGCAGACCGGCTGGCGCAATGGTACGCGCCGGTTGTCCATATTGTTTCCGCAGCAGCCTTCTTCGGTTGGCTGTTTGTCGGGGGCGGCTGGGCCTGGTCACTGACGGTGGCGATCACTGCCCTGATCATCACCTGTCCCTGTGCCCTTGGCCTGGCCGTACCGGCAACTCAGACGGTGGCTGTCGGCCGCCTGCTGGCAAAAGGCATTGTCGTCAAGGCCCCGGACGGGCTGGAACGGCTGGCGGAGGTCGACACGGTCATTTTTGACAAGACGGGCACTCTGACCGAAGGACGCCCTGTTCTCCTGAATGCGGAAGATCATAAGCCTCGGGATCTGACGCTGGCGGCGTCTCTTGCCCGGCACAGCCGTCACCCGTTCTCGCGGGCGCTGGTGGTTGCTGCTGGCGACCCTGCGGGTCTGGCTGTCGGGGATGTGCGGGAAGAAGCCGGGGCGGGTCTGGAAGGCCTGTTTGACGGCCAGCCGGTCCGGCTTGGCAGTGCCCGGTGGTGTGGCGTCGAAGAACAGGTATCGGAGACGGGTACAGACAGTGTGGTCTGGCTGCAAACGGGCGATCAGCCAGCTGTTGCGTTCAGGTTTGAAGACCGGCTGCGGGATGATGCGGTGGAAGCCGTGGCCGGCCTGCGGGCTGCCGGGCTTCGTGTCCTTCTGCTGTCGGGCGATCAGACTGGCCCGGTAACACAGGTTGCGGTGGCTCTGGGCATCACGGATGCGCGGGCAGGTCTGTCGCCGGGGGATAAGCTGGCCGTCGTTGAGGCGCTGAGAGGCGAAGGCTGCCGGGTGCTGATGGTTGGTGACGGGCTGAATGATGCCCCGGCGCTGGCAGCCGGTCATGCCTCGGCCTCACTGGGCGATGCGGCGGATATTTCGCGCATGGCGTCTGATGTTGTCCTGCAGGGTAACCGGTTGCGGGGACTGGTTGAGCTTGTCACCGTCGCCCGTGCCGCAAAGCGGATCGCCTTTCAGAATTTTGCCATGGCCCTGCTGTATAATCTGGTGGCCGTGCCGATCGCCGTTCTGGGTTTTGCCACGCCACTGATCGCCGCTGTGGCCATGTCGTCGAGTTCCCTGCTGGTAACACTGAATGCATTGCGACTGCGTTTGGTTGCCCGAAAGGCCGGCGGATGAATGTGATTGTCTGGCTGATACCGGTGGCGCTGTTTCTCGGCCTGGTCGGGCTTGCCGGGTTTTTCTGGGCCGTCCGCAGTGGTCAGTTCGATGATCCGGACGGTGCGGCCAACCGTATTCTGCTGGATGACGACAAGCTCTGACTGGCGGATCCGGGATGATGAGCGTTTGCGATTTTCCGGTCAGCAGAGCGACCTAGATAAAGATAACCGAACCGTCGCGTGAGGCGTCGTTCAGCAGGGTCACCAGCCCGGCGACCTCCAGCGGCAGATCAGCGCACAGGTCAGCTGCAGTCAGCCCCTCTGCCCGCAGCCCCATCTCACAGACAATGAACCGGACCCCCAGTGTGCTGCAGGCCTGCAGCAGCTCATCAAAGCCGCCGATGCCCCGGTCGCGATATTCTGCGTCTTTCTCTGCGCCGCTGCGGCCATCTTCGGCGGGCAGGTCGTGCCAGCCCTCACCGGCCCTCAGCGCACGGGTTGCCGACATGGTGAAGAACAGCGTCGCCGGACGGTTGATGGCAACAGCAGAGCTGGCCATTGCCAGTGCGTAATGCAGCTTGTCGTAACTGCCGCTGAACAAAACGAGACTGAGTTTCTCTGGCGTCTTGTCTGCACTCATCACCGGCTCCGGCAGAAAACTGATTCAGGCATCATGGGCGGACAGGTCGGTGATGGTCGGGGTTTTGCCGCAGAGGGCACAATCCGGGTCTTTCGGCAGCCGGATGGTCCGGAAGGTTGCGCCGAGGGCATCATAGAGGATCAGCCGGCCGGCCAGACTGTCGCCGATACCGATGATTTCCTTCACCACTTCTGCGGCCTGCAATGAGCCGGCAACACCGGCCAGCGCGCCGATTACCCCGGCTTCCGAACAGCTGGGTATCATGCCCGACGGCGGTGCGCTGGGTTGCAGGCAGCGATAACAGGGCGAGACGCCGTCATAGCCCCGGTAGGTGGCGATCTGGCCGTCAAAGCGCAGGATCGCCGCAGAAACCAGTGTCTTGCGGGTCAGAAAGCAGGCGTCATTCACCAGAAAACGGGTGGCAAAATTATCCGAACCATCGGCGACGATATCGTAGCTTCCGATGATATCGAGGGCGTTTCTGGCGGTCAGGCGCTGTTCATGGGTTTCTGTCCGGATATCCGGGTTGATTGCCCGCAGCCGGTCAGCGGCGCTGTCGACCTTGGCCCGGCCGACGCTGTCTGTCTGATGCAGGATCTGGCGCTGCAGGTTGGACAGGTCGACATGGTCGTCATCGATAACACCCAGGGTGCCGACTCCGGCAGCGGCAAGATACAGCAGCAGAGGCGATCCGAGACCGCCGGCCCCAATCACCAGAACGCGGGCATTGAGAAGCTTTTCCTGACCTGTCCCGCCGATTTCTGGCAGGATGATATGGCGGGCATAACGCTGAATCTGTGTTTCGGTGAATTCCATGGGGACAGTCTATACCGACCGGGGCAGTCTGCGCCAACAGCCGCAGGACAGCGATCACCGGGCGCGGGGATGGGCTCCGTCATAAACGGTCATCATGCGGGCACCATCAACCTGCGTATAACGCTGGGTGGTCGACAGCGAGGCATGGCCAAGCAGTTCCTGAATCGTGCGCAGATCACCTCCTCCGGACAACAGATGGGTGGCAAAACTGTGCCGCAGGGCATGTGGTGTGGCAGAGTCCGGCAGGCCCATGAGATCGCGCAGGCGCCTGACCTGGCGTTGCACAACACCGGGATTCAGCCGGCTGCCACGGGCACCGATGAACAGGGGATCACCCTTTTCGGCCGGAAAGGGTCGGAGTTTCAGATAGCGCTCTGTCGCCTCGCGGATAATCGGCAGTACCGGGACAACCCGCTGCTTGTTGCCCTTCCCGGTAATGGTCATTGCATCGCGATCCGGGAGGTCGCCGACATTCATGGCCAGCGCTTCGGAGATACGAAGTCCGCAGCCATACAGCAGCGTCATCAACGCCATGTCCCGTGCCTGTATCCACGGCTTGTCGCTGATCTCACCAATCACCGTCATGGCATCCAGCGCTTCATCAGTCGACAGCGGTTTCGGGACGGCCTGCGGCAGTTTCGGAGTTCTGACACCGGCGATGGCAGAATTTTCAGCGATGCCGCGTTTCTCCATGAAACGGAAAAATCCGCGCAGCGTCGACATTGCCCGGGCGGTTGAGGTCCGGGCCAGATTCCGGGAGGCCCGTTCCGCCAGATAGCTGCGGAAATCGGTGGCCCCCAGTCGTGCCAGATCGGGTATGCCCGGCGGGTGGCCGAGATGTTGGCAGAGAAAGTTCAGGAAGGCGGTAATATCGCGCTGATAGGCGTCAATCGTATGGCCGGATGATCGTTTCTCATCGGCCAGCCATCGCCGCCATTCCCCGATTGCGTCGAGGACGGCGGGTTCGGCGATCAGTTTCAGCTTTTCGGCTGCAGCCATTTTTGCAGCAGTGTTTCAGCAACATGGGCGAGGAAACACAGCAGTTCAGTCCCCTGCCCGGGCTGGAACAGGCCCGCTTCGCGGGATCCCAGAGCCAGCATGCCCGCAGGAACTGACGGCGTTTCATGAAGACGTACCAGAGCCTGTGAACGGACCAGACCTGCAGCACCGGCATAAATAACAGATGATCCGAAGGCCTCGCTTTCCAGCATGACATCCTGACCCGGGCCAATCAGCGCATTGACGGTGCCGGTCGGCAGCCGGCGCACCAGCGCACCCTGAAGCTCGTGCCTGACAGGCCCCTGCAGTTCGAAGCCGATGGTCACGACATCGATATCCAGCAGAACAGGGAGTTCTTCCGAGATGATTTCAAGGAACTGGTCAAGTTCGCTGGCGCCGATCATTGCCAGTGCGGCAGCGTGGCTGCGCGCCTGAATTGACATGTTGCTGCGGCTGGCCGCGATGATTTCGGAAGCACAGAACTGCAACCGGCCCATTTCCGACTGCATCCGTTCCAGCAGGAACTGCTGCATGTCGATGACCGGCTCGCCATCGCTGAACCGTTTTGGTGCGCCCATCTGGGCAAGCACTTCCGGATGGCGGTCAAGAAAATCCGGATTGGTCCGCAGATAGTCCGCAACCCGCATCGAATCGAGATCGATTTCGGTCTGCTGTTCCAGGTTTTCTGCTGGCTTTGGCATTCCCCGTACCCCTTTTGTCATGCCCGGCAACCCGATCCGGTCACTGCGGCAGAATTGATTGACCGGTCTTTTCCCAGTCGTCCAGGAATGCTTTTAGCCCCTTATCCGTTAACGGATGGTTGTAAAGCTGACGTAAAGTTGCAGGAGGCAGGGTCGCGACGTCTGCGCCCATATGTGCGGCCCGGACCACATGCAGGGGTGAACGGACGGACGCGACAAGCACTTCCGTTGCAAAATCATAGGCTGCGTAGATGTCGCAGATATCGCCGATCAGCTCCATTCCGTCCTGTCCGATATCGTCGAGCCGGCCGACAAACGGAGAAATGAAGGTCGCCCCTGCCTTGGCGGCCAGCAGGGCCTGTGCCGAGGAGAAGCAGAGCGTCACATTGACCATGGTCCCGGCTCCGGTCAGTGCCTTGCAGGTGCGCAGGCCATCAACCGTCAGGGGCACCTTGACGGCGACATTGTTTGCAATCGCTGCGAGGTACTGGCCTTCCTTCATCATGCCCGCATAATCAGTTGCGGTGACTTCGGCGCTGACAGGGCCATCGACAATGTCGCAAATTTCGGCGATGACATCAGCGATTTTTGCGCCAGACTTGGCGATGAGGGACGGGTTGGTGGTTACACCGTCAACCATGCCGGTTTCGTTGATATCCCGGATTTCGGTGACGTCGGCGGTATCGATAAAGAACTTCATCTGTTTTCCACTTCGGGGTCTGGATCCGCATTATTTTGCGAGTGCGACAGAATTACTTGGAACCTATAGTATAGCTCATGGAAGCCGGCAACGTAAATCAAGGTCAGACCCGGGTCTCTGTTCTGCTTCCCTTGCCCTTGTCCGGCGCCTACGACTATCGCGCCGATATTAGTCTTGAATTACAACCGGGCGATATTGTCGAAGTGCCGCTTGGTCGCCAGAAACGCATCGGCGTTGTCTGGGGCATGGCAGAGGGTGATGTCGCTGACGGTCGCCTGAAAGATGTCATTCTGAAGCATGACGGTGTGCGTCTGCCCGATGTCGTATTGCGGCTGGTCGACTGGATTGCCGATTACACCCTGAGCCCGCCGGGGGCTGTTCTCCGTATGGCGCTCAGCGTGCCCAGGGCGCTGGAGCCACCGCCGGTTCAGCGTGCCTACCTGACAGAACCGGGGTTTGACCTGAGCAGCCTGCGCCTGACCCCGGCGCGGCAGCGAATACTGGATATCGCGGCGGACGGCCCGCCCCGGACAATGCGCGAACTGGCGGAGGAGGCGGGTGTTGGTCAGTCCGTCGTCAAAGGTCTCTGGCAGGCAGGTGCTCTGCAGGAACTTCTGCAACCGGCGGACCCGCGCATCATCGCTCCCGATCCGGACAGGCTGGCTCCCGGACTTTCAGCCGATCAGCGGGTTTCTGCTGATGCTCTTGCCGGCGCCATCGGTCAGGGCTTCTCGGTGCATCTGCTCGACGGGGTGACCGGAGCCGGCAAGACCGAAGTGTATCATGAGGCGATTGCCGAGGCGTTGCGCCAGAACCGGCAGGTTCTCGTCATGCTGCCGGAAATTGCCCTGAGCCCGCCTTCACTGGACCGTTTTGCGCGCCGTTTTGGTGTCCGCCCGACGCTCTGGCACTCCGAAATCAGTCAGACTGCAAGACGTCAGAACTGGCGGGCGGTGGCAGATGGCAGGGCGCGGGTGGTTGTCGGTGCCCGGTCTGCCCTGTTTCTGCCCTTTGCCGAACTTGGCCTGATGATCATTGATGAGGAACATGACGCCGCCTTCAAGCAGGAAGAAGGGGTGATCTACAATGCCCGGGACATGGCCGTGGTGCGGGCCCGTATTGAACAGATCCCGATTGTCCTGGCTTCTGCCACGCCGTCGCTGGAGACCATCACCAATGCAGAGGCCGGCCGGTATGCCCGTCATCGTCTGACGGCCCGGTTCGGCGGGGCAACCCTGCCGGAGGTCGAGGTGATCGACATGCGCAAACAGGGGCCGGAAGACCGGCGGCACTGGCTGTCCCCGAAGCTGACGGAGGCACTGGAAACAACCTTCGAGGCAGGCGAGCAGGCAGCCTTGTTCATCAACCGCCGCGGCTATGCCCCCCTGACACTCTGCCGGACCTGTGGTCACCGGATGCAATGCCCGCGCTGTACGTCATGGCTGGTTGAACACCGGCTGGCCGGACGGTTGCAGTGTCACCATTGCGGTTATGCGGCCCGGAAGCCGAAAAACTGCCCGTCCTGCGAGGCGGAAGATACCCTTGCTGCCTGCGGTCCGGGGGTTGAACGGCTGGCGGAGGAGGCCATCGGCCTCTGGCCGCAACGTAATGTGCTGATCGCAACCTCCGATACGGTGCGGGGACCGGATGCGGCAGCTGAAATGGTACGACAGGTCACGGATCGCGAAGTTGATTTGCTGGTCGGAACCCAGCTGATCGCCAAGGGGCACCATTTCCCCCTGCTGACGCTGGTTGGTGTGGTTGATGCGGATCTGGGGCTGGCAGGCGGCGACCTCCGGGCGGCGGAGCGAACCTATCAGTTGCTGCATCAGGTGGCGGGTCGCGCCGGTCGGGAAGATCGTCCGGGCAAGGTCCTGCTGCAGACCTATCAGCCGGATCATCCGGTTATTCAGGCGCTGGCATCGGGTGATCGCGATGGTTTCATGGCGGCAGAAAGCGAAGGCCGTAAAGCCGCCGGCATGCCCCCCTTCGGGCGGCTGGCCGGCCTTGTTGTGTCGGGCAAGGATTTCGGCGCGGTTGAACGTACTGCACGGTCCCTCGCGGGAACCGCCCCCCGGGACGCCGGGCTGGAAGTCTGGGGCCCGGCCCCTGCCCCGCTGGCCGTGCTGCGTGGCCGGCACAGGATGCGGCTGCTGATGTGCACGGAACGCCGGATTGATATTCAGGCTGCCTTGCGGGCCTGGATGAAGGCGACAGAAATTCCGTCCAGTGTCCGGGTCCAGATCGACGTCGATCCCTACTCGTTCATGTAGCCTGGATGATCATCCAGAGACCCATCGCAACCATCATCAGATTTTCAGTCAGGGATACAAAGCCAAGAGGCACGTTGCTGGTGCCACCGACACAGGCGCATTTAAGTTCACGCTTGTCGATGTAGACGGCCTTGAACACCGAAATTGCACCGACGGAACCAATGATCAGGGCGACAGGTGCCGACAGCCATATCAGCGAGCCGGAAATCATCAGAATACCGGCCAGAGCCTCAGCAAAGGGGTATATATACCCATATCGCACCCATCGCTGCGCCAGCAGATCGTAATTCAGGAACATCGTCGAAAAACTTTCGATATCCTGCAGTTTCTGAATGGCCAGAAAGCACATTGAGATGGCGATAAACCATTCGCCGGTGCGGAGGGTGAACAAGCTGCCAAAGCTTGCCCAGCTGAGAGCAAAAGCCATCAGCAGGGCAACGGCGAAAATGACAATAACCGGCTGGTAGCGGGTTTCATCTTCCTCCTGCACGTCCTTCCCGAAGAAGGCCCGCAGGGTGTCGTAACCGCCGATCCGTTCTCCGTCGATGAAGATCTGTGGTGTGGTTTCAACATCGTGACTGGCCATGAATCTGTCGGTTTCTTCCCGGGTTTCAAGCCAGTGGTCATCGACCTCATATCCTTCACGCTCCAGCAGATCGCGGGCTTTCAGACCATACGGACAGACATGATCTTTCATCACCATCCGGTAAAGACGGGCCTGTCGTTTCGTTGTCTGTGACATGATTTGCTCCCCCTTATTTGCCGTCAATTTCGGGGGTGGCTGCAGGACCGCCCTCAAGATCAGCGATAAGAGCTTTCATTTCAGCGATTTCGAGACGCTGGGCATCAATGATGTTGTCGGCGAGAGTGCGCACCCGGGGATCACTGATGCTGGCCCGTTCACTCGTGAGGATAGCGATGGAGTGATGCGGAATCATTGCTTTCATCCAGGAGAGATCTTCGATCCTATCCTGTGACCGGACGAGATACAGCGAGGCTGAGAAGGTAATGAGAGCAGCAGTCAGAATGGCAAGGTTGGCTTTCCTGCTGGTATACATGCCCAGCATGAAGGCCAGCATTACCACGGCCATTGCAGCGCCCATGTAAAGCGCCATATAGGCCCGTGTCTCACTGAAAAAGACATGATCGATGGCATATGTGTTCAGATACATAAGTCCGAACATGATCAGAGTGGACGTCGCAATCATGACGCCAAAGCGCAGATATCCATTCATTTCCCGGTCCTCCATTATCTGGGTTACCCCGGTATCAACGAGGTTCCAGTGCCGGAAGGTTCCGAATGTCCGGAAAAATGATTCAGAAATGCTCGTCGCGGATGACTTCGGTGTCGGTCATGCTGATGACTCCGATATGACGGGACAGCAGATTATGGACGGCTTCCAGTACCTCGCGGGCGACGGAGGGATCGACAATGGCGATCACCATGACCATGCGCCCGGCATCAATGATCATGCCCTGCCGTTCCCAGTCACCGGCGGCGCCGCTGCCCTGCATGACCGGCAGGACGGTGTGGCCGCGCACACCCTGTTCGCCCAGCAGTTTCACCAGCCGGTTCAGAACGGGGGCCTCGATGATGATTTCGATGCGTTTCTTCGTGTGAGTCTGCATGATGTCTTCTTCCGGTCTCAGGCGGCCATACCGGCGATTGCCACATAAAGCGGAATGCCGAGGGTCAGGTTGAAGGGGAAGGTGATGGCCAGCGACAGGGTCAGCGATATCGCCGGGTCAGCTTCCGGCAGGGCAAGGCGCATGGCAGCGGGGACAGCGATATAGGAGGCGCTGGCGGACAGGGTCATCAGCAGCGCCGCAGAGCCCGGCTCCATACCGGTCAGGGAGGCTGCGAGATATCCCACGGCGGCACCGATCAGTGGCATGTAGAGGCCGAAGGCGATTGTCCGCCAGTCCAGCTTCGACCCGCTGCGCGAGAAGCCGCGTCCGGCAATCAGGCCCATATCCAGCAGGAAGATGCAGAGCACCCCCTTGAACGGGTCGACAATAAAGGGTGCGATCATGGTCAGGCCGTCATGGCCGGTGATACAGCCGATCAGGAATGACCCGGCCAGCAGAAGGATGCTGCCGTTCACGGCGATTTCACGCAGCAGCTCGCGGTCGAGCCCCCCGCCCCCCGTGCCACCGGTATCGCCAGCCCGGCTGAGGCCGGTGGCCAGCAGCAGACCGGCAAGGATGGCCGGTGCTTCCATAACCGCGGCGACCGCAACCATATGGCCGTCATAGCCAATACCGAACTGGTTCAGGGCCTGGGTTGCGGCGATGAAGGTCACAATGCTGATGGAGCCGTAATGGGCCGCAACCGCCCCGGCATCAATGCGTGACAGACCGGTTGCAAACCGCAGGATCATAAAGGCAATGAACGGGATCACCGTACTGAGCAGCGCCCCGGCAATCAGCGCCAGCACCAGCGACAGACTGATGCCACTGGCCGCGACTTCTGCCCCGCCCTTGAAGCCGATGGCCATGACCAGATAAAGCGAGATGCCCTTGGCAATGGCCTCCGGAATGGCGAGATCGCTCCGGACCAGGGAGGCAATAAAGCCGAGAGCGAAAAACAGCACCATGGGCGCCAGCAGGTTGGCCGCTGCGATATCAATGATTCCCTGCATTCCCGGCCCCCTGTCTCAGTTTGCCCATCTGCAGCGTGGCGGCAGGGGAATTTCCCTGACCACGCCCCTGCCCAGCATCAGGGCGCGTCTTTCTGCGTCACCATATTGTCCCTGTGATTCACGTTCGCAATCCCTCGCATAGCCGGAAGCCACCAGTTCGCGGGCAACATCAATGCCGTTTCTGCGGCAGATACCGAAATGCCGCCGGGCACTGATCTTCTGCGTCAGGCGACAGGTGACCAGCTGATTGCCGACAATCCTGAACAACTCGCGCTGTGCAGCAGCTGCCCCTTTCTCGCCGTTGCCGGGAGAGACAATCCCGTAGAGCCGGACTTCAACGCCACTCATGCTGAAGGTGCGCGAATCAATAATGGCCGTCGCAAAATCACGAAGTTCAGAAGCCTGCAGAGGGGCTGCGGAGCCTGACATGAGCGTCAGGAGCAGCCCCGTCCGGAAGGCCCTGAATGCCGTCATTACAGAGGCCAGACCAGCAGGATCATGGGCGTTCCGACAGAGATCAGCAGAACTTCCAGCGGCAGCCCCATACGCCAGTAATCGCCAAACCGGTAGCCGCCCGGACCCATGACGAGGGCGTTGTTCTGATGCCCGATCGGCGTCAGGAAGGCGCAGGAGGCACCGATGGCAACCGCCATCAGGAAGGAGTCCGGATTGACGTCCATCCCGGTTGCGGTGCGCACCGCAATGGGGGCCATCAGGACAGCCGTGGCTGCGTTGTTGAGCACATCTGAGACAGTCATGGTGACGGCAAAAATCAGAATCAGGGCGAGTACCGGTGACTGTCCGATGGGTGATCCCGCCAGTGCATTGGCGGCGAGGTCGGCAAGGCCGGTCGATTCCAGTGCGCTACCAACCGGGATCATGCCGGCCAGCAGCACAATAACCGGCCAGTCGACAGCATCATACAGGTCGCGGACCGGCACCACATTCATCAGAACCACCAGCAGGGCAGCGATACCCAGTGCAATAGGCAGGGCGACAAGTTTCAGCGAGGCCAGCAGGACGGCCAGACCAAAGATGCCGATGGTTGCGATGGCCTTGCGACGCGCACCCAGTGTCACCGCGCTGGCCATCAGCGGCAGAATACCGAGGCGCTTTGCCGCGCCGTCGAGGCGTTCCTGCTCACCATAGAGCAGCATCACATCACCGGATTGCAGCCTGAAATCCCGCAGACGGCCAACCTGCTGGCGGCCCTGTCGGGAGACCCCGAGGAGATGGACTTCATGGCGGCTGCGGAACCGGACCGACTCGACGGTACGACCATCCAGCCGGGTCCGGGGCTGAACCACGCCCTGCATCAGATGAAGATCGTCGGATTCAAGGGCAGAACGGCCTTTTGTTTCCGTACCGCTGATTGTGAAGCCGGTTTCGGTTGCGAATTTGTCGGCCTGTTCGGCGCTGGTTTCGATCAGCAGGATGTCACCGGCAAACAGAGGTTCGCGTTTGGGGAACCCGGACAGCCGTCGTCCGCGCCGGATGATGGCAAGCCCCTGTATATCGCTTTCTTCGGCATCGGCTTCGACGTCGGCCCAGCATTTGTCGATATAATCGTTTTCCTTCGGAATCACGAATTCAAAGATGTAGTTGTCGATCTGGACCAGATCCCCGTTCTCTGCCGAGCCGCTGCGGCCCTGAGGCATCAGCCGCCAGCCGATGAGGGCAACAAACAGAATACCTGTGACAGCCAGCACGAACCCGACCGGGGTGAAGTCGAACATGCCGAACGGCTCACCCGCGCTGACGGCACGATAATTGGCAATAATGACGTTCGGGGGTGTGCCGATCAGGGTGATCAGGCCGCCCAGAATTGACCCGAAAGACAGCGGCATCAGAATCAGCGCGGTCCGGCGTTTTGCCGCGATGGCGGTCTGTATCGCAACCGGCATCAGCAGGGCCAGGGCACCGACATTGTTCATGAAACCGGACAACAGGCCGCCAATCCCCGCCAGACCACCGATATGGGTTGTGGTTGTGCCGGTCATCGGGGTGATCAGCCGTGCCAGCATTTCGGTCACGCCGGAGTTGGACAGGGCACGGCTGAGGATCAGGACCGCCGCTACGGTAACGGTCGCCGGATGCCCGAAACCGCTGAACGCTTCCGCCGAGGGGATAAGACCAAGAACGACAGCCAGCATGAGGCCGCCAAAGGCGACCAGGTCGTACCGATATTTCCCCCACAGAAACAGGGTGAACATCAGTACGAGCAGGCCGGTAAGCATAATCTGAGGCGTCGTCATGAGGCAGACCTTATCATGCCGGGGAAACAGTCATTCGGGAGCCGGACCGGAGGATTATTCAGCGCAACTGATCTCTGGCATAAGCCACCACATCACGCACCAGTTTGTCGAGGTCGGCTTTCAGCTGATCGAAACCGGATGATTTCAGATAATTCTCTTCATCCATATACAGACGCCGGTTGATCTCGATCTGGATGCTGTGACGGTTGGTGGCGGGGTCACTGTATTTCTGAATCAGGGCAGCCCCCTTGTAGGGCCAGTTGATGCTGGCGTCATAGCCGGCTGCTTGCAGCTGTCCGGCAACAAAGGCCGTGAATGCCGGGTCTGAGGTTGTGCCGTCCCGGTCGCTGATGACAAAGTCCGGCCGTGGTTTTCCCGCATCGTCATTCATTTTGTTGCCCATGGATTTCATGGAATGGCAATCCACATGCCAGACGCCGCCAAAACGGTCCCGTGTCTGGTCGATCAGCTGTTTCAGGGCGGTGTGGTAGGGGGTGAAGTAGCGATCAATGCGGTATTCGATCTCGGCGACAGTCAGCGGACGACCGTGGACCGGCTGGTCTGGCAGCGCCAGGGTGCGGATCAGGCCAAATCCCTTCGCACTTTTGTCAGTCGGGTTGAGGCCACGTGTCCAGTTGCCGTCAATCATCGCCGGATCAATGTCATCCTCGGAGCGGTTGGCGTCGATGAACATGCGCGGAAAATGGGCTGCCAGCAGGGCAGCTCCTTCGGCAGGTCCGGCACTGAACAATTCATCAACAAACATGTCGACGCCGGTCCGCAGGGCGTGGAGCGAGGCAACATACTCGAATTCCGGCGGCAGGACCTCACCGCTGTGGGGGCTGTCGAAAACCACAGGTGCCGGATTACCTGTCGGTTCCTGCAGGTAGAGCACTCCGGGGATGTCTGTTCGGCCGGTCATCTTGCGTCGTCCATTCTCTGTTAGATATGAAAGAGTGCCGCGCTTACCTTGCCGGAACAGGGCTGGCAGGCGGTCAGGTTTCCGGATCGTATGGTACAAATGCATCTGCTGCATCAACGATATGCAGAGAAGATGGTTGCCGTCGATATATTCAGTCCGTAATTCAGTGCATCAGAACTGAAGTAAGCCATGTGGCTTGCCGCACCCTGACCAACTGCGTAATAAGCAGGGGCGCTGCCGATACTTATCCCTTCTGACAGGATGGGATGCTGCCGGCAGACCAGCATGGCTTCCCAGCTTGGGCAGAAACGGGGATAATCATTGGCTGACAGCGATTTTATTGACCGGATGCGTCGCGGCTACCGCAGTTTCAAGGGGCCGGAATTCAACGATGTGCATGAGCGTTACGCGCAGCTTGCGCAGATTGGACAATCACCCAAGGCGGTGGTCATCGCCTGTAGTGACTCACGGGTCAATCCGACCCTGATCACCCAGGCAGAGCCGGGCGAGTTGTTCCTGATTCGCAATGTGGCGAATATTGCGCCACCCTATGATCCGGACGGGGGCTATCACGGCACCAGTGCTGCGCTGGAATTTGCCATCTGCGGTCTTGGTATCCGGAATGTCATTATTCTGGGGCATGCCAAATGCGGTGGTGTCCGTGCCCTGATTGAAGATCAGCGGGGGGCAACCGATGTCGGGGAGTTTATCCCGCAATGGATCAGCATTGCCCGTGATGCCTATCAGCGGGTTGCCGGCAGCTGTTGTTCTGCTGAGGAAGTCGCACCGGAGGTCGAACGGGAAGTTGTCCGGCTGTCGCTGGCCAATCTCCGGACGTTTCCGTGGATTGCCGACCGGGAAGCCGCCGGCGAGGTTGCCCTGCATGGCTGGTATTTTGATATCGGCCCGTCACAGCTGCTGGCACTGGATGAAAAAACCAACGAGTTCAGCGAAATCTGAGGATATGCCATCGTCGGCTTTTCGGCCCTCTCCGGGCTGTCCGGGGCTGCTTTGACGTTCCTAGATTTTGTTATGGAAGCCGCGGAAGGCGCTGATTACCCGGTCGAGGCGGTTGTCGTCGATGTCGCGATGCAGGACGATCCGGACCACATCACCCCCGCCGACAATGATTTCATGCCCGGCGAGATGTTCGCGTAAGTCATCGCCCCTGCCCTCAGCCAGTGTCGCGAACAGCATGTTGCTCTGCGTCCGGCGAAGGTCTGTGACAATCCCCGGCATGTCCTGCAGCGCATCGGCAAGGATGGCGGCGCGGCGATGGTCTTCCGACAGGCTGTCGATGTTTTCAGTCAGGGCGTAAAGACCGGCAGCCGCCAGAATACCGGCCTGGCGCATACCGCCGCCCAGCATCTTGCGCAGGCGCCGTGCCCTGGCAATCAGGTCCGCCGGTCCGACCAGCACCGAGCCGACCGGCGCGCCCAGACCTTTCGACAGGCAGATCGACACCGTATCGGCGACATCTGCGATATCCCGGGGCGCACAGCCCAGCGCAACAGCCGCGTTGAACAGCCGGGCGCCGTCCATATGCACCGCCATCCCGGCGGCTCTGGCAGGTGCGGCAGAGGCGGCCAGTGTGGCCGGAGACAGCACCATGCCGGAAACCGTATTCTCAAGCGACAGCAGGCGGCTGACCGGATGATGCGGGTCATCGGGCTTGATGGCGGCGGCGACATCTTCTGCGCGGATCGACCCGTCAGGCTGCACGGGCAAAATCTGGTAAACCGCGCTGCCGAGCACAGAAGCCCCGCCCGCTTCGTAACGAAAGACGTGATAGGCGTCACCGATGATGATTTCGTCACCGCGCCCGCAATGGGCCAGGACGCCGGTGAGATTGCTCTGTGTGCCGGAAGACAGATACAGACCCGCTTCCTTGCCCATCAGGTCAGCGGCAACCTCCTCCAGCCGGATAACTGTGGGATCTTCCCCATAGACATCATCACCGACAATAGCTTCGGCCATCGCGGCGCGCATGGCGTCCGAGGGCCGGGTGACAGTATCTGAACGCAGGTCAATGAACTGGCTCCGGTCCGTAATCCCGGCATTTGCTTTTGAACCTGCGTAAATGTTCATGTCATTCTCTTTGTTTGTGAATCCGGGTAAGTTACAGGCTGGCCGATGAATTGAAAGAGCCAGCTTCGACCCCATTTAGCGGATGACATGAACAGAAACAAAGGGGACAGATTTGTCCGATCTTTCAGAATTTCCAATCACCGGTCGCTGGCCCGCCCGGCATCCGGACCGGATCCAGCTTTACTCCCTGCCGACACCCAATGGTGTGAAGGTATCCATCATGCTGGAGGAAACCGGCCTCGCTTATGAGGCGCACAAGGTCTCCTTCGGGACGGATGATCAGATGACCCCGGAATTTCTGTCACTGAATCCGAACAACAAGATTCCCGCGATCATTGACCCGGATGGCCCGGGCGGCAGGCCGCTGCCCTTGTTCGAAAGTGGTGCCATCCTGATTTATCTGGCGGAGAAGACGGGCAGGTTTCTGCCGGCAGACCCGGCAGCGCGGTACGAAACCATCCAGTGGCTGATGTTCCAGATGGGTGGTGTCGGGCCGATGTTTGGCCAGTTCGGGCATTTCTTCAAATTTGCCGCCGACAAGATTACCGACAGCTACCCGACCGAACGTTATCTGAATGAATCAAAGCGTCTGCTGGGTGTGCTCGATCAGCGGCTGGCAGACCGCAACTACATGATGGGTGATGAGTATACCATTGCCGATATCGCAATCTTCCCGTGGATCCGGGTGATGGGCGGCTTTTATGGCGCGGCAAAAGAAACCGAGCTGGAAAGCCGGACCAATGTCACCGCCTATCTGGAACGCTGCCTTGCCCGCCCGGCGGTACAGAAAGGCCTTACCGTCCCGGCCTGACCAGGTCCGGTAACTCCGAATTCAGACGGTCCCGGTTTCAGACGCCCTGGAACCGGACCGGCTGACCGGCAGGCTCGCCCTGCAATTCACCATCACGCATGACGACATTGCCGCGGATCACGGTTGCCATCGGCCAGCCGCGTACCTTGCGTCCGTCAAACGGGGTCCAGCCACATTTGCTGGCGACCCAGTCATTGCTGATGGTGCGTTCTGCCTTCAGGTCGACGATGGTCAGGTCAGCGTCATAGCCACGGGCAATACGGCCCTTGCCGGCGATGTTGTAGATACGCTGCGGGCCGGCGCTGGTCAGATCGACAAACCGCTGCAGGGTCAGACGGCCGGCGGCCACATGATCCAGCATGATCGGCACCAGTGTCTGCACCCCCGGCATGCCTGACGGGCTGGCCGGATACTCTCCGGCTTTTTCTTCGAGCGTGTGTGGTGCGTGATCGGAGCCGATGACATCGACAACGCCTTCTGCCAGGGCGCGCCACAGCCGGTCACGATGGCTGGCATCGCGGATCGGCGGGTTCATCTGGGCCAGTGACCCGAGTTCGCGATAGCAGTCAGGCGCGGTCAGCGTCAGGTGCTGCGGCGTACATTCGACAGTCGCGTAGTCCTTTGCGTCTTTCAGCAGCTCCATCTCGTCGCCGGTGGTGATATGCAGCACATGCACCCGGCGGCCGGTTTTCTTTGCCAGCGCAAGAATACGTTTGGTTGCCAGAACAGCGGTTTCAGCGTCGCGCCAGACCGGATGCATTTCCACGTCGGCACCGCCGCGTACCAGCTCAAAGCGTTCGCGCAGACGGGGCTCGTCCTCGGCATGAATGGCCACCCGGCGAATGCCGTTCGACAGGATCGCTTCCAGCGTCTCGTCATCTTCTGCCAGCAGGTCGCCGGTCGAAGACCCCATGAAGACTTTCACACCAGAGCAGCCGGGCAGCTTTTCCAGTTCGTGCAGCCGGTGTGCGTTACCGGCGGACCCACCGATGAAAAAGGCATGGTCGGTCCAGCTTCGGCCTTTGGCACGATCCAGCTTGTGCTGGAAATCCTCGGCGGTCAGCGTCAGCGGCGACGTGTTCGGCATTTCAAAGAAGGCGGTGACACCACCCATTGCGGCGGCGGCGGACCCGGTTGCCAGATCTTCCTTATGTTCCAGTCCCGGTTCGCGGAAATGGACCTGAGTGTCGATCACGCCCGGCAGAACATGCAAACCCATCGCGTCAAAGGTGTGTTCGGCCTTGGCGGACCCAAGGGCACCGACGGCTTCGATGCGACCATTGCGAATTCCGATATCAGCGGCAGCCAGTGCGCGGCCCGGCAAAACACAGGTACCCTTGCGTACAATCAGATCAAACTTGTCATCCATTTAGCCAGCCTCCGCCAATACATCAAAAACATCACCATCCGGCAGCATTCCCAACCCGTGCCGCCGATGCCAGAGCGCATAGAACAGCAGGCTCCACGCGGCGAAACCCTGTTCGGGTTTCAGGGAGGAAAAGAACCGGATGATATCCTGTGAGTCGGCAATCTGTCCGATTCCCGGCTGGCGTGCAACCAGCTCGCCAAGATGCCGGCCTTTTGCGGCAATCCATTCACCCACGGGAACGGTGAAACCACGCTTCGGTGCAAAAGGTTCGGCCTCGGGCATCTGTTGCTCAAGCCAGCGGCGCAGCAACCACTTTCCCTGCTTGCCACGTATCTTCATCCCGTCGGGCAGTCTCGCCGCAACGGCTGCGACAGCCGGGTCAAGAAAGGGTGTGCGTCCCTCGACACCATTCGCCATCAGACAGCGGTCGAGTTTTGTCAGCAGGTCATGCGGCAGCCAGTCATCGCAATCAATGGCCTGCAGTCGCTGCAGCGGCGTCAGGTCATCGCGCCGGGCGGCGGCGGCTTCACTCGCGGCGATGCCGTCGCGCCAGCCTGTCAGACCGGGGCGCAACAGGTCCAGCCCGTCAAAAGTACCTTTCGCCCGCATGGGGCGGCCACCAAGCCAGCGATGGCGCAGCGCGCGCCGATAGCGTCCGTAGCCGCCGAACAGCTCGTCTCCTCCCTCGCCGCTGAGGACGACCTTCAGATCCTGCCGGGCGGTGGCAGCCAGTTTCCAGGTCGGCAGGGTGGCATAATCGGCCACCGGATCATCCAGTGCGGCAGCGACCTCAGGCAACAGAGACCAGAAATCGTTTTCGCCAAAGGGAACTTCGATCACTTCTGCGCCTGCGGCTTCTGCAACCTTGCGGGCGTGGGAGCGTTCGTCACGCGCAGCGGTTTCCGGGAACCAGGCCGTGTAAGCCTGAACCGGTTTGTCGTTCAGCCGCCGCATGGCCGCCAGAACGGCAGTGGAGTCGATGCCGCCGGATAGGAACAGGCCATAGGGGACATCCGACCGCTGATGCAGCTCAACGCTGTCCATCAGGGCATCATCCAGCGCTGCCAGCGCCTCTGATTCCGAGGTCAGGGTTGGCCCGGGTTCCGGTGGCCAGGCGGGAAGGCGTTGTCGTTCCGCAATCTGGCCATCCCGGATGGTCAGGGTTTCGCCCGGCAGCAGGCGCTGAATACCGGGGAAAATTGTCTGACTGCCTGTGGTGAACTGAAGTTGCAGCAACTCAGCGCGCTTTCCCGGGTCGATATCTGCGGCACCGGTATCACCGTCCCGCAGCGCCTGCGGCTCGGAGGCGAAGCTGATGCCGTCACTGCCGGATTTCACATAGAGCGGTTTGATGCCGAAGGGGTCGCGGGACAGGACGACATCGCCGGTTGCCTGATCATGCAGAGCTATGGCGTACATTCCGCGGAGAGCCGCCGGGAAACCTGCCCCGTCTCGGTTATACAGAATCAGGGGGGGTTCGCAGTCGGAACGGGTCTGCCAGTCCTGCGGGGCCAGCATGTCGCGGAGTTCGAGATAATTGTAGATCTCGCCATTGGCGATGAGATGGGTGTCCTCCGGCCCGTGCAGGGGCTGATCACCGGTATCCAGATCAATAATCGCCAGCCGGGTCTGCACGAAGCCGACATTCCCTGCCAGCCACTGTCCCTGCCCGTCGGGCCCGCGATGGGCCAGTGCAGTCGCAAAGCGGTCGAGTATGCCTTGCGATACGGTATCGCCCGGCCGGCGAATCTGGCCGGCGATACCACACATCAGCTGATAACCTTCTCGAAGAACTGCCGGTATTGTTCGACAACAACCTTCTCGGTGTATTCTGCCTTATATTTTTTCCAGCCATTGGTCGCCAGGCGTTCGGCCAGATCATCATCGCGCAACAGGCGCTTGATCTGTTTTGCCAGAGCGGTTGAATCATCAACCGGTGCCAGCAGGCCATTGACGCCTTCGGTAATCAGCATGCCGGGGCCGAGAGAATCCGCAGCAATGACCGGGCGGCCATGTGCCCAGGCTTCAATCACCACATTGCCAAGGGGTTCATGCCGTGACGGGCAGACGAAATAGTCGCAGGCTGCCATCAAAGCGGGCATGTCGGTGCGCCAGCCGAGGAAGCGCACGCGGGGGCGCACTCCGATGCGCTCTGCCAGTGCCTGCAGGTCGTCTTTCAGCGGGCCTTCACCGGCCAGCCACAGATAGGTGTCCGGCAGTTTGGCCAGTGCATGAAGCAGGACATCGAAGGCCTTGTTTTCATGCAGTCTTCCAAGCGCCAGCAGAAGGGGCGCTCCGTCCGGTGTGTGCAGCGGTGCGCGGGCTACCGGTTCGGCCTGTTCGGCCGTGACAAAATTCGGCAGGTAATGTGCCCGGTCAGCGGGCCAGCCCTTGCCGATGATATGGTCGACAATATCCTGCGTGTTGCCGATCAGGTGCTTGCAGCTTTCGTAATATTTCAGATCGTAATAGCCGCCAAGGCGGCCAACCTGAACATACTTGCCCTTCGGACAGAACTGGCTGGCCCGATTCATCCAGGTCAGCACGACATCCGGCTTGAAGTCGCGGGTTTCCCGGCGGAATGCCAGCCGGGACCCGATATCCATGGCGCCTCCGAATTTGACCGGACGAACGTCGCAGCCGGCAATCCGCAGCCGTTCAAGACGGTCGCCGATCGGCCGCACGAGGACGCGCTGCTCAATATCGGTTCTGGCAACGGCACTCGCCAGCCGCACGAAGAACTCTTCCGCCCCGCCGAACTCTGCCCCGGCCATGGCTTGCATCAGTCTCATTGGTTTCTCCGCATTCAGGGCAGCAGTTGTTCAAATCGGGCTGCCGCTTCCGGCCAGCCCCACAGGCGTTGTCTGGCCAGCGATGCCTGTTGCTGGTGACGCCAGAGTGCATCATCGGTCAGGATTTTGACTGCTGCTTCTGCAAAGCCGGCATCGTCACCGCGAATATAACCTGTTTCGCCATCAACCACCCGCTCTATGACGCTGCCGATGGGCTGGACGACACAGGGCAGGCCCAGCGCCTGCGCTTCAGCCAGCGCATAGCAGAAGGTTTCATTGATATCGCCCCGATACAGCATCACCCGGGAGGCCAGCAATTCATCAATAAGTTCGGCCTTGCGGACCGGCTCGCGCAGCACGACACCGCTCTCAGCCATTCCCCAGGCGCGTTGCAGGACCTTGCGCATGGGCCCGGCCTTGTCGATACCGGCCTGACCATAGGTGCCGGGACCACAGAACAGATGCAGTTCTGCTGTCGGAACCTGCGGTCTGATCCGCTCATTCCAGACATCCAGCAGCCAGTCCAGCCCACGCAGGGGATTCGAGGTGAAAATGGCACGGGGCGGCGGGATGTCTTCGGCCGGTGCGGGGTCGAGAAACAGTCGTGTAATGCCATAGGGGATGACATGACGTTTGCCGCCGGGTGCCCAGCGGGGATAGGTCGTGGCGTGATAATCGCCGATGAAGACGATGTCCGGCTTAACCTTCCAGAGCTTTGCCATGTAACGCATCTTGACCATGTAGGTCGAAGGGTTGTGCGTCCAGAACACATGCTTGCGGGCAGATGGCAGGGCGTCGATCAGCTTGTCGCCGCGATTGGCGATATACATGTCAGGTCCATCCGGCAGACCCTGCGCAATGGGACGCCAGTTCACGCCTTTATGGGTGATGGGTTCCGCGCAGTTATTGCAGACCGTGACATCGTGACCACGCGCGGCAAATTCTTCTGCCAGAGCAGTAAAGGCGGATTCTGCCCCGCCGAGGGGGGATGCTTCTGCGACGCGGCCGTCGAAGCGGATTCCGTCGTCGGCCATGACGATACGGGCCATCAGCTATTCCTTCTCCAGCCTGGCTTTGAGATGAGACATCAGCGGATACATACCGGCGAACAGGGCAATGAGGAAACCATATCCGCCTTCCCGATAACCTTTTCGGGAGATGTAACATTTGAAAAAGCGCGAAAACAGCCGTCGTACATTGTTTGCCGTCGAACCCCATGTCTCACCGGCATCCCGCAGGTCGCGGGCACGGGCGGTTGAATAATTGTCGAGCCTGCGGATCATACTGGAGATGTTTTTGTCGACATCATGGCGCAGTCGCGATTTCAGCATCGGTCCTTTCCGGCCCGACCATTCCAGGGACGGATGGACCCGCTGCCGGGCCCATTTCTTGACGCCGCGTCTGAACAGGCCGGGATAGGCAGCCTTGCCGAAGGAAGCCCCCCAGCCGTGGCGGACCAGCCGGTTGCCGATATAGTTATCGACCGGAATTTCGTGCCAGTCGAAGCTTGTGCTGGCAATGGTTTCCCGGATTTCAGCCGCCAGTTCTGCGCTGACGGTCTCATCCGCATCGACTTCCAGTATCCAGTCGGACTGACAGGCATCGATACCCGCATTCCGGCGATCACCTTCAATCTCCCACGATCCGTCGATCAGCCGGTCAGTATGGCGGGCAGCGATCTCGCGCGATCCGTCTGTGCATTTGTCGAGGAGCACCACCAGTTCATCGCCAAAGTTCAGATGCGTCAGGCAGTGGTCGAGGCGGGCTTCCTCGTTATGAACGGAAATAACAATCGAGAGCGAGGTCATGCTGCGCGCATCCTGACATTCTGCCACAGGTCACTGACGGCCGTTTCAACCGCATCGACCGTCAGGCTGTCCATCAGGCTGTCGGAAGCCCGGTGATCGAAATCCGCCGGGAAGATGCTGTCGAAATCTTCTTTCGTCCGGACGACCCGGCTGTCAAATCCCCAGGGTGCGTAATGACGCTCATTGCTGGGGCCAAACAGACCGACCGTCGGAATTCCGGCAGCTGCGGCCAGATGCATGACGGCTGAATCATTGCCGATATAGATGTCACAGCGTTTCAGGCAGGCAGCCGCGGTCAGAAGACTGATCGACCCGACCAGATCGATCAGGCGGTCTTCCGGGATGGCGTTGAGCACGGGTCGGGCATCATCGCGCTCGTCAGGACCACCAAAAACGGCGATCCGGGCATTCGGAAACAACCCGTTACTGGCGGTGAGCCGTTCGATCAGTTCAATGAAATGACCGGGGCGCCATGTTTTTGCCCGCCAGTTCGTCACTGGCCCGATGCCGATAATCTGCTGGCCATCAGGCAGCAGCTTTCCGGCCTCGTCATGATGCTGACCGGTTGTCCAGATATGGGGTGCCGGCGGTTCGGGCAGGTTGAACAGGTCGCCAAGCTGGCGAACCCGGTGAACCTGCTCGTCTGTGCGCTTGAGGATATAGCGCCGTTTTGCCAGTAACAGCCAGGAAAGGGCGGAACGACGAAGATCAACCACCATATCCCATCGGGTAAAAGCCGTCTCACGCCACAATCCCAGCCAGTGACCTGCGCGGCGCTGTTTCACCATGACGATGACCCGTTCAACATTCGGGATCGCTTCAAAAAGCGGCGCCGCATGTTCGCCGGCGGCAATTGTAATCCGGGCCTTCGGATGCAGGCGGCAGAGGTAATCAACCAGACCGGTAGACAGCACGCCGTCGCCGATCCGGGTTGAGGTGATGAACAGAATTTTCATCGGCTGGCCACAAAATCCACCAGTTCCCGTGCGGCATTTTCCCAGCTTCGCTTCTGGCTTTGTTCGCGGGCGGCGGCCTGAGCAGCGGCATGGGTGCCATCATCACTGATGACAAGCCGGGCCAGATTGACGAAGGCATCTTCATCCGGCGCAATAAAGCCGGTTTCGCCATCGACGATCCGTTCGCTGACAGCGCCGCCGGGCAGCGCCACAACAGGCACACCGGCGGCCTGAGCTTCATGAACGCCCAGCGCCAGCATGTCATTTTTCTGGCCGACATGCAGATGCAGCCGGGCAGACAGCAGTTCATCCGCCATTGCGGCGTCGCCCATCGGGCGGTGGACGGTGACACGATGTTCCCGGGCCAGCCGTGCCATTGCAACGCAAGGTGCGATATCTTCGTCATGGTCGGCCCCCAGCAGGGCGTGATCCAGCAGCATGGAATAGACCCGCAGCTGTGCGGTCGGGGCGTCCGGCGCTATGCGTTCAATCCAGAGCCGCAGGATATCCGTCAGTCCGTGCCGCGGATGGGCCGTTGTGGTGACAACCGGTGCGGCAGGCTGCGTTTCAGGCCGGTCCCCCAGATAGGACGGGCGGGCGGCGGGGGCCATGACGAACCGGGGCAGATCGGCAATCGTGTCGAAGGTTGAGGGATGGATATCATCCGTCTGCATCTGGCTCTGAAAAATCAGATGAGGCCGGGTGCTCAGAATGGCCTCGCGCGCCTTCGGTTTGGTCAGGTAACCGGGCGGTGCGGCGACCAGAAGTGCCTTTGAATCCGCGTCTGCGACCATCTTGAGAAGTGATGGTTTTCGGTGGGCGATCAGCAGGTCGCAGTTGTTCAGGTTGGCCTGAGCCAGCGGTGTCCATTGCGCGCCATCACATCTGACCGGAAAGCCGCAGCGATTGAAGACACTGACCTCATGGCCAAGCTGCGCCAGGGCACCGGCCAGGCTGGCAAAAATCTTTTCAGCGGCCCCCAGCGGCTGTGAAGCCGGGGTGTAGCCGTCAAAAGACAGGGAATCGTCGATCATTGTGATACGCATGTCTGATTTATTATGACGCCGGTAACAGCCGGGCAAGCCTTGTCAGGCCCGGTCATACGTTCCACCTATGGGGATCACAGGACAATCTCCCCCGATCAAAGGAGCAGGAAGGTAATGTCAGACGTAAAATTGGCGGGTTTGCCGGGCCGTGGTGTACTGCGAATTGATGGCGAGGACCGGGTCGCCTTTCTGCAGGGGCTGGTCTCGAATGATGTCAGCCGGGTTGGGGCAGACCGGGCGATTTATGCCGCTCTGCTGACGCCGCAGGGCAAGTTTCTGCATGATTTTTTCATTGCTGCCATCGGGGACAGCCTGCTGATTGACTGCGAGGGCGACCGCCGGGATGACCTGTTTCGTCGGCTGCGCATGTATCGTCTGCGGTCAAAGGTCGAGCTGACGGATGTCACGGAAGAACTGACGGTTCATGCGGCCTTCGGTGAAGGGGCAGCCGGACTCGCCGGAGAAAATCCGTCTGCCGGTCAGGCAATGCCGAACGGTGAGGGGGTCAGTTTTGTTGATCCGCGACTTGCCGGTGCCGGTCTGCGCTACATTCTGCCTGCCGGAACAGCACCGGAGACCGGCGATCTGCCTGTCTCGGCGGCAACGGCGGATGATTATGATCGCTGGCGCCTGTCACTGGGCCTGCCGGATGGCAGCCGCGACATGGTGGTCGAGAAGGCAATCCTGCTGGAGAGCGGCTTTGAGGCGCTGAACGGCGTCGATTTCGACAAGGGCTGCTACATGGGTCAGGAACTGACGGCGCGCACGAAATATCGCGGGCTGGTCAAAAAACGCCTGATGCCGGTCCGGATTACAGGTGATCTGCCGGAGCCGGGTACGGCGATCATGGCCGGTGATCGTGATGTCGGTGAAATCCGCTCGGGTCGCGGTGATCTGGCCATGGCGCTGGTGCGGCTGGACGCGCTGGAGGCGGGAGAACTGACAGCCGATGGCCTGAAGGTGACGCCAGCGGCAAGCTGATCCGGGGCCGGGTCAGTTGTCTGCGGCGACAACCCTGTTCCGGCCGGACTGTTTGGCCTTGTACATGGCCTCGTCGGCGATTTCGGTCAGATCCTGATCTTCAGACCTGAATTCGGCAACACCACAGCTGAAACTGCAGGTGAAGGTGCCTTCGCCGCTGTTATGGGCAACCTGCGAGAAGCTTTCGCGGAAGTCGTCGAGGATTTTGCGGGCGGTCTCCAGATCGGCACCGGGCAGAACAGCGGCGAACTCCTCGCCACCATAGCGCCCGACGATATCCGTCTTGCGTAACCGCTGAACCAGCATCCGTGACAGGGTCTTGATGACCCGGTCACCGGTCGGGTGGCCGTAACTGTCATTCACCTGCTTGAAGTGGTCGATGTCGATAAGGGCGAAGGACATGGGCTGTCCGGTCCGGACGGATCGCGAGATTTCGACTTCCAGCCGCTGTTTGATGGTGGTGTGATTCAGCAGACCGGTGAGGCTGTCCTGACTGATCCGGGCCCGGAGATTGCGGAACCGCCGGGCGCGTGTGGTGACGGCAGAAACCAGATCCGATGCGCTGACCGGCTTGTTCAGAAAATCGTCAGCGCCCCGTCGTAATGCCAGAAACTGGGCGTCGATATCATGTTCACCGGACAGAAAAATGATGGGAACCCCGTCGAATTCTTCCTTCTGACGCAGGGTGCCTGCCATCTCGTCGCCACTGCAAATCGGCATATAGAGATCGGTGACGATCATTTCCGGATCGAATTCCGTACTGGCAACCAGCACTTCGGTCGGGTCGGTGATGCTGCGACATTCCATCCCCGCAGCTTCGAGGATCATGGTGTAGTAGTCGGCAAGGCTGGCATCGTCATCAATGATCAGCACCCGGATTGGCGCCTGCCCTGATGGCGGCGACAGGCGGTCCAGTGTGTCGACGATATCGACATCCGTGACCGGCCAGACCAGAAAGGCATTACTGCCACACCGCAGGGCCTTCAGCCGGGATTTGAAGTCGTCATGGTCAGACAGAATGATCAGTGGCGGTGGTGTGGCACGCCAGTTGTTCCGGTCCGTCAGCTGTTCAATCACCCCCGCGCCGTAATCCAGCAGCGAGATATCGATCAGGATGGCTGTCGGATTATCGATATCCTCCAGACCGTCTTCAACTTCGGCAGCGGATTTGCGGACAACCGAATAGCCAAAGCTGCTGAGACTTCCCAGCGCCTCGGTGGTGTCTGAGTCCAGATCACCCACCTGCAACAGGGTATTCGTGACAATATGATCGGAGAGTTTTTCCGGGCCTTCAGTGGTTTCCGGGTCTGCGATGCTTGCTGCCGCTTCCCGCAACAGGGCGATGCGCTCGCTGATCCGGTCATGATCGATATTGCTCAGCCGCGGTTTGTCCAGCAGGGGCGTCACGGCCTCTTCAAGGCCGGAAGCTACGGCACCAAGCTGCGTAAACCCGAAGGAGCCGGCCCCGCCGGCAAGCCGGTGGGCATGATAACGGATGTTGGCCATGACAACCGGTGACTTTTCACCGCCACCCAGCAGAGCCTGCCAGGCTGCCGTGATGATACCGATCTTTTCACTGATGGTATCTGTATAATTCTGTCGCAACTTGGCGAGGCGATTCTCGATATCGTTGCTCACCACTTGCTCTCCTGCTCACCGACTCGAGGCATTATGTGTGCCGGATGACGGATTGCACAAGTAATGGCGTGTCCGGAATGGCGCTTTGAGCCTCTCTGCTGTCAGTTCCGGAAGGTCCGCCAGGCCACGTTTTCCGTACGCATCGCGAACGGTATCCTGAAGCCAGGCTTTCGCCTGTTCGTCGCGGCCCTGTTGCAGACGGCCCCCTGACGCCAGCCAGTCAGCATGCCGGTCGATGGCGGCATTCAGGTCCGGCAGGCCTGTCCGGGTACGCGCGGAAACAGAAACTATACCGGTCTGCCAGCCATTGCGCCTGTTCCCGGTTACAGAGAGAGCGCCTTCTGCATCGGCCCGGGCGCGGCGGGCTTCGGTGGTCATGTCAGCTTTGTTGATGACCAGAATATGCGGCAGCTCGACCAGCCCGGACTTGATGAATTGCAGGCTGTCACCGGACGCCGGCTGAATGCAGAGCAGCACCGTGTCGGCAATGCCGATAACATCGGATTCCGACTGGCCGACGCCAACGGTTTCGACCAGCACGATATCGAACAGGCTGCGCATCAGCGCGACCACGGGGAAGGTGGCCACTGACAACCCGCCCAGCCGGTCTCCTGCCGACAGCGAGCGGACGAAAACACCGTCGTCTTCCGGGTCGAGCCGCAGCCGGATACGGTCACCAAGCAGGGCGCCGCCACTGAGTTTTGAAGACGGGTCGATGACGACAACACCAACGGTTTTGCCGAGCGCCCGATAGTCCCGGATCATGACATCCAGCAGGCTCGATTTGCCGACACCGGGCGGCCCGGTCAGGCCAATGACATGCGCCTGTGGTTCCTGCCATGCCCTGTCCAGCAGATCGGTGACCTCTGTTCCCGGGTCAGGAACCTCCGCCCGGGCCAGGGCCCGGGATATTGCCGTCTTTCCACCCAGACGCAGGGTCTCCGGCGTGACAGCTGCTTCGATCACATATCGTCCAGGGCTGCGTGGGCGGCGGCAAGGCGGGCCACCGGAACGCGGTAAGGCGAACAGGAGACGTAATCGAGGCCGATGCGGTGGCAGAAGAAGACCGAGGAGGGGTCTCCGCCATGCTCGCCACAGATACCAAGCTTGATGTCAGGCCGTGTCGAGCGGCCCCGCTCAACAGCAATCTTGACCAGTTCGCCAACACCTTCCTGATCCAGAGACACAAACGGATCGGTCTCGTAGATACCCATGGCCTGATAGCGCTCAAGGAACTTAGCGCTGTCATCACGGGACAGGCCGAAGGTGGTCTGGGTCAGGTCGTTAGTACCGAACGAGAAGAACTCTGCGGTTTCCGCAATATCAGCAGCCTGCAGACAGGCCCGAGGCAACTCGATCATGGTGCCGACCAGGAAGGCCGTGCGTTCACCGGCTTCCGTGAACACGTCTTCAGCGATGGCCCGGACACGTTCGGTCAGGATATCCAGTTCCTTGCGGGCGCCAACCAGCGGAATCATGATTTCCAGTCCGGTCTCGACACCCCGTTCGGCCTTCACGGCCAGAGCGGCTTCCAGAATGGCACGGGCCTGCATTTCATAGATCTCAGGGAAGCTGATACCAAGCCGGCAGCCGCGATGACCCAGCATCGGATTGGTTTCGCTGAGCTGCTGTGCACGCTGGACGACAACATCGACATTCACCCCGGCGGCATTGGCGACTTCCTGCATTTCCGATTTTGAAACCGGCAGAAATTCATGCAGGGGCGGGTCAAGCAGGCGGATGGTGACCGGACGGTCTTCCATGATCCGGAACAGCTCGATGAAATCTTCGCGCTGGTAGGGAAGGATCTTGTCGAGCGCCTTGCGGCGGTCCTTCTCGGAATCTGCGACGATCATTTCGCGGACGGCAACAATGCGGGCCGGTTCAAAGAACATATGCTCGGTCCGGCACAGGCCAATACCTTCCGCCCCGAACTTGATCGCGGTTGCGGCGTCCAGCGGGGTTTCCGCATTGGTGCGGACCTTCAGGCGGCGGACGGCATCGACCCATTCCATCAGGGTACCGAAATCGCCGGTCAGTTCCGGCTGGATGGTTGGCACTTCGCCGCGCATGACCTCACCGGAGGCGCCATCAAGGGTGATGATTTCGCCTTCGCCGAGGACCAGTTCGCCAATACGGGCGGTGCGGCTTTGTTCGTCGATGTTCAGCTGTCCGGCACCGGCAACGCAGGGCCGGCCCATACCACGGGCCACCACGGCGGCGTGACTGGTCATGCCGCCCCGTGCTGTCAGGATGCCCTGCGCGGCATGCATGCCGCTGATATCTTCGGGGCTGGTTTCCAGCCGTACCAGAATGACCTTTTCACCTTTCTGGGCGCGTTCTTCTGCCTCATCAGCGGTAAAGGCGATCTTGCCCGAAGCAGCGCCGGGTGATGCGGGCAGACCCCGCAGAATGACATTGCGCGGCGCTTTCGGATCCAGCGTCGGATGCAGCAACTGGTCGAGCTGACCGGGTTCCACCCGCCGGATGGCGGTGTTCTGGTCGATGATGCCTTCACGGGCCATGTCGATGGCAATCTTCAGGGCGGCCTGTGCGGTGCGCTTCCCCGCACGGGTCTGCAGCATCCAGAGTTTGTCTTTCTGGACCGTGAACTCCATGTCCTGCATGTCGCCGTAATGGTTTTCCAGCCGGTCGCGGATGGCGCAAAGCTCACCAAAGACTTTCGGCATGACTTCTTCCATGGACGGCAGGTCCGACCCGCCGGCTTCCTTGCCTGCGGTCGTCAGATATTGCGGGGTGCGGATACCGGCAACGACATCTTCGCCCTGGGCATTCACCAGATATTCGCCATAGAAAATGTTGGCACCGGTTGACGGGTCACGGGTGAAGCAGACGCCGGTGGCGCAGTCCTCGCCCATATTACCGAAGACCATCGCCTGCACATTGACGGCTGTGCCCCATTCCTGAGGGATGTCATGCAGACGGCGGTAGGTCTTCGCCCGGGCATTCATCCAGGATCCGAACACCGCGTCGATGGCGCCTTTCAGCTGAACCATCGGGTCCTGCGGGAAGGGTTCACCCAGTTCTTCCTCGACCTTGGCCTTGTACTGGTCGACCAGTACGCGCCAGTCATCGGCGGTCAGGTCGGTGTCGAGCGCATAGTCCTTGTCGTCCTTGGCAAGGTCGAGCAGTTCCTCAAACAGGCCGTGATCGACGCCCAGCACCACATCGCCATACATCTGGATGAAGCGGCGATAGCTGTCATAGGCGAAGCGGGCATCTCCGCTGGCGGCGGCCAGACCTTCGACGGTTACGTCATTGAGGCCAAGATTAAGCACGGTATCCATCATGCCCGGCATGGAGGCACGGGCGCCGGAACGGACAGAAACCAGTAACGGGTTGGCGGCATCGCCGAATTTCATGCCGACGGCGGCTTCAACCTGGCTGAGGGCGGCCCGCAACTGATCGTCAAGATCGGACGGATAGGTCCGGTCGTTCTCGTAATAGGCCGTGCAGACTTCAGTGGTGATGGTAAAGCCGGGCGGTACCGGCAGACCAAGATTGCACATCTCGGCCAGGTTCGCCCCCTTGCCACCGAGCAGATTCTTCATCTCCGCGCTGCCTTCGGCAGTGCCGTCCCCGAAGCTGTAGACCCATTTGGTCATATGCCTGTACCCTGTGTTAGCCTTCGATTTCTGAAAAGAGCGCCACGGACTCCATGACCGACCTGATCTGCGACAGCAGTTTCAGCCGGTTGATCCGGACATCGGCTTCATCTGCATTCACCGTGACAACCTCAAAGAAGCTGTCGACGGGCTTGCGAAGCATCGCCATGGCCGTCATGGCCTGAGCATAATCTTCGTCACGAAGTGCCGCCCTGCACTGTGCTGCAACATCGGTCAAAGCATCAAACAGTTGCTGCTCTTCCTGTTGCGCCAGCAGCGCCTTGTCCGGTTCCGGGCCAAAGCTGGTGGCGTCCTTCTTCTCCTCGATGCGGAGGATATTGTTGGCGCGCCGGTAGGCCGCAAGCAGGTTGGTTCCGTCGTCACTGGTCAGCAGGCCGGACAGGGCGGCCACGCGGCGCGTCAGGCGCACCAGGTCGTCTTCACCGCCCAGCGCAAAGATTGCGGCGACATGGTCGTGGGCAACACCTTCACCACGCAGATGGACTTTCAGCCGATCGGCGAAGAAAGCCATGAGATCACGGTCGATATCTGCCAGCGATGCAGGCAGACGGCCCTGATATAGGTCGAAACTTTTCGCGAAAACGTCTGACAGCCGCAGCCGGAAACCGTTCTCCAGCAGGATACGGATAACCCCGAGAGCCGCACGGCGCAGCGCATAGGGATCTTTCGATCCGGTCGGGGTCTGGCCGATACCCCAGAAACCGACGAGGGTATCGATCTTGTCAGCCAGCGCCAGCGCCGCAGAGACCGGCGCAGACGGGCAGGCATCTGCCGGGCCGGCAGGTGAATAATGTTCGGCAATGGCATCGGCCACAGCCGCCGGCTCGCCGTCCTGCAGGGCGTAATACCGCCCCATGATGCCCTGTAACTCGGGGAATTCGCCAACCATGCCGCTGACCAGATCGCCCTTGCAGAGGGCCGCTGCGCGACGTGCCATCGCCGGATCGCAATCCGGCAGATGCCCGGCCAGCCATTCGGCGAGCCCGGCCATGCGGTCGACCTTCTGCTGAACAGTGCCGAGGTCGGCGTGGAACACGATGCTGTCGAGGCCGGAAGCCTTTGATTCAAGCGTTGAGGCCCGGTCCTGATCCCAGAAGAACTTGGCGTCGGACAGCCGGGCCCGCAGCACCCGTTCATTGCCGCTGGTCACCGTCGCGCCGTCATCCGCGGTCTCGCGGTTGGCGACGAGGATGAACCGGGGGGCCAGCCTGCCGTCTTCGGTTTCGACCGAGAAATATTTCTGGTGACTGCGCATGGAAGTCACCAGCACCTCTGGCGGGACATCCATGAAAGCGTCATCAATCCGCCCCATCAGCGGCACGGGACATTCAACCAGCCCGGCAACTTCATCCAGCAGCCCGGCATCAAGCCGCAGGGTCAGCCCGGCGTCGGAAGCCAGTTTCTCCGCAGCCTGCAGAATGGCCGTCTTGCGATCATCGGCAGAGAGCATGACATGCGCGGCACGCAGTTTGTCGCGATAATCGTCAAAACCGGTGACGGCAAAGCTGTCCGGGGCCATGAAACGATGGCCGCGGGTTGTATCGCCGGATGACACGGGGTCTGCGGTGAAGGGCACAACCTTGCCGTCGAACAGGCACAGGATGGATTGCAGCGGACGCACCCAGCGCCGGGAGTGGTTGCCCCAGCGCATGCTTTTCGGCCAGGGCAGGTCATCGATGACGCCCGGCAGGATTTCGGCCAGCAGTTCGGCGGTCGGGCGACCGGGCCGTTCAATCACGGCGAAATAGAATGCACCCTTCGGCGTGTCGCGGGTGATCGCCTGATCCAGCGTGATGCCGCTGCCCCGCAGAAAGCCTTCGACAGCTTTCTCCGGTGCGCCGACTTTCGGGCCGCGGCGCTCCTCGCTGGTATCGGCTGTCGCGACGGCGAGATTGTCGAGCACGACCGTCAGGCGTCGCGGTGTTGCGAATGTCCGGGCCGTCCCTGTCTCCAGACCGGCGGCAGACAGCCGTGAGGTGATCAGACCGGCAAGATCCTCCGCCGCCCGGTTTTGCATGCGGGCCGGAATTTCCTCGGAGAAAATCTCAAGCAGCAGTTCAGCCATCAGTCCTGCTCCGTCCCGGTCCGGGTGGTAACCCAGCCCTCCGCACAGGCCTTGGCCAGTGCGCGGACACGGCCGATATAAGCCTGTCGTTCGGTCACGCTGATGACGCCACGGGCATCCAGCAGATTGAAGACATGGCTGGCCTTGATGCACTGGTCATAGGCCGGCAGCACAAGCTGGCCGCCGGTGCCGTCCGGTGAAATCAGCGACTGGCAGGCGCTCTCGGCATCGCGGAACTGACGGAACAGCATTTCCGTGTCTGCGCGCGAGAAATTGTGGTGGGAATATTCGACTTCGGCGCGGTGATAGACGTCGCCATAGCGGGCGCCCTGACCGTTCCAGTCCAGATCATAGACGTTCTCGACGCCCTGAATATACATCGCCAGCCGCTCAAGGCCGTAGGTGTATTCAACGGTCACCGGGCTGCAGTCGATGCCGCCGACCTGCTGGAAATAGGTATACTGGCTGACTTCCATGCCATCGCACCAGACTTCCCAACCCAGACCCCAGGCGCCCAGCGTCGGGCTTTCCCAGTCATCTTCGACGAAGCGGAAATCATGCATGTCCGGGTTCAGGCCCAGCGCATAGAGGCTGTTGAGATAGGCTTCCTGCGCGTTCTCCGGTGACGGTTTGAGGACCACCTGGAACTGATAGTAATGCTGCAGCCGGTTCGGGTTTTCACCATAGCGTCCATCGGTAGGACGGCGCGACGGCTGGACATAGGCAGCCTTCCACGGGTCCGGGCCGAGGGCACGCAGCGTGGTGGCCGGATGGAAGGTGCCGGCACCTACCTCCATGTCATAAGGCTGCAGAATAACGCAGCCATAGTTGGCCCAGTAGGCCTGAAGTTTGAGGATCAGGCTCTGGAAGTCTTTACGGTCAGGATCTAGCGGGCTCATGATGTGACGGTTTGTCGCCGCGGAAAATGTTGCGGTGCAACCTAGTCAGTTGCTCAAACGCGGTCAAGCAACCCGGTCACTCTGTCTGTTACAATGCACCGGACGCGCCCGGAAAAGTCGCGAAACAGGGCGCATCATCCGGCGTCTGATAATAGTCGCCTTTATCCGCTGTAAAGATATGCCGGGCGGTTTTCAGGCCTGTCGGGCTGGTCAGACTGCCAACGGCGATGGAGATGTCGCGGCTGCCGATGACGCGCCAGAACAGGGTCGAACCACAGTTTCCGCAAAACCCGCGCTTTGCATAGTCGCTGGACTGATACCATTTCAGGCTGGAATCCGACGTGAAGGAGAGAGTGTCGGCCGCGGTTTCGGTCGATGCCAGATAATGCCCGGTTGCCTTGCGGCATTGTGTGCAGTGGCAGCAGGAAACGGGTGCCAGATCACTGGACAGGGTGAAGGCAACGTCGCCACAAAGGCAGGAACCGGAATGCAGGCTGCTCATTGGTCACTGTTCCTCGGCTTCTGTGCAGTTTGCCCGCCGGCCGGGCAGGATTTCCCGATAACGGACCAAGGTCATGGTCTCCCGGTTTTTCCGTTGATGCAACTGAAAACGTTCGTCTAATGTTCTCGCAAATCGCGACATGGTTAAGCGATTTGGTAAACGCCAAAAAGACATTTAAATTCAAATGGTTATCAAGAACAAAAATTGAACGAACAAAGTTAACGACTCAGACCGGTCGATCTCCGGCCAGCAGGATCCGGTTCATGCGTCGCGGCTGGTCTCCATAGTCATGATTGGCGCGATGCATGGTGCAGCGGTTATCCCACATCAGGATATCACCCGCCTGCCAGCGGTGGCGGTAGGTGAATTGCGGCTGAGTTGCGTGATCAATCAGCTCGTCCAGCAGGGCATCGCCCTCATCAAGCGGCAGATCGCAGATCTGATGCACCCGGTTCGGGTTGATATAGAGCGCCTTCTGCCCGGTGACCGGGTGTGTGCGGACCAGTGGATGGAAAACCGGCGGTGTCAGGGCTTCTTCTTCCGGTGTGCGGGAGGCGACCTTGCCGAGATTGCGGCGTGAGAAATAGCGATGTTCGGCCGTCAGGCCGTCAATCTGCTGTTTTCGGGCGGCGGGCAGGGCCTCATAGGCGGCCCGCATATCGGCAAATTCCGTGTCGCCGCCGGTCTGCGGCAGAATTTCGGCCTGCAGGATGGTCACCGCAGAGGGTTCGGCGGTGTAGGAATCGTCCGTATGCCAGGCTTTCCCGATAACGATCTTCTTGCCATCCCCCTTGCTGTCGACCTGATCGCTGGACAGGATCATGATCTCGTTCCGGGTGGGGTGGCGGTATTGTTCATGAAGCTGGGGCTTGGGCTGTCCCAGCTTTGACATGGCACCGACATAGATATCCGGTGTTACCGGCTGGTTGCGCAGGCAAAGCACGGGATGACGGCTGAAAGTGTCAGAGACCGTTGTCTCCCAGCCCGACCCGGCCAGATTTGCGTCCACCACCTCTGCGGCGAGCTGATTCTCAGATAACCGGTTAACCTGCATGGATGTCCTCCCTGAACAACTTTTCCGGAAAGCATAACAGCAGACAGGGAGTATGGGGAAGGGGTCAGCGCTGCCGGGTTGTGAGCATCGGGCAGCCTTCATGCTCGCAGGCGCTTTTGCCCGTGTCGGCGACATAGGCCCCGCATTGCCGGCAGGCTACCATGGCGACGGTTTCAGGCTCCGGCTCGGCCTCGGGTGCCGGACGGCGTTTCCTGACCCCGCCCTCCGCCTTTCGCTGGGCGTCGAGGCGGCCGAGAAACTTGAAGCCGTACCAGACCGCAGCGATGATCAGGCCAAGGACAAGCAGCTTTGAAAGACTGGGTAAACCGAACATGCAACCTTGATGCAATCCGCACCGCCCCGGGTCAAGCGGGATGTGGGCTGGAGTGCCTGCCGACTGCCGTGTTTCGGCAGAGGAAAGAGCTGTTTCAGCCCTTCAGTTTCATCCGGACGACAGTTTCCAGTTCATTCAGGAAATTTGACCGGTCCTGTTTGCTGAAGCTGCGCCCGCCGCCGGTGATGGTGCCGGTATCGCGCAGATGGGTCATCAGGTCGCGGGTGGCCAGTGCCATGCCGATACTGGCTTCGTCGAAACGTTTGCCGCCATGGTCGATAACGCCGGACCCGCGTTTCACGCAGCGGTCAGCCAGCGGTATGTCGCGGGTGATGACAATATCCCGCTCGGTGCAGTTCTCGGCAATCCAGTCATCGGCCACATCCGGGCCTTCCGGCACCACCACATTGCGGATCAGCGGGTTGCGTGACGGGCGGATGCCGCCGTTGGAGACCATATGGACAACCAGACCATGCCGGTCGGCGACTTTCTCGACCTCGTCCTTCACCGGGCAGGCGTCGGCGTCGATATAGATTTCCGGCTGTTCAGCCACGGCCCTGCGCCCGGTCTGCCACATAGGGGTTGGAGGCCCGCTCATGGCCGAAGGTCGAAACCTGTCCGTGGCCGGGGACAAAGGCAATATCATCGCCAAGCGGAAACAGCTTGTCGCGGATGGCGCTGATCAGGCTGTCCTGATCGCCACGCGGAAAATCGGTCCGGCCGATGGAGCCCTGAAACAGCACATCGCCGACAAAGGCGATCCGGTTGGCCGCGTCGACAAACACCACATGGCCGGGCGTGTGTCCCGGGCAATGGACGATATCGAAGGTCAGGTTGCCCAGCGTGACCTGATCGTCATCATCCAGCCAGCGGTCGGGCGTGAAGCATCGTGCAGGCGGAAAGCCGTATTGCGCTGCCTGTTCGACAATCTGGTCGATCCAGAAGACCTCTTCCTTGTGCGGGCCTTCAATCGGTACCTGATAGTGATCGGCCATGTCGGCGACGGCGCTGGCATGATCCAGATGCCCGTGGGTGACGAGAATCTTGGTGATTTTCACCCCGTCGGCGTCAGCCTGGGCGATCAGTTTGTCTGTCTCGCCACCGGGATCGACAAAGGCGCCTTCCATGGTCTCACGGCACCAGACCAGCGAACAGTTCTGCTGGAAAGGGGTGACGGGCAGGATGCGGATATTGATGGTTGGTTCAGTCATGGGCGGAACATAACCTCCCGCGCCGCCCTGTTAAAGAGGCGTCGCACAGGGCCGGATCAGACGCACAGGTTGCAGCAAACGCCTGCTCGGGCTACATACCGGCCCAGCATTCTCACTTTACCTCAGACTCAACGGATCCAGCCAATGGCCGCCTATCAGTATATCTACACCATGAAAAACCTGTCCAAGACCTATCCGGGCGGACGGGAGCTGTTCAAGAACATCAGCCTGTCGTTCCTGCCAGGTGCGAAGATCGGGGTGCTGGGTATCAACGGCGCGGGTAAATCGACGCTGCTGAAGATCATGGCCGGCATTGAAACTGAATTTACCGGTGAAGCCTGGGCCGCTGATGGTGTGAAGGTCGGTTACCTGCCGCAGGAGCCGAAACTGGATGAGTCCAAGAACGTGCTGCAAAACGTTCTGGAAGGCGCTGGCGAGATCAAGGAATACCTCGACAAGTTCGAGGAAGTCTCGATGAAGTTCGGCGAGCCGATGACCGACGACGAGATGAATGACCTGCTGGCCGTACAGGCTGACCTGCAGGAAAAGATCGACGCTGCGGACGGCTGGGAACTGGAGCGCCGGGTGGAAATCGCCATGGACGCCCTGCGCTGCCCGCCGGGTGATGCGGATGTGGGACCGCTTTCGGGTGGTGAAAAACGCCGGGTCGCACTCTGCAAGCTGTTGCTGTCGAAGCCCGACATGCTGCTGCTCGATGAACCGACCAACCATCTCGATGCGGAATCCGTCGCCTGGCTGGAGCATTTCCTTGAGGAATATACCGGCACCGTCGTGATCGTGACCCATGACCGTTACTTCCTCGACAATGTGACGGGCTGGATTCTCGAACTCAGCCACGGGCGCGGCTATCCGTATGAAGGCAACTATTCGGCCTGGCTGGAACAGAAACAGAAGCGTCAGGAACAGGAAGAGCGCGCCGAGGCGGGCCGTCAGAAAACCCTGTCCCGCGAACTGGAATGGATCCGGCAGTCACCAAAGGCGCGTCAGTCGAAAAGCAAGGCGCGTATCACGGCTTATGAAGACCTGCTGGCCGCTGCGCAGGAACAGAAGATTGAAAGTGCCCAGATTGTCATTCCCGCCGGGCCGCGGCTTGGCAATGTGGTGATTGAATCGGAAGGCCTGACCAAGGCGTTCGGTGATCGTCTGCTGATTGACAATCTCAGCTTCCGGCTGCCGCCGGGTGGCATTGTGGGTGTCATCGGCCCGAACGGCGCCGGTAAGACAACCCTGTTCAAGATGATTACCGGCAAGGAACAGCCGACTTCCGGCACCTTCCGCGTCGGTGAGACGGTGCAGCTTGGCTATATCGACCAGAGCCGCGATTCACTGGATGACTCCAAGAATGTCTGGGAAGAAATTTCAGACGGGCTGGACGAAATCTCGCTCGGCAAGTCGACGATGGCGTCACGCGCCTATGTCGGCCGGTTCAATTTCAAGGGTCCGGACCAGCAGAAGAAAGTCGGCAATCTCTCGGGCGGTGAGCGCAACCGCGTTCATCTGGCAAAGATGCTGCGTTCCGGCGCGAATGTGCTGATGCTCGATGAACCGACGAACGATCTCGATGTTGAAACGCTGCGTGCGCTTGAAGATGCGCTGGAGAAATTCGCCGGCTGTGCCGTGGTCATCAGCCATGATCGCTGGTTCCTCGACCGTATCGCCACGCATATTCTGGCCTTTGAAGGCGACAGCCATGTGGAATGGTTCGAAGGCAACTTCGAGGAATATGAAGCGGACAAGAAACGCCGG
>TARA_R110000787_G_scaffold67341_5_pt1 | contig 39052 bp, 37 predicted proteins | sample TARA_R110000787 | Tara Oceans TARA_R110000787 (sample SAMEA4397920) | marine metagenome | biome: Polar Biome; feature: [DCM] deep chlorophyll maximum layer (ENVO:01000326); material: water (ENVO:00002006), including particulate matter (ENVO:01000060) such as... | depth 35 m | reverse complement strand
ATTATGCAATATGTCTGGAAAGAGGTTCCTTTTATCGGCCTGATCCTGCTGGCAAATATGCAGACAATTGGCCGTGATTATGAGGCCGTCGCCCAATCGCTCGGGGCCAGCCGCTGGCAGAGTTTTCGCCATGTTCTCCTACCCCAGTTGATGCCGGGCCTGCTGACAGCAGGGATGATCGTCTTTGCCTTCACCTTCGGCGCCTATGAAATCCCGGCCCTGCTCGGTCAGAGTTACCCTGCCGCCCTGCCGGTACTTGCCTATCAGGCTTTTACCGATGTAGACCTTAATGCCCGTCCGGAGGCTCTCGCCATGGCAATGATTATCGCCCTGCTGAGCGCTGTCATGATCTATGGCTATGCGCGGTTCGCACGACGGTATATTCGAAAATGAAAAAGCATATTCAAGGATCGAACGCGAGAGACAACCGGGAGCGCGGATTATCAGGACTGGCCTGGCTCTCTCTCGCCCTGTTGATAAGCTGGTTGATACTTCCCCTCGTTCCGCTGGGTCTCTGGTCAGTGAGCCGAAGCTGGTTCTTCCCGGATCTTCTGCCCTCTTCATACAGTCTACGGGCCTGGAGCTATGTGTTCTCGACAACTTCCGAAGTCCTCCCCGCGCTTGGACAAACCGCATTGATTGCGCTTGGGTCAACTTGTATTTCCATGATTATTGGCGTTCCGGCGGGGCGTGCGCTCGGGCTCTATCAGTTTCGCGGCAAGGCCGTCATTGAGATTCTCATATTGGCGCCAATGATCGTGCCCGGCATCGCCGTTGCACTCGGTCTTCATGTCGTATTCTTAAAGTTGGGGCTTGCGGGGTCTGTTATCGGGGTCATGATAGTTCATTTGATACCCACGCTGCCCTATATGGTGCTGGTCATGTCCGGGATATTCTCCAATTACAATCCTGCTGCGGAAGCACAGGCCCGAAGCCTTGGCGCCAATCCGTTTCAGGCCTTCTATTATGTAACACTGCCCGCCATTCTGCCTGGCCTCATCGTCGGGTCATTATTTACATTCCTTGTCTCCTGGAGCCAGTATATCCTGACGCTCCTGATCGGCGGTGGGCGAGTCGTGACTCTGCCGCTGCTACTGTTTAATTTTGCAAGCGCAGGCCGCAATGACATCACCGGCGCCATCAGCATGATCTATATTCTGCCAGGTATCCTTTTACTGCTTTTTGCCGCGCGGCACCTGACCGGACACAACAGCAATATTGAGGAGATGCACCGGATATGAGCGACCTTGCGCTCGAACATCTAACAAAAGTCTATCCTGGCTCAGAAACACCAGCCGTAGACAATGTTTCCCTTGAAGTTGAGAGCGGTTCCCTGACGGCATTGCTTGGGCCGTCGGCCTGTGGGAAATCTACAATTCTGAAAATGATCGCCGGATTGCTTACACCAACCTCAGGCGATATACGGTTTTCCGGCAGCTCCGTACTCAGACAACCACCACAATCCCGCGATGCGGTGATGGTTTTTCAGGATCACCTTCTCTTTCCCTATTTGACGGTGGGTGAGAACGTAAGCTTCGGCCTTAAAATGAGGGGGAGGCCCAAGGAGGAAATCGCCAGCGCCGTCCGAGAAATCCTGGAGCTGGTCCAGTTGAGCGGCCTGGAGAAGCGCAAACCTTCAGAGTTATCCGGCGGTCAGCAGCAACGGGTAGCGCTTGCACGAGCCCTCATCCTGCGCCCCAAAATATTATTGCTGGATGAACCATTTTCAAATTTGGATGAAAGCCTGCGTCTGGAGATGCAGGCATTGCTGAAATCACTTCACACGGAAATGAAAACGACCATGCTCTTCGTGACCCATGATCAGGAAGAGGCAATTACGCTGGCCGATAAAATAGCGCTTCTTCTTTCAGGTCGGCTTCGCCAGTATGATATCCCGCAAAATCTGTATAACCACCCGAAAGACCGTGAGGTAGCGCAGTTTTTCGGGGCCCGAAACTTTATCTCAGGCAGGGTTGAAGCAGGAAAATTCGATTGCCCGCTCGGGCAGATCGTCCTGCCCGAAAATGCGCCCGCGGACGGCAGACTTTTAACCATCCGGCCCGAAAATATTGTAATCGGCTCTGGCGCAAGGTCGGATAACAGCTTTCCGGCAACGATAACATCCAAAAAATTTCTTGGTAGCCAGACGCGGCTGGAACTCATTGCAGCAGAACAGGAATTGAGTGCCTTGCTGTCACCGAATACGGCGGAATCGCTTCAAACCGGAACAGAGGTTATCATACAGCTTCCCCGTCAATCGCTTTGGGTCCTACCTTAACGCAGGATATCCATATAATCGACAAGCCTTCCCGCGACTTTGTCTGGCGCGACGTCTGCGTTCCGAATCAATCCATCAAAGTGACCCGTCAGGGCGCGGATATGCTCCACCGAATTTATCAGGAGATACATGTTACCGATGTAGATGGCCGCCCTGAGAGGGCCGAACAGGGTGTAAGCGGCCGAATAATGCTTACGCGCATCGAACAGGAAAAGACGAAACGTCGGGTAGAGTTCCTCGGTCAGCCGGATCATATGCTCCATCTGATCTTTCCGCACATGACGGGGCACCTGACTCCAGTTTCCTTCTCCCTTCGCGAGCTGCTCAATCGACTGAAATGGCATGCAGACTTCCATATCCGTCTCCGGCCGCCTTGAATAGCTGAGCTGATCATGCATCTGCTGCTCTTTCGCCTCACGTTCGATTTTTGTAAAATCGCCGAATTCATAGCTTCCGATTTCATCGGTCCGCAAGAGATCGGGCAAGGTCGTCGGCACATAGCGGATTTTATATCCCATGGCTTCACGGTGCCATGTCGCCAGCTTGATGCTCGCGGAAGCCTCCGTAACCCGCTCAATCTCGATCATTGGTACTGCTTCGCTTGCCACCTCGTCATTGGCGATCAGCCCCATCAGCCAGTCGACGGAAACGCCATAGGTGCGGGCAATCGTGCAAAGCGTCTCCGCGCGCGGCAGCCGGGTCGAGCCGGGCGCCAAAAACTGGCTCAATGCGGAACGGTCGATACCGACGCTTTCGGCAAACTGGCTCAGATTGAACCCTTTTCGCGCCAGGAGGAGGGCCATTCTGTCCCGAAACGCTTCGGCAACGTCCCGCTTGTCTATATGTTCGATGCCTGAATGTTGTGAATTCACAGCATAATCCATATTAAGTTATATATTTAAACTTAAGTTTTATAATAACATAAAAATTCGCGAACTGTCGCATTGTATATTTCCTGCCACAGCTGTCATAATTTTGCCACAAATTTTCAAGGCGAAAGGACAGTAGTTAGTGTTATTGCGTGAACGACAGGAAATCCGGACTCTGGGATTAATCCTATTGTGCTTCGGGGTATGGGGAGTTCTTCTGTTTGTGCCAACTATTTTGCCAGGCTGGCTCACAGCGTCCCTGCTTGTCCCGGTGGTTGCCTTTCATTCCTCACTCCAGCATGAATGCATCCATGGCCATCCATTCTCCGACAGCCGCTTCAATGATCTGCTCATTTATTTTCCGGTTGGAATTTTTCTTCCATATCCAAGGTTCAAGGAAAATCACCTAACGCATCACCAACGCGCCCGCATTACCGATCCGGTCGAGGATCCGGAAAGCTGGTATGTTGCAACGAATAAGTGGGAAGAGCTTGGCGGCATTACCAAGGCGCTATTGAGGTTAAACAACACCTTGATCGGACGGCTTCTCATAGGTCCGGCGCTAAGTATCTATACGCTGCTCAAAGCAGACGCGAAGAGTATTTTCCGCGGTAATCGTCGCATTCTTTCAATCTGGATTATCCATCTTCTGCTTTGCGTTATCTTTCTCGGCGTACTCTCGCTCTATGGCTCATTGCCCGTTCTTGCATATCTGGTTTCGACCTATTTTGGTATGTCCGTCCTGATGATCCGGACGTTTCTGGAGCATCAGGCACACCCGGACCGCCGGGTCCGTTCCGTTCTGATTGATGATCAGGGCGTATTGCGCTATTTATTCCTGAACAACAATCTTCATGCAGTGCATCACGCCTTTCCTTCCGTTGCGTGGTACCGGTTACCAGGCCTTTTCCGTCTTCATGAAAGCCGCTTCCTTGAGATGAACCAGGGGTATTTTTATAAAAGCTATCTCGACGTGATCCGAAAATATGCTTTTGCCCGCAAAGAACCGGTGGCCTTCCCTCTTGATCCACTTTGATCGCGTGCGCAGACTGATCAGATGAACAATCCCATAGCGCTCCTGCCGATGTATGATTGGCCGGAAGTCCATGACGCAACAAATGAATACTGGAATACCCTTCGTGAGGCTCTTGCGGAGCAGGGTTTTACCCCGCCAGAATATCTGTCTCGTCCTGACGATCCTTTTCCTCTCTGGCGAAGCCCGCAGCTTTTGATTGCGCAAACATGCGGTTTGCCATTTGTGGATCATCTTTCGGCTGACGTTTCCCTGATTGGCACGCCAGCCTACGATATCGATTGTGGCGCGGGTTCCTATTACAGCGTTATCGTCGTGCATAACGACAGCGGCATTGAAACCTGTGCTGATCTCGACGGCGCTGTATTTGCCTATAATGATCCATTGTCACAGTCCGGAGCGGCAGCCTTTTTCTCCCATTTCCACGCCTCCGGCATTCCGTTAAATAAAATCGCCAGATTTGAAAGGGTTATGTCTCACCGAAATGCAATTCAACAGCTATCCGAGAGGAAAGTCGATGTCGCCGCCATCGATGCGGTCACCTGGGAACTGGCCATGCGCCATGAGCGCGCCACGGGATGCTTACGCATCATCGGCCAGACGCTTCCAACGCCGGGTCTTCCCTATATCACAACCCGCCGACCCAAAGCCGAAGTTGACCGGATTCACCGTGCCGTTGTCGAGGCAATAGCTTCCCTGCCCGGCTCTATTCGGAATGATTTGTTATTAACCGGCTTCGCTGCGACAACACCGGCAGACTACCAATTTATCAAAAACAGATATGATATGGTCCGCAGTACCATGAACGCCTGTCTCACTTAAGAGGGCATCAGGACCAGACGGATAAGCATAGCGACTGCCCCGAGCACCAGAACACCCGCCGCCCATAAAGCGACAAACCAGAGCAGCTGCCGCAGTCGCCGGGGCATTTAGTGATATCCCTCATTTTCGCCGACTTTTCCTCGAAACACCCAATAGCTGTACGCCGTATAGCAAAGGATGATCGGGATAAGAAAAGCCGCGCCGACGAGCAAAAAGCCAAGGCTCTTGTCGGGCGCTGCAGCTTGCCAGATGGTAAGATCGGGCGGGATCATGCGCGGATAAAAACTGATGCCGATACCGATGTAACACAGCACAAAGATGCCATGGGCCGCGAAGAAGGGTCGGATATCCCTTTTCTGTTTCAGTCCATAAAACAGAACAGCGGCACACCCCGCCATCAGGAAAGGAACAATAATACTGTAGACGAGATTGGCGCCTTCGAACCAGCGGTAATGATATTCCGCATCAAGGAATGGCGTTGCGATACTGACGACGCCCACAAGTGCCAGCGTTATCAGACCGGTAATCACGGCATATTTCCGCGCCATATCCTGCAACTCACCTTCCGTTTTCATCACGAGCCAGGTGGCCCCCAAAAGAGCATATCCAAAGATAAGTGAAATGCCTGTCAGAATGGAAAACGGAGTCAGCCAGTCAAGCCGGCCGCCTGCATAGCTGCGATCAACAATTTCAATCCCCTGTATCAGCGTGCCCAAACATACGCCTTGAGCGAATGCGGCAAGCAGGGAACCGAAAGCGAATGACCAGTCCCACCAAACGCGATACTTGCGTGAAACCCGCCAGCGGAACTCAAACGCCACCCCGCGAAATATCAGGCCCAGCAACATGGCGATGATCGGCATATATAGAGCCGGCAAAACCACGGAGTAAGCCAGCGGAAACACTGCCAGTAAACCACCCCCGCCAAGCACGAGCCAAGTCTCATTCCCGTCCCAGATCGGGGCAACGGAGTTCATCATGATATCGCGATGGCCCGATTTTTCCGGTGCCAGCAGGAACAGAGCGCCAATTCCAAGATCGAAGCCATCAAGCGAGACATAGGCAAGAATTGCGAATGCAATGAGTGCAGCCCAGATGAGAGGTAAATCAATTTCCATCATTATCCTCCCTCAGGTCCTTGACTCATCGATATTGGATGACGCGCTCACCATGCCCACTGCGCGTTTCAGTGTTTCCATCGTCTCGGGTGTTTTCTCCGGTGTTTTTGCCATCAGCCGCAACATGTAATAGACCCCGACACCGAACAAGGTAAAATAGACAGCAATAAAAGCGAGCAATGTTGTCCCAACCTCGGCGGCGACGAGAGGTGAGGCGCTCTCGGAGGTTCGCAGCAACCCGTAAATGGTCCAGGGTTGCCGTCCGGCTTCCGTCGTGATCCAGCCACATAATACGGCAACGAATCCGCTGGGCCCTGCCAGAGTAACCGCCCGTGCAAGCCAGCGGTCTTCGTATAGCTCGCCTTGATATCGTCGCAGCAGACTCCACACGCCTATGGCAAGCATGATAAACCCGATACCGACCATTATCCGGAATGTCCAGAATATCAGAAATGTATTCGGCCAGTCTTCCTTCGGAAAAGATTCCAGCCCCTGCAATTCCCCGTCCCAGCTATGCGTGAGGATCAGTGAGCCCAGTTTAGGCACGGAAATCGAATACAGAACTTCCGCCTTCTCGTTATCGGGAATGCCAAACAGAATGAGCGGCGCACCCGTTACGTTTTCATAATGTCCTTCAATTGCGGCAATCTTTGCAGGCTGATGTTCCAGCGTATTGAGACCGTGCTGATCCCCGGCCAGTATCTGCAACGGCGTGACAACTGCGGCCATCCACATGGCCATGGAAAACATCAGCCGCGCATGTGCATTCGCCTTGTCTTTCAGAAGATGATAGGCGCCAACCGCACCAACCACAAAGGCTGTCGTCAAATATGCCGCCAGAACCATATGCACCAGGCGGTAAGGAAAGGACGGGTTGAAAATCACGGCGATCCAGTCATCTGGGATGAATTGACCTTGCGCATTCATCGCATGACCGGCAGGCGTCTGCATCCAGGAATTAACAGACAAGATCCAGAAAGCCGAAAACAGCGTTCCCGCGGCAACCATCAATGTCGCGGTGAAGTGAAGCTTCGGGCCAACGCGTTTCTGCCCAAACAGCATGATGCCGAGAAAACCGGCCTCAAGAAAGAACGCCGACAGAACCTCATATCCCATAAGCGGGCCGATGACCGGCCCTGCTTTATCCGAGAAAACAGACCAGTTTGTGCCGAACTGGTACGCCATCACCACACCCGAGACAACGCCCATGCCGAAGCCGACCGCGAAAATAGTTTTCCAGTAGTTGAAGACCTCCATATAGCGGTCTTCTTTCTTCCAGAGCCAAAGCCCCTCAAGAACGGCAAGATAGCTAGCAAGTCCAATGGAAAAAGCCGGAAAAATAATGTGAAAAGATACGGTGAAGGCGAATTGTATTCGCGCCAGGTCCAACGCACTGATATCAAACATTATGCCCTACAATCCTTCCGTTCATTCCTTGACAGATTAGCATTCACTGCGGGAATGTCATGCGTTTTAAGTGACATGCGGCATTTCACCGCTCACTCTGCCAAGAAGTACTCTATGAGCTAAACTTGCCGCGCCGTTTCTGGTCGTTTGTCAGCTTCGACTATTTCATTGAATTTTCTTACAGCATATACATTATCGCCCATACCAAACTTCCGCCTTCGACAATAATCACCAATCAAGAGGAAGATCATGAACCCAAAAGATACGGCGATTTGGCTTTGCCTTGCGTGGCTTTGGGGCAGTTCCTTTCTGGCGATTGGCATTGCGGTCGAGACGGTTAGCCCTGTAGATGTCGTCGCAGGGCGGATGGGAATCGGCGCTGCCTTCCTCATTCTCATTTTGCTGCTTGGCAAGGGGTCACTTAAAATGGGATGGCGCGGATGGCTAATTGCCACGGCCGTTGGCCTTACGGGGAATGTACTGCCATTCCTGTTGATCAGCTTTGCTGAGCAGCGTGTGGATAGCGGGCTTGCCGCCCTTATCATGGGGATCGCGCCCGTCGTCACACTCGTTTTAGCGCCACTCGCCCATCATGAAGAAACTCTCGGGAGACGGAAAATTGTGGGCGCACTTGTCGGTTTCGGCGGGGTAGGCCTCCTTGTCGGGCCCAGCGCATTTGATGATATGGGGTATGAAACCCTTGCCCAGCTTGCCTTGTTGGGTGCCGCCTTTTGCTACGCCTTTACAGCATTGTTCTCCCGCCGCTTTCCGCATGAAAAGCCAATGCAGACAGCCGCGGCATCAGTTCTTGTCGGTGCCCTGTTCATCGGCATCATCAGTATGGCAAATTGGCAACCGCAAACGGCTTCGCTTGGTTCACTATTGGCTATTCTTTATTTGGGAATTGGGCCGACGGCTCTCGCGGCAGCGATTTATTTCTATCTTATTCCCCGCATCGGTGCCGGTCGGCTGCAACAGGTGAACTACGTTGTCCCGATATTGGGCACGCTACTCGGAATCTTTATTCTGGGAGAGCAGCCAAGCCTTAATACATGGATTGCCATTCCCTTCATATTGGCCGCTGTCTATATCGTCACAAGAAAAGCATGAATTAAAGGCATTTAATCACGATCCCCTCTATCGCCGATCACATTCAGTCTTTATGATAGGATTAAAAGACCAGCTCTGCTCACGCGTTGAAAGTATCCCGATGCTCCCCGCCAAGTTTCCTTGCTGATTTCGCCAGTGTCATCAGACCCTCAAAATAGCGCGGCCTCCCTGCGTAACAATAATCTGACCGGAATATTCTGGATGATCCTTTATACGCTCTCGATGTGTGGGATGCATGCGTCGGTAAGGCATGTGTCGGAGAGTCTTCATCCATTCGAAATCGCCTTTTTCCGGCTTGTATTCGGCCTCCTTGCTATCCTTCCTTTTTTTTTCCGGCACGGATATGGAATTCTTAGAACAAGCCGTCTGCCCATGCATATCCTGCGCGGCGTTATCAACGCCGGATGCATGATGGGCTTTTTCTATGCCCTTTCTATTGGTCCGTTGGCCCGTGTTACAGCACTTGGCTTTACCGCGACACTTTTTGCAATCGTTCTGGCTGTCTTCTTTTTTGGGGAGAAGGTCGGGCTGAAACGGTGGACAGCAATCTTTATCGGCTTCGCTGGCACCCTTGTCATAGTTCGACCCGGGTTAGCTCACGTTGGCATCGAGAGTATTGTAACCTTGGGCGCCGCCTTTGGCTGGGCTGTCTGTATGATTATCATAAAGGAGCTCGGCAAGACAGAGTCCGCCGCGACAACGACTGCCTACATGTCCATTACCATGGCCCCGATCATATTGATCCCGGCGCTTTTCGTCTGGACCGTGCCGACCCTCCATGATTACCTATGGCTGATTGCGATCGGGATTTCGGGGAGCCTGGGGCAATTTGCGATGGCGAACGCCCTTAAGTTCGGGGAAGCGCCAGTCGTCCTCCCAATTGAGTTCTCCCGATTGATTTGGATCTCCATCATTGCCTATTTCGCCTTTGGCGAGGTTCCGGATATCTACATATGGATCGGCGGTGGCATGATCGTCGCGGCGACGACCTACACCACCGTCCGCGAAAGCAAGCGGAAATAGCGATGATTTCGGATATATTCAATCCAATAACATAATAGCAGTGTCAACTCACTACTGCGTCTGAGACGGCCATGCGTTTTTGTCGAAGCTGCGACAAGAAAAGCAGCACAGCAAATGCTGCTCCTAGAATGAAAAAGAATAATTCAAATTCTGCAGAGAGGATATTCCGGCACAGAGCATAAGTAGCACAGGCACCGACTGCAACAAGTCCAAATATCCAATCGCGCCTGCTAAAGCGAACTGCGCCGGTCCCATACAGCAATGCCGTTCCTGCAGCCAGTACGATAAAGATAGCCACAATGGACAGGATGGCATTGAGCATATCCGTGCTCTGCAACGTCATAGCCGGATTGAAAACAATCAGGAACGGGATGATAAAACCGGCAAGTGATAACTTGAAAGCTTTCATTGCTGTCGCAAAATAGTTGGCTTTCGCGATCGCTGAAGCTGCCAGCGCCCCCATGGCAACCGGTGGCGTTACAGCAGAAATAATAGCGAAGTAGAAACAGAAAAAATGTGCCGCCATTGTCGGAACACCCATCTTGATAATCGTGGGAATGGCCACGAGAGCGACAAGGCTATATGCCGCCACAGGCGGAACACCGCATCCTAGGATGAGAGAAACAATCATCGTCAACAGCAAACCCATAACAAGATTTCCCGCACTGAACAGTTCCACAAGACCGGCTATTTTACCACCAAGTCCGGTCGTTATAAGTGTCTGTGAGATCAAACCGACAATACAGAGGGAAACACCAATTTGAGCTCCGACAACAGCCCCCTCAGTCAGAAATTCAAGATACTCCGCAGCCTTCGGTCTACCGCCGGACCGGAAGAAACTTAGAACAATGACTGTACAGATCGCCCAAAAAGCCGCATAGGAAGGGCTGAAACGAAACAGAAGTAAACCTGTCAGGACTCCTACGGGAATAACAAACATTGGAATACCACGAGCGATTACCGACCAGTTCGGCATTTCGCGCGGCGCCTTGATACCCGCCGCAGTCGAGGCAAACTGTACGGAAAGCATTACACCTACATAAAAAAGAATCGCGGGAATAAGGCCCGCAATCATAATATCGGTGTAGGGGACGCCGACAAAAAATGCCATCAGGAATGCGGCCGCCCCCATCACTGGGGGCATTAATTGACCACCGGTCGAGGCAGTCGCCTCGATTGCACCTGCCAAGGGCGCGGAATAACCGGCCCGTTTCATGTAAGGTATCGTAAAGGCACCCGTAATGGCGACATTCGCGACCGCTGCTCCGGACACCATGCCGATAAGGGAGCTTGAAACAACGGCCGTCTGGCCAGGCCCTCCCGCAATGCGACGCCCAACCAGCTTTCCAAGTTCATACAGAAAATCATTAATGCGCAGGAGCCCCATCATACTTCCGAAGACAACAAACAGAAATATCTGGTTCGCCGAGATTGAAAGGAATGTCCCGTAAATGCCAGAAAATCCAATTGACAGATAGGATATGACATATCCGAGCGGAAAGTTTCGATGGTAGAGAGGACCTCCAAGATAATGACCAAACAGGAAATAGGCGACAAAAACCAAAGCAACAATAGGCAGAATCCAGCCCCAGGCCTGCCTGGTTCCCTCAAATGCCAAAATGATCATTAAAATGCCAACGGCGACATCCGTTGGGGCAGGAAATCCGACGTTCTGTTCCAGTGTATCGAGATTGATATACACATATGCCGTAACAAACATACCGCAGGCAAAAAAGGCTAGATATATCAAACGCCGAACCGGGCTGGCGGAAGAACGAACAACGACGAGAAAGGTCAGTCCGAAGATAAAGGCAAGATGCACTGTCTGATGCTCAATGCTCCCCAACAGAATTCCATATGCGCTGAGCATATGATATGCAACCATCGCCAAAGCAACGACGTAAACTGCAATTCTGATAGTACGGTCAAACCCCTTGTCCATAAAGGACCTCCCCAACTTCATAGTCATCGACCCTCGCTAGTATTGCCAGCGAGGGTCGTAGATATTGTCTTGATTATTTAAGGCCTGCTTCTTTATATGCGCGAAGCGCACCAGGATGAATCTTGGAAGGATCAACACCGTAGGCGAGCGACTCACGAGACATCAATTGGCCCAATGCATGATATTCCTTAAATGTGCCAACATTCTCGATAATCATTTTTGTGATCTGGTAAGCAGTCTCTTCCGGCATTTCCGGATAGGCACCCCATGCGATTGGATCGAAGAACCCCGGCATATCTGCAGTAACACCATCAATCGCACCTTCAGGGATAGTAATCTTGTTAATCCCGACACCGGCCGCAATGGTTTTCTCAACGGCCTCTTCGCCCCAAGGGATATGATAAAGTGTCTTGCCACTGCCGACAACGGTTAGAGTTTGCGGACTTGCTTTGAAAGTCTTGTTAATCGGGTCGGCATACCCGCCAATAATAGCGGCATCCACAGTCCCGTCCAACAATGCCTGCGCGGCTTGCTTGGTGCCGAGATACTCAATATCAATTTGTCCGTCCAGACCCCAGCCATGTTTAATGATTAACTCAGGTTCAATCGTCCAAAGAATCTGTGGCGGGCGACCTAGCCCGACACGTTTGCCGACAAGATCTTTCGGTTCTTTGATATTTTCGTCCAACGTAGCCAGCCAGACTGAACCCAACAGATAGGTTGCCATCAATTTTGGTGCTGGTGTCGGCTCATCGAAAGGCTTTAATCCATTTTCAGCAAGATATGCCAGACCGGATGTGTAGGGCGTAAGCGTCTCGGGTTTACTTCCCGGATCCGCCTTCAATTGTTTCAGATTAAACACCAACCCCGGACTTTCCGCAGCAACCACCTTGACCTTTGCGTCCGTCTTTTTTGAAATCTGCTCCATAGCGCCGCTCAAAGCGTTGCTTCCCGTTCCAAATGGTCCGGATGGGATATTAATGGGATTGTCATCCGCATGTGCCGACGACACGGCCAAAGTCAGTAATATCGCTGAACTTGCAAAGATATGTTTCAGAAGCTTCATATTCTCCTCCTCCTAGGATTACTGCGTTAGTTTTAAGCTAGCGCATTATTCTTATTGTTTCATTATTTGAAATGAAATATCTTATATTGAAACAATATCCTGAAATGGCTATGGTAGTCAAGAACCATCAAGTCATGTCATACAATTGCGCGAACCTAAGCCGGATGAAGCGATTTACAATTTGGGAGAAATCATCGTGAAGCCGCCGAAGAAATATCCGACACAATATTTGCAGACAGTCAGCCGCGCTGTCGCCGTTTTAAGAGCCTTCAACGGCGGCACGCGAGACATGTCGCTTAAAGAACTGACAAATGAATTGCAGCTTAATAAGGTCACAACGTTCCGGCTTGCCCGCACACTTGTTTATGAGGGCTTGCTAAGCCAGGACCCGCAAAATGATCGTTACTCCCTTTCCTTCGGCTGTCTTGCCCTTGTTGACGCCATGCTGGATCGCAACAGCCTGGCGGAAATCTCGAGAAAACATTTACGCAAAGCGCGTGACGAGACGGGAGAAACGGTGACCATTCTTGTTCGCGAAGGTTGGGATCGTGTCGTTATCGCGAGTGAACCAAGCTTCCAACCCGTCCGTTATGTGATGGAAGTCGGCCGACGCAACCGCCTTTATCTGAGCGGATCCGGTGCCTGCCTTGTGTCCGGTATGGATTCGGAGGAGCTGGAAGCTCTTTGTTTGTTTATGGAAAACGATCCTCCTTCAAAGGAGTATGGATTGACCAAGCGAGTGCTACTGGATCGACTGGAATTCATAAAGTCTTTCGGCTGGGGTACGGCTCAAGGAGAATGGGCGGCGGAAGCGGCGGGTGTTGCAGCTCCCGCCTACGACAAAAATGGAAAAGTATTCGCCGCCATCGCAATCGCCATGCCTAAAGGACGGTACAACAAAGAAAATATCGAAAAATATGCGCCGGCGGCCATCGAGGCTGCAAAGCTAATTGGCGAAGAATTTGACGCCATCAACAGATAGGAAACCAATGAACGAAAACCCACAACTTCTATCAGGACTTAAAATACTGGATCTGGCAACCATGCTGGCGGGCCCGATGGCCTCTTCACTTCTCGCAGATTTTGGCGCAGATGTTGTCAAAGTGGAGCTTCCGGGAAGTGAAGATCCGTTACGCGCGCTTCCTCCTCACAAAGATGGCAAAGCCCTGTGGTGGAAAGTGACGAACCGCAACAAAAAAGGCATAACCCTTGATGTTCGCACACCAGAGGGGCGTGAACTCCTTCTCGACGTCATCAGCAACTTTGATGTTCTTGTAGAAAATTTCCGTCCGGGCACACTCGAAAAATATGGGCTAGGGCCCGATGTTCTTCAGGACCGCCATCCGGGTCTTGTAATCCTACGCGTCTCCGGATATGGCCAGACCGGTCCTAACGCGACGAGTCCCGGCTTCGCACGCGTCGCAGAAGCCTTTTCCGGATTTACCTATCTCTGCGGATACGAAGATCGAAGCCCGATGCATATCGGCTTCCCGATTGCCGACGCCACCACTGGTATATTCGGGGCACTCGGAATCATGATCGCATGTTGGAATAAAGCGAAGAATCCTGACGCACCGGGCGAGATTATCGACCTATCACTCGTGGAGTCCATGTTTCGCATTCTCGAGTTCCTCCCAATCGAATATGACCAGCTTGGACATGTCAGGGAACGCTCCGGAAACAGAAGCCAGTACGCCTCCCCCAGCAACATATATCAATCCAAGGATGGCAAATGGATCTCATTAAGTGCTTCAGCCCAATCGATTTTTGAAAATTTTGCCCGACAAATGGGTCGGCCAGAACTGATTACCGACCCACGGTTTGCAACCAATAAAAAGCGGGTCGAACATGCTAATGAACTTGACGAAATTGTCGGCAAGTGGTTTTCAGAAAGGACGCAATTGGCAGCAATAGAAGAGATGCGCTCCGGACGCGTTGCAGGTGGTCCGGTATTCTCAATAGAAGATATATTCAATTCAGCGCAGTATCGCGCCCGCGAAGCCATTATTGAAGTCGATGATCCAGAACTCGGGCCGGTTGCCATGCAGGCTGTCACGCCAAAATTTGCCCGAATGCCAGGCAAGGTTAACATAACCGGCCCACTACACGGACAGGATACAAATGCCGTACTCAAGTCACTCGGGATCAGTGAAGATCATATTGCCGATCTTAGAAGCAAAGGCGCAATATAAGAAATTCCATATGATGGTTTCGCCTATCTTGGCCAACAGCAACAGCACAATGGCTGCCTTCAGGCTTAACCTGATAGAACTCTATATAGTTGTGGACTTGTTGGCTCTTACAGCCTAACATACCGTTCTATGTCATATGTTTCGAGCGTCCATGTTGAGTTTGCAAAGTACAGTAATGAAGAATTCAAACACTCGCCATGCGCTCAGTACATTATTGCTGTCGATCCGCTCCAGGAGACGCACGCAATCTGCATTTGAAAATGATGTGCAATGGGAGATAGCGCTTTTTGTGATCGAATCTTCTCTCCAAGGGAGGTCAATTGATGTCAGTGGCCTTGCGCATGTCACCGGCAGAGCAAGAAATACAATCACTGTACAAGTAGGGGCAATGGAAAAAGAAGGACTTCTAAACTCACTGACAGATAGCAAGGATCAGCGTCGAAAGGTTTTTCAACCAACCGAGAATTTGTGGAGTGAGTTTGACTCTTTTGCCAAAGCTGTGACGCCTGACATTGCACGCGCGAGCTATAAATTACAGGTCACTTGAAATTTTTTTGATATTTTTTTCAAGTATGCGCAATTTTAAACACATTTAACCTTGATAAACGCATTTACTTAATTCAACATATCGTTGAACTAGTAGAATGGGCGTTATCGATAGTGCATCAACCACTGGAAATTCAAACGAGCGTCTGGGCCACCCAGGACTATTCCATCGAGGAAACTCAAGTTACGCTTGAGAGCGCAACCTCGCTGTGCCAAGACATCAATAACCTTATTGGTTATTTGTACACAAGTGATGAGTTAGGTGTCGCCAGCAAAATACCTCCGATGGAGGTATTTAGAAGCCGTTTTCCGGACATACTCTTCCATCGTATTGATGTGAACCATGAAAATGCATTCGCATTCAAGGTACTTGAGTATGACAACCGGACTCAAATGCATAATTACACAAATTATAAAGGGCTGATCCTAGGGGATTGGGAAGACCAGTTATCGAGAGACGCCATTACATCGGCCTATACATTCCCGCAGATTTCCGGTCTTCCCCGCCTATCAATGGTGACTAAGAGCCATTTCGACTCGCGGCGGTACACTCACCTGATTTGGCCTCTGCGCGAGAAAGGCAAGATCACAGAGTTGCTTGTCGCCGCCCGTTATCAGGACATCGTTGTCCCGTCTGGCATTCCTGAGGGAGGAACGCAAGTCAGTCCAGACGAAGAAAGCCTTCCGTTTATCCTCCGTGGGAGGGAAATATTCCGTTCCGTCAAAACAAAGCTCGGATCCGGCATGCCCATATACGCGAAACGTAAATCCGTTGCCATGAAGATCCGCCAGATTATGGGAGACTATGAAGTCAATGCCCTGGTCAATTGATATGAGCGCAACCAAGCGCGGCAGAGCCCAGGAAAGGCCGGATTTCCGATGATCCTTTCGAACGCACAAGCCGCCACGATACAGTATGGCGCCCCGCATAGCAAAACTCGATGGCAGAGACAGCCTCAACCGATGATGATTAGGGGTGTCAGCCCAGACATGCCCGGTCCGCATAAGTTCGACGAAGTCTTCCGTATCAAATCGCCGCGCCGCGATAACGGCACAGACCTCATTCTCGCTGTTCGTCGCCTCAATCCAATAGCTGTCCGATTGATCGCACACCGCAGGATCAAATGTCGGCATCACAACGGTATGACTAGGGTCCATTGCAGCGCGGGCGTGCGCCCACCCGTCCATATCATATCGGATACTGTACTTGAAACCGCTCCGGTTCATCGCTTTTACGATTGGACGCATCATGTCAACGAGGTGACCGGACCGGCATAAATCTGTCGTGTATTCAAACTTTTTCATTTTTAACCCCTTTGGTTGGTTGGTTAGGTGAAAAAGTATAGAACAAGTTGGATTTAACGACATCGCGATGAGGAAGATTTTAACCTTATCGAAATTGGGGATAGTAGCCAGGACAGGCACCAGGTAATGACTACTATCCCCAGCCCCGCTGCTTTATTTCCAAAGCTAAAGCGGCGGGGCAACCCTATTTGATCTTGCATGACATGCAGGGATGTGGGGGAACTAATTGGTGTCAGGTTAAAGCAATAATGTCAATCTATCGGGTCGAATTTTAGAAACTTATATATTAATAAATCATCAGAAATACGTGAAATTGCGAACAAAACTGCCTTAGAAAAAAGGAACCGTCAGCTCGTTTTGAACACTTAATTTCATCGATAAGAGCATCAATTAATCTTATATAACTATAAATATAACTCGGGAAAGTGGCGGTCGGTGAGAGATTCGAACTCTCGAAGGGCTTGCACCCTTACCGGTTTTCGAGACCAGCGCATTCAACCACTCTGCCAACCGACCGCATTTAAAAAGAGCCTTTTGAGTCATCTTAAACCACCCAAAACTGCTCTTCGTCACAAGGATCAGGCTTGTAACGCATGGGTTATTGCGGCGCAAGCGTAGAATCAGGTAAAAACTTTAATACAAGGCCTGAATCATGTTGACTTCACCCGGGCCATGGATATATTGCGCCCTTCAATCACGGTGCGCTAAGAAATCGGTCTTTGCGGCCTGTTAATTATGTTCGAAACGGATCAGCCATGTTTGCAGTGATCAAAACCGGCGGCAAGCAATATAAAGTCGCCAAAGATGATGTTATCAAGGTAGAGCGCCTCGCAGGCGAAGCTGGCGATAATGTACAGCTGGATCAGGTTCTGGCAATCTCTGGTGATGACGGCGCCCTTTCCGTTGGCGCTCCTCTCATCGAAGGTGCTATCGTCTCCGCCACGCTTTTGGAACAGGCGCGCGCCGATAAAATTGTCGTTTTCAAGAAGAAGCGTCGCCAGAACTACCGCCGCAAGGCAGGTCATCGCCAGGACCTCACGGTGCTCCGGATAACCGACATCGCAGCAAAGGGCGCGAAGAAAGCGGCGCCGAAAAAGGCCGCTGAACCCAAAGCTGAAACTGCTTCGAAAACGGAAAAAGCTGAGGACGCGCCGAAGAAAACGGCACCGAAAAAGGCCGCTCCAAAGAAAGCAGCGCCGAAAAAGGCCGCGACACCGAAGAAAGAAACCGCAAAGAAAGCGGCGCCGAAGAAGACCGCCGCCAAGAAAACCGAGGAGTAAGCTAAATGGCACATAAGAAAGCTGGCGGTTCATCCCGCAACGGTCGTGACTCAGCCGGTCGCCGCCTCGGCATCAAGAAATATGGTGGCGAAAAGGTAATCCCGGGAAATATTATTCTGCGCCAGCGCGGCACCAAATGGTACCCGGGTGAGAATGTTGGCATTGGCAAGGATCACACCATCTTCGCCGTTACCGATGGTAATGTTAAATTTACCAAGAAAAGTGGCGGAAAGATCTATGTATCCGTAGAGCAGCAGGCATAACGCCCGCCTCCGACGGTTAAAAGATTTGAGAAGGGGAATGGTCCGGCCATTCCCCTTTTTTATTTTGAAATCTTGCGGGCAGTGTCCCGTCAAACTAGGCAACAGACGGCAGCGAAATGAAATTCCTCGATCAGGCCAAGGTATATCTCCGTTCCGGTAATGGCGGGCCCGGTGCGCTGAGTTTCCGGCGTGAAAAATTTATTGAGTTCGGGGGACCCAACGGCGGTGACGGAGGGCGTGGCGGCTCGGTCATTATTGAATGCGTCGAGGGGCTGAATACCCTGATCGACTACCGATACCAGCAGCATTTCAAAGCCAAAAACGGCGGTCATGGCATGGGACGCGACCGTAGTGGCGCGGCGGCAAATGATATCGTCATGAAAGTCCCGGTCGGCACCCAAATTCTCGAAGAAGACAATGAAACACTCATTGCGGACCTTACTGAAGTCGGGCAACGAATTACTCTTTGCAAAGGCGGAGACGGGGGACGCGGCAATGCCGCTTTCAAAACCTCGACAAACCGCGCACCCCGCAAATTCGAACCAGGGTGGCCCGGAGAAGAGCGCTGGATCTGGCTGCGCCTGAAACTGATTGCCGATGTCGGGTTGATCGGGCTGCCAAATGCCGGCAAGTCGACCTTCCTGAGCGTCACAAGCCGGGCAAAGCCGAAGATCGCCGATTATCCCTTTACAACCCTTGTCCCACAGCTTGGCGTAGTCGCTGTTGGATCGCGTGAGTTTGTGCTTGCTGACATACCGGGCCTGATTGAAGGAGCATCGGAAGGAGTAGGCCTTGGACATCGTTTCCTGGGGCATGTCGAACGCTGCCGGGTCCTTTTGCATCTGATTGATGCAACGGCAGACGATGTTGTCGAATCATACAAGACAATTCGTAACGAACTTGCCGCATATGACGATGATCTAGCAGGCAAAGACGAGATCATCGCACTTAACAAGATGGACTCGGTGACAGATGATGAGTTGAAGGCGAAGGTAAAATCACTCCAGAGCATCTCGAAGAAACCGGTGCATGCCATTTCGGCCGTGATTGGCGAGAATGTCGAACCCCTGCTCTTCGCGCTTCTGAAGATTGTAGACGTCAGCAAAGTCGCCGAAAAGGTAGAACAGGAAGCGGAAGAACAATCAATTGCTGGAGAAGAGCCGACCACATGGCAACCCTGATCAGCAGATTCACAGGCGCGAAACGTGTAGTTATTAAGATTGGCTCGTCCCTGCTTGTTGACAGCAAGAACGGGCGATTGCGCCGCGACTGGCTTATTGCTCTTAGTCAGGATATCGCGAAAATGCGCCGCCGCGGTCAGGAGGTCCTCGTGGTCTCAAGCGGTTCAATCGCATTGGGACGCCATATATTGGGATTGAAAAACTCGCCCCTGCGACTTGAAGAGAGCCAGGCAGCCGCGGCTACCGGTCAAATCCAGCTCGCTCACGCCTATCAGGAAATTCTTGCGCTTGAAAATATTCCGGTTGCACAGATTCTGCTCACGCCCGGCGATACCGAAGAACGTCGCCGTTACCTAAACGCCCGGAGCACAATTACCACCCTCCTCTCTCTCGGCGCGCTACCTGTCGTGAACGAGAATGATACAGTCGCCACGATCGAAATCCGCTATGGCGACAATGACCGCCTTGCAGCCAGAGTTGCTCAGATGATTACGGCAGATTGCCTGATCCTGTTAAGTGACGTGGATGGGCTGTATACGGCAGATCCGAAAAGCGGTGCAGGCGCCCAACTAATCCGCGAGGTGTCCGAATTAAGTGATGACATTCTCGCGATGGCAGGCAAGACGAAAACCGATGTCGGCCGTGGGGGGATGGAGACCAAGCTCAAGGCGGCGCAAATTGCCATGGCCGCAGGATGCAACATGTTTATTGCCAGCGGCACGATCCTGCATCCCCTGCAGGCACTTGAAGATGGCGCCAACAGTACCTGCTTTATTGCCCATGATACACCCCGCAAAGCGCGCAAGAAATGGATTGCGGCAAGCCTCTCTTCCCGTGGCCGCCTTGTCATTGACAAAGGAGCGGAAAGAGCACTCAAGTCCGGCAAAAGCCTGCTGCCTGCGGGGGTCATAAAAGTTGAGGGACCGTTCGAGCGCGGGGACCTCGTAATGGTGACGAACAGTGAGGGACAGGATCTTGGCCGTGGACTTGTCGCCTATTCTTCGGAAGACGCCGAATGTATCATTGGCCATAAAAGTGGTGAGATCGAGGAAATTCTCGGCTATTCTGGCCGCAATGAAATGATTCATCGTGACGAACTTGCGTTAAACTAAATCCCAGGAACGGGGAAACTCTATGACTGCACAGCCTCAAATCACCGAAAGCAACTCCATCGCCCAGATGATGGAAGAATTGGGCCGTAGCGCACGCAAAGCTGCGAAGACGATGTCTCTCGTTCCAACGGATGCGAAGAATAAGGCATTGAAAGAAGCCGCCAGCGCCCTGCGCGCCCGCCGTCAGGATATTCTTGAAGCCAATGCAAAAGATATGGCGGCGGCCCGCGAGAAGAACATATCGCCCGCACTCCTTGATCGGCTGGAACTCAATGATGCCCGCATCGAATCCATGGCTGCCGGGCTGGATGAAATTGCAACATTGAAAGACCCGGTTGGCGATGTCATCGCTGACTGGGATCGTCCGAATGGCCTTGAAATATCGCGCGTCCGCGTCCCGCTCGGAGTTATTGGAATCATATATGAATCACGCCCCAACGTCACCGCGGATGCCGGAAGCCTCTGTCTGAAGGCGGGCAACGCCTGTATCCTGCGTGGTGGATCAGAGAGTTTTCATTCCAGCCGGGCTATATGGTCCTGCCTGCAGGATGGGCTACGCGCAGCCGGACTGCCCGTTGAAGCGATCCAGATGATCCCGACAACCGATCGCGCCGCTGTTGGCGAACTTCTGAGTATGAGTGAGTTCGTTGACGTGATCGTTCCCCGCGGTGGCCGTAGCCTGATCGAGCGTGTGCAAAAGGAAAGCCGCATTCCGGTTTTCTCCCATCTTGACGGGCTGGTGCATATATATATCGACGAACAGGCCGATCCGGCCAAGGCGCGCGAGATCGTGTTCAACTCCAAAATGCGGCGGGTCAGCATCTGTGGCGCGCTCGAAACTCTTCTGGTAAACCGGGATGTAGCGACACAGCTGCTTCCCGATATTCTGGATGACCTGTTGGCAGCCGGATGCGAGGTGCGCGGCGATGAGGCCGTTCAGGCCCTTGATTCCCGTGTCAAAGCCGCCACCGAAAACGACTGGCACACGGAGTATCTTGAGCCCATTCTCTCCATAAAGGTTGTCGATGATCTGGCCGCGGCGATTGACCATATCGATACATATGGCTCGCATCATACCGATTGCATCATCACAGAGGACGATGCCGCCGCGAATGTTTTCATGCGGGAAGTTGACAGCGCGATTGTGCTGCAAAACGCCTCCACCCAGTTCGCAGATGGCGGAGAATTCGGCATGGGTGCGGAAATCGGCATTTCCACCGGCAAGATGCATGCCCGCGGACCGGTTGGTGTTGAACAGCTGACCAGCTTTAAATACGTCGTTAAAGGGACTGGCCAGACGCGGCCTTGAGTTTATTATGCAGGCCCTGAAAATCGGATTGCTGGGCGGTTCGTTCAACCCTGCCCATGACGGGCATCGCAGGATAAGTCTGGCCGCGCTGCGCCTGCTGGGCCTGGATCAGGTCTGGTGGCTGGTATCGCCGCAAAATCCTCTGAAATCCCAAAAGGGCATGGCAGGTTTCACCGAGCGCTTTGACGCCGCAAAAGCAATTGCACGGCACCCCAAAATTGTGGTCTCCGATTTTGAAGCCCGCATAGGGGAGCAACGAACAGTACGTACCCTTGCCGCACTCAAAAAGACATATCCGCAACACAAATTCGTCTGGCTCATGGGTGCGGATAATATGGTCCAACTGCCCGAATGGCAGCAATGGGAGCAGATTATGTCACTCGTTCCGATCGCGGTGTTCAATCGCCCCGGATATACCTATAAAGCATTAAACGGAAAGGTTGCTCTCAAATACCGACGCCAGCGCCTTAAGAGCGGGCTCAAGGGTGATTACCGACGCCAGCTGGCGGATATGCGCCCTCCCGCCTGGGCATTTTTGCCGGAAACAACGATTGAGCTGAGCAGCACTCAAATAAGAAAATATCGTGACAATGCAGGAAATACTTGCTCTTAAGCCAAAAAATTCCCAAATTATAAGAGTAAGGATGTGAAATTGATCACTGTAACTGGAGAATAATTGATCCCTATTATGAAAGCTAACAAAGCTGTAGTTGCTAAACTCCGCGATCTCGTTGAAAAAACATTGAGCGACGACAAAGCGGAAGATCTTGTCTCTATCGACCTTGCCGGAAAAACTTCCTTCGCTGATTACATGATTATTGCCAACGGTCGCTCCACCCGACAGGTGGCGGCAATGGCAGATCATTTGAAAACGCGCATCAAGGAAGAGGGCTTTGGCACTGTTCGGACGGAAGGACAAACCAGCGGCGACTGGATATTGGTCGATGCCGGTGATGTCATAATTCATCTCTTCCGCCCGGAGGTTCGGAATTTCTACAACCTGGAGAAAATCTGGGCGCCGGATATTCCGATGGAGATGATCAGCTAGCATCCCGTAAGGGAATTGGCTTCTGTGGAAGAGGAGTAGTGGATGCGCCTCGTTGTCGCCAGCGTTGGCAGGTTTCGGGGCGGACCGCTGCAGGAAATGTATGCGGACTATGCAGGCCGCCTGCCTTGGCCGATAGAACTGAGAGAGGTTGAGGAGAAAAAGCCCCTTAAAGGTGAAAAACGCAAGGCCCGGGAAGCTGAGCTTTTGATAAGCGCCGTTGCCGACGGTGCCACCCTGATCGCGCTGGACGAAAAAGGGAAATCCATGACCAGCCCCGAGTTTGCCAAAATGCTCGGCCAATATGCTGATGAAGGAATACAGAATCTCGCATTTCTAATTGGCGGTGCGGACGGACATAGCCGTGCCACCCTCGACAAGGCCGATCAGCTTCTGTCTCTCGGGCCCATGACATGGCCACATTTGATGGTGCGGGGGCTACTTGCGGAACAGCTGTACCGTGCATCTTCGATTTTGTCGAACCACCCTTATCATCGCGTATGATAATAATGGAATCTTAAGTTTAAGGGGATTATAAAGGCGATTATGAAAAATCATCCTGACCAATCAACCCCGCGGCCGGTAATGCTGTGTATTCTCGATGGCTGGGGATATAGCAAAACTGCGGTCGATAACGCCATCGCGGCTGGAAACACACCGAACTGGGATCGCCTGATTGCTACGCGACCGCACAGCCTGCTGGGGACCTCCGGGAGGGATGTCGGCCTGCCGGACGGTCAGATGGGAAATTCCGAGGTCGGCCACATGACCATTGGTGGCGGGCGCGTCATTCTTCAGGATCTTCCCCGTATCAACCATGAAATTGAAACGGGGCTCCTGGCAAAAAATCCTGAAATTCTTGACGTTATTTCCAGATTAAAAGCCTCAGGTGGACGCTGTCATATTGCCGGTCTGCTATCACCGGGGGGGGTACATTCGCATCAGGATCATATGGTTGCCCTTGCCCAGATCATATCGGAAGCGGGAATTTCTGTTCACATCCATGGCTTTATGGATGGTCGTGATACACCACCGAAAAGCGGTGCCGGCTATGTAACCGAATTTGGAGCCAAGCTCAATAGATTGACCAATTGTCATATTGCGACGCTAGTAGGTCGGTATTTTGCGATGGATCGGGATACAAACTGGGACCGGGTTGAACAGGCTTACAACGCAATGTTTGACGGAACCGGCGCTCCTTTCTCAAATGCCGCCGTGGCCCTTGAAACTGCCTACGCAGCGGGTGAGACGGACGAATTTATCAGCCCTCGCATTGCCGAAGGATATGATGGCATCAAAGACGGGGATGCCATTATCATGGCCAACTTCCGCGCCGACCGGGCCCGGGAAATTCTGACGGCGATCACTGACGAAAACTTCACGGGCTTTGTCCGCCACCGCCGTCCGGCACTTGTCGCTGTAAAAGGAATGGTCGAATATTCGGCGGCCCTCGCCGATGTAGCTCCGGCTCTGTTTCCGCCAGTAGATGTCAAAAAAACGCTTGGTGAAGTTGTCGCCAGCGCCGGCAAAACGCAGCTCCGCATTGCGGAAACGGAGAAATATGCCCACGTCACCTTTTTCCTGAACGGGGGCGAAGAACGGGTTTATGAGGGAGAGGAACGCATTCTGGTTCCCAGCCCGAAAGTCGCGACCTATGACCTAAAACCTGAAATGTCTGCTTTTGAAGTCCGGGATAGACTGGTTGAAGCCATCAAATCCGGGAAGTTTGATCTGATCGTCGTTAATTTCGCCAATCCGGACATGGTTGGACATACCGGAGTGATGGAGGCCGCGATCAAGGCTGTCGAAGTGATTGACGAATGTATTGGCGATCTCACCAAAACGATCAAAGAAGTCGGCGGCGCGATGGTCATTACAGCCGACCACGGCAACATCGAAGTGATGCGCGATCCTGATACCAACTCACCCTATACATCCCACACGACAAATCTTGTCCCCTTTGTCGTGGCTGTAGGTGAAAACGATGCCATTGTTCATGATGGTACGCTTGCCGATCTTGCGCCGACCGTATTGAATCTGATGAAGCTGGAAGTTCCGCCGGAAATGACCGGAAAAAACCTTGTCGAAGAGAGGGAGAGGCTGGAAACAAACCGTGTTGCGTCTTAAGTTCAGTTCGCGTCGTCGCGTTTACCGATATCCCATAACCATTGGTTTGATTGGGATCATCATATTGTTGTCGCCCGTGACCTCCCTCGCCGCCCCAGACGATGATCTCAAGGCCCTGCAAGCGGCATTGAGCGCAGCGGAGAACCGGCAGGAAGATATTGCTGCTCAGCTTGAAAACCTCGACGGCGAAATCAAGACCCTCAAACAACAGTCCGTTACAGCAGCCCGAAATCTGACGCTTCTTGATGAGAAACTCGTCGATGTGGAAGAGCGGCTGGATCAGATACGGCAAGTGGAGGACAATACCCTCCAGGACCTTGAAAAAAGGAATGCCGAACTTGCCGTAACGCTGTCCGCTCTGGTTAACCTTAGCCGCCAGCCGGAGGGAACCTTGATGGGAAACCCGTCCGGTCTGGTCGACAGCTTACGGGCCTCTACCTTGCTGCAATCGATCCTGCCGAAGCTTAAAAATGATGCGGACCAGCTTGCTGTCCAGTTAAACGCCCTGGCCAGCCTCCGTGCGGAATATGCAACGGAGAGAGAAGAATTCAGCGCGCTTCGTGACGAACGCATTGCGGAACAGGACGCCCTAGATCAGCTTCTCTCGAAGAAACGCGCCGCTCAAAGCAAGGTAGAAAGTGAACGAGAGAACGAGCAGCAACGCCTTGAGAAACTTGCTGCCGAGGTTCGCGATACGACAGCATTGCTCTCACGGATTGAGCAAGACAAAGCCCGACAACTCGCTGCCGAGAAAGAACCGCTTGAGCGAGAAATCGCCGCGAAGGAAAAAGAAAGAAACGCTTTAGCCGCTGTCGAACCCGATAAAGAGATAGCACAGCCCCCACAGCCGGTACAAAAACCGGAAGTGTCCCGTAAACTGGCCAGCCTAGGTCCAACCCGTCAGTTTACGGATGCGAGAGGCTTGCTTCCATTACCAGTTGGCGGCAGAATCGTCACGCGCTATGATGAAAGTGACGACGTCAGCCATAAAAAGGGAATTACGATAGAGACGCGCCCGCAAGCGGCCATTATCTCGCCTTTTGATGGTCAGATCGCCTTTGCCGGCCCTTTCCGGCATTACGGGCTGCTGCTGATCATTGATCACGGCGATGGATACCATACATTATTGGCGGGTATGGGGTCCATCGACGGAACGGTCGGCCAATTGCTACTCGCCGGGGAACCGGTTGGCCGAATGGAAAGTAGTAGTAAAGAAAGACCAAAGCTCTATATGGAGCTTAGAAACAACGGAGCCCCCATTGACCCTGTCCCCTGGTTAATGGCGGAGAATAGAAAGGTTAGCGGATAATGAGACATGTTGTAACAGGAGTGTTGGCGGCGTTAGTGCTCATATTATCGATCGCCATTATTGCAACTCCGGATGAGCGTGTGGAAGCCAGTTCCGAGACTTATCGGCAACTGAATCTCTTTGGCGATGTTTTTGCCAAGATCCGCGAGGATTACGTCGAAGAGGTTGATGACGAAAAACTGATCGAAGCCGCCATAAACGGTATGTTGAGCTCACTCGATCCGCATTCCAGCTATCTCAACCCCAAGAATTACGACGGTATGAAAGTGCAAACGCGCGGCAAATTCGGCGGGTTGGGCATTGAAGTGACCATGGAGAATGGTCTGGTGAAAGTCGTTGCCCCTATAGACGATACACCAGCGGACAAAGCCGGCGTTCTCGCCGGTGACTACATCACCCATCTTGACGGCGAACCGGTCCTTGGCCTCACGCTTGCCGAGGCAGTTGAGAAAATGAGGGGGCTGGTTGATACGGACCTCAGCCTGACGATCCGTCGTGCCGACCAGAAAGAACCGATTGAAATTACCTTGACCCGCGCCATTATTACGGTCCAGTCCGTACGGGGCCGGATTGAGGATGGCGATATACTGTATGTCCGCATTTCCAGCTTTACAGAACAATCAGATAGTGGCCTTCGCAAAACCATCGAGCAATTAAAAACTGAAGTAGACGGAGATTACAAGGGCCTCATCCTAGACCTCCGAAACAATCCCGGCGGACTTCTCGATCAGGCAATTGCAATCTCGGATGATTTTCTCGAAAAAGGAGAGATCGTTTCAACCCGCGGCCGCAATTCCGACGACGCCCAACGTTATAACGCAAAACCGGATGACATCGTCGATGGCAAGCCGATTGTCGTTCTGATCAATGGCGGGTCCGCCAGCGCATCCGAAATTGTGGCGGGTGCCCTTCAGGACCACGGCCGTGCCGTTGTTCTTGGCACCAAAAGCTTTGGTAAAGGCTCAGTCCAAACGATTGTACCACTTCAGGGGAACGGTGCGATGCGTATGACAACGGCCCGCTACTATACGCCGTCCGGCACCTCAATCCAGGCGAAAGGCATTGTCCCGGATATCGAGGTTGAGCAAGCCAAACTTGAAGTTCTGGAAACTGCCCGCGGGCGTTCTGAGGCAGATCTTCGCAACCACCTTGAAAACAGCGACGAGCCACAGACCTCTGACAGCTCGAATGAAGAGGATATGGAGGCAGCCGACATACTTGACTATCAGCTTCTTCGCGCAAAAGATCTGTTAAAAGGTGTCTGGCTGTTTGCGAAAAAGGAAGTCAAGTAGTGTCAACATCTTCAGTCCTTCCGTCGGAAATTAGTAGAGTGCGCAAATAACCGCCTCGCCGGAAGGATCAACTTTATCGGCGGATTGCTGTGAGAAATTCGATTAATGATCAAAACGCGAAACCGGCACCGAAAAACAAGGTGTCGGTTTTGTTTATTGCATCTCTGGCGGTAATACTCGCGATAATCGGCGTCACCAGCTGGGCCTACTTTAGCACGCCGGCTCGCCCCAAAGCACTAATCGCCACTGCCAGTACTGAGATTAGCAAAACGATAGAAATTTCGGCCGCACCGGTTGAGGTTGCTGAGGAACCGGAGCCTCCGGAACCGCCGACGGAAAGTATTGAAACAACGGAATCTGAGGCATCGGAAGAAGAAGCTCCCTTGCCAGAGATCGAAACACAAGCTGAAGCTGTTGCCGAGGCGGGTCAGCCTGAGCCTGAATCCATGGAGCAGCCAGTCCCAGTCGACACAGCAGAGCCCCCCACCTCCGATAGCCCTCCGACCAGCTCAATCTTAATCCTGCCGGAGCTTGGAGATCAGGAAGAACCACAGATTAGCCCAAGCCGGCCAACCGATAGTCCGCTGGCTGATCAATCTGAGCAGGAAGAAGAAACTTCGACATTTATTCCCCTCCCTGAGGATACCGCGTGGCCGGAACTTCCCGATGAGGAGCCCGAAGAAACAGCATCTGAAGAAGAAGAGCAAGCATCGCAAGATGAAGCGGATACGGTCGCCGCGAGTGAGCCAGAGGCCACACCAGAAGTAGTGCCCCCGAGTGAGACAGCGGAGGAGCGGTTGCCGCAAATTAATACTCCGGCGGAAGAACCTGTCGCCGAAGCGCCCAAGACGCCAATGGAGGAGTTTGCCGTCGCGTTTGATATAAGCGACGATCGCCCCCTCATAGCAATCATTCTCAGTGACGTCGGCTTTAGCGCAAGCCGGACACGAGAGGCCATTGAAGTTCTGCCCGCACCCGTTACCTTTGCCTTCAATCCGTATGGCAGTAATCTTCAGAATTTTGTCGATCAGGCAAGGAGCAAAGGTCATGAGATTCTGCTGCAACTTCCTATGGAACCAAAGGGGTATCCACAGATAGATCCAGGCCCACAAGCCCTCAGAACCGATCTTGAAGACGCGGAAAATCTCGAGCGCCTTGACTGGGTACTTGACCGCATTAAAGGCTATGTGGGGCTGACGAACCAGATGGGCTCGAAATTTACATCGGAGCCGGCGTCGATTACGCCGATCCTTCAAGCTATGAAGGAAAAAGGGCTTCTCTATCTGGATAGCAGGACAGCGAGTGACAGTGTGGCCGCCAATATTGCCGCCGAACTTGACATTCCGGTTGCCATCAACAACCGGTTCCTGGATCACAAGGCGGACGGCGATATCATCGATACACGTCTGGAAGACCTTGAAAATATCGCTCAGCGGGTCGGATTTTCCGTCGGAATAGCCTATCCTCACACTGAGACATTTCAACATATAATAGACTGGGCCAGTACCCTGGATAAAAAAGGGCTCACCTTGGCCCCCATATCAGCCCTTGTTAAAAAGCAGGATATCGAATGACCGAGAAAACGCCACCTGAGCACCTCCCCTACCGCCCCTGTGCAGGAATGATGATCTTGAATAAGAAAGGGCAGGTCTTTGTCGGAAAACGGATCGACATGATCAGTGAACATTGGCAAATGCCGCAAGGCGGTATAGACGATGGGGAACAACCGCTTGACGCCGCTCTTCGTGAACTGGATGAGGAAATCGGCACTCGCGATGTTGAGCTTCTTCATAGCTTGGAAGAATGGCTAACATATGACCTTCCTGACGATCTGATCGGCAAAGTGTGGAAAGGTAAATATCGCGGGCAAAAGCAAAAATGGTTCTTATTCCGGTTTTTGGGAGAAGATCAGGATATAAATATCGTGACTCACCATCCTGAATTTTCGGAATGGAAATGGGCGGAAGCGTCGGAAATTCCACAGCTGATCGTACCCTTCAAGCGTGATCTTTATGAGACAATTCTGCAAAGATTTGGACCCAAACTTTAAAACCCAAGGCACACCGATTTTGCCTCCACCGCTATCAGTGGTACAGCCCTAATGATAAATTTGTATATTTCCCAACATGTAGTATTTCCATTCTTTTCAACTAAAATGAGACTTAACTGGTTGTGTTTCCATTTAAGTTCCGCTTATAATCTTAACTAGTTGTTAACTGAAGACTATTGCTTATAGTTAACAAAGTTGGTTAATTTTTGGTGCGTCAGAAGCTTGTCTTGTTTGTTCATGTCGTTACTAAAGAGATCAAAAAAATTAACGGCTTGCAAATAGGATGCATAGCCAATAGCCTTTCTAGGATGTCTTAGTAGTCGTTTAGTGAGCGTAGAATGAAACATTACGAGGAGCTAACCGGAGGAGAGGGGAGACGCGTTTTTTATCGCGCTGAACGATTCAATGCGAAAACATTGATGAGCAGTATCTCACCTGTCATTGATGTTGATGACAAATCCTTTGATCTTTTTGACATCAGCATGAGCGGCATCAGTTTTGTCAGCCCACAGAATTTTTCTTGGCTTGAGGACATGAATAAAGATGTTCCGCTTAAGCTCAAATTAGGGGCGACAGAAATTTTTGCAGGGAATGGGAAGATCCGTCGGATCGAACCCCACGAAAGCCAGCATAAAGTTGCGATTGAGCTGACAAAGGGCTTTCTCGATATTCAAAAAATCCTTGATCAGCATGATGACTTGGCCCTTCAACAGGCCGTCACCGTAGGACTAGCGGATGAGTCTCACCTGGTTCCGGCCGAATATAAGGAAGCAATCAGCGATGCGGTCTATATGCTCCGCTCCATTCGTAAGGTACTGGACAAGGTTGAAAGTGATCTCAATCGCGACGATTCCAGACGGGATGAGCGGATAAAGGATATTATCGTAGCATGCGAGACAAAGGCTTTGACCCGCTGGAAAGAGATTTCCAGAAAATGCCTGGCAATTACGCAATCTCTAGGGAATGACGAGGCGGCCATTGAGGCAACCAAAAGATATACGGAGCTGGTGTTGACGCCGGAACTCATGGCCGGTGCAAGCTGGAATCGCGCATATACAAAGCCGCTTGGATATCCCGGCGACTATCAAGTCATGAATTTCGCGTATAATCTCAATTTGGAAGGGGATACTGCCTACGCAAAATTCTGTCACCGTCTTGGGACCTCGACAGGGGAATTCATTGCAACCCGGATGACAATGACCAAGCAGACCATTGCCAATCTGAGCACGAAAGGCGCCGCCAAGGGGAAAACGCGCTTCAAGGTGGCGAGCCTCGGCTGCGGGCCGGCGCAGGAAGTCGCGAATTATCTGAAAACATCAAAACTGCCGCTATCGATGGAATTTACCTTGATAGATCAGGATCACGACGCCCTTTCCTATGCGTACAACAGCACCTACCCTCAAGTCGCGCGGCTGGACGGCATGGCATCCGTTAAATGCCTTCATGCCACCTTTCTCGAGTTTCTGGCGACGGGTAAGCTATTTAGAAAGCTTGAAAAGCAGGATCTGATCTATGCCGTCGGCCTTGCGGATTACCTCGGTAAAAAGCGGGCGACTAAGCTTGTCAATGATCTTTACAGCAACCTTTCCCCCGGCGGAACTTTGCTTATCGGATGTATGCGTACCTCTGAGGAAAGTCTTGAATGGCAGGTGGAATATGTCTGCGACTGGACACTCGTTCATCGCAATGAACAAGAAATGCTTGAACTTGCGCGGGAGATTGATGTAGAGGCGACGCGTGAAGTTGCGGTTGATTCGACCGGGCATTGCCACCTTCTGATCATCGGCAAACCGGAGTAATTTTGCCGTAGCAGTTCCTGTTTTCTTTGAGCTTTAGCCGCGGGCCTGACGGTGATGCCGGGTGTCATCAGAGCTATGGTTGACCATGCGCTCTTTTGGAAACTCTACAATCGCAACCGTTCCCTCACCCAGATGGCTTTCCAGAGTAATGGAGCCATTATGCAATTCCATAATATTTTTCGTGAGCGGCAACCCAAGTCCCGTTCCCTCATAGTTGCGGGACATGGAGCTTTCGATCTGGACGAACGGAGCAAACACCTTTTGAATATCTGCCGGGTCGATGCCAATCCCCGTATCCTTGATCCGGACCCGAAGACCGCCGTTTCGAACCTCTTCAAAGCTGATCGCCACTGATCCGCCTTTATGGGTAAATTTAACCGCATTGGAGAAAAGGTTCAGAAATACCTGTGCAAGCAACCGTGGATCGCCAATCATATGATAGTCATGCCCCGGGACATCAAAGGCAAGACGAACCCCCCGCTCCGCAGCATGATCCCGAATGATCCGTAAGGTCGAGTTTACAGTATCGACGATCGAAACCTCCTCATCCTGCAAAACCAGCTTGCCTGCCTCTGCTTTCGAGAGGTCAAGAATATCATTGATAATACTGAGCAAATGCTGTCCGCTGACATTTATGTCCTTTGAATATTCCTTGTACCGCTCCTGCCCCAGCGGGCCAAACATCTCTTTTTCCAATATTTCCGAAAAGCCGATGATGGCATTCAAGGGTGTCCGCAGTTCATGCGACATAATAGCCAGGAATTCAGATTTTGAATGGTTTGCCGCCTGCGCTTTCTCGGCAAGTTCATCACTTTTCACGCGCTCCTCATCGAGCATCATCATATTGATAAAGTCTTTTCGGCGGGCAAGTTCCTGAATGTAACTTGCAAAAATGCTCATGGCCGCAGCGCAAACGAGAAAGAATGCATTCTCCAGTAAATCCAGAAAAGGCAGCGGGTTTATGACGGTCGTGACAATGAAATATAGAAACAGCAGGAATATGGTAACCGCTGTTGCATAGAGGAAGCGCACCGGCGGAACACAGCAGGTATAGATAAAGACCGGTACCAACCCTGCAAAATAGATCGACCCGCCAAGCGGATCCGCGAGGGCAATCATAGCAATAACACCGGAACCACTCGCCAGCACGCATACTGCAGAGATTGGCTGCGCATATGGCTGGGTCTTCAGCCAGAATGTCGACAGGGCCGCAAGAATAAAGAACGGGCAGATTATCAGAAATCGGATTGCCCATGCTTCATACAGGATTTCCGGGATGGCATAGATATCCAAAATAGCAAAGATTGCATATATGAGGACTGCGCCAGTAAGCGATAATCGGATTACAGGCAGAGCTTTTTTCAGCTCGAGAGCATTATGAAGCTTCTCCACATCCTTTTCTTTGAAGTGGAGAGAAAACATATCAATTTTGAACTTACCATCGCCGAAATGTCTGGCGATACGTTCAAGTTTCCACATTTATACCTGCTAAGCTATCCAAATAGGCAAATGACGTATTTCACAAGTCAATGAAAATAGAATGTAAAGGTTAATGACGCCTTAATTCGAGGTATTTTGCCAATATTTTATTGAACTTAAATGCAGTTTATGCGGCACTGATTAGTGTTTCAGAAACGTCCGATAAAGCATTTTGGGGGCGAACAATTTGGTCGGAGGTTCTGCGAAATGCATGACACGGTAAAACTGCTTTGCGACCTCTGGATCATTTGACGCCATTACCTTGTCTTTAAACCATCTTGTGAGCGCAAATGTCGAAGGACGCTTCCCTTTGGTGGTCGGGTATTTGAAATCCTCACCAACGGCCATTTCCCATGATACGTCGAGTATCTGTGCAACGTCTTTAAAGAAAAGCCTGGCGATTGACGTCGGGATACTGACCCCGGATTTGCTGATTTTTTCGAGGTTTTTCTGAAGAGCAAGTGCTTCCAGGGCCGCCACAGTGATGCCCTGACCGAAAAACGGATTTGCCCGGCAAACGGCATCGCCGAGAACAATTAGCCCTTCCGGAAAGCTCTTAACCTCTTCGAAATGTCGCCGTATCGCTTTTTTAAACTTGAACGAGCGGATTTCTCCAACAACCTTCGCGGATTTTACAGTCTCATAAACATCCGTCTCTGGCAGGGATTTAAAAAATTCGAGAAGCTCCTCGGATGTCGTCGGAGGATAGTCGCCGCAATACCCGGCTGCCGTTACCATCCATTTTCCACCTTCAACAGGGACAAAGGCCCCGGCGCGTGTTTCTTCCGGCGCGTTCGGATAGATAAGCACACTTCTATAACGCCCCTTCCAGCTCTCCGGCACTTCCATGAGGCAGCTTGAATAGGCGAAATCCGGCTCTACAACGCTTTCTCTTGGGACGGGATAACCCATTGCGGACAGTCGTTGGATGATATCGGTTGACGCGCCTGAGGTTTCCACGAAGAGCTCGGCCTTTTCCTCGCTTTCCTGCCCCGTTGTCACGTCTACCAGTGTCACGGATGTAATTTTATCGCCATTTTCGGAAAGGCTGTATTTTTTGCTCTTCGCCCCATATTTGAACGTTATATTTTCCACATTCGCAACACGACGCCGTAAAACGAGCTCAAGCATAGGCCGGGTCTGAAAAAAGGTTGTCATGCCGCCGTCGAACGGCGGCATCCATTTCCCGGCAACGCGCCATCGCACCTCGTTACCAAGGACGGCCGTCTGGGATCCGGCCTCCAGCATTTCTGATTTTATACCCGGAAACAAGTCTTCCAGTATTTGTTCGCCCGCGTTCAACAGAACATGAATATGATGCCCTTGTGGAACACCTTTTCGCGGAACGGGCGTACTTGGCTGATTGTCTTTCTCGACTATCACCACCTGCTGGAAATAATCAGATAATACACGCGCTGCAAGAAGGCCGGCAAACCCGCTTCCTGTTACAATGGCTCTTTGATACTGCTTCTGATCAGGCACTGAAATTCCTCAAGACATTTACGCATTTCGAATGTTCCGAGAATATTAGGCACCCTGAAGCGCAAAGTCAGCAACTCTTGCATAAAAAAAGGGGCCAATGGCCCCTTCCTTATCTTTGCGCTGTGAACGCTCTCATGCCATTGCATCAAGCAGCTGTTGGAGGTGATCGCGATTTTCTGCGGCGCGCCGACGCGTCTCATCGTCTTTCGCATCCTCTTCATCTTCACGCGCATTCTGAATACGCTGTTCCAGATTGGCACGGTCAAGGTCCGCGACATAAATTGCTTCTTCCGCCAAAACTGTCAGCTTATCGTTGGAAACTTCAGCAAACCCGCCATTGACGAAAATTCGGTCCTTTTCCTTATCCCCGTCATAGATACTGATGACTCCGGGGCGCAACGTCGACGTAATCGGCGCATGCCCTGCCAGCACGGCAAAATCACCTTCCGCGCCAGGGACTACAACCATTTCGAATTGGTCCGAAAGTAGTAGCTTTTCGGGCGAAACCAGATCCATAGTGATCATCTCGGCCATATCAACATTCCTTCAGGCGGCAATAATTAGGCGGCTTCCGCGGCCAGTTTCTTCGCCTTTTCAAGTACTTCCTCGATACCACCGCACATGTAGAACGCGGCTTCAGGAAGTTCATCATATTCACCGGCAACGATTTTCTCGAAAGCGTCGAGCGTATCTTCAAGCTTGACGAATTTGCCGGGAGAACCGGTAAAGACTTCGGCTACATGGAATGGTTGGCTTAGGAAACGCTGGATCTTACGCGCACGGGCAACGATAAGCTTATCCTCTTCCGACAGCTCATCCATACCCAGAATAGCAATAATATCCTGCAGCGATTTATAGGTTTGCAACGTTTCCTGAACCTCACGTGCAATTTCATAGTGCCGATCACCAACAATCGCCGGATCAAGCATGCGCGAAGTAGAATCGAGCGGGTCCACCGCCGGATAAATACCAAGCTCTGCAATCTGACGGGACAGAACGGTCGTCGCATCCAGATGGGCAAAGGACGTAGCCGGCGCCGGGTCAGTCAAGTCGTCGGCGGGAACGTAAATGGCCTGCACTGATGTAATCGAGCCCTTGTTGGTTGATGTAATGCGCTCCTGAAGCGCCCCCATGTCAGTTGCCAGCGTTGGCTGATACCCCACAGCGGAAGGAATACGACCAAGAAGTGCGGACACTTCCGAACCTGCTTGCGTAAAGCGAAAGATGTTGTCAATGAAGAACAGCACATCCTGACCTTCAACATCACGGAAATATTCAGCCTGCGTCAAACCGGACAAAGCAACACGCATACGTGCTCCGGGTGGTTCGTTCATCTGACCATATACAAGCGCCACTTTCGATTTATCGCCTTCCAGATCGATAATGCCGCCTTCAATCATTTCATAGTAAAGATCGTTACCTTCACGGGTACGTTCCCCCACGCCAGCAAACACGGAGTAACCGCCATGGCCCATGGCAACGTTATTGATCAGTTCCATAATCAGAACCGTCTTACCCACACCGGCGCCGCCAAACAGGCCGATTTTACCGCCCTTTGCGTAAGGGGCTAGCAGGTCAACGACCTTAATGCCGGTAACCAGAATTTCAGCTTCGGTCGACTGGTCAGCAAAGTCAGGAGCCGGCGCATGGATTGGCGCAGTTTTATCGGTCTTGACCGGGCCCCGCTCATCCACTGCCTCACCCACCACGTTCATAATGCGGCCAAGAGTTTCAGGACCAACCGGCATACGAATTGCGTCACCCGTATCGGATACTTCCTGTCCGCGAACCAGTCCTTCGGTCGCATCCATAGCAATCGTCCGGACAGTATTCTCGCCGAGATGCTGTGCCACTTCTAGTACGAGCCGCTGACCATTATTCTCACAATGCAGCGCATTCAGGATTTTGGGCAGCTCCCCATCAAATTGTACGTCTACGACGGCGCCCAATACCTGGGTGATTTTGCCGACATTCTTTGCCATTTTCATGCTCCCTACAGGGTCACTTCAGTTCTTAACAATCGATGGAAAAGCTTAAAGAGCTTCCGCACCGGAGATAATTTCAATTAGTTCACTCGTAATCGCTGCCTGGCGTTCACGGTTATATTGCAGGGTCAATTTATCAATCATTTCCCCTGCGTTACGGGTCGCGTTTTCCATAGCCGACATACGGGCACCTTGTTCAGAGGCCGAGTTTTCGAGAAGGGCCCGGAAAATCTGCACCGACAGATTACGAGGAAGCAATTCTGCGAGAATTTCCTCTTCGTCCGGTTCATACTCATACACAACATCCCCCGCCCCTGTCTCCGTACCTTCGGGAACAGGGGCAGGAATGATCTGCTGACCCTGAACTTCTTGCGTCATGACGGACACAAACTTAGCGTAAAATATGGTGCAGACGTCAAATTCTTCAGCGTCAAACATAGCTAGAACCCGCTGAGCAATCGGCAGTGCATCGCTGAACCCGATCCGCTTGGAAGCTGAGAGATCCACCAGACCGATGATCAGATGACCATACTTGCGTTTAAGCGCATCACGCCCCTTCTTACCAACACAGAGGATTTTGACATCCTTACCCGCTGCAATGAGTTTATCGACCCTCAGCGAAACGGCTTTGGCGATCGAGTTATTGAATCCGCCGCAAAGCCCGCGCTCACCAGTTGCCGCGATGATCAGATGCCGTTGATCAGAACCGGCACCCGCCAGAAGCCTCGGCGCATCATCACGCCCCACCATGCCGCTTGCGAGCGAGGCCATCATGCTGTCCATACGTTCAGCATAAGGCCGGGCAGCATTCGCGGCTTCTTCCGCATGACGGAGTTTTGCCGCTGCCACCATCTTCATGGCCTTGGTGATCTTCTGCGTTGATTTTACGCTGCTGATCCGGTTTTTGAGTTCCTTAAGGTTCGCCATGTTACGGCTATCCCTTTCCTAAGCTCAATTTTTAAGCAAACGTCTTCGAGAAGCCGTCAAGAATATCAGTCAGCTTCGCTTCGCTCTCGCTGGAAAGAGCCCCTTCCTTCAAGATTGTATCAAGAAGGTCCTGATGCTTCGCATGCATTTCCGAAAGAAGTTGTTTTTCAAAGTCGCCAATCTGGCCAACCTCGATCCGGTCGAGGAAACCGCGCACACCGGCGAAGATCACAACAACCTGTTCCTCCATGGTAAGCGGGCTGTACTGCGGCTGTTTCAGCAGTTCCGTCAGGCGCGCACCGCGAGCCAGCAACCGCTGCGTTGCCGCATCAAGATCGGAGCCGAACTGCGCAAAGGCCGCCATCTCACGATACTGCGCGAGTTCCAGTTTAATGGAGCCGGCAACCTGTTTCATCGCTTTCGTCTGCGCGGAAGAGCCCACACGAGACACCGACAGACCCACGTTAATGGCCGGACGAATGCCCTGATAGAAGAGTTCCGTCTCAAGGAAGATCTGGCCATCCGTGATCGAGATAACGTTGGTCGGGATGTATGCCGACACGTCCCCGGCCTGGGTTTCGATAACCGGCAATGCTGTCATTGACCCAGAGCCATTATCTTCGTTCAGTTTAGCCGAACGTTCCAACAGGCGGGAATGGAGATAGAAAACGTCGCCTGGATAGGCTTCACGTCCTGGCGGACGACGCAGCAGCAGGGACATTTGACGATAGGCAACCGCCTGCTTGGACAGATCATCATAAATGATCAGGGAGTGCATGCCGTTGTCACGAAAATATTCCGCCATTGCGCAACCGGTAAATGGAGCCAGATACTGAAGCGGTGCCGGGTCGGAGGCCGTTGCCGCAACAACGATCGAATATTCCAGCGCACCGTTTTCTTCCAGCGTCTTCACAACCTGCGCAACCGTGGAGCGCTTCTGGCCAATAACGACATAAACGCAGTAAAGCTTTTTGCTTTCATCATCTGTCGCGTTGACAGACTTCTGGTTAAGGATAGCGTCAACCGCAACAGCCGTCTTACCGGTCTGGCGGTCACCAATAATCAACTCACGCTGACCACGCCCAACCGGCACAAGGCTGTCAATGGCTTTAAGGCCCGTCATCATCGGTTCATGCACAGACTTACGCGGCATAATGCCCGGCGCTTTCACATCAACGCGGCGGGTTTCCTCTGCATCGATCGGGCCCTTGCCGTCAATTGGGTTGCCAAGGCCGTCCACGACGCGGCCCAGCAGGCCCTTGCCAACACCTGTTTCGACAATTGCGCCTGTCCGCTTGACCGTATCGCCTTCACGAATGTCGCGGTCAGAGCCAAAAATCACAACACCGACGTTGTCGGTTTCCAGGTTCAGGGCCAGCCCCTTAATACCGCCCGGAAATTCGACCATTTCACCGGCCTGAATATTATCCAGACCATAGACACGTGCCACACCGTCACCGACGGAAAGCACCTGGCCAACTTCTGAGACTTCAGCTTGCGTATCAAAACCCGCAATCTGTTGTTTAAGAATTTCGGAAATTTCTGCGGCGCGGATGTCCATCACCCAACCCCTTTCATCGCAAACTTAAGATTCTGAAGCTTGGTTCGGATCGAGCTATCGACCATACGTGAACCAACTTTGATTACAAGGCCCCCGATCAGGCTCTCATCAATATCTGATTCGAGACTGACATCACTGCC
>TARA_R110000787_G_scaffold59922_13_pt1 | contig 39197 bp, 31 predicted proteins | sample TARA_R110000787 | Tara Oceans TARA_R110000787 (sample SAMEA4397920) | marine metagenome | biome: Polar Biome; feature: [DCM] deep chlorophyll maximum layer (ENVO:01000326); material: water (ENVO:00002006), including particulate matter (ENVO:01000060) such as... | depth 35 m | reverse complement strand
TTTAAGCAAAATTAAAAGTCAACTTATACAAAACCAATAAATGTTAATCTAGATTAACATCAATTCTTAATCTACCTTATTTTATAATGTCTTATTGTTATATACATTTGTAGAATATTAATTAAAATAAATAAAAATGAAAAATACACTTAAAAATTTAGCCGTTATAACTGTAATCGCATTTATGACATTCTCTTTCAACACCATAGATGGAGAGAAAAAAGAAATTAAAAAGGAAAATAGTAAAATAGTTTGGAAAGGTTATAAAGTTACAGGTTCTCACGAAGGTACCATTAACATTAAATCTGGATCTTTAAACTTCAACGAAGGAATTTTAACGGGAGGTGAATTAACGATAGATATGACTTCGATAATTACTACCGATTTAGAAGGTGAATATAAAGGCAAATTGGAAGGGCATTTAAAATCTGATGATTTCTTTGGAGTTGAAAAAAATCCTACCTCTTCATTAGTATTTACTAATGTTAAAGCTACCGGAAAAAACTCTTATAGCATTACTGGAGATTTAACGATTAAAGGAATCACAAACACAGTTACATTTGACCTTTCTGTTTACGGAAACAAAGCAACTGCATCATTGAAAATAGATAGAACAAAGTTTGATGTTAAATATGGTTCTTCAAGTTTCTTTGATGGGCTTAAGGATAAAGCTATTTATGATGAATTTGATTTAATAGCTGATTTAGAGTTTTAAAAAAAACATTAAAATTAGAAGAACTATTATAGTTCAAAAAGCACAAGCTATTTAGTTTGTGCTTTTTTTATGACTAATTTTAATATTTATTAGAGTAGCATTTATTTTGTTGTTTTATTATATGGTATAAAAATTGATTTAGAAAACAAATAACCTTTCTAATCAAAAAACGAATGGCCCATTTAATAGCACCTGTTTTTATTCTCTTATCTGTATTAAGTACCTCAAACGTTATCTCACAAAAGCCCACAAATACCAATCAAAAACCTGAAAATTTAATCGCTGTTTTGGATACTATATGGCAGACAGAGCAAACTCCATTAAGAAAAAGAGATTCATTGATGGCTATTTATGGGGCAGAATCAAAAGAATATAATAAGTATCAAGAGATTTATGAAAAGAACCACATTATTAATGAAAAAAAAGTAACTGATATTCTAAATAAATATGGTTGGCCAACACAAGAAATGGCTGGAGAACAAGGAAACTTGACAATTTGTAATGTTATACAGCATGCAGATAATGAAATACGTATAAAATTTCTTCCCATGATGAAGCAAGCTGTATTAGATAAAAAATTAGCCCCTCGATTTTTAGTGCGAGCAGAAGACAGAATCGCTACCGAAAGTGGAGACTTACAACTATATGGTGGGCAGATGAAATACTACCCAGAAACAAAATCCTTCAATTTATGGCCTGTCTATGACCCTATAAATATTGACAAAAGAAGAACTGAAATTGGTTTAGATCCAATAGCAAAATTCTTAAAACAAAGATTTGACTTTGAGTGGAACCTAGAAGAACAAATAAAAAGAACAGAGCAATTCGAACTCGAAAAGCAACAAAAGTCAGAATAACTAATAAAACCCATCTCCTTGTTGTTAATTAGACTATACTTTCAAATAAAATATCTTTTCATTTAATTATCTTTGCAAACTATGGTAAAAAGCGAAGGGTTTATTGAAGTTTATGGAGCAAGAGTCCATAATTTAAAGAACATTGATGTTAGCATTCCTCGAGAGCAATTAGTAGTTATTACTGGGCTTTCAGGTAGTGGTAAATCTTCTTTAGCCTTCGATACTATTTATGCAGAAGGACAACGTCGGTATATAGAAACTTTTTCTGCTTATGCTCGTCAGTTTTTAGGTGGCCTGGAGCGTCCAGATGTTGATAAAATTGAAGGACTTTCCCCTGTAATTGCTATCGAACAAAAAACGACTAGTAAAAGTCCACGTTCTACAGTGGGTACCATCACCGAAATTTACGATTTTTTACGATTATTGTTTGCGCGTGCAAGTGATGCCTATAGTTATAACACGGGTGAAAAGATGGTGAGTTATAGCGATGAGCAAATTCAAGATTTAATACTTAAGGATTTTGAAGATAGAAAAGTTTCCATTTTAGCTCCTGTAATTCGTTCTCGAAAAGGTCATTATCGAGAATTATTTCAGCAAATAGCAAAGCAAGGCTTTTTAAAAGTTCGTGTAGACGGAGAAGTCAAAGATATTGTTAGCGGTATGAAATTGGACCGGTACAAAAATCATGACATTGAAATAGTTATCGATCGATTAAAAATAAATAAAGAATCTGTTTTAGATAAACGTGTTAGCGAATCTATTGTAACAGCAATGTATCACGGAGAAGATGTGATTATGGTTTTAGATAATGAAACCAATAAAACTAGATATTTCAGTCGTTCTTTAATGTGCCCAAGTAGTGGGATCTCCTACCCTAACCCGGAGCCAAATAATTTTTCATTTAACTCTCCTAAGGGGATGTGTCCAAGATGTAAAGGGCTTGGTAAATTATATGAAGTTAATCTGGAAAAAATAGTACCAAATAAGACTGTTTCAATTAATCAAGGAGCACTAGCTCCTCAAGGAGCTCAAAAACAAAATTGGATTTTTAAACAATTAGAATTAATAGCACAACGCTATGATTTCAAATTAACCGATCCTTTTAATAAAATCCCTCAAGAAGCTATCGATGTAATTTTTTATGGTACAGATGAAAAATTTGAAGTAGCATCCAAAACTTTAGGTATTACTAGAAACTACCGAATAGAATTTGAAGGAATTATTACCTTTATAAAAAACACTTTTGAAGACAACGAATCTAGATCTTTAACACGTTGGGCAAAAGACTTTATGGACCATGTAGATTGTACAGAGTGCAATGGAGCTCGATTAAGAAAAGAATCATTATACTTTAAAGTGAGTGGTAAAAGCATTGCTGATCTCGCTCACATGGATATTGTAGACATTGCAGATTGGTTTGAAAATTTAGAAAGAGATCTTTCTAAAACTCAACTTAAAATAGCGGAGGAAATTATAAAAGAAGTAAAAACTAGATTGCAATTTTTAATAGATGTCGGCCTAACTTATTTATCGTTGGATAGAAGTTCTAAATCGCTTTCTGGTGGAGAAGCTCAACGTATTAGATTAGCAACTCAAATTGGATCTCAATTAGTTGGTGTCCTTTACATATTGGACGAACCAAGTATTGGCTTACATCAACGTGATAATGAAAAATTAATAGATTCATTAGTAAAACTAAGAGATTTAGGGAATTCTGTTATTGTGGTAGAACACGATAAAGAAATGATAGAAGCCGCAGATTATGTGATCGATATAGGACCCGCAGCAGGAAAACACGGAGGAAATATAGATTCTATAGGTACTCCATCAGAAATTTTAAATCACAATACGCTTACTTCCGATTACCTAAATGGAAAAAGAGAAATTGCAATCCCCGAAAAAAGAAGAAAAGGAAACGGTAAAACATTAAAATTATCGGGTGCAACTGGACATAATTTAAAAAATGTTTCCATTGAGATTCCTTTAGGAAAAATGATAGGTGTAACAGGAGTTTCAGGAAGTGGGAAATCTACTTTAATCAATGAAACCTTATACCCTATTTTAAATGCCTATTTCTTTAATGGCGTTAAAAAACCAATGCCTTATAAAAAAATAGATGGTTTAAAAAATATTGACAAGGTAATAGACATTAATCAATCACCCATTGGTAGAACACCTCGTTCCAACCCGGCTACCTATACTGGAGTGTTTTCAGAAATAAGAAACCTTTTTTCTAAAGTACCAGAAGCCTTGATTCGTGGTTATAAGCCTGGACGTTTTAGTTTTAATGTTACTGGTGGTCGTTGTGAAACCTGTAAAGGTGGTGGTTTGCGAGTTATAGAAATGAATTTTTTACCAGATGTTTATGTGGAATGTGAAACCTGTCAAGGAAAACGTTTTAATAGAGAAACTCTTGAAATAAAATACAAAGGAAAATCCATCTATGATGTCTTAGAAATGACTATTGAAGATGCTTGTATTTTGTTTGAACTTATCCCTAAAATATTTAGAAAACTAAAAACAATTCAAGATGTAGGTTTAGGTTATATTACCTTAGGACAGCAATCTACAACGCTTTCTGGTGGTGAAGCACAGCGTATCAAATTAGCAACTGAGCTTTCAAAAAGAGACACTGGAAATACTTTTTACATATTAGACGAACCTACAACAGGACTTCATTTTGAAGACATTAGGGTTTTACTAAATGTGCTAAACAAAATCGTAGACAAAGGAAATACGGTCGTAATTATTGAACACAATTTAGATGTGATTAAAACGGTAGATTACATTATTGATATTGGTCCCGAAGGAGGGAAAAATGGAGGTAAGGTTTTAGCAAAAGGAACCCCTGAAGAAATCGTAAAAATCAAGAAAAGTCATACCGCACGTTTTCTTAAAAAAGAATTACATTAGCGATATAGGATTGTTATTAGCTATTAACAAAGGATATGAAATAAAAAAGCTTTTACACAAGCTTAATTAAAAAATATAAATACAGATGAAAAAAGAAATAAATCCAAAGAATTGGAATGAAGTAAAGTCAAATGACTCATGGGGTATTTTTAAAATCATGGGGGAATTTGTAAATGGATATGAAAAACTAAGTAGAATTGGACCTTGTGTTTCCATTTTTGGATCTGCAAGAACAAAACCAGATGATAAATATTATCAACTAGCAGAAAATATTGCGACTAAACTTGCAGACAATGGATATGGAGTAATAACTGGAGGTGGTCCAGGAATTATGGAAGCTGGAAATAAAGGAGCTCATAATGCTGGAGGTATTTCGGTAGGTTTAAATATAGAGTTACCTTTTGAACAACATGACAACCCTTATATTGACAGTGATAAAAGCATCGATTTTGATTATTTTTTTGTTAGAAAAGTAATGTTTGTAAAATACTCTCAAGGCTTTGTTGTAATGCCTGGTGGTTTTGGAACCTTAGATGAATTTTTTGAAGCACTTACTTTAATCCAGACTCATAAAATTGGAAAGTTTCCTATCATTCTAGTAGGTAAAGACTTTTGGGGCGGATTGGTAGATTGGATTAAAGACACCTTATTAAAGTCTTATGGAAATATAAGCCCAGACGATTTACATTTAGTGGATATAGTGGATCATGAAGATGAAGTAATAGAAATATTAAATAACTTCTATGATAAATACAATTTACGTCCAAACTTTTAATTAGAAAAAACTTTACTATTTTTATGAAAAGCATCATTTACATCGCTTTCGCATTCTTGAGTTTATCATTAACTGCTCAAGAAACTATAAACACCATGTTTTATAATTTATTGGAATTCCCAGAAGCATCACCTGGGGGTCGTTCAGAGATTTTAAGAAATATATTTTCAGAATTTCAACCCGATATTTTTATGGTTTGCGAATTACAAAGTGACGCTGGTGCAGATGAAATTTTAAATATTTCACTTAATTATGATGCAACTACTTATTCGAGAAGTGAATTTGTTGCAAATCAATCTGGAGAAGCCGATTTACAGCAACTAATTTATTTTAAAACTAATAAATTTAGTCTAGAATCATCCGAAATCATTACCACTGAGGTTAGAGATATTAATAAATATGTTTTAAAATTAAATACTGTTGATCAAGAAACCGACCCTATATTAATTTACATTTATGTAACTCATTTAAAATCAAGTCAAGGTTCTACCAACCAAAATCTTAGATTGGATATGGTCACTGAATTTACTTCAGATTTAGAATTATTAGATCCCAACGCGTTTGTAATATTTGCTGGAGATTTTAATATTTACACGTCATCTGAACCTGCATATCAAGAACTATTAGATAATACCAACGCAATTGTAATGGTAGACCCTATTAATGTTCCTGGTTCTTGGCACGATAATGACTTCTATCAAGACATTCACACTCAAAGTACACGAATCAACTCTGGTCCTTTTGGGGCTGGTGCTGGAGGAGGATTAGACGATCGTTTCGATTTTATTACCGTTTCAGAAAATATGACTTCAGATCCAAAAATGAATTATATAACCGATAGTTATAAGTCTTTCGGGAATAATGGAAATTGTTTTAATTTGGATATTAGTGATGAATCTTGTTTAGGTGAATTCAATCAACAATTACGGAATAATTTATTCAGTATGAGTGATCACTTACCTGTGGTTATGCAATTAGAAACCAATAAAGAGTTTCTTTTAAGTACTCCTGAATTTTCCTTAATTGAAGAATTTACCATAAACAATACATTGGTAAATGATATTTTAAAAATAACGATTCAAAAGGAGACTGCTGAAAACACATCGTTTGTAATTTATAATACTTTAGGTCAAAAAGTAAAAGAAATTAATAGTAATAATGAAACCTACCTGCAGGTAAATGTTTCCGGTTTCCCAAGTGGTTTATATTATATAAAATCAAACTTAACCAAAAGTACGGTACATAAATTTATTAAAAATTAATTGAAACTAAATCATTACATATCCTTAGTTGGGCTATTAATAGTAACCCTTACACAAGCTCAACATCAAATAAATATTGATGCAACGCTTCTACCAGAATTAAGGACCATTACTATTGAACAAGAATTAGTTTATAAAAATAATTCAGATTCAATTTTAAATGAAATTTATTTAAACGATTGGGCAAATAGTTTTTCTAGTAAAACGACTCCATTAGCTAAAAGATTTGCTGAAAATTATCAAAGTACATTTCATTTTGAAAAAAACAAAAACAGAGGGCATTCCAACATTGTAAGTATTAATAATAATGCAGAAAAACTATTGGTTTGGACCCGTGGTGATGAAGCAGATATTATTCGCGTAAAACTAGATAAGAAAATCTATCCTGGTGAAACGTATACACTTAAAATGGAATACCATATTATACTTCCCGACGATAAATTTACAAGGTATGGAATTACCAATAATGGCGATTTTAAAATTCGCTATTGGTATATTGCTCCTGCCGTTTTTGATACCGAATGGATACTTTATAGCAATAAAGATTTAAACGATTCCTACCTCGCTCCTTCTTCTTTTAATATTAATTTTCATACACCTTATTACTTTAATTTAGTTTCAGATTTAGACCTTGTTTCTGAGAATATAGAAAACAATATAAAGACAACACAATTAAAAGGAGAAAACAGAATGCAGGTGAAACTGCAACTATTAAAAATTTCAGATTTTAGTACGGTTGAAACCGATAAACTTTTAGTTACAACCAACCATTCTCATAAAAAGGTTACACCACCAATACAAGCTTTAGTCATAGATCGAATCGTACATTATTTAGATGAAAATCTAGGAGATTATCCTTTTGATAAAATGGTCTTAAGTGAAATAGATTATAAGCGGAATCCTGTGTATGGCCTTAATTTATTGCCAGAATTTATAAGTCCTTTTCCAGATGGTTTTGAGTATGATATTGAAATGCTAAAAATTATTAGTCGAACCTATCTTGAAAATACTCTTGTTGTTAATCCAAGAGAAGATCATTGGATTATAGGAGCTTTTCAGGTGTATTTAATGATGGATTATATTGAAACCTATTATCCACATATGAAGATAATGGGTAATTTAAGCAACCTTTGGGTTCTCCGTATTTTTCACGCTTCCGAGTTAGATTTTAACGATCAATATTCATTTTTATATATGAATATGGCTAGAAATAATTTGCATCAAAAAAATACAACTCCAAAAGATTCCTTATTAGAATTCAACAAAAATATAGCAAGTGATTATTATGGAGGTAAAGGGTTGCTATACCTTTCAGAATACGTTGGAAAAGAAGCTGTCTTAAAAAGTATCAAGCAGTTTTTTTCTGAAAATGAATTAAAATCGATCAAGGCTATCGATTTTAAAAATTATTTAGAAAACAATACCGATAAACCTATAAACTGGTTTTTTAAAGACTTTATAGACAATCGAAACTCTATTGATTTCAAACTAAAAAACCTTCATAAAAATGGAGATTCATTAGAGATTGAGATCGTAAATAAAAGAAAAACAGCACTCCCAGTATCTATTTACGGAATTAATAAAAAAAATATTATTTATAAAAATTGGATAGATCCTGTTGACTCATTAGTTATAGTAAAAATACCAGCAAAGAATGTACGTAAAATTGCTATTAATTATGAAGGTGTAATTCCAGAAATTAATCAGCGAGATAATTATAAAAAAGTAAAAGGTTTAACTAACAAACCGTTTCAAGTTCGTCTTTTAAAAGACGTTGAAGACCCTAGATACAATCAGTTATTCATTATGCCCACTTATAGTTATAATGTTTATGATGGAATAACTGTAGGAGCAAAGTTTTATAATAAAGCAGTGCTTCAAAAACCTTTTCAGTACAAATTAAATCCCATGTGGGCTTTTAAATCGAAAACGTTGGTGGGTAGTGGTTCTGCATTGTATAAAAAAATGCCAGAGTTTGGGAATGTTTATTTTTATAGGTTTGGGGTTTCAGGTAGTTATTTTTCATATGACGATGATTTATTCTACAAACGATTAAGTCCATTTGCAACTATAGGTTTTAGAGATAGTAAAGATTTACGTAATAATAAAAAACATTTTATCAATTTAAGAAATGTAACGGTAGAGCGAGACAAAGATCCTAACATGCCTTTAGATTATCCTAATTATAGTATTTTTGATATAAGTTATGTGTATTCCAATCCAAATTTAATTAATCATTATAGAGCTGTTGTAGATTATCAAGTTTCATCCGAATTCAGTAAGGTTTCTACTACTTTAAAATACAGAAAGCTATTTAACAATAATCGCAAGATAGATGTGCGATTTTTTGCTGGAGTTTTTTTAAAAAATAAAACAAATCCAAATGATGACTATTTTAGCTTCGCTTTAGATCGTCCAACCGATTATTTATTTGACTATAATTACTATGGAAGAAGTGACGATACTGGATTATTTAGTCAACAATTAATTATTGCGGAAGGTGGATTTAAATCCAAATTAGCACCTTCATTTTCAAATACTTGGATGACTACTTTAAATGTTAGTACCAATATTTGGAAATGGATTCACGCTTATGGAGACGTAGGTTTCGTTAATAATAAACATCAATCAACAGAAACTTTGTATGATAGTGGAATAAGATTTAGTTTAGTAGAAGATTATTTTGAATTATATTTCCCTGTATATTCTAACTTAGGATGGGAAGTAGCACAACCAAATTACGAAGAGAAAATACGGTTTATAATAACTTTAGACATTAAGACTTTATTTGGCCTATTTTCAAGAAAATGGTATTAAATATTATAATTTATGAATGTATTTAACAATTGGCGATTGGTTATTTTACTATGCCTTGCGCTAGGTTTTGCACCTTTTTTTCCAGAACCACATATATATGGAAAACTAAAATGGATTTTAGGTGGAGCCGAAGGAATGAAAATAATGGATTGGTTTGATGTATTATTACACGGTTTTCCCTTTATTTTACTTATTAGATTAATTTACAAAAATGTAATTTTATCCTCAAAAAAGAGATAATAATTTAATTATCAGTACCTTTTTAATGTTAAAAATGATTATTGCATAAAATTTTACTTTTCACTACTTTTGCAAAATCATATAACCCTCAAAAAATATGCAAACAAGTCCTCAAACAAATAATAAATTATCTTTCGAAGATTTTAAAACTGAAGTTTTAAATGATTATAAAATCGCTGTCACAAGTAGAGAATGTAGTCTTTTAGGACGTAGAGAAGTTTTAACTGGAAAAGCAAAATTTGGAATTTTTGGCGATGGAAAAGAAGTGCCGCAATTAGCATGGGCGAAGGTATTTAAAGAAGGAGATTGGAGAAGTGGTTATTATCGCGACCAAACCTTTATGATGGCCATTGGTAAATTAACCATTCAGCAATTCTTCGCTGGACTATATGGACATACCGATATTGAAGCAGATCCAATGAGTGCAGGAAGGCAAATGGGAGGGCATTTTGCTACCCATAGTTTAAATGAAGATGGTACTTGGAAAAATCTTACCAAACAAAAAAATAGTAGTCCTGATATCTCACCAACTGCTGGGCAAATGCCTAGATTAGTAGGGTTGGCACAAGCCTCAAAAATTTATAGAAACGTAAAAGAATTAGAAGGTTTTACTACTTTTTCAGATAAGGGAAATGAAGTTGCTTGGGGTACAATTGGTAATGCCAGCACAAGTGAAGGACTTTTTTGGGAATCTATAAATGCTGCGGGAGTTATACAAATCCCTATGGTTATCAATGTTTGGGATGATGAATATGGAATTTCTGTTCACGCAAAATATCAAACTACTAAAGAAAATATTTCTGAAATATTAAAAGGTTTTCAGCGTACTGAAGATGAAAATGGATATGAAATTATTCGTGTTCAAGGTTGGGATTACCCAAGTTTAATTGAAGCATATCAAAAAGCTTCTAAAATCGCTAGAGAAGAGCATGTACCTGTATTAATTCATGTAAATGAACTAACACAGCCTCAAGGCCATTCTACAAGTGGTTCTCACGAACGCTATAAAGATAAAAATCGTTTGAGTTGGGAGAAAGAGTACGATTGCAATGTAAAGATGCGTGAGTGGGTTCTTGCTAATAATTTTGCTACAGAAAATGATTTGGCTACCATCGAAAAATCTATAAAAAAAGAAGTCCGTGAAGCTAAATCTGCAGCCTGGAAAGCTTTTTTAGCTCCACAGATTCAGGAACAACAAGAAGCGCTTACTCTTATTAATAATGCTGCTGAAAAAAGTGCAAATAAAGTATTTATTAATAAAATCTCTACTTCACTTTCTGATGAAAAAGAACCATTGCGAAGAGATATCATTGGTACTGCAAGAAAAACATTGCGTTATTTAATTGGCGAAAATACTGTTGAAAAGAAACAACTTCAAGATTGGATCGAGAACTATTTTGAAATTATTGAACCTAAATATAGTTCTCACCTTTATTCTGAAGCAATTGAAAATGCAAAAACGATTTCAGAAATTAAACCTATCTATGCTAATAATGCAGAAGAAGTTGATGGAAGAATACTACTAAGAGATAATTTTGATAACATCTTAACCAAGCACCCAGAAGTGTATATTTTTGGAGAAGATACCGGAGCAATTGGTGATGTAAATCAAGGATTAGAAGGATTACAAAACAAATTTGGTGAAGATCGAGTTGCCGATGCAGGTATTAGAGAAGCTACCATTTTAGGACAAGGTATTGGGATGTCCATGAGAGGTTTAAGACCTATTGCTGAAATACAATATCTAGACTATATTCTTTACTGTTTACAAATTATGAGTGATGACCTTGCGACAGTTCGTTACCGTACCAATGGTAAACAAAAAGCACCTTTAATTGTAAGAACCAGAGGACATCGATTAGAAGGAATCTGGCACAGTGGTTCTCAAATGGGCGGATTGGTTCATTTACTTCGAGGAATGTACATTTTAGTTCCACGAGATATGACAAAAGCTGTTGGTTTTTACAATACACTTTTAAAAACCGATGAACCTGCTTTAGTAATAGAATGTTTAAATGGATATCGATTAAAAGAAAAAATGCCTACCAACTTAACTGAAATAAGAACTCCAATTGGTGTTGTTGAAACAGTAAAAGAAGGAACCGATATGACCATTGTTTCTTACGGAAGTACTTTACGTGTTGTTCATGAAGCAGCTATAGAGTTACTACAAGTTGGAATTGATGTGGAAGTTATTGACATTCAATCATTATTACCTTTAGATATCAATCAAGATATGGTGAAAAGTGTTGCTAAAACAAATAGACTATTGGTTATTGACGAAGATGTCCCAGGTGGAGCTTCAGCTTACATATTGCAAGTTATTTTGGATGAACAGAATGGTTATGAGCATTTAGATAGTAAACCTCAAGCATTAACTGCTAAACAACATCGTCCTGCTTACGGAACCGATGGTGATTATTTTTCGAAACCACAAGTGGAAGATGTTTTTGAAAAAGTTTATGAGATGATGAACGAAGTAAATCCAAAAGATTTTCCAAAACTTAGATAATTATTTTTTAATCCAAAATTTGGATAGTAAAAAAATATTTCTATATTTACAGAACTAATAAACAATAAGACAATGTTTTTAAATAATATAAATAGTAATAATTATCAAACTTAACAAAAACTTGTCAAGAACATATTAATGCCTGTCAAGTTTTCTTGACAGGCATTTTTTTTGTTTCCTATTTAAAAAAATGGAAATTATACTAAAAATCAACTAACGAATAAAAATATATTATGTGTGGAATTGTATGTGCTTTTAACTTAAAGCAACCTTCAGAAAAATTAAGGCCTCAATTATTGGCCATGTCAAAAAACATCCGTCATCGGGGTCCCGATTGGAGTGGGATTTTCAACAATGACAAATCGATTATGACTCACGAACGATTAGCAATTGTAGATCCTACTTCAGGTAAGCAACCCTTATTTTCGGAAGATAAAAACTTGGTTCTTGCTGCTAATGGGGAGATTTACAATCATTTAGAATTACGCAAGCAATTTGAAGGTAACTATAATTTTCAAACAAAATCCGATTGCGAAGTCATCCTTTCTTTATACCAAGAAAAAGGACCTTCATTCTTAGATGAATTAAATGGAATTTTCGGTTTTGCTTTATATGATATTGAAAAAGATGAATATTTTGTAGCACGAGATCATATGGGTATTATTCCATTATATATGGGCTGGGATGAAAATGGAACTTTTTATGTTGCTTCAGAATTGAAAGCTTTGGAAGGAGTTTGTACTAAAATTGAACTCTTCCCTCCTGGTCATTATTTACATAGTTCAGATGGAGAATTAAAACGATGGCACGATAGAGATTGGAAGGATTTCGATGCTGTAAAAGACAATGAAACAGATATAAAAAAATTAAGAACCGCTCTTGAAGAAGCGGTACACAGGCAATTAATGAGTGATGTACCTTATGGAGTATTACTTTCTGGAGGTTTGGATTCTTCTATTACTTCAGCTATTGCTAAAAAATATGCAGACAAACGAATTGAAAGTAACGATACAGACAAAGCTTGGTATCCTCAACTTCACTCCTTTGCAATTGGACTAGAAGGTTCGCCCGATTTAGCGGCAGCAAGAAAAGTAGCCGATCATTTAGATACCGTACATCACGAAATAAAATTTACGATTCAAGAAGGAATTGATGCATTACATGACGTGATTTATCATTTAGAGACTTATGATATCACTACCATTAGAGCCTCTACTCCTATGTATTTATTGGCAAGAGCAATTAAAGCAATGGGTATAAAAATGGTTTTATCTGGTGAAGGAGCCGATGAGATATTTGGTGGCTATTTGTATTTTCATAAAGCACCATCTGCAAAAGATTTTCATGAAGAAACAGTACGAAAATTAGACAAATTACATATGTACGATTGTTTACGAGCTAATAAATCTTTAGCAGCATGGGGAATTGAAGGACGGGTACCATTTTTAGATAAAGAATTTATGGATGTTGCGATGAGCATCAACCCAAAAGATAAAATGATCAACGGAGAACGGATGGAAAAATGGGTTCTTAGAAAAGCCTTTGAAGATATGCTTCCTGAAAGTGTAGCTTGGCGACAAAAGGAACAATTTAGTGATGGTGTAGGTTATAATTGGATTGATAACTTAAAGGAAATGGTGGAAGAAGAAGTAAGTGACGAACAATTAGCGAATGCTCATTATAAGTTCCCTATACAACCACCAACTACTAAAGAGGAATTTTATTACCGCTCTATTTTCACAGAACATTTCCCTAGTGATACTGCGGCTTGGTCTGTGCCACAAGAACCATCGGTTGCTTGTAGTTCCAAAATAGCTTTAGAATGGGATGAAAGTTTTAAAAACATGAACGACCCAAGTGGACGAGCAGTTGCTAATGTTCATGATGATGCTTATTAAAGATTTATTGTTTTAGTTTATTAAGGAAGCCATTTTTTATCGAAATTTGGCTTTCTTTTTTCTAAAAACGCATCTCTTCCTTCTTTTGCTTCATCGGTCATATATGCCAAACGAGTTGCTTCACCAGCAAACACTTGTTGACCTACCATTCCATCATCGGTAAGATTCATAGCAAATTTTAGCATTTTAATAGAGGTTGGGGATTTAGCTAATATTTCTTGTGCCCATTCAAAAGCAGTATCTTCTAGTTCAGCATGTGGAATAACCGCGTTTACCATACCCATTTCATAAGCCTCTTGAGCACTATAATTTCTTCCTAAGAAAAATATTTCGCGAGCCTTTTTCTGTCCAACCATTTTAGCTAGATAAGCACTTCCGTAACCACCATCGAAACTAGTAACATCGGCATCTGTTTGTTTAAATATAGCATGTTCTTTACTTGCCAACGTTAAATCACAAACCACGTGAAGACTGTGACCACCACCAACAGCCCACCCTGGAACCACACAAATAACAGCCTTAGGCATAAAGCGTATCATTCGTTGTAAATCTAAAATATTAAGACGGTGATATCCATCTTCACCTACATAACCTTGGTGACCTCTAGCTTTTTGATCTCCCCCACTACAAAAACTATATACTCCATCTTTACTTGAAGGTCCTTCAGCAGAAAGTAAAACAACTCCAATCGAAGTATCTTCTTGAGCATCGTGAAAAGCATCTAATAATTCGCTAGTTGTTTTTGGTCGAAAAGCATTCCGAATATCTGGACGATTAAATGCTACTCGTGCAACACCATCGCATTTTTTATATGTGATATCTGAATATTCTTTAACGGTTATCCAATTAGGAGATTTCATATTTTATAATTTAATGTAAATATAGAAAAGACTTCAGGAAAACATCTTTTTTACACTGACAAATATCATAATTTTTTAGGCTTTTGGCTCGTAACTTTGGTTAGAAATTAGTTAATAATATTTAAACTATTATTGAAATGGCAAAAGTAAAAGGAGCGATTGTGGTTGATACAGAAACCTGTAAAGGCTGCGAAATTTGTATACCTGTTTGTCAAGATAATGTCATCAGTATGTCAAAAGAGGTGAACCGAAAAGGGTACCATTTTGCATATATGAGCGATCCAGAAGCTTGTACAGGTTGTACTAATTGCGGATTAGTATGTCCAGACAGGGCAATCACTGTCTACAGAATGAAAGTTTAATAGCATTTAAACATTAAAAAAATGTCCGAATTAAAATTAATGAAAGGCAATGAAGCATTAGCTGAAGGAGCAATTCGTGCTGGTGTTGATGCTTATTTTGGGTATCCCATTACTCCACAGTCTGAAGTAATTGAGTACTTAATGAGAGAACGTCCTGAGAAAAGAACAGGAATGGTGGTTTTACAGGCCGAGAGTGAAATTGCAGCAATCAATATGGTATATGGTGCAGCAAGCACAGGAAAACGTGCTATGACATCCTCTTCAAGTCCTGGAATCTCTTTAAAGCTAGAAGGTATCTCTTATTTAGCAGGAGCCGAATTACCTGCAGTTATTGTAAATGTGGTGCGTGGAGGTCCAGGATTAGGAACGATTCAACCATCGCAAGCAGATTATTTTCAATCGGTTAAAGGAGGAGGACATGGAGATTATAAGTTATATGTTTTGGCACCAGCATCGGTACAAGAAATGTCTGATTTTGTTGAAGATGCTTTCGATATAGCATTTAAATACAGAGCTCCTGTATTAATACTTTCTGATGGTTTGATTGGGCAAATGATGGAGAAAGTAGTATTAAAAGATCAAAAACAACGAAGAACGGATGAAGAACTCATCGAAAAAGAAGGTAATTGGGCAACTACTGGAAAAAAAGGCAGAGAACGAAATATCATAACTTCTTTGGATTTACAATCTGAAAAAATGGAAGCTCGAGTACATCGATTACAGAAAAAATATGTACAAATGGAGAAAGAAGATTTACGATATGAAAAAATAAATTGTGATGATGCAGAATATCTTATAGTAGCCTATGGCTCAAGCGCACGTATAGCTCAAAAAGCAGTAGAGTTAGCAAGAGAAAAAGATATAAAAGTAGGTTTATTAAGACCCATCACTTTATTTCCTTTTCCAAAACAAGAACTATTCGATCTTGCAGATCAAGTTAAAGGAATATTAAGTGTTGAGTTAAGCGCTGGTCAGATGGTAGAAGATGTTCGCCTTTCGGTAGAGCACAAAGTACCTGTAGAACATTTTGGAAGAACTGGAGGGATTATTCATACTCCGGAAGAAATAGTAGAAGCTTTAGAACAAAAAATCATTAATCATGGAAGTATTAGACATCATAAAACCCGAGAATCGAGTATTTTGTAAATCAAAACTAATGACCGATACGGCATTGTCGTATTGCCCTGGTTGTGGTCACGGAACAGCTCATAATATAGCAATGGAAGTGATTGATGAAATGGGTATTGTTGAAGATACTATTGGAGTTGCTCCTGTAGGATGTTCGGTATTAGCTTATGATTTTATGAATATTGACATGACCCAGGCTGCTCATGGTAGAGCTCCAGCAGTAGCAACAGCAATAGCTAGAACTTGGCCAGAAAAATATGTATTTACCTATCAAGGAGATGGTGACTTAGCAGCTATTGGTACTGCGGAAACTATTCATACGTGTAATCGAGGTGAAAATATAGTTATCATTTTTGTAAATAATGGAATTTACGGAATGACAGGAGGCCAAATGGCACCCACAACATTACCTGGAATGCGTACTACTACTTCTCCTTATGGTCGTGAAATTGAGACCATGGGATCTCCTTTAAAAATAACCGAATTAATTGCAAACCTTCCAGGTGTATATTACGTTACAAGACAAGCAGTACATACCCATAAACATGCAAGGAAAGCTAAAAAAGCAATCAAAAAGGCTTTTGAAAACACACGATTAAAAAAAGGACTTTCCTTTGTAGAAATTGTTTCTAATTGTAATTCAGGTTGGAAAATGAACCCCATCGAATCTAATGAATGGATGGTTGAAAATATGTTCCCTTATTTTCCACTTGGAGATATAAAAGTAAATGGTAAATTAAAATAAAAGTCATGACAGAAGAAATTATTATTGCTGGATTTGGTGGTCAAGGTGTACTTTCCATGGGTAAAATATTAGCGTATTCTGGAATCATGCAAGATCAAGAAGTAAGTTGGATGCCATCCTATGGCCCAGAAATGAGAGGCGGTACTGCAAACGTTACTGTGATTTTAAGTAGCGAAAGAATTAGTTCGCCGTATTTAAAATTGTATGATACTGCTATTATATTAAATCAGCAGTCCATGGATAAATTTGAAGATACGGTAAAACCAGGAGGCTATTTAATTTATGATCCTAACGGAATTTTACATCATCCTACTAGAACAGATATTAACATATTTACTATTGAAGGAGCTAAAATTGCAGCCGAAATGGGAAATAAAAAAATATTTAATATGGTTATTTTAGGCGGATTCTTAAAAGTGAAACCTATTGTTAAGCTTGAAAATGTGATTGATGGCTTAAAGAAATCACTTTCTGAAAGATATCATCATTTAATTCCAAAAAATGAAGAAGCACTTCATAAAGGCTTAGAATGTATTATTCCTTATAAAATAAGGAAGGAAGTTTATTTATAGTGTTTCAATAGTTAGTATATTTTTAAAAATGAAGATGGTAAAGAGTTTTTTTAATAAATTCTTTACCATTTTTTATACGACATACAAAAGCTCACTATTCTTATTCACATTTTTTTTAATATCATAAAAAATGAATAACTTCGAGAATTGTATTTTTTAAATAAAATTAATAATAATATCTTGCTTTAATTTCTTTAAAAACCAACTATCATGAAGTATTTTCTTTTAATCATTTTTGCGAGTACACTATTATCGTCTTGTAATTCAGAATCCAAAAAAAATGAAACTGCGGTTAATAATATTATTAAAACAGAATTAGATATAACTGATTTAAATAAAGAACTAGTTTCTGAAATAAATACTAAAAATAAAAACAATACATATTTACATTTAGTCTCTTATGAGGTTACAGGAATTGATTTTACTAATGAAATTGTTGAAGATGATTTTCGAAATCATAAGTCATATCAACAAATCTACAATGGTGGTGGTGTATCAATTGGTGATATAAATAATGATGGATTACCTGACCTCTATTTTGCAGGAAATTCTGTTAAAGATAGAATATACCTTAATACAGGAAATTTTACTTTTAAAGATATTACAGAATCATCCGGTATTGGAAAAGAGAATTATGGTTGGTCTTTTGGTGTTAATATGGTAGATGTTAATGCTGATGGTTTTTTAGATATTTATGTTTGTAAAGCTGGACCTTTTTCTGAAACAAAATATTTAAGGAACAGACTCTTTATCAATAATGGTGATGGCACTTTTAATGAAGAAGCTGAGAAATATGGAATTGGTATAGATAAATATAGCGTACAATCAACTTTTATTGATTATGATTTAGATGGGGATTTAGATTTATATTTAACCAATCATCCAAAACCGAGTTTAGAAAAAAAGCTTCCAAATTCATTATCAAAATATGTTGAACTTGTAAAAAAAGGAGTTTTTAAAATAGATAATTTTTATGAAAACATTAATGGAAAATATTTAGACAAAACAGATGAAGTAAATATTGTAAATATGGGGTTTAAAAATAGTGTAAGTACAGGAGATATCAACAAAGATGGCTTTCCTGATCTTTACGTTTGTTCTGATTATAGAGATCCTGATCTATTTTATATTAACAATGGAGATAAAACATTTAAAAATAAAATAAACGATCAATTAAAACACATTTCTTTTTATAGCATGGGAAGTGACTTCTCTGATATTAATAATGACGGTAACTTAGATCTTTTTGTAACAGATATGACTCCAAACGATCATATTAAATCAAAGGTTTTTATGCCTTCTATGGATTCTGACTTATTCAATGCCTATGTAAAATATGGTTTCCATCATCAATATATGATAAATACGTTACAGTTAAATAATGGTGATTCTACTTTTAGTGATATCGGTCAATTTGCAGGGATTGATAAGACAGATTGGAGTTGGGCTCCTTTGTTTTTTGATATTGATTTAGACGGGAATAAAGATTTGTTTATTACCAACGGAATTAAAGAAAATTTAAATGACAATGATATCAAGGAAAAAGTATTTTCTATAGAACAAAAATTAAATAAACGATTATCTCTTGATGAATATTTAGATGTTGTAACCTCTGTAATTACTCCCAACCAAGTATTCAAAAACAATGGTAATTTAAAATTCACCAATACCTCCACAAAATGGGTAGACAATTCTAATTTTAACTCCAATGGTGCTGCGTATGGAGACTTAGATGGCGATGGCGATTTAGATTTAGTATTAAATAATATGGATGCTCCTGCTGCTATCTTTGAAAATAAAAGTGAAGAGAATTCCGTAGGAAATTCCATAGCAATCAATTTAAAAGGGCCAGATAATAACCCTTTTGGTTTAGGAACCAAAATATCGCTGCTTTTTGATGACCAAACAATTTACCACGAACATTATCCTGCAAGAGGATATCTTTCTTCTATGGATTATAAAATAATTTTAGGTTTAGGGGCTATTCAAACCATTCCAGAAATGAAAATTGAATGGCCAGATGGAGAAATATCAATTCTTACAAACTTAGAAGTAAATAAAGAATATGGGATTTCATATAATACAACTCAAAAAACAAATATTGAACCCATTATCGCATCAAAAAAATACAGCGAAAATGTTTCTTCTAAAGATTTAGGAATATCATATACCCATACTGAAGATAAAATTAATGATTTTAAAAAACAGGTCCTTCTACCCTATTCTCAATCGCAAAACGGTCCTTTTATTGATAAAGCAGATGTAAATAAGGATGGATTGACAGACTTTTTTGTGGGTGGTGCTGCTGGACAAGCAGGAAATCTCTATTTTCAAACAAATGATGGTAAATTTAAAAAAGACGAAAACCCAATTTGGGAAACCGATAAAAAATCTGAAGATTTAGGTGTGTTATTTTTTGATTACGATCAAGATGGTGATAAGGATTTATATGTAACTAGTGGTAGTGCTGCTTTTGATGAAAACGATCCTAAATATCAAGATAGATTATATAACAATGATGGTAAAGGGAATTTTTCTAAAACCAATAATTTACCCCAAAATAACACAAGTAATCAAACCGTAATAGCAAATGACATTGATAATGATGGTGATTTAGACCTTTTTGTTGGTGGACGTATTATCCCAGATAAATATCCTTACTCTCCTAAATCACAATTACTCATTAATGATAATGGTATTTTTACAGATAAAACCGAAGAATTTGCCCCAGAACTATTAGAGGCAGGCCTTGTAACCGATGCTATATTTTCAGATTATGATAACGATGGCGATAACGATTTAATAATTACTGCCGAATGGAGTCCTTTAAAATTTTATGAAAATAATAAGGGCCAGTTTTCACTAGCAACTATTGATGCTTTAAAAGATACCGAAGGAATTTGGTTTAGTGTAACAGCCACTGATATTGATAATGACGGAGATCAGGATTATTTATTTGGAAACCTTGGACTTAATTCAAAATTTAAAGCAAGTACAGATAAGCCTTTTCACGTTTTTTGTGATGATTTTGATGACAATGGAACATACGACATTGTTTTCTCCAAAGATTATCATGGAGATTTGGTACCCATGAGGGGGCGTCAATGCTCTTCGGAACAAATGCCTTTTATTGCTGAAAAGTTTGAAAACTTTATTTCTTTTGCCGAAGCCAGCCTAGAAGATATAATTGGAAAAGAAAATCTTGCAAATGCATTACATTACCAAGTAAAGGACCTTAGTAGTATTTGTTTAATTAATAATGGAAATGGAGAATTTGAAAAAATTCAATTACCCTTAGAAGCTCAATTCTCTCCTATTATGAACTTTACAAGTGTTGATATTGATAATGATCAAATTTCTGAAATAATTGCTGTTGGTAATTTATATCCTACCGAAGTAGAAACAACTAGGTATGATGCTTCTATTGGTACTGTTTTAAAATACAATAATGGTAACTTTGAGGTTCTTCATAACTCCAAAACAGGTATCAGAATACACGGAGACTCTAAAGATTCAAAAATAATAGATGTAAATAATAATAAAGTTCTTGTGGTGACTAATAATGATGGCCCTTTAACTTTATTTCAACTTAATAAATAATAAAAAAATATTATGAAATTTTTTATTTCAATTACATTATTGAGTGTACTTCTAACATCATGTAGCTCGGAAATTAAAAAAAATAAAACTGCGATTAATAGTAATATTAAAACAGAATTAGAAGTTACTAATTTAGGTAGACAATTGTCCTTAAATACTAATTCTGATAATCTCTCAGAAACATTTTTACATTTAGTTTCTAATGAAAAATCTGGAATTAATTTTATAAATAAAGTTAAAGAAACCAATTCTAGAAATTACAAATCATACTTATCATATTATAATGGAGGTGGTGTATCAATCGGTGATATAAATAATGATGGGCTACCAGATATCTATTTTGCAGGAAATGATTCAAAAGATAAAATTTATTTAAACACAGGAAACTTTACATTCAAAGATATTACAGAATCTTCTGGAATTAGTAAAGAAAACTATGGTTGGTCTTTTGGTGTTAATATGGTGGATATTAATGCAGATGGGTTTTTGGATATCTATGTGTGTAAAGCTGGACCTAATACTGAAAATAAATATTTAAGAAATAGACTTTTTATAAATAATGGTGATGGAACTTTCAATGAAGAAGCGGAAAAATATGGAATAAGCTCATCAGATTATAGTGTTCAATCTGCTTTTTTTGATTATGATTTGGATGGAGATTTAGATTTATATTTAGCTAATCATCCAAAAAATATTAATGATAAGCAGAATAAAAGATTAGATATTATGGCCTCAGAAATTAAAAAGGGGATATTACTAACCGATAAGTTTTATGAAAATGTTGATGGTAACTATGTCGAGAAAACTAAAAAAGCAAAACTATTTAATTTTGGTTATAAAAACAGTGTAGGTATTGGAGATTTCAATAATGATAAATACCCAGACATCTATGTTTGTACAGATTTCGGAGAACCAGATTTATTTTTCATTAATAATGGAGATAAAACCTTTACAAATAATATAGAGCAAAATTTTAATCATATTACCTATAATAGTATGGGTAATGAAATTAATGATGTAAATAATGACGGTTATTTAGATATTTATATGACAGATATGACCCCTAGTGATCATATTAAATCAAAAGTAAATATGGCCTCCATGGATTCAAAAAAATTCAATGCTTTTGTAAATGTTGGCTTCCATCATCAATACATGCTAAACACGTATCAATTAAATAATGGAGATGCAAACTTTAGTGAAATTGGACAATTAGCTGGAGTTGATAAAACAGATTGGAGTTGGGCTCCTCTATTTATCGATTTAGATTTAGATGGTAATAAAGATTTGTTTATCACCAATGGAATTAAAGAGAATTTAAACGATAATGACATAAGAGTTAAGCTTACTAAAGAAGAACAAAAATTAAATAAAAAACTGACACTTAAAGAGTATTTAAATGTAATGCCTTCTGTAATCACACCCAATCAAGTATTTAAAAACAAGGGTAATTTAAAATTCACCAATACCTCCACAAAATGGGTAGATAATTCTGATTTTAACTCCAATGGTGCTGCGTATGGAGACTTAGATGGTGATGGAGACTTAGATTTAGTATTAAATAATATGGAAGCTCCTGCTGCTATCTATGAAAATAAAAGTGAAGAAAACTCTATTGGAAATTCCATCGTTATAAATTTAAAAGGACCAAATAACAACCCTTTTGCATTGGGAACCAAAATATCGCTCCCATTCGATAATCAAACTATTTATCACGAACATTATCCAGCTAGAGGATATCTTTCTTCAATGGACTATAAAATAGTTTTAGGCTTGGGTGATATTCAACTCATACCAGAAATGAAAATTGAATGGCCTGATGGTACTGTTAGCATTCTAACAGATTTAGAAGTGAACAAACAGTATGGAATTTCATATAATAAAACTCAAAAAGTAAAAAATGAGCCGCTAATCGCTTCAAAAACACATACAGAAAAAAAAGCTTCTAATGATTTTGGAATCTCCTTTGCTCATAAAGAGGATAAAATTAATGACTTCAAAAAACAAGTACTCCTTCCCTATTCACTATCTCAAAACGGACCCTTTATCGATAAAGCAGATGTGAATAATGATGGTTTAACAGACTTTTTTGTGGGTGGAGCTGCAGGTCAACCTGGTGAGCTCTATTTTCAAACAAATGATGGAAGCTTTAAAAAAGATGAAAATCCTATTTGGAATACCGATAAAAGTTTTGAAGACTTAGGAGTGTTGTTTTTTGATTATGATGCAGATAGCGATTTAGATTTATATGTGACTAGTGGTAGTGCTGCTTTTGATGAAAACGATCCTAAATATCAAGATAGGCTATATAACAATGATGGTAAAGGTAATTTTTCTAATTCTAATAGCCTACCACAAAACAATACAAGTAATCAAACAGTTATAGCTAACGATTTTGATAATGATGGCGATTTAGATTTATTTGTTGGTGGGCGTCTTATCCCTGACAAGTATCCTTATTCTCCTCAATCACAATTACTCATTAATGATAATGGTACTTTTACCGATCAAACTAAAGAATTAGCTTCTCAGCTTTTAGAAGCAGGTTTAGTTACAGATGCCGTGTTTTCAGATTATGATAAGGATGGTGACAACGATTTAATTATTACTGCAGAGTGGAGTCCCATTAAGTTTTATGAAAATAAAGATGGTCATTTCGAATTAGCTAACATCAATTCTTTAAATGATACCGAAGGAATTTGGTTTAGTGTTGAAGCTGTCGACATTGACCAAGATGGAGATGATGATTATTTATTTGGAAACTTAGGCCTTAATTCCAAATTTAAAGCTAGTATCGAAAAACCTTTTCACCTTTTTTGTGATGATTTTGATGACAATGGAACTTACGATATTGTTTTCTCCAAAGATTATCACGGAGATTTAGTACCCATGAGAGGAAGACAATGTTCCTCAGAACAAATGCCTTTTATTGCAGAAAAATTTGAAAGTTTTATATCTTTTGCAGAAGCTAGTTTAGAGGAGATTATGGGTAAAGAAAATCTTGCGAATGCATTGCATTATCAAGTTAAAGAGCTTAGCAGCATATGTTTAATTAACAATGGAAACGGTGAGTTTAAAAAAATACATTTACCCTTAGAAGCCCAATTCTCTCCTATTATGAATTTTACAATTACGGATATTGATCAAGATGAATCTCCTGAAATAATTGCAATAGGAAATTTATATCCTACGGAAGTAGAAACAACAAGATACGATGCATCTATCGGGACTGTATTAAAATATAATAATGGTAATTTTGAGGTACTTAATAGCTCCAAAACTGGCGTCAGAATACACGGAGACTCTAAAGATTCAAAAATTATAGATGTAAATAATAATAAAGTTCTTGTGGTGACTAATAATGATGGCCCTTTAACTTTATTTCAAATAATAAGTAGTAAGAATTTAAATTAAAAAAAAGAATATGAATAAATTATTAGTCTGTTTTGGAGTTGCATTGAGTAGCTTAATGATAACCGCTCAAGAAACTTATAAATTTACCGATGTAATTGATTTAGATGCTACTCCAGTTATAAGTCAAGGAAATACTGGAACCTGTTGGAGTTTTTCGACTTCTTCGTTTATAGAATCTGAAATTATGCGATTAACAGGAAAAAATATTGATATTTCTGAAATGTATAATGTTAGAAACACCTATCCAAAAAAAGCTGATAACTATGTCTATAGACAAGGAAAAGCTCAGTTTAGCGAAGGTGGTTTAGCTCATGATGTTTTTAATAGTGTTCGTGACTTTGGTTTAGTTCCGGTTGATGCGTATAGTGGTTTAATTGGAAGCATGGAAAAGCATAATCATGCTGAAATGGTTTCCATTTTAACAGTGATGTTAGACACTTATATTAAAAACCCTGGTAGAAGTTTAGATCCAAAATGGAGAGATGCTTACGCTGCTGTTTTAGATGTTTATTTAGGTGAAAATATTACAGAATTCACCTATGAAGGAAAAAAATATACGCCACAGCAATTTGCAGAAATGGTAAAGATTAATGCAGATGATTATGTTAATATCACTTCATTTACACAATCCCCTTTTTATAGTAATTTTATTTTAAATATTCCTGATAACTTTAGCAATGGTAGTTTTTATAATGTACCCATCAATGATTTAGTTGTAATTATAGACAATGCTCTTAAAAATGGATATACAGCCGAATTAGATTGTGATGTAAGCGAAAAAACTTTTTCGTCTAAAGACGGTGTTGCAGTGATACCTTTTAATCAATTAAATAATCTAAAAGCGTTACACAGTATTTATCCTGAAATGGAAGTTACACAAGAGTATCGTCAACAAGAGTTTGAAAACTTTAAAACAACAGACGATCATTTAATGCACATTACAGGTACTGTTAAAGATCAAAATGGAAATAAATATTATAAAGTAAAAAATAGTTGGGGAACTGATGAAAAAAGAACAAAATTTGATGGATATGTTTATTTTAGTGAAGCTTATGTCCGCTTAAAAACTATAAGTATTACGTTACATAAAGATGGTATTCCTAAAAATATCTCAAGTAAACTAGGAATATAAATGAGTCAAAAAAAGTCATATCAATCCTCCTTTATATTAGTAACGATTTTATTTTTTTTATGGGGATTTATAACCGTTTTGGTAGATTCTTTAATTCCTAGATTAAGAGAGTTATTTACCTTATCCTATTTTCAAGCCGGAATGGTACAATTTGCATTTTTTGGTGCTTATTTCCTTTTATCATTGCCAGCAAGTTATATATTATCAAAAATAGGATATAAACGAGGAATTATTCTTGGCCTATTTACGATGGCATTGGGTTGCTTATTATTTTATCCAGCAGCCTCATATAGGTACTTTGGAATTTTTATGCTAGCCTATTTTATTTTGGCTGGCGGTATGACAATTTTACAAGTGGCAGCAAATCCATATGTAGCAGTATTAGGAAGTGAAGAAGGTGCTTCGAGTAGACTTAATTTATCTCAAGCATTTAATTCCTTAGGAACTGCTATAGCTCCAACGATTGGAGCATTATTTATTTTAAGTGATACTATAAAAACAGAAGATGAAATTGAGTCACTAACATCAGTTGCTAAGGAAACTTATCTTGCAAATGAAGCTTCAGCTGTACAAATGCCTTTTTTAGGATTAGCAATATTTACCTTATTGATAGCTGGTATTTTCTTTTTTGCAAAACTTCCTAAACTAATGAATGAAGCTTCAACAGGAACTTATTTTGAAGCCTTAAAAGAAAAAAACTTAGTTCTAGGCGTAATAGGTATCTTCTTTTATGTAGGTGCAGAAGTTGCTATTGGAAGTTATTTAGTGAATTATTTTTTAGATATGAATTTAGTTGAAGTCATTAAAGAAAATAGTTTAATGAAATCGATTGCTGAAGGAATATTGAACTCTAATTTGACAGATAATGACCATAAAGCAATTGTAGGTGTTTTTGTCACTTTTTATTGGTCTGGTGCCATGATTGGCAGATTTGTAGGCTCATATCTAACTAGAATAATGAAGCCAGGAAAAGTATTAGGCATATTTGCAACCATCGCTATCGCATTAATTTTAATTTCTATTAATACAACAGGTTTACTTAGTATGTGGACCATATTAGCAGTAGGACTATTCAATTCTATTATGTTTCCTACTATTTTCACATTAGCAATTGACGGTATAGGTTCATTAAAACCAAAAGGATCTGGCTTACTTTGTATGGCTATTGTTGGAGGAGCGATAGTTCCACCATTATTTGGCTACTTCACAGATAGTATAGGTTTCAAATATGCATTATTTTTTATAATTCTATGCTATGCTTATATTTTATGGTATGGATATAAAAATTCAAAAAAACAATTAACAACTATTGAATAATCTTTTAGCTGAAATTAAACGATGTCAGACTTGTTTACCATTTTTAATAAATGGTATCAACCCAGTAGTTTCAGCTCATTCGAATAGTAAAATTGTTATTATCGGTCAAGCACCCGGAAGTATTGTTCACAAATCTAGTATCCCTTGGGATGACAAAAGTGGAGAACGATTAAGACAATGGTTAGGGGTAGATGAAGCTACTTTTTACAATCCAGAAATTTTCGCTTTAATACCGATGGGTTTTTGCTATCCTGGCAAAGGAAAGACAGGTGATTTACCACCAAGAAAAGAATGTGCTCCTTTATGGCATAAAAAAATATTAGATCAAATTAATAATATTGAATTAGTCATTCTTATAGGCAGTTATGCTCAAGAATATTACTTAGGTAAGTCCAAAAAAAAAACTTTAACAGAAACTGTTCAAAATTTTCAAGAATATCTTCCTAAATTTATACCATTACCTCACCCCTCACCAAGAAATAATATCTGGTTAAAAAAGAATCCTTGGTTTAATGAAAATGTATTACCAATTTTAAAAGAAAAAATAAAACAATAACATATTGAAAATATTATTAGTTGGCGGAACAGGATTAATCGGAACTTCCTTAAAAAAGGAATTGATTGAAAAAGGATATTCAGTACATATTCTTAGCAGAAGGGAAAGTGAAGATTCTCAAACTTTTTTATGGGATAGTAAAGAAAGTTACATAGACCTTAATGCCTTTGAAGGGGTTTCTGGTATTATCAATTTAACAGGTGCAAATATTGCAGAAAGTAGGTGGACTAATAAAAGAAAACAAGTTTTATATGATAGTAGAATTAAATCAACAAGATTACTTTTTGAAACCATAAAGAAAAACAAAATAGGACTTGATTTTTTTATTAATTCTTCTGCAGTAGGATATTACGGTACAAAAAAATCAACTCAAATTTTTAAAGAGAACGATATATCTGGATCTGATTTTTTAGCTAAACTTTGCGTTGATTGGGAAAAGGAAGCGTTGCGATTTAATGAATTAAACATCCGTACCGTTATTATTAGAACTGGAATCGTTTTAACAAAATCTGAAGGTGCTTTAGAAAAAATGAAGCTTCCCATAAAATTTGGAATATTACCAGTTTTTGGTAATGGTAAACACATATTTTCTTGGATTCATATAGACGATCTAATTTCTATTTTCATTAATTCAATTACTAATAAAAACTTTATAGGACCTTATAATGCTGTTGCTCCTATTAATAATACCTATTTAGAATTTAATAATAAAATAGCTAAAGTTTTACAAAAGAAAGTGATACCACTTAAAACACCTACTTTTATTTTAAGGCTTGCATTTGGAGAGCTTGCTGAAACGCTAACTAACGGTAATAAAATAACTGCTGAAAAATTAACTAATGAAGGGTTTAATTTTAAATATAAAGATTTGGACAGCGCATTACCAAGTCTATTAAGTAAAAAAGGATAACGTTTTATTTTACTCTTTTATATTTAAATAAATTTAATATCCAATTTGGTAAAGGGTGATTACCTCGTTTTCTAAAATCTATATTCCATCCAATTTTTTTGATAAGAGGGATTTTATGAGTTTCAACAAATTCGATTAAGGTGCCTTCTGGTGCTTGAATGTAAGCAAAATTTCCTCCAGCATCACCCATATCAAAAGTATCCATAGCTTTTGCACTATCTACTGTAAAAGGGAAGCCAATTTCTTTCGCTTTTTCTCTTAAAGCATCCATATCATTAATATCAAAACATAAATGAATAAATCCAGGATCTCCCCAAATACGTCCTTCATAAATATCTTTTTGCTCCCTATTTAAAACCTGTACCAATTCTATTTCAGATTTTCCAAAAAGGGTGCTAAATGCTCCATCTTTAAAATCTGAATGTCTTAATAAAACCCTTCTAAATCCTTTATCGCCACCAGGAATACCATTATAATCCATAAAGGATCCAGTTTCATCATAAACAACTTCATCATATCCTAAAATATCACGATACACCTTTAAACTTTCATCAATGTTTTTGACACCTATTATGGTTCCAAAAACACCTCCGTTAACTGCTCTTTCCTTTTTAAAGACTTCTGAGTGTTCTTTAATTTCCCAAATATTATTATAAATATCTTTTAAAAAAAAGTGTTTATTACCAGTAGGGTCTTCAGAGATTTCTCCAAGTAAATTTAATCCAGCAGCTTTATACTTTTCGTATGCAACAGTAACATTTTGAGATTTTAAAATTCCAATATTTATCCCTAAATCTCCAAGTTGAATTTCAAATGAAATGGGAGTTGGTTTTTTACCAGTATGCTTCCAAATTTCAAAACCACCACCACCTTCAAGGTTCAACGCTAATATGGCATGTCTCTTTCTGGGTTTTCCTTCCGTATGAGCCAACATTAGTTCTGCAACAGCTTCTTCATCAAACATTAAAATATCCATAGAAAAATACTTCCGATACCAATCCCAAGCTTCATGGATATCTTCTACTCCTACACCTAATTGTTGAATTCCATTAATTTTCATACTTTTCTTAATTTCATATATATGCTATAGAGGTTTAACTCTAGATGACAAATAATAGTATAATCTTGGAAAAAACCTACGGATATGCACCATAATTAATTCACTTCCTCCAACTAATATTTCTTTTCTTTCTCTTTGTAATTTACTCACTATTATTTTTGCAGTTTTCGATACAGACATTCCTTTATCTTGACCTTGGTCCATCTCATTATGAGCATTTCCTTCTTTATCTAATGCATTAACAGATATGTTAGTTTTTACTCGTCCTGGAATAATCATTGATATTTTTATCCCATTAGCTATATTTTCCGCTCTTAAGCTTTCAAAAAAACCATGCAAAGCTTGTTTTGTTGCTGAATAGGATGAACGATAAGGAAACCCAAATTTTCCAACTATACTTGTGGTTACTCCTATTTGGCCTCCGCCATTTTTAATCATTAATGGCAATACTTTTTTAGTAAGGGCTATGGTTCCGAAAAAATTAATTTCAAATATTTTTCTATCTACAGACAATGGAGTTTCATTTGCAAATGAACGCTGACTAATTCCTCCAAAATGATACAAACCATCAATTTTAGTTTCTTTTTCTAATACTAATTCTGCTGCTTGGTTAATTGAATTTTCATCCCCTAAATCGAATGGAACTACCCAAGTAGTACTTCCGTTTTTTTCGCAATTAGCAGCTACTTCCTTCAATGCCTGTTCTTTTCTTCCAGAAAGAATTAAATGGTATTTTTTTTTGGAAAACTCTAAAGCAACAGCTTTCCCAATTCCTGAAGAAGCACCCGTTATCCATAAAGTTTTATTAGTTAAATTCATTGTATCATTGATTCAGAAAGGCACGAAGATAATAGTAAATTTAAAGCAAAAAAAATATAGAGATCTTGTTATTAATATTATTTAATAAATAATCTAACAAATAAATTTCATCTTTTTTAGTAAATTGCTGAAAAATACCTATTTTAACTATTAAATTTATTCATCATGAATTCTATCATCCATAATTTTTATCAAGCATTTGATCAATTAGATGCAGAAATCATGGTTAGTTATTATCATAAAAATGTTGTTTTCGAAGATCCTGCCTTTGGTGTTTTAAAGGGTGAACAGGCAAATAACATGTGGCGAATGTTATGTTTAAGTCAAAAGAAGAATCAATTTAATGTGGTACCATCTAACATAACCGTTAATGAAAATAATGGTTCAGCACATTGGGAAGTACATTATGTTTTTAGTAAAACTGGAAAAAAAGTGCACAATAAAATTGATGCAACTTTTGAGTTTAAAGATGGGAAAATTATAAAGCATACAGATTATTTTAATCTGCATAACTGGGCAAAACAAGCTTTAGGTTTTAAAGGATATTTAATTGGTGGTACTTCTTTTTTTAAAAGAAAACTCAATGCCCAAACCAATAGATTATTGAAAAAATTTGAAAACAAATAGTATTAAATCAATTCTATTCCATCTTCTTTAATGGTTATCTGCTTATCCTTATAAAGACTTCCAATTGCTTTTTTAAAGCTTTTTTTACTTAACCCTAAAGTCTCTTTAATCGTTTCTGGAGACGACTTGTCGTGCAATGGTATAAATCCTCCAGATGCTTTTAATTCGTCTAAAATAAACTGTGCATTAGGTTCTATACTTCTATAACCTTGTTTTTGTAGAACAATATCTACTTTATTATCATCGCGTATATTCTTTACAAATGCTTTTAATCGATCTCCTGTACGAATATCTTCAAATATATCTTCAAGATATATAAGTCCTTTATGAAGTCCATTAATAATTACATTGGCGCCTTTTTCAGTTAAATGTGTGATTAAAACATTCACTTCATCATAGGCACTAATCGTTAAATTATCATTTTGTAAAAACTGATTTGTTTTACTAGAACCTGCTAATCTATTGGTTTGTTCGTCTAAATATAAATAAACTATATACCAGTTGTCAATCTTCATTGGACGGGCTTGCTCTTTAAAAGAAACAAATAAATGTTTTTCTAAACCCCATTCCATAAATGCTCCATGTTTTGTAACATCTGCACAACGCAAATATCCAAATTCATTTAAATTTATAAAAGGCTCTAATGTTGTTGCGATAGGACGCTCATCGTAATCTAAATAAATAAAAACACGAATTTCATCACCAATCTCAAACGTTTCAGGTTTGTATTTATGTGGTAGTAAAACTACTTCTTCAGATTCATCATCTTTTCCTAAATATAATCCAGGATCCGTTTCTCGTAAAATCGTTAATGTGATGTATTTTCCTATTTCAAACATCTTGCAAAGATAAGTGCATTTGTTCTTATTAGATTGCCATTATTTTTATATTTTTATAGTGATTCTATTTTACATATGATGTCAAAATTTAAAACTACAATTATTATAAAAACCAATGATGTTACAATAAGAATACACAAAAGTGTTGTTATTATTGAAATAGCAGAAGGTACATCATTAAGCTATGAAAATGGAATCCAAACTTTACACAGATTATTAAGCATTATTGGAGATAAACCTTGGGTGTATATTTCTAACCGAGTGAATTCTTATTCATTAGATCCAAACGATTATAAACATTTAAACGAAATTCCAACGCTAAAAGGGATTGGCGTTATACAATACAAGAGAAGTATTAAAACAGCATTAGAACTAGAAAATTTGTTTGTTAAAAAACCTTTTAAAACTTTTAATGACTTAGATTCAGCGATTGAATGGGCATTAGAAAAAATTGAGAAATAACTATTTTAAAAATTTAAAATAATCTAAAAGCACCTTATCATTAACTTCTGAAGGTGTAAATATCTCTAATAATTTTGGTTTATTTGAAGGACTAAAAAATGACTTCAAGCTTGTTTTTAATTGACTTTCTGGATGAATCATTGTGTATTCTAAACCGTACATTTTACATAAATGCACAGCGGTAACTTGGTGTTTAGTTTCAAAGAAAGTGTCAAAATTATTAGTGTTTTTCTCACCTGGCAGTATTCTAAATATTCCCCCACCTCCGTTATTTATAACTATTATTTTAAAATTAGATGGTAGGTAATTATTCCATAGTGCATTACTATCATATAAAAAACTTAAATCTCCTGTTATAAATACCGTTTCTTTATTCGAAACAACTGCCGCTCCTATTGCTGTAGAAGTACAACCATCTATCCCACTTGTTCCTCGATTACAAAAAATTTCTATACTCTTATTAAAATCGAAAAATTGAGCATATCGTATCGTTGTGCTATTACTTAATTGTAATTGAATATTTTTAGACATAAATTTTACAATAGCTGAAAATATTTTTAAATCCGAATATGCTATAACACTTAAATATTCATGATGTCTTTTTACTTTATATTCTTTTATAGTTAACCAATGAGATTGATAATTACTATTTACTGCTTTAATCCTTGGAAGTAATTCTTTGAAGAATAAATTTGGTATTGTTTTAAAATGATGTGCTAAACAAAAATAGGTATCATACGCTTTTTTAGAATCTATATGCCAATGCTCTTTTGGAGAATAATCTCTTAAAAGTGCTTTTATTTTTTTGGAAACAACCATACCTCCAAGAGTTAAAAGAATTTCTGGTTGAAAATCAATCAACTCCTCTTCATTAAATGAAGCTATTAATTGGTCAATTGATGGGAAGAATTTTTTATTATGAAGGTTTGAAGTAGTTTCAGTAAGCACAATAACACTTTCGTCATTAGCAAGTATATCTATAAATTCACTTTCAATACTATTCGGTTTTAAAACACCGACTAAAATTAATTTCTTTTTAGATGTATTCCATTTTTTGATAAACGGGCTTAAATCCTCCTTAATTTTTAAATCTGAAACTATAACCGGATTATTTTTAACTGCAATAGTCAACGTCTCTGTAGTTTCATATAAAGGTTCAGAGAAAGGTAAGTTAATATGTACGGGTCCTTTCTTACTAATAGCAGTATTTAAAGCAGAATTAATAATTGCTTCATTAAATAAATCATACGCATCTCCCTCAATACAATTGGCACTTTCTAAAATATGGTTTTCAAATACATTTTCTTGTAAAATGGTTTGTCCATCTCCTATATTAATTAATTCTGAAGGACGATCAGCCGACAAAATAACTAATGGAATGTCGCTATAAAAAGCTTCTGAAATAGCAGGGTAATAATTTAACAATGCAGATCCCGAAGAGCAAACCAATGCAACAGGTTCGTCAAGTTGCTGTGCCATTCCTAAAGCAAAAAATGCAGCACATCGCTCATCTACAATACTGTAATTTATAAAGTTTTTATTTTCTGTAAAGCCAATAGTTAATGGCGCATTACGCGATCCGGGAGAAATAACAATATTTCGTATTCCCTTAGTATCACATAATTGTGTGATGGTTTGAGATAATTTTTTATTGGAAAATTTCATTGCTGTAAAAGTACAAATAGTAATAGAAAAAACTTATAACATCGGGTAAATTACTTGCAACATGGTTTGCAATTTATGCTGAGTCTCTTCCCATTCGCTTTCTGGTTCTGAATCAATAATAATTCCTCCACCAACAAATAAATTAGCAACATTTGCATCAATTTTCATACAGCGCAAATTCACAAATAATTTTGAACATGATTTTTTTTCACAAATTGGGCCTAAAAAACCGGTATAAAATTCTCTATTATAACCTTCATTATCCAAAATATAAGTTTTTGCATAATTTTGAGGAGTACCACAAACGGCAGGTGTTGGATGTAAAACAGAAGTAATCGTTGACAAAGTCGCTTTTCCTTTTTTTAGAATTCCAGTAATATCAGTTCGTAAATGAACTAAAGATGCAGCTTCATAGTCGTAAGTTTTTGAAATTCTAACAACTGAAGTTACTTTTTGTAAACTAGTAGATATTGCATCTACTACTATTTTTTGTTCATTTAATTCTTTATAATTCCAATGTGGAACAGTATTTTTTTTAATTCGTTGTGTTCCTGCCAATGCCATGGTTGTAAAGGAAATTCCTTCAGTTTGCAACAAAACCTCTGGAGAAGCTCCACACCAAAGACCTGTTTTTGGATGATACCATACATATCGAAAAGCTGCTGGGTATAAATTCAATATTCTTTTTATCAATATTGAAATATCAAATTGTTTTAAATTAATCTCTTTTTTTCTAGAAAGAACAATTTTTGAAGCATTTCGTGACTTTATAACACTAATAACTCCTTTTACTTGTTCACAATAAGTTTCTTTTGTTTGAAGATTATCATCTATTATTATTTCAGTTTTATCAATTACATTCAGAGAAAATTTAGTTTCAAAATGCTCACTTTTTCCAAAAGGAATACAAACTGCTTTTTCATGATAATCAAATGGAGCAAAGACAAAACATTCATCTGCATAACATTCCGTATCGTATAAAACATTATTTTTTTGCAAAACAATATTTACATCTGTACTAGTAGGCAAAGAGTATAGTGCAAAAGGCAATCCTTCTGTATATTGTTGTTTAACTTTTTTTAAAATGTCTGTAAATTCCAAGATAGATTTATTTATAAAAAGTAATGGTTGTTAGTTTTACTAGAGAAATTAACTCTTCTTCTTCATTTTCAACTCTAATCTGCCAAAGCTGTGTCGTTCTACCCTTATGTAAAGCTGTTGCCTTAGCATAAACAAAACCATCTCGTATACTTTTAACATGATTTGCTGAAATTTCTAGGCCCCGAATCATAATATCTTTTTTATCCAAAAACACAAGTGCCGCAGCGCTTCCCAAACTTTCTGCCAATGCTACAGAAGCTCCTCCATGCAATACTCCATCTGGTTGATGCACTCTAGAGGTAACAGGCATTCTTGCAGTTAACACATCGTCTGTAACATCTATAAATTCAATTTCTAGTGTTTCCATTAAGGTATTTTTACAAATTGCATTACAGGCTGCTAAAACTTGTTCTTTGTTTTTCTTCATATAATTAATTTACTTTTGTAAAAATACAAAATGAATCACAAAATGACGATTGAAAAAAAAGTAATATATACAACTTCTAATACGTATTCTGTTTTAAATAATTTAACTGAAAAAACAAAAAATGTTTGGATCGTTTTTCATGGACTGGGCTATTTAAGTAAGTATTTTATTAACTATTTTTCGCAAATTAATCCGGAAGAAAATTATATAATCGCTCCTCAAGCTCCCTCTAAATATTACCAAGGAAGAAACTTTAAACATGTTGGCGCCTCTTGGTTAACAAAAGAAAACACCATTGATGAAACCAAAAATGTCATGGCTTATGTTGATGAAATATTTAAATCTGAAATAGACAGTCCACCTTATAATTTAATTATTCTAGGATATTCGCAAGGAGTATCTATTGCTACTAGATGGGTTTCGAGTAGAAAGATAAATTGCAATCATTTAATATTACATTCAGGAGGTATTCCTACGGAATTGAAACCTGAAGACTTTTCATTTTTAAAAAAACAAACACAAGTTACTTACTTATATGGAGATAAAGATGAATATATAAACGAAGCAAGGAAAACCGAAGAAACTATAAAAGGTACTAATTTATTTGGAAAACACTTAGACATTCAAGTGTTTGATGGTGTTCATGAAGTAAATACTGACTATATAATGCAGCTTTCTAAAAAATAATTATGTAGTTCGTCGAAAAAATTTGGTTTTTATCTTCATTTTGAATTTCTTTACAGTTCAATGTAAGAATTTTCTTAAACCTCATAATATGAAAAACATACAACTAACCATCGTATTTTCGTTACTAAGCATATCGCTTTTCGCACAAATTAGTTCAACCGAAAAACAAGCACTTCAAGATATATACACCTCAACAAATGGTGAACAATGGAACAATCCTTGGGATTTAAATCAACCTGTTAATCAATGGGAAGGTATCACCATTAAAGATGACAAGGTAATTAGTATTAGTCTAATGTTTAATAATATGGAAGGAGAATTACCAAATTCTCTTAACAAATTAAAGTATTTAGAAGTGTTAGAGTTATCATTTAATAAACTGGAAGGAACCATTCCAACTGAACTTGGAGATTTAAAAAAACTAAAAGTTTTGGCATTTAATGGTAATAACTTAACAGGAACTATTCCATCAAACATTGGAGATTTATTAGGCCTTACTCAATTACATTTAAGTAGTAATCAATTAACGGGTGAGATCCCTCAGTCTATAGTTGACTTAGAGTATTTAGAAGTTTTAAATGTTTTTGATAATGATTTATCTGGTAAAATACCGTCTCAATTAGCGAGCTCTAGAAACTTAAAACAATTATTAGTAGCAGAAAACAACTTTGCAGATACTAGAGAATTTTCTGAGTCATTACTATCAAATGGAGCAAGATTAGATCTTACAAGTCCTTATGTTGTACCTGATAACAAAGGAGTTATTGCAATAGAAACCGAAGATGAGAATTAAAATATAAAACTTAATCTTATAAAAAAAAGCAGCTTTTAAAAAGCTGCTTTTTTTATTATAACAATATCAATAAATTATCCTTCTTGCTCTTCAGAACCGTGATCATGTTCTTCTCCTTCTTTATGCTCGTGCTTTTCAACATCACCTGCTACTTCTTTTAAATCCATTTCACAAACTGGACATTGTCCTGGAGCGTCATACGTTTTTCCTTCTTCACATTTCATAGGACATTCGTATGTTGCCATAGCCATTTCCTCTTTAATCTCCTCTTTAATTTCTTTTACTTCTTCAACAACTTCAGTTGTTATTTCTTCCGTCTCTTTTTTCGCTTCAGATTTACAAGATGTAACTGAAAAACCTAAGGCAGCTACCATTGTTACTGCAAATAATACTTTTTTCATTTTGTTTGTTTTTTTGTTAATTTATTGGCCAATATAGTTGATTTTTTTATTTATATCATAAAAAAAGCGACCCATTGGGTCGCTTTTAAATCTATATGTATAACAGATCTTATTTTACTTCTTCGAAGTCTACATCTTCTACATCACTGTTTTCTTCTGTAGCTTCTCCTTGAGCTCCAGCATCTCCTGTTGGTGCTCCTCCATCTTGTTGAGCTTCAGCTTGTGCTTTATACATCTCTTCAGATGCAGCTTTCCAAGCTTCGTTTATTTTATCTAAAGCTGGTTGAATAGTTTCAACTTCTTTAGTTTCATAAGCTTTTTTCAATTCTTCTAACGCTTCTTCAACTGGTTTTTTATTGTCATCAGAGATTTTATCTCCAAATTCAGTCAATTGCTTTTCAGTTTGAAAAATCATTGCATCCGCTTCATTTAATTTGTCAGCTTTCTCTTTCGCTAACTTATCAGATTCTGCATTTGCTTCTGCATCTTGTTTCATTTTTTGTACTTCCTCATCTGTTAATCCTGAAGATGATTCAATACGAATATCTTGAGATTTTCCAGTTGCTTTATCGGTAGCACTTACTTTAATGATTCCGTTAGCATCAATATCAAAAGTTACTTCAATTTGTGGAGTACCTCTTTGTGCTGGTGGAATACCATCTAAATGAAAACGACCAATCGTTTTATTATCTGTAGCCATAGGACGTTCTCCTTGCATTGCATGAATCTCAACACTTGGTTGATTGTCTGCAGCTGTCGAAAACACCTGTGATTTCTTCGTTGGAATAGTTGTGTTAGATTCAATTAAATGAGTCATTACACCACCCATAGTTTCAATACCTAAAGAAAGTGGAGTTACATCTAATAACAATACATCTTTCACATCTCCTGTTAACACACCACCTTGAATAGCAGCTCCTAAAGCAACTACCTCATCTGGATTTACTCCTTTATTTGGTTTTTTACCAAAGAATTTTTCTACCGCTTCTTGCACTGCAGGAATACGAGTAGATCCACCTACTAAGATAATTTCGTCAATATCGCTTTTTGAAAGTCCAGCATCTTTTAATGCTTTTTCACAAGGTGCAATCGTACGTTTTACTAAATCATCAATTAACTGCTCAAATTTAGATTTTGATAATGTTCTTACCAAGTGCTTTGGTCCACTAGCAGTAGCAGTAACATAAGGTAAATTAATTTCTGTTTGCGCAGCAGCAGATAATTCAATTTTTGCTTTTTCTGCAGCTTCTTTTAAACGTTGTAATGCCATTGGGTCATCACGTAAGTCTATAGATTCATCATTCTTAAATTCTTCAGCTAACCAGTTGATAATTTTTTGATCAACATCATCTCCTCCTAAGTGCGTGTCACCATCAGTAGATAATACCTCAAATACACCATCTCCTAATTCAAGGATAGAAACATCATGAGTACCTCCACCAAAATCAAACACTACGATTTTTTGGTCTGTACCTTTTTTGTCCATTCCGTAAGCTAAAGCAGCTGCCGTTGGTTCGTTGATGATTCTTCTAACTTTTAATCCAGCAATTTCACCTGCTTCTTTAGTTGCGTGACGCTGACTATCGTTAAAATATGCTGGTACTGTAATTACAGCTTCCGTTACACTATGTCCTAAATAATCTTCTGCAGTTTTCTTCATTTTTTGAAGAATCATTGCAGATAATTCTTGTGGAGAATATAAACGTCCGTCAACATCTACTCTAGGTGTAT
>TARA_R110000787_G_scaffold75748_3_pt1 | contig 39302 bp, 35 predicted proteins | sample TARA_R110000787 | Tara Oceans TARA_R110000787 (sample SAMEA4397920) | marine metagenome | biome: Polar Biome; feature: [DCM] deep chlorophyll maximum layer (ENVO:01000326); material: water (ENVO:00002006), including particulate matter (ENVO:01000060) such as... | depth 35 m | reverse complement strand
CCCCCCCCCCTGCCAGAAGATATTTTCTAGCTACCGGCCGTATTCACTGCGGCACCAGACGCTAACTTTCCATCCGGCTGACCAGCAGCTCTCGCCATGGGAACGATCGGTCGCCAAGCACATAGAAATATGGGTTGAGCAAATCTTCCTTGGTGTTGTAGCGCATGGGTTCAAGATCAAAGTTAAGCACTTCACCACCGGCTGCTTCCACTACAGCCTGTGCGGCCGCCGTATCCCATTCCATGGTTGGCGCCAGTCGGGGATAGATATCCGCTTTGCCCTCAGCGACGAGGCACAATTTCAACGAGCTGCCCATATTGCAGGTTTCGATCACGCCGAGACGAGTGGTGAGCCGATCTAGCAGGTCATCAACGGCGCCAGCGCCATGCCTTCTACTGGCAACCACCTCCACCGGCATCCCAATTTTGCCGCGACCAAGCATGGCCCGTACGCTAATTGCCGTCCTGTGACCGTCCGGGTTCTGCCGGAAGGATCCTAGATCGCGAGCACCCGCATAGCTCATACCACTAACTGGAACATGCACGACACCCAACACCGGGACATGGTTTTCAATAAGCGCCACGTTAACCGTGAACTCACCGTTGCGACTGATAAATTCCTTGGTGCCATCCAGTGGATCGATGACCCAATAACTACCCCATTGCTTTCGTTCGGTAAATTCCGGTATTGCCGACTCTTCGGATAGCACGGGCACGCCATCAAGCATGCCCTCAAGGCCGGCGTTAAGGATCACATGCGCCGCCATGTCAGCCGCTGTGACGGGTGAATCATCCCCTTTGTGCGCAACCTCCAGGTCATCACGCCCGTAAACTTTGAGTATCGCCTGGCCGGCAGTCATGGCCAGTGCAATTACCTTATCCAGCAAGGTTGTATTGTTCACACCGATTCCACTCCATTGTTAACAAATAATCCAGCGAACGATTCACTCAGCGAATCTGGGCATTGATATATTCACGCGCCATATACAGCGCAGCGATGGATATACTGTCGCACACATCATCCCTGCCAATCAGCGCATCCAGTTGTTCGAGGGGCCATGTCATCCTTGCCAATGGTTCCGGTTCATCTCCCGGCAAAGAGGCTTCATAAAGGTTCTCCGCGTAGACAACGTCTATAGAACGCTCCATATAAGAGGGATTAAGATGGATACTCTTGAGGTAGTGCAATGTATGCGCACCGACCCCCGCCTCCTCCATCAATTCCCGATTGGCCGCCTGTAACCGCGTTTCGCCGGGGTCTATCGCGCCCTTGGGCAATCCCCACTGATAACCGTTAATTCCGGCGCCATACTCCTGAACCAGAATGACTGCACCTTCAGCGGTCACCGGCACCACGGCGACGGCACCGAATCCAGCCGAAGCAAGACGCTCGTAAGTACGTTCCACACCATTGGAAAACCTAAGCTCCAGTTGCTCCACCTGGAACAAACGTGTGCGGGCGACTCGATGTCGCTTCAATATCTCAGGTTTAGTCGGCATAATTTGCGATCACTGACAGCTGTGCGACGGACATTATCCGCGATGATTGACTGGAACGCCATTGACACCGTCTTACTGGACATGGACGGCACCCTTCTCGACCTGCATTTTGACAATTATTTCTGGCAACACTACCTGCCAGCCCGTTACGCAGAGCATCATGACATTGACCCCGACAGAGCGTTAGGCGACCTGTACCAGCGCTTCGAAGAGAAACGTAGTAGCATCGAATGGTACTGCACAGACTACTGGTCCGAGCAATTGGCCCTGGACATTGCGAGCTTGAAAAGAGAAGTACGGCATCTTATCGCTATCCGACCCCAGGCTGAGGAGTTTCTTGATCACCTGGGTAAATGCGCAGCCAAGAGGGTTCTCGTCACCAACGCCCATCGCCACAGCCTGGACTTAAAAATGGAAGTAACGGGTATCAACACGCGTCTCGACGCCATGATTTCATCCCACGACTACGGTGCACCCAAAGAACACCAGTCTTTCTGGCATTGCCTGCAACAGCAAACCAACTTTGATCCGAAACGCACGCTGTTCATCGATGACACCGAAACGATGCTCCACGCAGCGCAAATCTACGGCGTCCAGCACCTCCTGTGCATCAGTCAACCGGACAGCACCGCGGCGCCGCGGACAGGCCTGGAGTTTCCAGCCATTAATGAATTCGGCGATCTATTGCCACAAAACCAGGCAGATACTGATCATGGACAGAGTTCGCATCGATAAATGGCTCTGGGCGGCACGCTTTTTTCGCACCCGGGCACTGGCGAAAGACGCTATTGAAGGTGGCAAAATTCATGTTAACGGACAACGCACCAAGCCTAGCAAGGAAATTAAAGTCGGCGAATCCGTCGTAATTCGCCAGGGCTGGACCGAAAAACAGGTCATTGTAGAGGGCTTATCCGACTCACGGGGCGGTGCTCCCGAGGCCGCCAAACTGTACACAGAGACGAACGACAGCGTTACCAAACGTGAGCAGGCGCTGGCCGAAAGACAGGCGATTGGCACCGGCCATCAACCGGCCACGAATAAGCCGTCCAAGAAACAGCGCCGCCAAATCGAGCGACTCCGGGAGCACGATGACTATTAACCTGAACCTGCCTCATCCTCGCTCACTGGACACCCCACGGCTTCTTGCGTACATTGTTGCAGCCCAAATTTCAGCACCGGTTATACCTTGAACCTCGATAAAGACATACGGCAACGCTTCATTTTTGAAGACAGCGACATCCGCGGAGAAATCCTATCTCTGCAAGACAGTTACCAGGCTGCTCTGCTAAACGGTAACTACCCACCGCCTGTCGCCGAGTTACTGGGCGAATTTATGGCTGGCGTGTGTCTGTTGAGCGCGACATTGAAATTCGACGGCGTCATTTCTTTACAGGCCTCCGGCAAAGGACCACTGGGCATGATCATGGCTGACTGCACTCGCCATCACAATGTCCGCGGCGTTGCTCGCTACGAACAGCGCCGACTTGTCGCCACACAGACCAACAGTTGGCTGAACTCCTCGCCGCAACTCAGCACGATGCTCGGTACAAATGCCACACTCGCGGTGACTATTGATCCCGCTAACGGCAAGCGTTATCAGGGTATTATCCCTTTGGAAGGTGCTACTCTCAGCGAGTGTCTGATCACTTATTTTGACCAGTCGGAGCAATTACCCACGAAAATCCGGCTGCATGCCGATGGACATCGTGCGGGAGGTTTGCTGCTACAGTCCTTGCCCCCGCAACGTCAGGCCCTTGCTGAGCGAGAGGAGTACTGGCGCCACCTCAGTCATCTATCGGACACCTTGACCGCTGCCGAGCAACTCCAGCTACCCCATACCACGCAACTGCACCGGCTTTTCCACGAGGAGCCACTGCGTCTCTTCGAGCCGCTAGATATCCAGTTCGCCTGCAGCTGCTCGAAAACGCGTACCGCTAACGCGCTATTGAGCCTGGGGCTGGCTGAAGTTACAGCTCTACTCAAGGAAAAAAGCCCAATAGAGATGACTTGTCAGTTTTGCCATCAGCAATACCGTTTCGACGAAAACGATGCACACCTGCTGTTCAGCCAAAGTATTTCAACACTGCACTGATAGCCTCCATCGGTCTTCGCGACGTGGCGCTTTTCTGGCATAATTAGCGGCCTTTTTCCCACGGCCAGTCATCGCCAATCTGTTCGACCGCTCACAGGACACTATCCAATGACTCAAAATGAAAACTCCGCAGCCACTGTCTATCGGGATCTGTCCGCGGCGGAACTCATCGAACAAGCTATCCAGCGTGGGGAGGGGGTGTTAACCAACACCGGCGCCCTGCGTACCGAAACCGGGCAGCATACCGGGCGATCCCCGGCTGATCGATTTATCGTGGAGGAACCGAGTACCAGTGACACAATCAACTGGGGGGCGGTTAACAGGCCGTTCTCCGCGGAAAAATTTGATGCCTTATGGGCCCGCGTCAAAGCTTATCTGACCGACAATGATCGGTTTGTATCGCATTTACATATCGGTCAGGACAGCGAACATTACATCCCTGTCAAAGTCTCTACCGAAACCGCGTGGCATAACCTGTTCGCCCACAACATGTTTATTCGCACCACCAAGTACAATCCTTCCGCCAAAGCGGAGTGGCAAATACAACACGCCGCCAACTTCGCCTGTGACCCGGAACGCGACGGCACCAACAGCAGTGGCGCGGTAATCATCAACTTTGCCAAGCGCCAGGTATTACTCGCCGGCATGAAATACGCAGGGGAAATGAAAAAAGCCATGTTCTCCGTACAAAACTTCCTGCTTCCGGAGAAGGACGTAATGCCGATGCATTGCGCAGCGAATGTTGGCGAAGACGGTGACGTCGCCCTGTTTTTCGGCCTTTCTGGAACCGGCAAAACAACCCTGTCTGCAGACCCTGACCGCTACCTGATCGGCGATGATGAGCACGGTTGGGCGAAAGGCGCTGTGTTTAACCTGGAAGGGGGCTGTTATGCCAAAACGATTGATCTGAGCCGCGAGAATGAACCTGTTATATGGGACGCTATCCGCTTTGGTGCCATCATCGAAAATGTAACACTTGATGAAAACCGTTGCGCTGATTATACCGACACATCTTTAACCGAGAACGGCCGTTGCAGCTACCCGCTGGATCTGATCGTCATGCGCTCAGCGGAGAATCGGGCGGGCGAACCGAAAAACATCATCTTTTTAACCTGTGATGTAACGGGCGTATTGCCACCCGTCTCCATCCTGTCGAAAGAAGCTGCCGCCTACCACTTCCTGAGCGGATACACCGCGCGGGTCGGCTCAACTGAGTTAGGCGCCAAAGCTGGCATTAACCCGACGTTTTCAACCTGCTTTGGCGCGCCATTTATGCCGCGACCCGCCGGTGTTTACGCGGAGCTACTGATGAAACGTATCGCTGATTTCGACAGCCACGTCTACCTGGTCAATACCGGCTGGACAGGCGGGTCTGGTGGTGATGGCTCGGGCAAACGATTCCCTATTCCGGTTACCCGTGCGATTGTCGCGGCCATACAAAGTGGGGCGCTTGAAGACATAAAAACGGATCGGCTACCTGTATTGAATCTCGAAATACCCTTGAGCGTGCCCGGGGTCGACAGCCACTACCTTAACCCGAGAACCTCCTGGAGTGATGCGGCAGCCTATGACGAGCAGGCTAAAAAACTCGCGGGGCTGTTCATTAAGAACTTCACTAAATTTGACGTGTCGGCAAACATAGTTGCGGCAGGACCTACGTTGTAATTCTGCTCTCAATAACGCCAAAACAATGCCAAAACCCCGACCTGCGTTGGGGTCTCGCCCCGTTCCGGAAACTACTTCTCTCGTTCGCTCAACCCCACCTGGACACTGAAAATCATTCGACTATTCTCCAGGCAGACACCCCTCTCGCATCAAATTAAAACGATGTGCACGATAAGCAGGAGGGCTCCCACTCAGGTCCTGACTTTTGTGGCGGGGCGCGACAACAGACCTTCCTTAAGCCCCACGCTCTCCAGCAAGCCGCGCTCAAAGAACTGCTGACTTTTTTGTTCCTCACCGAGCCTGGCCATCACAATAGCAAGTTCGGCACAGGTCTCGGGCCGGTTTTTCAGGTTTAGTGAAGCCTCTAAATAATCCCGGCCCTTGCCCCATAGTTTATTGCGCTTACAGATCCGACCCAGCGTCAACAACAAGTCCGCATTGTCCGTCCGATCGCGTAACCAGCGCTCGGCGGCCACCAACTGACGCATTGGATCGCCACCCGCGAGTTGACCATATTGCAATGCCAGGCCATCGTGCCAGTTCTTACTGATGGCCCTGCGCAGGACGGCTTCTGCCGCATCCAGTTCACCGACTTTTTGCAACGCCCTTACGTACTGCCCAAGAACTTCGGGAACCACCTTCACCGATTTCGGCGTGCGTGACCACAACTGCCGTAACAGCTCCAACTTTTCGGCATTGGAAACCTTGCTCTTGATTAAGCGCCGTAGTTGCGATGCTCGAACGAGCACCTGCAATTCGAAAGCGGTGTCCTTATCCAGCACTTTGCTGCGCTGTAAATCGGGCAACAACTTCTCAAGCTGATCCCAGTTACCAATCGCCTGGTAGGATTGCGCCAGTAGCGACAATACCTGAGGTTGATGGGCATACTTTACCTGCAAACCCTGCAGCTGCACGAGAGCCTGCTCATGACGCCCGCCCTCCATACACAACCGTGCCCGCGTCAAACCGATCGCCAGGGCATTCTCTGGCGATACCTCCTCAGCTTTTTCCAGTGTCACTAATGCCTCTTCAACCCCCCCTTTCTCTGCAGCCGCATTAGCGGCGGCGAGATAACTGATCGCAGCGGTGGACGGATCCAGTTTATCCGCGGTCTTCAGTAAATCTCTTTTGGCGCTGTCCCAGCGACCCTCAGCAAAGGCCAATAAACCCCTGTTATTTTGTGCACGCAGACGTTTGTCGCGCCGTTGCTGTCGACTTGACAACAGGTGCCAGCCGGGCGCCACAATCGCGCGCAAAAGACCGTAACAAAGGCGCACCAGTAAAATCAGCGCCAGCGCGCCGATCACGGCCATCCACAGGCTGAACTGGACGACGTAATGTTCAGTGGAAATCAGCACCGTACCCTGGTGCTCTTCCAGCAACCACAACAAGACTCCCCCAACAATTATCACCAAAATGATGAGGAAAACGATTTTTTTCATGGCCGCGCCTCGCCGCGAACAGATGCGCCAGACTGCAACTGTTTAATTGCGTTAATCGATGCGGAAATATCAGGCAACTGTTGCTCGATGCTGAGCCCCTGTAATACCTGCACCTCTTTCATCAGCTTCTGGGCGCGATCAGCACCAACGAAATAATCCTGCAAGTGTTGTTTCACGGAGGCCAGGCTGGCATCGTAAATCTGTTGCTCCTCGCGCAGCAGGGCCTGTTGCGCATTGGCCACGCTGATCGCCATATCGTGGCGCAGCCACTGCTCCTGCTCGGTGGACACCAGCGGCTCAAGCGGCACATCGCGATACCTGACATGAAAATGATCGCGGGCGAAGCGCGACAGCGCAGCTTTTGCGTTAAGCCACAAACGCTCGTACCAGACCATCGGTGGTGGCGAGCCTTGCCCACCGACAACACCCGTGCTGACTGATTCACGACCGGAGTCACTCGCATTTTCAGCTTCTGTCCCTTGCGTAAGGCCCGCTGGCGGTAACGCCGTCAGTGACAGCAGCCCTGGTGCCAGGGCACCCAGTCGAGTATAAATGCCCTCGCGATCAACCACCTCAGCCAGGCGCAGCGCCGCGATATCCTTCGCTAACACTTCTCGCACGGCAAGGTGGGGATCGTCCACGGTGCCAAGCAGTGTATCCGCCGTTTCGAGAATCGCTTGTGCACCCTCGGGTCGACGCTCAGTGAGCAGGCGCTGATTGGCCAGACGAACCAGGTATTCAAGCTCAGCTACAACCCACTGCTCCCGATCCAGCGTAGTCAATTCAGCAATGGTTTCAGCCTGCGCGATCATCGCGGCCTCCAGGGTGGCCTGTTGTTCTGCGAATTGTTTTTCTATCTGGACTCTCGCGTCCCTTTCTTCTCCCAGTTGCCGATCTATCGAGGCAATGAGAGCCGCCTGTTGCCGACTGGCTGCGTCGGCATGACGTGCCTCCTGTTGTAACTGAAAACCAAACCACGAGGCAGCACCACTCCATACCAGCAACACCAGAATCAGTATCAGCGTCAACCAGCGCCAACCCTTACCGGCACCTTGCGTGCTAACTGGTTGTGCGGCGGATTCAGCAGGAGGTTCCTCGCTGCTGTGCTGACTGCCGGTATTTTGCTTTAGCGTTGCATTGTTCTCGGAGTCTTTATTCACAAAACCATCCCGATTATTAAATTCGAATTTTTACTGATGCGACGTCAATATCAGCGACGTGAAGTCACCCTCTTTTCACTGCTTTGGAGTGTACCAGCCTATCAGGGCGCTCTCCATATCCGCAGCCACAGCGCTGGTCGCGGTGATTACCCGTCGAAAACCTGCCTGACGAGCGTAATCTCGCAATCGCTCACCGGGTACGACAATCGGAATATTCTGCACTAACGCAGCATTCTCCGAACCAGACACAGTGAGAAGATCGTCTATCACTCCACCAGCATGTGCTATCAATACCGTATCGCCGCCATTGTGCAGCATGGCGACGATCTCCTTCCTAAACTGATAATCGACCGCCCGATCATACAGCTCACAATACTCGACGGAGGCACCGCGCTCGACAAGCACATCGCCCAGCCGCGAAAGCCCGCCGCGGCCGCGGAATATAAGAATTTTTTTTCCGGTCACCTGACACAGAGCGGGCAGCGCCAACAAACCCTCTGTCGTCCACAGTCGAGGCGGGTACAACACCGGGATGCTACGCTGCTCAAGCGGAGCAGCTGACGTCGGGCCAACGGCAAAACAATCGCCGACTAGATGTAACGTCGGCCTGGCACGATCAAGCCATCGCAAAGCCAGAGCGGCGGCATATCCGCTCACAAAAATGAACGTATCGTAACTGTCTATCGAGTCCAGTTGCGCAACAACATGAAGGTCATCAGCGCCAATCGGAGTAATTTTCTGTACCGGCCATTGATAGACCCGACAACCCAGCGCCGATACCGCTCCCACCAGGGGGTCGCCGATCCGCGGCGCCCGCAAAATAACAACATCCCGACTAATGGTCTTACTCATATCCGCAGTGGGGTTCTGATAAGCGGAACTTACGATACGGCGGCAAGCACCTTAGCGGCACCCTTGTCGAGCAGGCGATCAGCCAGTTCGATGCCGATCGTTTCACCCCGTTCCGTGTGCCCCCAGATCTCCTCAGACAAAATTATTTTACCGTCAACCGAACCGACCAGTGCGCGCAGATAAAGCTGCTCTTCACCGGCCTGTTTATTACCCGCCTGACCGGCGCGGCTGTCGTCAGCTCGGATTTCGCCATAACAGGCAACAGGCACCTGACAACCGCCCTGTAATCGCCGATTGACCGCTCGCTCTGCATTGACGCAAAGCGCTGTCTGGTGATGATGCAGGGTGCTAATCAATGCTTTTGTGGCGTCATCGTCAGCACGACACTCAATACCGACGGCGCCCTGACCGGCTGCTGGCAACGAAACTCCCACAGGAATTCTCTGTCTGATTCGCGCCGCCATGTCGAGTCTAAGCAGACCGGCGGTGGCCAGAATAATAGCGCCGTACTCGCCGCGATCCAGTTTCGCCAGTCTGGTATTAACATTCCCGCGCAAATCGCCAATCTCCAGGTCAGGATAACGGGAGCGCAATTGACACTGGCGTCGCAGACTTGAGGTACCGACGCGGGTGCCCGCTGGCAGGGCATCAAGTTCGCTATAGTGCTCGCTCACCAGCGCATCACGAGCATCTTCCCGTTCGCAAATAGTCGACAGCTCGAGTCCCGGGGGTAGATCCATTGGCACGTCTTTCATGGAATGCACGGCGATGTCCGCTTTGTGCTCCATTAGCGCCACCTCCAGCTCCTTGACGAATAAGCCTTTACCACCAATTTTTGACAAAGCCGTATCAAGAATGCGATCACCCTGCGTGGTAAAACCGATGATCACCACATCCAGCCCTGACCAGGCCTGTTCCAGTGCACGTTTCACAAAGTGTGCCTGCCACATGGCCAGTGGGCTATTGCGGCTGGCTATGCGCAAGGTGTTGCGCGTCAGGGAGGAAGTCATTGTGAAGGTTAACCTGGTTCGTCAACGGTCGGCGCGGGCACCGCCACGGACAGCTGGAGTTTAAACGAGATTGTAAATATTGCCGAAATAACGCTCTTAAAACCGCTTTAATGGTAACAGATCAACGCGGACCAAATCAGATTTGATCGACCAGCTTGCGCAACCCCGCAGCATGACGTCGGCTGATCTGGGGCTTAATATCCTGGCCCCGAAGGCGGACAAAATACTGGCCGTCTGAGTCCTTGACCAAGCCGTCGATATGATTGATCGAAACCAGCGCATTGCGATGCACGCGCACAAAGCGGCCCTCAAACTCTTTTTCCAGCTCCTTAAGCGTTTCGTCCAGCAGCGCTTCCCCATCACCGTAATACGCTGTCACATATTTGTGATCAGCCTGAAACAGGCGCACCTCTGCCACTGCGATCAGGTCAACCCCACGACGGGTTTTCGCAGCAATATGGCTGCGCCCGCCGAAGGACATGCCCGGTGTTTGCTGCAACTCCGTCAGTTGCGCCTTATTTACGCGCCGCGAGCGATGCAAGGCCCGCTCCAGGTCGATCTGCTTAACAGGCTTGAGGAGGTAACCGGTCGCCTGAGAAGAAAATGCTTCAACTGCATAATCGCCGTACGCTGTACAAAACACGACCGCCGGGGGTGGATCCAGTTCGGCCAAATGCTGAGCGGCGGCCAAACCATCCATGCCAGGCATGCGGACATCCATAAAGACAACATCGGGATGGTGCTGCTCCGCCAGCCGGATAGCCTCCTGACCATTACCGGCCTGGCCAATAATCCGCATGCCGCCCTGCATTAATATCATCCGCGCCAGGCGCTCTCGCGCCAGTGGTTCGTCATCAACAATCAAAACATTCATATATGCCTACCAGTTCAACGGGTAATTAATATGAGTCGTGTAAGAGTTATCCATCACTTCCGATCGCACCTCGGCACTGGGTCCAAAATGTGCCTTCAGTCGGTGCTGCACGTTGTTGATCGCCATCTTGCTGCCCTTATTGTGCTGGATCCGGGGATTGAGCGGGTTACGGACGACAATGCTAATCCTGTCCTTGAGCCGCTTGACCTTGATCTCTATTTTGCCGCCATCCTGTATCAGCTGGATACCATGATAGACTGCGTTCTCCAGCACCGGCTGCAATGACAAACACGGAATTTGCACACCAGCACCATAATCGCTGATTTGCCATTCAACATCCAGACGATCACCCAGGCGCATTTTTTCGAGGGCCAGGTAACTGCGACACAGGGCAAGCTCCTCCCGCAACGGCACTAACGTTTGCGAACCGGTGAGCGCACGGCGAAACAGCGTGGACAGATCCTCGACCACGCGTTCTGCTTTTTCAGGATCAGAGCCAATCAAACTGGCAATCATATTCATGCTGTTGAACAAAAAGTGGGGCCTGATCCGCGCCTGTAAAGCCTGAATACGAGCCTCCAGTTCAGCCCGCTGCTGGACGCGCAGCTGCTGTTGCATGAAAAGATAGCGCAGTAAAATGCCCGCCGGTATTGCCGCCACAAGAACGGTTTGAGCAACCCCCAGCCAGGAAAAACCTCTGCCGAGCAGACCAAAAGCCAAAGCCTGCTCAGCGGCAAATGCGGACACGATGGCTACCGTCAGTATCAACAGGTAACTCAGCAGCCCACTGCGCACCGGCTGTAAACTCGACAGATACCGTCTGATCAGACACAGAAAAAATGCGCTGGCCAAAGCAATCCACAAAGCCAGTAAAGCGACCTGCCCCAGCAGTAGCCAGCTGAAATCGTACAGACCACTACTCACCACGGCAATCAGGAAAGACAGCAGGAGGGTAATCACGATCACTGCCAGCAGACCTTCTCCCTGACACAAATCAGGCAAAAAATAATCTTCTTCGTCCTGCGCAGCAGGTCGAGTTGGCGGCAACAGCCAGGCTCTCCAGTCCAAAACAAAAGTCCTCTTACCTTGATTACCTGCGCCGTATTGGCCAGCTAATTCGTTATAATTGCCCGGACAATACGCGCAAGCAATTTTATACGCCACACCAACAATCCTTAACAACGAGGTGATCATGAGCGCAAAGAAACCCGCAAACAAGGCCTGGGGGGGCCGATTTAGCGAGGCAACTGACGAATTTGTAGCGCGCTTCACAGCTTCCGTGGGCTTTGATCACCGATTGCACAAGCAGGATATCCGCGGCTCCCTTGCTCATGCCCAGATGCTCCGCCAGGTCGGCCTGCTTGATGAGCACGAACACCAACAAATCCAGGCCGGCCTCGCCGATATTCTAGCTGAAATAGAGAGCGGCCAATTCAACTGGTCACTAGCGCTCGAAGATGTACATATGAACATCGAAGCTGCGCTCACCGAAAAAATTGGCGAGGCCGGCAAAAAACTCCACACGGGGCGGTCACGGAACGACCAGGTCGCCACCGACATCCGCCTGTGGTTACGCGATGAAATAGTCGTGATTCACGCCGAGCTGCTGCGTCTGCAAACGGGTTTACTTGACCTGGCAGAGCGCGAAGCAGCTACCATTATGCCCGGCTTTACCCATCTGCAAACCGCCCAGCCGGTGACCTTCGGCCACCATATGATGGCCTGGCACGAAATGCTGGAGCGAGACAAAAGCCGTCTGCAGGACTGCAACAAACGCTTAAACCAATCGCCCCTCGGCGCGGCGGCGCTCGCTGGCACCACGTTTCCTATTGACCGCGAATTGACCACCCGCTTGTTAGGTTTTGATCGTCCCACTGCCAACTCTCTGGATTCCGTCAGCGACCGTGATTTCGCCATAGAATTCTGCGCCTTCGCCAGCATGCTAATGACACACCTGTCTCGTGCGTCAGAGGAGCTGATCCTGTGGGCCTCAACACAGTTCTCTTTCATAGATCTCCCCGACCGATTCTGCACCGGCTCGTCGATCATGCCGCAGAAAAAAAACCCCGACGTTCCCGAGCTGGTGCGCGGCAAAACCGGTCGCGTTTACGGCCATTTAATGGGCCTGCTCACCCTGATGAAGGCCCAACCTCTGGCCTATAACAAGGATAATCAGGAAGACAAAGAACCACTTTTTGATGCCGTTGACACAGTGCGTGATTGCCTGAGAGCCTTTGCCGATATGGTTCCAGCCATCGATGTCAAGGCCGACAACATGCGCGAGGCGGCGCGGCGCGGATTTTCCACAGCGACAGATCTGGCCGATTATCTGGTTAATCAGGGCATGCCATTTCGAGATGCGCATGAAGTGGTGGGCAAGGCGGTGGCGTTTGCAATCACGCAACAAAAAGATTTGTCCCAACTGGCGCTCGCGGAACTCCAGAAATTCTGCCCAGCGATTGCCCCAGATGTATTCGATATACTGACTCTGGAAGGCTCTGTGGCGGCCAGAAACCACCTTGGTGGTACCGCGCCGGAACAGGTGAGAATAGCGGTTGCGCAGGCAAGAAAACATCGGCAAATCTAAGCTGGATGCCCCCTCGCCTATAGACCCGGTGCTTGAGGCGGTCGGTGCGCGGAATCTGCTCCCGCAAGAACAGGTAGACACTGAAACGCAATTGAGTCCATCAGTCCTCAACCGGTATACTGCCTGCCTCACAAAAGGGCCCTTTATAACCATGAACTACTCGAACGTTATTTGGCGTGCAATCATGGCGCTGTGTTTACTTTCGGTCCTGACCGGGTTGAGCGCCTGTGGCAATAAAGGCCCGCTGTATATTCCCGAACCGCCCGTGCAGCAACAGTCAGCGGAGCCAGCGGAAAAACCGGCCGAAGAAAAATAGCAATGACCGAGTTTAGTTACCGCGACAACCGCCTGTTTGCCGAAGATGTGCCACTTGAGGAAATCGCCTCCCGCTTTGGGACACCGGCCTATATATACTCCAAAAAAGCCCTGTCCGAACACTTCCTCGCCTATCAAAATGCCCTGGCCGGCAGGCAGCACCTGATTTGTTACGCGGTCAAAGCAAACTCGAACCTGGCGATACTAAACATTCTCGCCAGGCTCGGCGCCGGTTTTGACATCGTTTCTGCAGGTGAATTGAAAAGGGTGCTCGCGGCCGGCGGCCGCGCCGATAAAACCGTTTTTTCAGGTGTTGGCAAGCGCGCCGATGAGATTGAGTATGCGCTCGATGCTGGTGTTCACTGCTTCAATGTCGAATCGGAGAGCGAGCTAGAACGAATTCAGAGCATTGCTTCTCGACGGGAGACGACCGCCGCAATTTCGTTGCGCATCAACCCGGATGTCGATGCGCTGACTCATCCTTACATCTCCACCGGCCTGAAGCAAAACAAGTTTGGCGTAGACATCGACGCGGCGTTGGCCATTTACCAGCGGGCCGCCCAATACAGCCACATTGAAATTGTCGGTGTTGATTGCCACATCGGCTCGCAACTGACCGAAATAGCGCCGTTCATCGACGCGCTCGATCGCACACTGGATTTGGTGGATAGACTGGCTTCTGCGGGCATCGCCATTCAACATCTCGATTTGGGGGGCGGTTTGGGCGTCTGCTACAGGGACGAAAAACCGCCATCCATAGCAGATTACGTGGGGGCCGTGCTAAACAGATTGGCAGAGCGCGATTTGACGCTCATTCTGGAACCAGGTCGCTCGATTACCGCTAACGCTGGCGTCCTGTTAACTCGCGTGGAATATATCAAGGACAACGGCGCCAGGAAGTTTGCTGTTGTCGATGCCGCCATGAATGACATGATCAGGCCCGCCCTATACCAGGCCTGGCTCAACATCGAAGCGGTTAACGCCCAGGCAGACCGGTCAACGGAACTCTATGATATCGTTGGGCCGGTGTGCGAAACCGGGGACTTCCTCGGCAAAGACCGCCAACTCGCCATCGCAGCGGGTGATCTACTGTGCATCCATTCAGCGGGAGCCTATGGGTTCGCCATGAGCTCCAACTATAATACGCGGCCACGCGCTGTAGAAATCATGGTAGATCAGGCGATGACTCATGTTGTCCGCGAAAGAGAAACCCTGGACAGCTTGATGCAGGGGGAGCACACGCTGCCGGAAACACTATAAATGTTCATACGGTTCACTAAAATGCACGGCCTCGGCAACGACTTTGTCGTTATCGATGCGGTGTCTCAGCAAATCGACATGACGGCCACACTGGCCCGCAGGCTGGCAGACCGGCATCGCGGCATCGGTTGCGACCAGATTTTACTTATCGAACCCCCGTCGTCACCCAATGTTGATTTTCAATACCGCATTTTTAATGCTGACGGTAGCGAAGTGGCTCAATGCGGCAATGGTGCACGCTGCTTTGCCAAATTTGTCTGGGATCAAAAACTTACCGGGAAAAAACACATCCGGGTACAAACCAGTGCCGGGATACTGGAGCTGCGATTCACTGACTCCCAGCGCATCAGTGTGTCCATGGGGGCGCCCATGTTCGAACCGGGGGATATTCCTTTTACCGCCGAAAAACGCGCTCAGCTTTACCCTCTAAAAATAGACAGGGACACTTATATGATAGCGGCATTGTCTATTGGAAACCCCCACGCCGTGCTGCAGGTCAATAGTGTTGCAACTGCCCCCGTGGCTGTACTGGGACCGAAAATAGAAACTCATGCTCGCTTTCCCGAACGGGTTAATGCGGGCTTCATGGAAATAACGTCACGCCAACAAATCAAACTGCGCGTTTACGAGCGCGGTGCCGGCGAAACACAGGCCTGTGGCAGCGGTGCCTGCGCGGCCGTTGTGGCAGGCATACAACAAGACCTGTTAGAATCGCCGGTAACTGTAAACTTGGTCGGCGGAAACCTTGATATATCGTGGGCTGGAGAAGGCGAGCCGGTCACCATGACGGGGTCGGCAACAACAGTATTTCAGGGGCGTATAAAATTATGAGCACAGAGGAAAAATCCGGTCAAAGATCTGGTGCCATACTCACTGCGACGCAGATCAATGATTTCCTGATGGCCAACCCCGATTTTTTTAACCACCACCCACAACTTATAGAGAATCTTGAGCTGCCCCACGAGAGTGGCAAGGCCGTGTCGTTAATAGAACGCCAAATCAGCGTACTGCGCGACCGCAATATGGAGATGCGACACCGGCTTAACAATTTACTTGAGTCGGCGCGTGCTAACGACAAGTTATTTGAAAAGACCAAACGCCTGGTACTCAATATTCTTGAGGCGCAGAATCTTGACGGGGTCGTCGCCACACTATACGAAAGCCTCGGCGCCGACTTCAAGGTGGAGTTTTATAATCTTATCCTGCTGGGTGAAAGCGGCAAAATACCGGTCAGCCACGCCAAAGTAGTTGGTCTGGAAGAGGCTAATAATGCCGTTGGCACCCTGTTGCGCACCAATCGTGCAATCTGTGGCGTGCTAAGAAACGACGAGCTCGATTTCCTGTTTGGCGAAGACGCCGTAAAAATAGGTTCCGTTGCTGCCGTACCGCTTTACCACGGCAACGTATTCGGCATATTAGCCATCGGCAACAAGGATCCCAACTGCTACCGCAGCAGTATGGGGACACTGTTTCTGAGCTATATCGCCGAGATACTCAACCGCGTCGCGCCGCGACTGATGGGTTGACGAATAATATGGCGGTAACCCTAACCGCACCCAATGCGTTGGAACTCGACGATTTTAAACGTCACCTGATGTATGAGCGCGGACTGTCACCTCACACCGTTACTAACTATTTACGCGACCTTGGCAAATTGGCCAACTGGACAGCCCGCAGAAATCTGCAATCACTCAGTGACATCGACAGCCTGCATATCCGCCAGTGCCTGGCGGAGCTACACCGCAACGGACTGGGCGGTGCAAGTCTGCAGCGTTGGCTGTCATCCTTGCGGACTTTTTACCGTTTTGCACTACGCAGGGAATGGGTAACTCGCGACCCCACGAACGGTATCAACGCCCCTAAAAAATCGCGGCTGCTACCCAAAGTAATGGATGTCGATCAAGCCGCGCAGTTCATGGCCGTACCAGGCAGCGACTGGCTAGCGCAACGGGATCGCGCCATGATTGAACTGCTGTACTCATCAGGTCTGCGGCTTGCTGAACTGGCCAACCTGAATAATGATCATGTCGACTTTGCCGACGCCACTGTGACGGTAACCGGCAAAGGCAATAAGACCCGAACCGTGCCGGTAGGCCGCCAGGCGCTGGATCAACTTCGCATCTGGTTGTCGGTTCGATCACAGCATGCCCGCAAAGAAGAGCCGGCGTTGTTTTTGAGCTTGCGCGGTGGCAGGATTAGCCATCGCGCCATTCAGCAAAGGCTGGCTCGACTAAGTCTTGCGCAAGGCCTCGATTATCGGGTGCACCCCCACATGCTACGCCATTCTTTCGCCAGTCATTTACTGGAATCCAGCGGCGACCTGCGTGCGGTTCAGGAGTTACTCGGCCATGCAAACCTTTCAACCACGCAGATCTACACCCATCTGGATTTTCAACACCTCGCCAGGATCTATGACGGCGCGCATCCCCGAGCCTCGCGCAAGCCAGACAACTCAGGGTGATGCCTGGACAGGGCCTCAATAAGGAAGACATGCCGACCCGCCGTGGACTTAAGCGGGTATTAAATAAGGATCAAGCGATGCGCAAGAGATCGTCCCCGCGTAACCGCATACGGCTGAGGAAAACAAGCTAAGCTTTTATTATCACCACAGAACGGGACTAAACTGCCTCCTGACCTGTTTCTCCGGTGCGGATACGAATCACCTCTTCCAGAGACGAAATGAATATTTTGCCATCACCAATCTTACCGGTGCAGGCAGTTTTAGTGACAGCTTCAACAACTGCGTCAACCATATCGTCAACCACCGCGATTTCGAGTTTAACCTTCGGCAGAAAATCAACCACGTATTCCGCACCACGGTAGAGCTCGGTGTGACCCTTTTGTCGGCCAAAACCTTTGACCTCCGTGACAGTGATACCCTGAACACCGACATCGGCTAAGGCCTGGCGCACATCGTCCAGTTTAAAAGGTTTAATGATGGCGGTGATTAGCTTCATGCGTCGTTCCTCTTCGTTCAGCGTGCAGGATGTCAAGATAGAGAATATCAGGGTGCAGATTGTCAGGCAGCGAAAAGATACACTTTTCCAGACAATATTGCACCCTCGTATCGGCTGGTCCTGACAGCCAAAAACAGGGAGCCGGAGGCTCCCTGTGCAAAGGCAATCAATACGTCCTATTTCACTGAGGCGAACTCGGGGTAAGCCTCCATGCCACATTCAGACATATCCACACCCTGGTATTCATCTTCTTCACTGACGCGAATACCAACGGTAACCTTGAGGATCAACCACACCGCCAAACTGGCGCCAAAAACCCAGGCGAAGATGACACTGGTGCCAAGTAACTGTGCCGAAAGGGTGGCCTCGCCATTGGTCAAACACACCGCCAACAATCCCCAGACGCCGACCACACCGTGCACGGAGATCGCGCCGACCGGGTCATCAATACGCAATTTATCTAGCGTGATAACTGAAAAGACCACCAGCACGCCCCCAATAGCACCAATCAACGTCGCCCACATTGGACTCGGGGTCAGGGGTTCAGCGGTAATCGCCACCAGGCCTGCCAACGCACCATTGATGGCCATTGTCAGATCTGCCTTGCCAAACAACAATCTCGCGGCAATCAATGCCGTGAGCAAGCCAGCCGCAGCCGCAGCGTTGGTATTCACAAAGATATTCGCCACGGCATTGGCCTCACCTATATCGGACACCTTGAGTTCTGATCCACCGTTAAAACCGAACCAGCCGACCCAGAGTACAAACATGCCGAGAGCGGCAAGGGGCATATTGGCGCCCGGAATGGCGTGAACCGAACCGTCAGCGCCGTATTTGCCCTTGCGTGAGCCCAGCAACAGCACGCCAGCCAAAGCCGCTGCACCACCACACAGATGAACTACCCCGGAGCCAGCAAAATCCAGAAAACCGGCTGCATCAAGAAAGCCGCCACCCCATTTCCACATACCCTGCAGAGGGTAGATGACGCCCGTCATCACCACGGCAAATGCCAGGAAAGCCCACAACTTCATGCGCTCAGCAACTGCGCCGGAAACAATCGACATCGCGGTCGCAACAAAAACAACCTGGAAAAAGAAGTCGGACGCCCCGGAGTAATAGCTATAGTCGTCCGGATCGGCGAGCGCGCCAGCCAGCACTTCATCAGGTGAAGCGTTAGCAATCGTATTACCAAACCAGCTGTCGGGCAGGATGCCCCCTTCTGAACCACCGTACATGATCGTGTAGCCCATAATCAGGTACATAACGCAGGACACTGCATACAGTGCAACGTTTTTAGTCAGTATTTCAGTGGTGTTTTTTGCTCGGACAAGCCCGGCTTCGAGCATCGTAAAACCCGCCGCCATCCACATGACGAGCGCACCGCACACCAGGAAATAAAACGTATCCAGGGCGTACTTGATATGAATAATATCGCTTTCCATCAGATTTTCCTCAACAGTAAAGTTTGGTCGTCTGTTCGCTACCAGGAATTGCTTCTAATAGACGTAGACTGTTCGGGAGCGGGCGACACTCACACTGCGTCGTCGCCTGTTTCACCGGTACGAATGCGTATAACTTCTTGAATAGCAGTAATAAAGATTTTCCCGTCGCCGATTTTTCCGGTTTGCGCAGCATTGACAATGGCTTCTACGGCGCTATCCGACATCCCATCAACCACCGCCACCTCTACCTTTACCTTGGGTAGAAAATCAACGACATATTCAGCGCCTCGGTACAATTCCGTATGACCTTTCTGACGCCCAAAACCTTTTACCTCTGTAACTGTCAGGCCCTGCACGCCTATATTGGCCAGGGCCTCACGGACGTCATCAAGCTTGAACGGCTTGATAACTGCGGTGATCATCTTCATGCATATTCTCCAGTTTGGGGTGTACAAGAGCGTTTTAGCACGATCCATGCCAGCGCCTTTTTGACTTATAACCCCGCGCCACACCAGAAAATGCCCTGCATTGGTGCCACGCAATACCTGGGGCACCTAAAGCGCTTCAATTTGGGGCATTGCAAATGTGCCTCGCCCAGCACCGTCATTGACACGAGCGCTGCCTGGCAGCGGACACCCGACGATCATGGACAGGCGAAGTTAAGAACGCGCAACTTGTTTCCTCAGCGATGCCCCGGTAAGGTACATTTAAGGGCAGTTACTGATAAGGGTAGTTACTGGGCACTGCTGGTAGTTACCGGTTCCGCCTGCGGCGGTCACTGATCAAGGAAGATTTCATGTCACTGGCGATAGTTCAAAGCCGCGCGCAGACCGGGATTTACGCACCACCGGTCACCGTAGAAGTTCACCTGTCAAATGGATTACCCAGCCTCAGTATGGTTGGTCTTCCTGAAACAGCGGTTAGGGAGAGTAAGGATCGCGTGCGTAGCGCGCTCTTGAACGCGCACTTTGAATTTCCGACACGGCGCATCACCATCAATCTCGCGCCCGCCGACCTGCCCAAGGAAGGGGGCCGTTTCGACTTACCCATCGCGCTCGGAATTCTGGCGGCTTCAGGGCAGCTACCCAGGGGGGCGCTAGACAACTATGAGTTTGTTGGCGAACTGGCGCTGTCGGGAGAATTGCGCCCCGTTGACGGTATTTTGCCTACCGCGCTGGCCAGTGGCGAACAACAGCACCACCTGATTGTGCCGTGGGATAATGCGGACGAAGGCGCGCTGGCGCGCAATACCCATGTATTCGGCGCCAGACACATACTGGAGGTGTGCGCCCATTTACGGGGCGCAGAAGCCTTGCATAGACAGGCTTTCAAGGTGCCTGCCAGTACGAGCACTGGCCCGGATCTGAGCGACATCATCGGTCAGCACCAAGCTAAGCGAGCGCTCGAGATCGCCGCTGCCGGGGCTCACAACCTGTTATTCTCAGGTCCACCGGGTACTGGCAAAACCATGCTTGCCAGCCGTCTGCCGTCGCTTTTACCACCCCTCGAGGAAGCAGCGGCACTAGAAGTTGCCACCATCTATTCAGTGGCTGGTCTGGGCCCGCGACAGAATTTTCAGGAGCGACCGTTCAGAGCACCCCATCACACCGCATCCGCGGTGGCCCTGGTTGGTGGTGGCAGTAATCCGAAGCCCGGTGAAATATCCCTCGCGCACCACGGGGTGCTATTTCTGGATGAATTACCGGAGTTTCCCCGTAAGGTACTGGAAGTACTGCGTGAACCCCTCGAATCCGGAAAAATCATGATTTCCCGCGCGCTGGCCCGCACCGAATATCCCGCCCGGTTTATGCTGATTGCGGCCATGAACCCATGCCCCTGTGGATACCTGGGCAGTGTCCGGTGCCGGTGCACTCCGGATAAGGTCAATCGCTACCGGGATAGAATTTCAGGCCCACTGCTAGATCGCATAGACCTCCAGGTCGTGGTACCCGCGGTACCTCGCGAACAATTAACGGCAGCCAGAGCAACTGGGGAAACCAGCGCGTGCGTAGCCAAACGCGTAGCACAAGCTAGCCAGACTCAGCTGCAACGCCAAAACTGCTCAAATGGACAGCTGGAAAGCAGGCAGCTGGAGCGCTTCTGCACGTTGACCAGCGGACAGGCAGCTTTAATGGGCGCCGCGATTGAGCGCATGCAGCTCTCGGCACGAGCCTACCACCGTGTTCTCAAAGTGGCCCGCACCATCGCAGATCTGGACCAGATGACCGCGATTGCGGATCACCACTTGACCGAAGCACTGGGCTACCGTTTACCCTCGTAAGTAACTCCTCCAGACGAGGGCATCAATGATTCGTAACCTGGTGCCTGACAAACAGATGGCGAACCGATAAGCACTGCGCAACTACAGGCACTTCCTTTTACCGAGTCAAAACAGCAAGAGACGCCCTGAAGCGCCCCTTTCTGTCCATATCAAACCGCTCTGTGTTTCATGCCGGGCTTTCCTGCCCCCCGTACGGCATGATCTTGTGTCAAAGTAACGGCGCGATAACCAGGCTGACAATTGCCATGACATTAATAAGAATATTCATGGAAGGGCCTGATGTATCCTTAAAGGGATCGCCGACCGTGTCACCGACGACCACGGCACTGTGAACTGCGGAGCCCTTACCGCCCAGATTGCCTTTTTCCACGAATTTCTTGGCGTTATCCCAGGCGCCTCCGGCGTTTGCCATCATCAGGGCCAATAATACACAGCCCAATAAGCCACCGCCGAGCATACCGCCGAGAGATTCGGCGCCCAGGGTAAAACCAACCACGATCGGCGCCATCACGGCGATAACACCAGGCAATATCATACGTTTCAAGGCAGCAGTTGTAGCAATATCGACACAGCGGGCAGTATCCGGCTCGGCTGTACCCTCAAGTAAGCCAGGAATTTCCCTGAACTGGCGACGTATCTCATGAATCATTTCAAACGCTGCATCACCAACCGCTGTCATGGTGATGGACGCGATAAGAAAAGGGATGGCGCCGCCAATAAACAAGCCCACCAGCACATCAGGGTCGGAAAGCTCCAAGCTAAAGTCGGGATACCTGACCGAAACAGTTTCCACAAAAGCCGCGATAATGGCCAAAGCCGCTAAGGCTGCCGCACCAATCGCAAAACCTTTACCGATCGCCGCCGTGGTATTGCCCAGCTCATCCAGTGAATCGGTAATCGCTCGGGTTTCCGCGCCCATACCACCCATTTCAGCGATGCCCCCGGCGTTGTCGGCAACGGGGCCATATGCATCGATGGCCATGGTAATTCCAACGGTTGAGAGCATGCCAACGGCGGCAATCCCGACGCCATAAAGCCCCGCCTGGTGAGTGGAGAAATAGATGATGGCACCAATAAACAGGATGGGGAGCACCACGGACTGCATGCCGACGGCAAGACCGGTGATCATCACCGTCGCGGCTCCGGTTTCGCCCGAATTGGCGATTTTCCTGACCGGCGCACCACCGGTGTAATACTCGGTAATGAGGCCAATCAGGATGCCACCCACGGCACCGCTGAGCACCGCAAAAAATACACCGCGCTCAATGCCCAGGGCGTCGATAAGAAAATAAGCGGCTATTATCATCAACACCGGCGCACCGATTGTACCGGTGCGCAGCGCCTGACCAGGCTCGGAACCGGCTCGAGCCCGCACGATAACGATACCTATTATCGATGCAATCAGACCTAGTGAAGCCAGCGCCAGCGGCAAAAACATTTTCTGGGACTGCGCAGCATCGACAGCCAGGGTCGATGCGATAGCAATTGACGCTATCATCGCGCCGCAATAGGACTCGAAAATATCTGAACCCATGCCAGCAACATCACCAACGTTATCACCAACGTTATCGGCAATCACACCAGGGTTGCGAGGGTCATCCTCCGGTATGCCAGCTTCTATCTTGCCGACCAGATCGGCACCAACATCAGCACTCTTGGTGAAAATGCCACCGCCAACCCGGGAAAACAACGCCACGACAGAAGCTCCCATGCCAAAGCCGTGAATCGCATGCGCAGTGTGCGGATCACCGCCCATATAAAGATACAGGCCTCCCAGGCCAATCAAACCAAGAGAGGCAACGCACAGGCCCATGACTGAACCTCCGTAAAACGCTACCGCCAGGGCGGATGCAGCGCCCTCCGTGTTAGCCGCGGTTGCGGTCCGTACATTAGCCCGTGTCGCTGCGATCATACCGAGCCAACCTGCAGTTGCTGAACACACCGCTCCGACCAAGAACGCCAGGGCAGAGTTGGCCCCCAGTGGCGATAAAAAGACGCCAACCAACAAAATGCCGGCGAAAACGGACATCATGGTGTATTCGCGCCGCATAAATACCATGGCGCCAAGATGAATTTGATCTGCAATTTTCTTTATCGCGTCTTCCCCAGCGGGATAGCGCATAACAAGCCTGTAAATGAAAAAAGCACACAGTAGACCTGCACCGCCGAGAATGGGCGGAAGTAGCGTGTAGTCGATCATGAAACCCCCAATACCTGTTTTTATATAAAATAATTCGGTGAAGGCCTACAACATTTACCAGGACGACTGCTCAATCAATACAAGGCAATAAAACTGACCAGCCTCTATCATATATTTAAACGTGCAATTATCAAACCACAACGAGAACGGCGACGAAATTAGCCACAGGAAAAGATCAGCCGCACTGCGACCCGGGCATTTTTTAATGCCAGTGATTTAGGTCGCGCCGCACGGTGATCATGTTGCGCGCAACGCTGCTGACCTTTTAATAATCGGCTTTCGGCTTTCGGAGCCGCCTGGTACCAGCCACCGGCTGTCAGGGACGATGTAGTCGTCAGCGATTCAAACGGAAGCCAATCGTCAGAGTTACCTGCCAGTGCTTAACATCGCCGTCTTCGATAACACCACGGCAACCCGACACTTCAAACCAGTGCAGGTGATCGAGGGTTTTAGCGGCCTCCTTAATGGCGCAGCGAATCGCGTCATCAGAGCTCTCGGCGGAACTGCCTGTTATTTCTATGTGTTTGTAAGTGTGGCCTGGCATAAGTTTGCTCCTTCGCGGTTGTTACAAGTGATCGTGCTTTTGGGATACCGGGGCACCCCAGCCAAATCGGCAAAAATGCACGATACACACTGAAGTGTAGGTGATAACTGAATTAAGTAAACCAGAACTTCCCTCTTCCGACGCGCAATTCACAGCAAGGAAAAGAACAGCATGGGTGCACTGAATATCACGCCAGGCTCGAGACGTAGATCTTATTCTGAAAGGCCTATTTAGAAAAACTTAGTTTGAAGGGAGTGACATGAAAACCGTCGTTTGTAAAACCAGCATTATAATAATCAGCTTCACACATTTAACTAACGGCAAACCTGCGAGGACAAAAAAACTTTCAGGAACACGTATTCAAGGAGGTACAATCGACGGCAAAAACGTAGCGGCAAACTCAGCTGCGGGCAGAGGTTTCGCGTAGAGGTAACCCTGATGCACATTGCAGTCAAGTAGGCGCAAAAATTCAGCTTGCTCAGCAGTTTCAACCCCTTCAGCCACTGCCCTGAGTCCGAGGTTTTTGGCAATCGCCATAATGCTGGCCACAATGGCAGCATCGCTTGCGTCATCAATAATATCCTTGACGTATGTCCGGTCGATTTTAATTTCATCAAGCGGCAGGTTTTTCAGATAATACAGCGACGAATAACCCGTACCAAAGTCGTCGATGGACATTTTTACCCCCAGCTCCTGCAACTCATGGAGCTTAACTCGCGTATCTTCCATGTTGTCAATCAACGTCCCTTCGGTAATCTCAAGCGTTAGCAAGCTAGGCGCCATGCCTCTTTTGTATAGCGCCGACTTGACGTCGGCGACAAAGCTACTGTGACGAAACTGTACCGGGCTGACATTCACGGCAATACCGAGTTTATTATCTTCCCCATCAGCGTTAATCGAGCCTTCTACAAGAAAGTTGTTCCAGCACATAATCTGATCGCAGGCGGTTTCAAGCACCCACCTGCCGATGCTGATAATAAGGCCTGTTTCTTCGGCGACAGGAATAAACGTATTGGGCATAACTACGCCCGAAGGATGCAACCAGCGCAGCAGCGCTTCAGCACCGATCACTGCGCAGTCTCGGTTAGCATCAATTTTTGGCTGAAAATACAGCGCCAACTGCCCTTTATCAATAGCGCCGCGCAAATCCTGCTCCATGGCGAGACGAATGTCGGCCTCAGCCTGGAGTTTGGCATGATAAAAGGCCACTGTATCGCGACCACTCTTCTTTGCCAAATACATTGCCGCATCAGCCTGCTGCAAGATATTGTCGGCATCATTGCTGTCCTGGGGGAAAATCGCTGCGCCAATACTTGCAGACATATGGTAACTGTGTTCATTTACGTGATAATTCCTGGACAGATGATCCCGCAAAACGTCAGCGATCCGCCGTACACGACCGGCGATTTGTGTTGCATCCCCTTCTACATGCGGTACCAGCACGACAAACTCGTCCCCCCCCAGCCGCGCCACGGTGTCTTCCTCGCGCAATGAGTCCTTCAAGCGTTGCGCAACTTCTTTTAACAGGGCATCGCCAGTTCGGTGGCCCAGGCTGTCGTTGAGCAATTTAAATCGATCCAGATCGAGAAACAGTAACGCGCCACTGGTCCCCCGACGCACCGCCTGTGTGCAACATTGTCGCAGGCGGTCCAACAGCAAGCGGCGGTTCGCCAGGCCCGTCAAGGGGTCGTAAAATGCCAACCGCTCAATTTCCTGCTGGGCAACTTTATGGTCAGTAACATCTGAAAAAGAACCTCGGATGGTCACGGCTTCGCCCCCGCCATTAAATTCGGCCTGCCCGTGGGTACTAAACCAACGTACTGTCGCGCTTTCACCGCTGCCGACGCGGCGTGGGCTAGTGAATTTGATGGGTTCCCCAGAAGCCACCGCCAGGTCCAGTAACCGCGCAAGTTCGACAGCCTGATCAGGCCCCATATTACTTTTCACTTCGTCAATGGTGCTGCCCAAATCATCGGCCTGGAAACCAAGCGCTTCCGCCGCACCATCGGACCATGTAATCAATCCGGTGCGGACGTCAAGTAGCCAGGACACCACTCCGGAAGCTTGTCCAGCAAGACGGATCAATTCTTCTTTTTCTGCGAGTCCATCGAGTAATTCCTGGCGCTCCCGCTCGATTTTTTTCCGTGAAGTAACGTCCCGTGCGGTGGCGAGCATGACCGGCTGCCCGTTCAGGGTTGTCGGACTTAGACTGACCTCAAGTTCAACCGGACTGCCATTGGCTCGTAGTACAGTCCAGTCGATCCAGCCCGGCCGCCCCCCTAACACCGACTTAAATACCTGTGCGGCTTTTTTCCCAGAACTGGCGCCATCGGCCTGCACGGGAACCGAAATTTCAGCCATAGTGCGGCCAATAATTGTATTCTTATCTCGCAGCAGCATGCGCGCAAATTGCTCGTTACAATCAAGCACCCTGTTTTGGTCGAGCAGCACGACGCCGTCGTGCATGGACTCAATAAGGCTCTTATAAGTCTGCTGGGATTCCTGAAGCGCCTGTTCGGTGGCTACCAGGCCGGTTACATCCTGGAAGTTCACCACATAGTTGACCACCTGCCCGCAATCGTCCCGGACAACGGTAATGGTTTCCAGAAAGTGAATCCGCACTTCCTGCTTGTTAACCCTGACGGTCTTGCCGGAAACAAAATCAGCCTCGCCCCGAACCGACAAAAACTGCGAAAATCTGTCATCAACATGCGGCGTAAATTTGTTGCCAGTAATCGAATAAAAAGTGCCAAGCGACGCACCCAGCAGCATACTTCTGGAGAAACCGCTCAAGCCAACACAGGCTTCGTTAACTTTGATGATCACCTGATCGCGATCGGCGATCAGCAACGGTGAGCTGGCCCCAAAGGCCAGGGACATAATTTTTAAATCGTCATCCATCCTGTGTTCCTTCACCTGGTGATATCAGGTTGTACACACCTTAAAGAGCAGGCATACCCTATCTTGTAGTTATACTAGACGTACGCCAATCCGCTTGCACCAAATCATCTCATTGCCGGTTGCCACCGCACGATGACGGCGCCAGCCCTCTGGCGCAGGATGATCTGGCAAATTGCTCTCTGTTTTTTTCTTTTTGGGCCAAACTTTTGCGCAATAAAATATAGGTCGCGCCTGATCCCCCATGCTCCTGGCAAGCACTGTGTATGGCCAGCACCTCGTCCATCTGTCGCAACCAGTGATTTACACAACTTTTTAGCAGCGCCGGGCTCTCGCGATTTTGCCCTTTACCGTGGGTAATCATCGCACAGCGAATATCCCCGTCCACGCAATCAGTAACGAACTCGCGTACCGCCACGCGCGCCTGATCGACGGTCAATCGATGTAAATCTATGCTCACATCGATGTCGTACTTGCCGAGCTTTAATTTCCTGAATACACCGTGCTGCACACCGTCTCGTTTAAAGCTGAGAATATCCCATGGCTTAACCCGCGTAACATGCTCAACGCCCGCCAGATCATTCCCCGTTTGCAGGAGCCCTTCCTGGGCTGCCGCCCGGCGTCGCAACAGGCCCGGCGTCAGCTTATCGGCTGATCGCTTGACCGTGCCAGCTTTGACAACGCCAGCCGCCACCATGTCCGCCGCGCGACGGGTACCCTCCAGTGGCTCTACGTCACCGATGAACTGTCGAAACAATTCGCTTTCACGTTGCTTTGCCATCACCTTTACCCTGATGTCGGGGTATACCTGACTCATGTGGCATATGTTAACAGCCATCTGATTTCACTGCCTACGGTATTCAAGGTTAAGATAAGCAAAACTTTACGGCTCGCTTCCATGTCAACGCTATCTCACCACCCGGCCCACGTTCGCATGCTGGCGCTCACGAACGGCCTTGATTTCAATACCATCACCAACACCCCTTTCCCATTCGAAACTTGGCAAACCATGGCACGGCGGCAGTTGCTCACAAGTTTTGCCGGGCGACGGTCTGCTGCTGGTAATTCAACACATCCCCAATCCACTTACGAAGATATCGCGGCAGCGGGTTATGCGCTGACCAGGCGTTGCGGTCATGTTGGCCTGACCATGACATGGGTAGGGCAACTGCTTAAAGCTGACTTCCTGCAGCGCTACGGCCAACAGGCCATTCACTGCGTGAATACCATTTTATCCGGGGAGTCCCTGTGTGCCCTGGCAATATCCGAACCGGGCATTGGCGCCCACCCCAAGCATTTGACCTGTAGCGCCGAACGTCACGGTAAGAGCTTTGTGCTTAACGGCGCCAAGGCTTATGTCAGTGATGGCCCCGATGCCGACTGGTTCATAGTGCTGGCCATCACCGATACTCTGGCCGAACGCAAGCAGTTTTCAGCTTTCCTGATCAACAAAAATCAGCCCGGACTGGAAATCGGTCCGCCAGCACCAGGCTCCGCACTGGTGCCCAGCAGCCATTGCAATATTATCTTTACGCGGTGCCGAATTACCGAGGATGCCCTGCTTGGCACGCCCGGCAAAGCTTTCGACGAAATATCAAAGCCCATGCGTACACTTGAAGATGTACTGATGCTGGCGCCCATCGCCGGGGCCATGCAAGCTCAACTTGATTTGATCGTTGAGCACCAGGGTGGAGACACAGATCTGGCTCTGCTGGGGCAATGCCTGTGCCTGACGGAATCTGCGGCAGAATTGGGTATACTGGCTGCCGGGACGCTCGACCGCGCCACTGAGATATCGGATTTAACCCCGCTCATCATCGGCACACGTGCCTTGATCCATCAGGTTCAGACCAGTCTGCAACGCTGGCGGCAAGTCCACCCCAGGCTCGAAACCCTGTTCGACGATATTCAGCTGCTGACCAGTATTGGCCAGTCCGCTACCCAGATGCGCGTTCGGTCACTGGCCTCACGCTATGTACAGCAATACGACCGCTAGTTACCGGGATCAAAACAAATAGTTAACAAAGTAAAACTGAAACTCAGGCAATCGGAATTTATGAAAACGCTTTATCAAAATGAATTTAACTCTGTCGCCGAAATACAGGCCAGATTTGAGGCGGCCAGCTATATCTGCAATGAGCAAATCGCCACCTGTGTCTATATCGCGCATAACCTGGAAAAGCCCATCATGGTGGAGGGTCCGGCGGGGGTCGGCAAAACAGAACTGGCTAAAACGACGGCCGAAATTCTCAACGTGCCGCTGGTACGACTGCAGTGCTATGAAGGTCTTGATGAAGCGAAGGCACTGTACGAATGGAAGTACGCCAAACAATTGCTTTACACGCAACTGCTCAAGGACAAACTCGGCGAGCTGCTCGACGGTGCGACAGGGTTGCGTGAATCGATGGACAAAATTCATGACCACGATGATTTATTCTTCTCTGAAAGCTTTCTGGAGCCGCGCCCGCTGTATCAGGCGCTACACAAAGAGCACGGTTGCGTATTATTAATCGACGAAGTAGATAAATCTGATCATGAGTTTGAGGCCTTTCTGCTCGAAGTACTTTCGGAGTTCCAGGTATCCATACCTGAGCTCGGCACCATCAAGGCCAAAGTGAAGCCGCTGGTGTTTCTCACCAGCAACAACACGCGGGAAATGAGCGACGCGCTAAAACGACGGTGCCTACATTTATACGTACCCTACCCGGATGAAAAACTGGAGAGCCGAATCCTCAGTAGTCGAGTGCCGGGCCTGTCTGATACCCTGCGCAAGGAAATTGTCAGTTTTGTTCAAAATGTCAGGGAGCTTGATCTTAAAAAAGCGCCCTCCGTTTCTGAAACCATTGACTGGGCGAGAACGCTGGTCTTATTGCACAGCGATCAACTCGACCCGCCACTGGTAAAACAGACGCTAAATGTCCTGCTCAAATTTGAATCGGATATCGAAGCCATGCGCGACCATACAATGTCATTTATCAACAAGGCCCATAAGCGCTCCGGCACCTAGCATCGTCCGGCAGACGGATTAACACGATGGGGGAAACCAGAGGACTTTGACCATGCAACAAACACTGGAAGACTTTTACAAGGTTGTCAGGGCCGCGGGTGTCAGCGTTTCCCCTTCAGACAGCATAGAAACCAGTCGCACGGTCACACTTGTCGGTTACGCAAATCGGCAGATTCTCAAGGATGCCTTTCAGGTCAGCCTGGCAAAATCGGAAGCTCAACAGACGCTGGTCGCAGACTGCTTTGACCAATTCTTCAAGTTCGATACCTTCGAGACCATTGAGCAACTCGGCCACGAACAAAAAAATTCAGAAACTGCCAGCACCGAGGATGCCGTGCCGGCAGATGCGTATCAGGGCAGCAATCCACTGTCCAAAATGCTGCTTGAGCATGATGCCGCTAGTCTCAGTACAGAAATGAAAAAGGCTGCACGGGAGGTTGGGCTGTCCAACATCTGGTTCTTCACTCAAAAAAGCCTGTATAGCCAGCAAATTATGCAAAAAATGGGCTTGCGGGATTTACAGAACGAAATAGCTGAAGCCGGTAGGGGCGACTGCCCCGCAAGTATCGCCCTCGCGGGTTCGTTACGCGATGCCAAAGAATATCTGGCCGAACAGGTTAGAGATTTTGTCGAACAACAGCTCTCTATGTATGGGAAGAACGCTGCGCGAAACCTCCGCGAAGAGCATCTGAAAAGCGCCAAGCTGTCGAATATCGAGCAGCGCGACTTCCATATCATGCACGAGCTGGTGCGCAAAATGGCCAAGCGCCTGAGCACGCAATATTCGAAAAAGAAAAAACGCGAGCAGCGTGGCCAGCTGGACTTCCGCAAAACCCTCCGCCAAAACGCAGGTTACGACGGTGTGCTGTTCGAGACCTTCTGGAAATCCAGGTATATCGACAAACCGCGACTGCTGGTAATGTGCGATGTCAGCGGTTCGGTGCAGGCCTACGCACGCTTTTTGCTGCTCTTCGTGTACAGCTTAAATGACGTGATGAACCGTATCGACAGCTACGTTTTCACTGGCAACCTGATCGGCGTCAACGATATTTTCGATCGCTATCCCGTGGAACAGGCTATCGATTTAATTATGGATAAACACGGTATGGGAGGCTCCGACTACGGCACCACGCTCCTCGACCTCGAAGACCAGTGCATGGATGACATTGACAACAAAACTACGGTATTGATACTCGGCGACGCCCGCAACAACTTCCTCGCGCCACGCAATGAAGTCATGCAATTGCTCCATCAACGGGCCAAGCGCGTCATCTGGCTCAACCCGGAACCGGTCAATTTCTGGAAAACCGGCGACTCGGTGATGTACAAGTATCGCCCGTACTGCCATCTTGCCAGCACCTGCAATACGCTGGATCACCTGGAAAGGATGCTTGATGACCTGCTAAAAGCGGCGACCAGTATCGCCTGAGTTTAGAGATCATGGTGAGTTTAGCCGGCATGGTGAATATAGCGGGCATAGTTGCCTGGCAACTTGCAAAGCACTATGACCGGAATAAACGGGCGACCGGAACGGGCCGGTACGATGCGCCAGCAAAATTCGGTGGCTAATTGCCAACGTTTAATTTGACTGCTGGAAATAAGGTCTCGGTCGCTAACTAATTCGAAGAGAACCTTATACTGCTATAAATACACTGACTCATCCAATCACGCAGCGATTTCGACCCACCTCTTTGGCCTTATACAAGGCCCTGTCTGCGCGATCGAACACAGTGGCCAAATCATCGCCATCCCGAAAACAACTTATGCCGCACGACACCTGAATAGATACTGCCTCACCCTGATACTGAAAGGCTCTCCTGGCTAACCGTTCACGAAGCGCATTAGCAACCTTAAGCGCCTCACCCTCGCCCGTGCCCGGCAGCAGCATGACAAATTCTTCACCGCCATACCGTGCAAGAAAATCGGCCTGGCGGCTATTTTCATTTAGCAACTGCGCCACTGCCTGCAAGGCTTTATCCCCGACCGCATGTCCGTAGGCATCATTAACGCGTTTGAAGTGGTCAATATCCCAGACAATCAGGGTCAACGGGCTTCCCGACTCCTGCCAGTGAGCAATTTCCTGCTGGGCACGGTCCTCCAGGGACAGTCGGTTAGGTATATTGGTCAGTGCATCCACCAGGGCCTTGCGATTAGACGCCTCAACCTGTGTCTTCAGCTCAACGGCACTCTTTTCCATTAAAGCCATCCTTTCCCGCATTTCCGCCATATTTTGTTCGGCACTCAAAGCACGCTGCCTGTCAGTTTCACGGTACTCGATAACGTCTTTTGATAGGGTGTTTAAGCTAGCCTCTACCATTAACTTCAGACCCGCAAGATCCTGGGCCTGACCAACATTTTTACGCATACCTTCTACATTCGACGTGACTTTCGTGGTGAACTGCTCGCTTGCTCTGAGGGCGTCCTGTTGAGCGAGTTGTTCCACGTTGATTACGCCACCGATCTCCTGCAGGCGCAGGGTAATCTGCTGCAAAAACAGCTCAAATTCGCGCTTTTCCTGGTTCAGGCTGTTACGCACTGAATTGATCAACTTAACGATCTGCTGGATCAGGTTGCGCCAGTCGCCAGCGGACATTTCAGTAGCGCGTTGAGTAGCGAGCCGGTGCTTGATCAGGTTAACCTCTGCCTGTTGATGGGCGGGCACTGACAAATGTTCCAACAAATCCAGCAGTACTTCGTTGGCAGGTCGAGCGGTGGGCGCAACCGGTGTCGCACCGAGGCTTCTATCCTTCCTCCTCGCCGACGGATGCACCGATACGTCCGCCGCGCCAGTAGAATCATCGGGAGGCAATACTGCACCAGCGACATGTCGATGTTGTCCCGGCTTATCACGATCCTTATCACGACCCTTTTTACTCAACCGGGACTTTTCGATTAAGCCATCCGCGTTACTTTGACGTTGCAGCAGATCGCCGGGAGAACCCGACGAGCCCTGCTCCCCTTTGCCAAGGTACCGCTTGATCAGCCGCTGCCAAAGTCCAGACTGTTGAGTAACCAGCAACGCGGTCTGTGCCGGATTACCCCCCTTGACACCCGGGCTGCTCACCACGCTGTCGCTGCGTTTTGCGGTGCTCTTTTTTTTACTGTCCTGCAGAGTCGCCAGGTAGGCTGAAAAGTTTTCCAGGATATCTTCCAGGGCGCGCCGATTTACATCCTGTTTAGTGGCGCTACGAACCCTCTCGATATAACCATCAACGCCGTCGTCGTGTCCCATCGCGGCGAGACCCAGGCGGGTGACAGTCTTTTTTAGCAGCGTTTCTAACTCGTCCCACGCTCGTTGCCTTTTTTCGAGATTATCCAGCGCATCGAGGCTATCGTAGTATTTCTGCTTCCAGCGCTGTGCTTCGCTGATCTCCGACACCACTGCTCTCCCGAATTGTGGAAATATAGCTCACGTCGCACTGTTATCCCGTACGGGCCTTAACACGGACTTACAATAGCAGCGAGCTTAACGCATTTGCAAAAATGCTTTAAGGGTACTTTATCCGGATCAATCGGGTAGTAATCCACATAATGACTAATCAACAAAACTGTGGGTAAAGCAAAGCGATGCGGGCGCCGTCGAAAACGCGTAGGCCGGAAACAAAAACGCCGACTCGACGTCGGCGTTTCCGCTTGCGAAAGTTAGCTACTTACATCTCAATTGGCAGAGAATAGGCAACGACGAATTTCAAATCTTCGTCGATGGTACCAACACAACCGGCATCATCCTTGTCACAACCCTGGTCGACAACCTTGCTCGCTGTGAATGACAGATTATCGTTGACCGCGTAGGAGATATTCAGGTGGGTCATCTCGTCGTTCTCACCTGGACCGGCATTGAAGTCATGATAACCAACCGTGGCACTGAACTTACCAACGCTACCACCCAGGGTGTAGTACTCATACCCAGACCCACCAGCGATGTTGTCATAATAGGAAAAGCTGATATCGCCATAACCCAGTGTTAAAATAACCTCGCTCAGCTCGCCAGTCGTGTCATCGGAAACATTCAGGCCTTTGCCTGACAGACCATCATCTGAGTAGTTGTAGTTCCACAGACTCAGGTCGTAGGAAAAGTCACCTATTGTGTTGCCATAACCGACAAAATAGTCGTACTCGTTGCCCAGCGTATCGTCCCCGCTGCTGACCCACAGGCCCGCATACGCACCCGAATGACTATAAACCAGATCCCCGGAAACAGCTGCGCTGCCATCGCCAAGATCAATACCACGCCACAAATACATATTGGCGACCGCAGCAGAAGCAGATAATTCAGCCATCGCAGGTGTCGCCACCGTAACAGCGCCACCAATGGCAGCTACAGCTACGCCCAATCGCACTAATTTAGCTTGTTTTGACAACATAAAGTTTCCCTCATTGCTTATCTGTAAGTTAATTGTTGAGGAGCATGCATACTGAACAACAACCTCAACCCCTGCTAAGCAGAACCCATGCCAATTAACTAAATCGGGGCAATCTCAACCGAATATCGCGGTAATCAGAGTGGCTAGCGGAATTTCGGCATCGCAACGCACTGCGAAGGGGCGCATCAGCACCTGATCGAACCGAATTGGTGCATGAGTGACGAATGGTAAGTGGCAAATATTGCGTGACGAGCGTTAAGCGATGAATGTTTTCTAAAATGTGATAAGAAACCCATCGGGAGTCGTTGTTGAGGCTGCTCCATCAATCTGTTTTTACACTGCTACAACTGCTGGAGTCCGCCCTGCACAGCGGCCAGTCGGCCGATGACGAACCGTTGGCCTGCTGAACGGACAATCGACCTCCTGTACAAAGCCTGACACCAGCACTTAACGCAGATTTTTCTCCAACGCGTCGAGTCGCCGGAGGATTTCTGCCTGGTTTTTCTCAATGAGCTCCAGACGCGTGCCTGCCTTGCTGTCGACGGTCTGCACAGCAGCTGGCACACTACCGCCAGAGCGCATCAGCAATTCATCGATGCGCCGATTCAAATCGCGCTCTGCAACAAATTGACCCTTGACGCCAATCCGACCTTCTTTGCCGCCACGCCCCGGTTTACCGCGGTCGCCACCCGGAACCCATTTTTTATTGCCCGTCAGGGTTCTCATGTTGACATAGTGTCCTTCAGCGCCTTCACCACCGGTGCCGCCAGCGCCCGGTTTACCTCCGGCACCAGGGCGGTTAAGGACGACAATGCGCTTGCCCAGGCCGCCCTCTAGACTACTCTCCGGCAGGAAGCTGTAGTACACCCGCACATTACCTCCATTACCGCCGTCGCCACCGTCACCGCCGTCGCCACCGTCACCACCATCGCCGCCCGGACACTTGTCTGCACCACCACCTTTCTGACCATTGCCGCCTGAGCCACCCGCACCCCCCGCCCCACCGCCAACATCAATGGTGAGTGAGTCCAGCTCTGCGACGGCCAACGTTAGCAATATTGACACCCCACTGGCACCATTAGCGCCATGACTGGCCTGACCGCCTGACTCTCCACCTTTACAATCTGCGGCCTGACCACTGACAGATGCGCCATCGAGGCCCTGACCGCCAGCAACGCCCTGACCGACGATTGTCACCCCCCGGCCAATACGAGCACGGCGCGCTTCCAGATTCCATTGCGGTACAGATCCGGACAGCACCAGGGTTGCACCATTTTCGAGCACCAGCTCATCAAATACCCAGTCGGCCTGCGCGGCATCAAGCTGGTGAGTTTTACCTGCACCGACATGAAGCGTCTCAAGCGACCAGGCATTGACCGCCATTACCCCTAAACCCGCAACCACAACCAGTCGCCCCATCCGGTGACCAATAGCGCTTAGATATCTCATAGTTTTATTTCCAGTTGTAAAGTGATGGCTATACCAAACCCAGTTGTGAGACCCCGTGCTAAGACCCAGTTCTGAGCACGGGGCAATCAAGGGCGTATGCCTTCTGTAAGGTTGAAAAATTTAAACCGCAATATAGCGGCGTACCTTTGCTTCTTCCATCTCGGTGCCAAGACCCGATAACACCGCTTCGCCGCGATCCATGACCATGTAACTGTCCGCCAGGTCACGAGCAAAATCGAAATACTGCTCGACCAGTAAAATGGCCATGTCGCCACGATCACGTAACAATGCTATGACGCTTCGAATATCCTTGATGATCGACGGCTGAATACCTTCAGTGGGTTCATCGAGAATCAACAGGCGGGGTCGCGTCACCAGAGCGCGTCCAATGGCCAGCTGCTGCTGTTGCCCGCCGGACAGATCACCGCCACGACGCTTGAGCATTTGCTTCAGTACCGGGAACAGCTCAAAAATCTCATCGGGGATATGTCGCTCGCCGCGTGGCAACACGGAATAACCCGTCTTCAGGTTTTCGAGTACCGTCAATTGCGAAAAGACGTCACGTCCCTGCGGCACGTAGGCGATACCCAGTTTGGCCCGCTCATGGGGCGGCAGGCGGCTGATATCCGTATCCTCCCAGTGAATGCGCCCGCCGCTGATCGCCTGCTGACCGGCCACAGCGCGCATCAGCGACGTTTTGCCGACGCCATTACGCCCCATCACACAGGACACCTGACCTTTTTCGGCTTGAAAGCTGACTTTGCGCAAGGCCTGACTGGCGCCGTAAAAGAGATCAACATCACTAATATTCAGCATCGTTAGCGGCCCAGATAAACTTCAATGACCTGCTCGTTTTTTTGTACATGCGCGAGGGAACCTTCCGCCAGTTGATGCCCCTCATGCAGCACCGTGACATGGCAGTCGAGCGCCTTGATAAACTCCATATCGTGCTCCACCACCACCACCGAGCGCTCACCGCTAATACTCTTCAAAAGCTCAGCCGTGAGCTCGGTTTCATGGTCTGTCATGCCAGCGGCCGGTTCGTCCACCAACAGTAATTCCGGTTCCTGAATAATCAGCATGCCGATTTCAAGCCACTGCTTCTGGCCGTGGGATAAAGATCCAGCATTATCGACAGCCCGGTCGACCAGGCCCACCAAAATGAGGATTTCCTGGATACGCGCCCGCTGCTGTGCACTTTGCCTGCTGAACAGGGTCTTACGTACCCCCCGCTCGCCCGCCATGGCCAGATCCAGATTTTCTGCCACTGTCAGACTTTCAATCACGGTGGGTTTCTGAAACTTGCGCCCGATCCCCAGATTGGCAATCTCGGCTTCATCATACTGGGTGAGGTCGATGCTATCGCGAAAGAACACCTGCCCCGTATCAGGGCGAATTTTGCCGGTAATGACATCCATCATGGTGGTTTTACCGGCGCCGTTTGGCCCTATGATGGCGCGTAATTCGCCGGGAGCCACCACCAGTGACAGATCGTTGAGAGCTTTGAAGCCATCGAAGGAAACCGTCACGTTATCCATATACAAAATATTACTCGGGATGTGTACGCCGCCTTCCATCAGGACGTCTCCTTGCCAGCCACGCCGCCCGCATTGTCGGCAACACTGCCAGTCGAGCTTACGGCATTGTTACCACCTGCCGAACTTTTCCGCGCAGACAGCAAACCGACCACCCCTCTGGGCAGAAACAGCGTCGCAACCACAAACAGCCCCCCCAACATAAATAACCAGATTTCCGGGAATGCCCCGGTAAAATACGTCTTGCCGTAATTGACCAGAATAGCCCCCAGCACCGCGCCGTAGAGAAAACCGCGACCGCCAATCGCCACCCAGATAATGATTTCGATCGACAATAAGGGTGCAAACTCGCCTGGGTTTATTATGCCCACCTGGGGGACGTACAAGGCCCCAGCCACGCCCGCCAGCATTGCGCTCAGCACAAAGACAAACAACTTGTAGTGTTCGACTCTGTAGCCAATAAAGCGAGTCCGACTCTCCGCATCACGGATCGATACCAGTACACGCCCCAATTTCGAGCTAACGATGTAACGACACAGTAGATAACCCCCGATCAACGCGATGCCGGAACAGACAAACAAGCCGTTTTTTGTCGCGTCGGATTGCAGACTGAAGCCCAGAATATCCTTAAAGTCTGTTAAACCGTTATTGCCGCCAAAGCCCATGTCATTTCTAAAGAATGCCAGCATCAGCGCATACGTCAGCGCCTGAGTAATAATCGAAAAATACACACCGGTTACCCTCGAACGAAAAGCCAGCCAGCCAAATACAAATGCCAACAGGGCCGGGGCCACCAACACCATGATCGCCGCAAAAGCGAAGCTGTCAAAACCGTACCAGTACCAGGGCAATTCACTCCAGTTCAAAAAGACCATAAAGTCCGGCAGTATCGGGTTACCGTAGACGCCGCGATCACCGATCTGCCGCATCATGTACATGCCCATGGCATAGCCGCCCAGCGCAAAGAAAGCGCCGTGGCCCAGGCTCAGAATACCGGCGTACCCCCAGATCAAATCAACCGCCAGGGCCAGCAGCGCAAAGCTCAGATACTTACCCAGCAACGACACCGTGTAAGTGGAAATATGCAGTGGCGATTCGACGGGAACGGCCAGGTTCAGTATTGGAACCATGACAATGGTCAGCACGATCAAGGCGACTAACCAGCTGCCCCCGACGTCGCCTTTAAGCCATGTTCTCTGAGTTACAGACATGCCATCAATCCTCGACAAAGCGACCTTTCAGGGCGAACAGCCCGCGCGGGCGACGCTGAATAAACAGGATAACGAAGACCAGAATCAGTATTTTAGCCAGCACCGCGCCAGTAAACGGTTCGGCAAACTTATTAACGAGGCCCAATGTCATGGCGCCGACAAAGGTGCCCATTAGATTACCCACACCGCCGAACACCACCACCATAAAGGAATCGATGATGTAGGCCTGGCCTAGATTGGGGCCGACATTGGTCAACTGGCTGAGCGCGACACCGGCAATCCCGGCGATACCGGAACCCAGACCGAAGGTCAGCGCATCGACCCAGCCAGTGCGAATCCCCATGGAACTGGCCATGGCGCGATTCTGTGTCACCGCGCGCATTTGCAAGCCGAAGAAACTGCGCTTGAGTAGCTGCATCAGACCAAACAGCACCAGCAGCGCAAAAATAATGATGTAAAGACGGTTGTAAGTCAGCGAGAGCATGCCGTTGATTTGCCAGGAACCACTCATCCAGTCCGGCGTCAGCACCGAACGGTTCAGCGGCGTAAAAATGGACCGTACTAGCTGTTGCAGGATAAGGCTGACCCCAAAGGTGGCCAGCAAGGTCTCCAGAGGCCGCCCATAGAGAAAACGGATCACACAACGCTCAATCGCCAC
>TARA_R110000787_G_scaffold89678_6_pt1 | contig 39349 bp, 36 predicted proteins | sample TARA_R110000787 | Tara Oceans TARA_R110000787 (sample SAMEA4397920) | marine metagenome | biome: Polar Biome; feature: [DCM] deep chlorophyll maximum layer (ENVO:01000326); material: water (ENVO:00002006), including particulate matter (ENVO:01000060) such as... | depth 35 m | reverse complement strand
TTCAAAATATGTAAATGAATATATTGGTTTTAACTCAAGACTGGATGATATTCAAGCGGCTTTTTTAAGAATTAAGCTTCCATCTTTAAATGCAGACAATATTAGAAGGCGAGAGATTGCTAATCAATATTTATCCGCTATTAATAACTCAAAAATTAAACTTCCAACCTATAACGATAATGAAAACCATGTGTTTCATCAATTCGTTATTCAAGTTTCAAATAGAGAGGAATTTACTAACTATCTAACTCAAAATGAAATTGGTTTTTTAATCCATTATCCCATTCCTCCTCATCAACAAGAGGCATTAGCTGAGTATTCAAAATTAAGCTTTCCTATTACGGAAAAAATTCATCAACAAGTGGTTAGTATTCCTATAAGCCCTATATTAAACAATAATGAGGTGAGTAAGATAATTGAAGTTTTAAACTCTTTTTAATTTGAAAATACCTAAAGTATTTAGAGACAATTTGCTGCTAAAGATGACGTCTTTAAATGCTGTTGTCATAGGTATTCGGTTATTGGTTTCTCTTTTTATACAACGTTTTCTTGCTGAAACAGTTGGAGAAGTAGGTATTTCAAAAATTGGACAATTACGAAACTTCACATCACTTTTAACTTCTGCTTCAACAGGTGGAATATTTAATGGGGTTACCAAATATGTTTCGGAGTTTAAAGATGATGAAGTTCAACTCCAGAAAATGTTTTCAACAGCTTTTTTCTTTACAACAGTTGGAACAATTGTCACTTCTTTAATTTTATTTTTTGGAGCAGAAACCATCAGTAATTATTTGTTTGGTTCATTGAATTTTGAATATTTAATAAAACTTTTAGCGGTAATAGTTCCTTTTATAGCTATGTATCGTGTTTTTAATGGGGTTGTTCATGGCTTATCAGCGTATAAAAATTTTGCTAAAATTGATTTGTTTAGCTATTTATTAGGAGCAGTTTTATTAATCATATCTTTATATAAATATAATATTGATGGAGCCCTGGTAGCTATAGCTATAACTCCTGTAATTCAGTTTTTAGTGTTGTTATTTATATTTTTTAAAACATTAAAAGAATATATTCATTTTTCTAAATTATCATTCAAAATACCTTTTGCAAAAGAGTTATTAGCTTTCACTTTAATGTCTTTTGTGTCTACAGGATTGTTGAATTTTGTTGAAATAGACCTACGAACCATAATTCGTAATCAAATTACGGAAGCGGACTCCGGTATTTGGACCGCAATGACATTTATTTCAAAAAATTACATGGTGTTTTCAGCTTCTATATTTACGCTATACGTGATCCCAAAATTTGCGAGTATTCATACTCAAAGTGGTTTTACTTCAGAAGTAAAAACCATTTATAAAACATTATTACCTTTATTTGGTATTGGAATGTTGTTGGTTTACTTTTTAAGAGATTATGTAATTTTAATTATATATCCAGATTTTACAGCGATGGCTCCTTTATTTAAATGGCAACTATCAGCAGATTTCTTTAGATTGGCTACTTTAGTTTTAAGTTATCAGTTTATTGCAAAAAAAATGGTTAGAAATTTTATATTTTCTGAAATACTTTCACTTGCATTATTTTACTTTATTGCACGTTATTTAGTAAATGATTATGGAGTAGAAGGTGTAGTAATGGCACATTTAATAAGATCGGTTATTATGCTTGTAGTTGTGTTTTATTTAGTGTTTCGATATTTTAACAAGCAAATTAAATTAAATGTTAATGACTGAGCATAAACATTCATATAGAAATGTTTTAAATGCAACTTCACTATTTGGAGGGGTACAGGTAATTAATATTATAATTTCTTTAATTAGGTCGAAGGCAATTGCACTATTAATTGGTCCTTTGGGGATGGGGATTTCAAGTTTATTGCTCTCTTCAATGCAATTGATTAATGGAATAACCAATTTGGGATTAGAACGTAGTGCTGTTAAAGATATCTCTTTAGCGAATAATGAATCAAATACAGAAAGTGTTGCTAAAACCATAAGCATTTTAAAAAAACTGGTTTGGATAACAATTACTATAGGAGTGATTATAATGATAATTGCCTCTCCTTGGTTAAGTGAAATTGCTTTTGGAAATAAAGACTATACTGTTTCATTTATGTGGATTTCAATTGCATTGTTATTTACACAATTGTCAAGCAGTCAATTAGCCATTTTACAAGGATTAAGAAAACTCCAGTATTTAGCAAAAGCAAATTTATTAGGAAACTTTATTGGGCTATTAATAACCCTGCCCTTATATTATTTTTTTAGAATCGATGCCATAGTACCTGCAATTATTATTGCAACTTTTATGAGTTTCGTTTTTACGTATTATTATTCTCAAAAGCTTGAAATTAACACCATAAAAATTACTAGAAAGGAAGCGATTTCTGAAGGTAAAAGTATGATCAATCTTGGTGTAATGTTAAGTTTGAGTAGCATGATTACTTTACTAGTCGCTTATATTATTAGAATTTATATTAATACAGTAAATGGTGGAGATGAACTAGGTATTAAAGAAGTTGGACTATATAATGCTGGATTTGTAATACTAAATTCATATGTTGGAATTATTTTTAATGCTATGGGAACTGATTACTTTCCGAGGTTATCTGCAATTTCTGAAGAAATAGTTAAGATTAGAAAAACAGTTTTAGAACAAGCCGTAATTGCAATTCTATTAATTACTCCAATTATAGTCATATTCTTAGCATTTGCACCCTTAATTATCACCATCCTTTATTCTAATGAGTTTTCGCCAATCGTGGCCATGGTAAGTTGGGGGATATTAGGTATGATTTTTAAAGCGGTTTCTTGGTCTATGGGTTATATGATAATTGCAAAAGGAGATTCTAAAGTTTTTATAAAAACAGCAATTGGTTTTAATGCAGTTTTACTGCTTTTTAATGGTTTAGGATATTATTACGGAGGTCTTGAAGGTATAGGGTTTAGCTTTTTCATTTATTATATTATTCATTATATCGTTGTTAGAATTATTACTTATTATCGATATGATTTTTATTTTGAAAAAGGTTTCTATAAAATATTTACCTTTACGGTATCATTGTGTTTAATTGCTTTTTTAATTACATTGATATCCAATCCAATATTGAAGTATTGCTTAATGGCTTTTGTAATTATTGTTTCCTGTAGTTATTCCTATAAACAATTAGATAAGAAAATAGCCATTAGAGAATATTTAAAAGGTATTTTGAAAAGAAAAAAATGAGCAGATTTTTAAGAAAAAGATATAGAAAATTTAAAAAGAAAAATAAATTCTTTTGGTCTGTTAATTGGATAAAAACCTACTACTTCAATTACAAAAAGTTTCCATATGCTGTTGCAAAAAAACTTCCCGTATTTTTTTATGGAAAAGTTAAGTTTTCCAATATTAGTGGTGAAGTTATTATTGATGCTCCAATAAAAAAAGCGATGATCGGCTTTGGGCAAACTTTTGAATTTCCAACAACATCTAAAGGTACTTCAGAAATATCTTTAAAGGGTGCCATTGTTTTTAAAGGTAATGTTCAAATAGGAAAGGATGTGTGTTTGTTAATTGATAAAGGAGCATATTTTGAAATGGGTCATTTCTCTTGTTTAGGATCCTCCGTACTATTAATTTGTAAAAATAAAATTGTTTTAGGAAGTAATGTTCGAGTTGGTTTCCAGGTTCAATTTATAGATACTTCCATACATCAGCTTATTGATTTAACTACAAATAAAAAATTGCCATTAAATGGATCTATTTTTTTAGATGATAATAATTGGGTTGGAAACAGAACGACTATCATGAAAAACACGAAGACACCTGTTAATTGTATAACAGCTTCTAATTCATTGATTAATAAAGATTACACACCTTTTGGGGAAAACATATTAATAGGCGGATTGCCAGCAAAATTATTAAAAGAAAATATTTCAAGAGATTGGGAAGGGGAAAGAGAAAAACTGGAAAAAAGTTTGATCTTATATTAATTCCCACTCCAAGTATCTAAGTACTTCTGAGCATTATTTTTATAATGGTGTTCTTTTTCTATAAATTCACTAGCATTTTTTCCTATTTCAATAATTAATTCTGGGTTTAAAATAAGTTCCTCAAGTGAGGATGCGATTTTTTGAGCATTTGGAAGTGCATTAATTGCAACCCTATTTTCTAATTGATAATAGTTGTTAAATTCCTCTTCAGCACCTGTAAAAACCACTTTTCCTTTAGCCATAGCCTCCAATGCATTGTAGCCTTGATCGTAAGCTAAAACTTGATCTAAAACAATATGTGCTTCATTATAAGTTTTTATATACTCCTTATAAGGTAAGCTTTCAACTGTTTTTATTTCTACTTTATTTGGATATTTATTTTGAATAATTTCTAAGGCTTCCTCAAAATAATCGCTTCCTTTTTTATAATAATTTGCTCTGTTGATTCCGTGAAAAATAATCACTTTTTCAGTAATTTTCAGAGGCATAAATTCTAATAGTTCCGTATTAATAGGATTGGCAATTAATCCTAAATATTTTGAATTTCCTTCTAACGGAATATGATAATCTAAATCTGAAGCAATAACTCCTTCAATATTATTAAATACAAATTCATGAAGCGATTTATATTCAGGTTCTAAATATTTTAGAATAGGAGCAAAACTCTTTTTGGAAGCTTTTCCATTAAAATAAGGTTCGAGTATAGAATATTTTGGTTTTTTGTCAAAGGAATGTTTTACACTAATATAATCGGTACCACAGGATAGTAAGAAAAGCTTTTTGTTGTGTTTTTTTAAAAATGTAATAAATTCTTTTTCATATTTTGGTGTCACTCCAATAGGGCTTTCATTTATTAATTGTACGATATCGAACCCTTTTAGTGCTTCTTGATGACTAAAAAATTGGTTTTTAATAGCCACTGAAGTAATATCAATATTAAAAAGTTTATAAATTAATACCTTTATTTTTTTAGAAACACCATGATTATATTTTCTATAAAGTTTTATATCAACTGGATAGTTTTTAAATTGATCACCAGTTGCTATAATAGTAACTTGATGACCAAGTTCAGTTAAGCCTTCTTTTAAAGAATTATGTAATCTGCTGTATTCTCCAACTAAGAGTATCTTCATATTTATGGTATATTTGACGTATACAAATCGAGTTTAAAAATACAATAATTAATGACCCAAAATAGAAACGATAAAAAAATTAAAGTTTGTATTGTTACTATTTCACTATCAAAAGGAGGAGCAGAAAGGTCAACAGCATTATTATCTAGAATGCTTTCTGCAGAAGGGTTTGATGTTTTTTTGGTTACTTTAAATGATGCAGTAGATTATCGTTATTCTGGAAAATTAATTAACTTAGGTAAGTATAAACAAAAAAAAGACACTTTTTTTAAAAGGTTTTCTAGATTTAAAAAGTTTAGAGAGTTAATCAAGAAAGAGAATTTTGATTATATAATCGATAATAGAAATCGTCAATTTGCACTAAAAGAGTTATTTTACCTAAATTATATTTACAGAGAAAATAAAATTATTTATGTAGTTAGGAGTTTTAAGTTGTCTCAATATTTTCCTAAAAATTTATTTGTTAGAAAATTGATGATTAAAAAAAGTAAGGGTATCGTTGGAGTCTCTAAAGCCATCGCTCAATCAATCAATAAACAATACCATACAGATAAAGCTATTAATATTTATAACCCAAAAGAAGATTTTTCAGATAACAATAATAAAGTTGCTTTTAAAGAAAATTATATTTTGTTTTTAGGGCGAATAACTGAAGCTGTAAAAAATTTAAGCTTATTATTGGATTCTTATAAAAGCTCGGTTTTAATAGAGCATAATATACATTTAAAAATTTTGGGAGATGGGCCAGATAAAGGTTGGTTAAAACAAAAAATAAGTTCTTTACAGCTAGATGATTTTGTAGAGTTAATTCCATTTACACCCAATGTTTATCCTTATTTAAAAAATGCTAAGTTTTTAACTTTAACGAGTAGATACGAAGGATTTCCGCGAGTTCTTATAGAATCACTTTCAACAGGAACACCTGTAATTTCTGTTAATTGTGAAAGCGGGCCAAATGAAATTATTAAAAATGAATTTAATGGTTTATTAGTTGAAAATTTCAGCAATCAAAAATTATCTAAAGCTTATAATCGATTTGTCTTAGAGGAAGATTTGTATCTTCACTGTAAACAAAATGCAGAAAAAAGCATCAACCATTTGAGCGTAGATACAATAGCTAAACAATGGACAAAATACTTAAAAAATGAACTACAATAATTTAGATGAAATAGAACTTCTGGATATCCCAACGATCAATGATGCAAGAGGGAATTTAGCAGTGATTGAAAAAAATATTTTACCCTATCAAATTAAGAGGGTTTATTATTTATTTGATGTTCCTAGTGATTCCTTTCGAGGAGGTCATGCGCATAAAGAACAGTTAGAATTTTTAATTGCTTTAAGTGGAAGTTTTACAGTGACTTTAGATAATGGGAAATCAAAAAAATCATTTTTATTAAATAAACCGAATAAAGGATTGTTGTTACCAACAGGAATTTGGCGCGAATTAGAGGACTTTTCTTCAGGTGCTATTTGCTTGGTGCTGTCTTCTGGTGAATTTGAGGAAGAAGATTACATTAGAGAATATAGTGACTTTAAAACATCAAAAGGAGCTTAATCTAATACCAAGTTTTTCTAATAAATTTTGAGTCGAAAAGAACAATCTTAGTGTAATTCGATTTTGATTAACTAAAAAACGTTGTTTTCTATTAAGATTATTTAAGTCTATAATTTTTAAGTATTCAGAAGTTAATTGAGGATTCTTCCCTGAAAGTTTATTTTTTATAATTTGTGAATATCGATTTAAATCTAAATATTTTTTTAAAGAACTTTTATTTTTTTCTTCTAGAATAAATGAATCAAAATCAAGAGTATGTCTAATATTAATTGGGATGTCAGAAGATCTGTTATTACTAATAAGGTTGTGGCATGAGGTTACTTTATTTGAAAAAGCTAATTTAGAGTTTAATGCAGCTCTTATCCATAAATCGGTATCTTCTCCATGAGAGAACTTAATATTAAATCCTTTCAATTCATTAAAGAATTCTTTTTTAAAACATACTGAAGTTGAATTAACTAAAGAATCCTTAAAACAATATTTAAAAAAATCATCTATTTCACCAAACCAGATATCACCTTTTTCTAGAATTGGAGAATCTATTTTTGTAGATAATTTATTATTGCGTTTTTTTTCATAGGCTGATGCATACCAAAGATGATTAGGAAATTTTGTAATAAGATGATTGAGGTTTTCTAAATGATTAGGATACCAAAAGTCATCTCCATCTAAAAAAGCAATATGTTCAGAACTAGACTTATCAACTCCAAAGTTACGAGCACTCGAAACACCTTCGTTAATCGTTTGAAATAATTTAATTCTATCATCTTTAATTCCCTTTACAATTTCTGCGCTTAAATCTGTAGAGCCGTCGTCAATAATGATAATTTCAAAACTTGTGTAAGATTGATTTAATACACTATTTATGGTTGCAAGAATTTCTTCTTCTTTATTATAAAGCGGGATGACAACAGAGAATTTAATCATGCCTTTTATATTTTAATTCAATAAAATAGTTCAATCTGTATAAATCAAACAAAAACATAGAAGGATTATTAGAAAGTAGATTAGATTTAATTGAGCCTTTAAAAGGTTTTAAAAATATACTAAAAACTCCTACTAGTTTCAATTTCCTTAATAATTGATAACTTTTTTGCAATGGTCTTACATCTTTTTTTATGTACTTGTTTTTTTCAAGTAAATAAGAAGATTTTACTGCTTCCAAAGATTTTTTTAAAAAAGCATCATTGCTTTCCAATCCTAAGTGATAAACAGGATTGTCAATGTGTTTTACATTTACTTTATTCCTTAAGAGGTTTCCTGAAAACAAAATATCTAGCCCATACGTATTCGAATTCAAGGTATTGTTTTCAAAAAAGACCTCTTTATCTATTAATAAACTTGAAGAAACGATAGTAAAGGGGTTTTGTAATCTATCTTCTACATTTTTGGTTTCTCTTTTATGTCCATATTTCCACCTTAAAATTTGATCTTGTTTTGGTTTTTCTAAATGATAACAAACACCACCAAAAATAACTTTGGAGTTTTTATTAATATTTAATTCAAACCGATTAATAAAATCATCATATTTTGGTAATACATCTGCATCCAAAAATAAAAGGTTATCATAAGTAGCTTTTGTTGCTAAACTATTTCTGGTAGCTGTTCTTCCTAAATTTTTTTCATTTTTAATATAGCTGCAAAACGCTAATTCTTCAATAATTTTATTATTATTAAAAATTTCTTGATTCGTTGAGCAATCATCAATTACAATTATTTCAAAAGAGATAGTAGCTGTGATAGCTTGTTTGTGAACTCGATTAACAAGTTCAACTATCAAATAGTTATATGTAGGTATTAAAATTGAAAGCATATTTTCAATGGCTAATTTACAATTTAAAATAAAGTGATTATATCTTGAAATGAAAAATAACTATCTTGGAGGAAATATTATTTTATATATGAATTTTAGTAAACTTACTTTCTTACTTTTTTTATTTTTTGGAATAACCTCTAGTATGTTTTCGCAAAATGAAAGTTGGTTTTTTATTAGAGCAAAAAGTGAAAGTTTTAACCCACTTTTTGAGAAAGCTGATCATCAATTAGTTTATAAAGGAAATGATCATAAGTTGAAAAGAATATTTTCTAGTTATACAATATCAGAATTCAAAAAAACATATAAAAACGCCGATAAATCAAGTCTTAAGAGAACTTTTTTTGTTGTTGTAAATGATGAAAAATTATTAGAAGATTTGTTATTAAACGCTATAGAATATTTTGATTTTGGTGAAATTGTTAAGGAAGTAGATAAAAAAATATTCGAGCCTAATGATTATGGTCTAACAAGCACCATCACAGAAAATAAAGGGCTAGAAGTAAATTTGGATTACTATGACTTTGTTGGTGCACCACAAGCATGGTATTATACCACTGGATCTAAAGATATGATTATTGGCTTATCTGATGGACAAGTAGAAATCACCAATAAAGATTTTTCAGATAAAACAACCGTTATTAATAAATCAACAACATCTAAAGGTCATGGGTCTGGAGTTGCATCCATTTTAGCAGGGCAAGGTGACAATGGTTATGGTGTCCCTGGTATTTGTTATGATTGTAGTATTTATGCAACTTCTTATAATAATTTTAAAACGTTAAAGCAACTTAAAGAATTATCTGAAATGGGCGTTAAAGTTATCAATTGTAGTTGGGCGACAACTGTATCTTATCAAACCGCTCAAGATGTTATCGATGAAATATTTGAAAACGGTACCATTATAGTTGCTGCTGCTGGTAATCTAGATTGGTCAAAAAGTAAAGGAAAAGTTTTGTATTTCCCATCTTCTTATAAAAATGTCATTTCTGTTGCTTCTGGAATGCATCGCTATAGTACAGTTGAAGAAAATACGATGATTAGTAAAAAAGGAAACCCTTATGCAGCTAATATTAAAAATTATGTGGGAAGAACCGTTGGTTTTAAAGACAATAACACTTCTAAAAAACACCATATTTGGCCAGTATCTATAACAACTTTAAATCCTGAAGTTGATTTATTAGCACCCTCTGTTGACCTGTTTCGGTATTCGCAATTTGCAACATTAGGAAAGGAAATGTATACCCTGGAAGCCTCTTCTTCTACAGCACCATTTGTGACAGGAACCATTGGTTTAATGCTTTCATTAAATCCTTGTTTACCTATTGACGAAGTAGAAACAATATTGAAATTTACAGCAACCAATATTGACTATATTGAAGCTAACAGACCGTACGAAGGAAATTATGGAGCTGGGTCTTTACATACCGGACGAGCTGTAAAAATGGTGTACGATTTATATACAGAAACTGAAACAGCTACCATTGAAAATCAAAAATTTTCTAGATGGAACTTTAAATTAACTTCATTGTCTGAAAAAGTTTTAATGCAAAATCAGCAATTTACAGAAGATGCAGTTTTTCAATTAAAAGCAAAAAATAAGATTGTAATAGGAAAAAACACGATAATAAAGCCAAATAAAAATGGATCTATAGTTTTAAAAATCGATCCTACTTTAGAAAAAGAATGTGATTTGGTTTTAAGAGAAGGCTTTCCAAATAATAAATACTACCACCCAAATAATTAAAATCTAAACTGTTTTTTGAACAACTTCAAAAATTTGACTATTGTCACATTTTAGTGTTTTTGAAGGGTACTTTAATAATAAAGCATAATCGTGAGTAGCCATTAAAATGGTGTTTCCTTGTTTGTTTATTTCTTGAAGCACTTCCATAACCTCCACACTAGTTTGTGGATCTAGATTACCGGTAGGTTCATCTGCAAGAATTAACTCAGGACTATTTAATAAAGCTCTTGCTATTGCGATACGTTGTTGTTCTCCACCAGATAATTGAAATGGAAATTTTGAAGCTTTATCCGTCATTCCTACTTTTTCTAAAACTTCATGGATTCTTGTATCCATTTTCTTTTTGTCATTCCAGCCAGTAGCAGTTAAAACGAAAATTAAATTATGGTGTACCGTTCTATCATTTAGTAATTTAAAGTCTTGGAACACAACACCTAATTTTCTTCGTAAAAAGGGTATTTCATTTTCCTTTAAAGATGGTAAGTCATAACCAACAATAGCGCCTTCTCCTTTAGTTAAAGGTAAGTCACCATAAAGCGTTTTCATAAAACTACTTTTTCCAGTTCCTGTTTTTCCAATTAAATACACAAATTCTCCTTTATCGATGGATACATTTACATCGGATAATATTAAAGTATCTCTCTGAAATATAGAAGCGTTATTTAGGTGTAAAACAGATTGGGACATGATTTTGTAAATTATTTTAAAACGAAAAAATTAATTGTTAATCTTAGATTTTAATAGATCAATTTCTTTTTGTTGTTGAATGGTAAATAGTGTCAATTCTTCAATTTTCTCTAACAAAAGTAAGTTCATTTCTTTTAATGATAAGCCATTTTCTTCTATTTCTTGTGAGGAAGGGATTTTTGGTAAATGATGATTTTTCTTTATATAAGTTTCAATTTCATAAAGCGTTGGAAATTCATATGCTGGATTTAAAACGGAAAATGAATTAAAATATTTTTCAAAAACAAAATCGGGAGCAATAGCGCCATTTAAATCTACAATAACTTCTTGCGTATGTATTTTTCCTTTTACCGTTAATAATTCATCTGGAGAATTCGTCCCAATACCAATTTTATTGTTTTCACTATAAATGTTTTTTAATTTATTTCTTTGAGCTGATGCTGTAATAGTAAGTGCTAAAAAACAATAAAAGAGTATATTTTTCATAAGGATTATGTTGTAAAAGGTTTCTTGGTTTAAAAATAAGTAATTTATTTTAGAACGGGGATTTAACCTCTTGTGCATTTTCATCAAATTTATCCTAAGCCTAAATAGCATAAAGATGAAATTTTTGAAGCTTCTTTTAGGGTCGAGGTATAAAACTAAAATTTAGAACGTGGCTTTCGAAAAACTTTAAGATACTAAAAACATACTTATCCCATTTTTGTTGCGTTATCAATTATGTTGAAGGTTTTTTAATTTCAAAAGAGATTAACATAAAAGGACAAATATTTCTGTCTTAATAAATAGTGAATAATTTATTATTAATCCTAGTTTTACTAAGCTTCTTCAGGTGTTAAATCAATATCTTTATAGTTCAAAAAAACAAAATTAATGTTTCAGAAAAAACTAGTTTTCATTTTCATTTTTTTATTTACAGTCAATTCATTTTCTCAGCAAACTGCTGTGTATACTAATGATTTAGTTGACTTTAACCGCGCTTATGAGTTATATAACGACCATCAGTATTTAGCGGCTCAATCGTTATTTTCGGATGTGATTAAAAAATCTACCGATGAAAATGTTAAAAGTAATTGTTCTTATTACATCGCAATTAGTGCTATTAAGTTGAATCAGCAAAATGCAGACCATTTAATGGAGCAATTTGTGGAGGAATATCCAACAAGTATTAAAAGAAATAGCGCCTATATAAATGTTGCAGATTATTATTTTGGAAATAGCAAATTCTCACATGCTCGAAAATGGTATGATAAAGTTGATGAATATAGTCTGAGCGCAAAAGAAAAGGAACAATTCTATTTTAATAATGGATATGCTTTTTTTAAAAACAAACAAAATGCGGAGGCTAAAAAGTATTTTAATAGATTAACTACTTCTAAAAAATACGGTTCTCAAGCAAAATATTATTTAGGTTATATAGCCTATGAAGGAGATAATTATGAGGAAGCCAACGAATTATTTGAAGAGGTAAAAGGCGAAGAGCGTTATGCTAAAGATATGTCTTATTACCAAGCTGATATGAATTTTAAGTTGGGTAAATTTCAAAAAGCAATTGATTTGGGACTGGAACAATACGATCGCTCAAGTCCGAGAGAAAAAAGTGAATTGTCTAAAATAATAGGAGAGAGTTATTTTAACCTTGAGAATTATGAAGAAGCGATTTCTTATTTAAAGGAATACAAAGGAAACCGAGGGAAGTGGAACAATACCGATTATTACCAGTTGGGTTATGCATATTACAAACAGCATAAGTACCAAATGGCGATCAATGAATTTAATAAAATAATTGATGGAAAAAATGCAGTTGCTCAAAATGCGTTTTACCATTTAGCAGATTCATATATAAAATTAGACCAAAAACAACAGGCTCTAAATGCATTTAAAAATGCTTCTGAAATGGACTTTAGTCTAGAAATAAAGGAAGACGCTTGGCTTAATTATGCGAAATTGAGTTACCAAATTGGTAATAGTTATCAAAGTGCTCCAGAGGTGTTATTATCATTTATTGAAAAATATCCTAATAATGAAAACAATACAGAACTTAAAGATTTATTAATCGATTCCTATATCACTTCTAAAAATTATCATTCTGCTTTAGAATTGTTGGAGAATAATAAATCGTTTCAAAATAAATTAGCATATCAAAAAGTGACATTTTTTAGAGGCCTAGAATTATATATTGAAGGGAACTATCGAGATGGAATAGAATTGTTTAATAAATCTTTATCGGAACCTAGAGATGCTATTTTTACTGCTAGAGCTACTTTCTGGAAAGCAGAATGCGATTATCAGCTTTCAAATTTTGAACAGTCCTTAATAGGTTATAAGCAATTTGTACAGTTGCCAAATTCAAATGAAACACCAGAGATAGCTAATTTAGATTATAACGTAGCGTACAATTATTTTAAGCTAAAAAATTATTCAGAAGCTATAAATAGTTTTAATAAATACGTTTCAAAAAGTAATGTAAACGCTTCACAAAAGAAAGATGCTTATGTAAGATTGGGCGACAGCTATTTTGTTACGAGTGCTTACTGGCCAGCTTTGGAAAATTATAACAATGCTATCGAGGCTGGAGCTTTAGATCAAGATTATGCTCATTTTCAAAAAGCGATTAGCTATGGATTTATTGACAAAATGCCACAAAAGATTGAAGGGTTAAAAGATTTTCCAAGCAAATTTCCAAAATCGATGTATCGAGATGATGCCTTCTATGAATTAGGAAATACCTATGTATCACAAGAGAATTATAAGGATGCAATGATTGCCTATAATAAGTTAATTCGCGACTTACCTAATAGTAGTTATGTGTCTAAAGCATTGCTTAAAAAAGCATTGATTTTAGAAAACACAGGAAAAAGTAATGAAGCATTAACGGTATTTAAAAGAGTAGCAAATGATTTTCCATCTTCAGAAGAAGCGATTCAAGCGGTATCTTCAGCTAAAATTATTTATATAGATCAAGGTCGTGTAAACGATTATGCAGCTTGGGTAAGTAAATTAGATTTTGTTGATATTGAAAATTCTGAGATTGATGATGCTACTTTTCAAGCGGCCGAAAAACCTTATTTAGAAAACAAGCCGAGTCAAGCAATTACGAGATTTGAAGATTATATAAGTCAATTTCCAAACGGAAAACATTCCTTAAAAACACATTTTTATTTAGCACAATTATATTTTGCTGACGACAAAAAAGAGAATGCAATAACGCATTATCAGTTTGTAGTAGATAAAGATCGTAATGAGTTTACAGAACAGGCCTTGGCAAGAATTTCACAATTGTATTTAGAGAAAAAAGATTATAAAACGTCTCTGCCTTATTTAATGCGACTTGAAACGGAAGCTGATTTTCCTCAAAATATCATATTTGCTCAGTCCAATGCCATGAAAGCTAGTTATGAATTAGAGAAATATCAGGAAGCAGTAATTTTTGCTGATAAAGTATTACAAAACGAAAAGATAGAAAACTCAGTTAAAAGTGATGCTCAAATTATTATCGCTCGATCTGCAATGAAAACTGGTGATGAAAATAAAGCAAAAGAGGCGTATGCAGAAGTGTCGAAAATAGCAACAGGAAAGTTAGCAGCAGAAGCATTGTACTATGATGCTTATTTTAAAAACAAAGCTGATCAGTTTAAAGATTCCAACGCAAGTATCCAAATACTTGCAAAAGAACATGCAGGGTATAAATATTTTGGAGCTAAAGGATTGGTGTTAATGGCTAAGAACTTTTACAAGTTAAATGATGCTTTTCAAGCAACTTATATTTTGGAAAGTGTTATTAAAAACTTTGAAGAATATCCAGATATTATTGAAGAAGCAACTGCCGAATTGGCCATCGTAAAAAGTGAAGAAGCCAAAACTAATGACTCTATCGAGATAGAAGAAAAAAATTAATTTGATAGCTATCAAAACAAACTCATTTTCCAAATTGAAAAATCAAATCATTTATATGCTAAATCAAAGCTTAAAAATAAAATTATTAGTTCTAGGGGCAATCATTTTTAGTTTCAATACTATTTCTGCTCAAGAAGAAGATAATTTGGGTACAGAAGTAGTGAATATTGTCAAACCATATTCTCCTACCATTTCAGATGCTTTTAAAGTAAAGGAAAACCCTTTGATGAACGATTCCACTAATACTCAAAAGAAAGAAGTAAACTATTCTATTTTTTCAGTTCCTGTGGCTTCTACTTTTACACCATCAAAAGGAAAAGCAACTTCAGTTGAAAAAGCAAAACCTTTAAAGTTATATGATAATTATGCAACTTTCGGGATAGGAAACTACACCAATGTATTGGCAGAATTTTACAGTAATTTTGAAATTAGTAGAACCGATAATTTTGGTTTGTTTTTTAAACATAACTCTTCACAAGGAGGAATAAAAGATATTCTTTTAGATGATAAATTTTACGATACTCAATTGGAAGGTAACTATACCAGTAGGCAAAAAGACCTCAATTATGCGATGAGTGCTGGTATTAAACATCAACTTTTTAATTGGTACGGTTTAAATAGTTTATACAATACTGCACCACCAGAAATTATTAATTCCATAGAAGCTAAACATTCTTATTTTAGTGGTTTTGCCGAGGGAAGTCTTATGATGGAAGATTCCTATTTTGAAAAAGGTACCGCTAGTATTAGCTACTTAGGAGATAGTTTTTCATCTTCTGAATTTAACATTAAAGTAAAGCCAGAGTTTGCGTTTGATGTCCTCGATTTTCCTCTAAAAATTGAAGTTGATGTTGATTATCTAAGCGGAAATTTTAAAAGAGATTATTCGAATACATCAGCTATAAAATATGGATTCTTAAATGCTGGAATTATTCCTTCCTATGATTATTCAACGGAAGATTTGTCAGTTTCTGTTGGCTTTGGAGCTTATGTCTCCTTAAATGCTGAAGAAAGTGAAACTAATTTTTATGTATATCCAAAAATTGAAGTTTCTTACCGTTTAGTAGATGAGTTATTAATTGTTTATGGGGGAATTGATGGAAGCTTAGAACAAAATTCGTATAATAACTTCAAGGAAGAAAACCCATTTGTCTCGCCTACATTACTTATTCAACCAACTAATGAATTGTATAATGGTTTTGCAGGTTTAAAAGGAAAACTTTCTAATGCTATTGGCTATAATGTTAGAGCGTCTTATGCTAAAGAAGATGATAAAGCATTGTTTATTTCTAATTATTATAAAGGACAGAGTACAAGTAATGAAGGTTATGAAAACGGAAACTCATTTACTGTTGTTTATGATGACCATGAAACTATTTCCTTTTTTGGAGAATTGATTTTTGAAGTTTCAACTAATTTTAATTTAGGTATTAATGGAACGTATAATAGTTACGAAATTAAGTATGAAATAGAACCTTGGAACCTTCCAACGATCGAAGCTAATTTGTTTACAACCTTTAATATTACTGAAAAATTCTATGGAGGAGCTTCGTTGTTTTTTGTTGGAGAACGAAACGATTTGTTTAGCTCATCTATTGGAACTTTATCAGATATTAAAGTAATAACTTTAGATAGTTACTTTGATGCAAATGCTCATATAGGATATCGATTTAATAAGCAATTATCCATATTTGTAAAGGGAAGTAATCTTTTTGGTGATAACTACCAAAAATGGGCAAATTATAAGGTGCAAGGAATTCAAGGAATGTTAGGCGCTTCCTATAAATTTGATTGGTAAACCTAAATAACTATTTGACTCTTACAATTTTAGAGCTACTTTTTATTTTAATGATTTTCAACTTATTTAATACATACATAATTGAATACGTAATATCAATTTCATGCCAACGAACACCACCAAAATTTGCACGACTTCCGTGTTTATGATGATTGTTATGATAGCCTTCACCCATCATTAAAAAATCGAAAGGCAATAAGTTTTTAGAGGTGTCACTTACTTTATAATTCACATAACCATAAACATGTGCAAACCAATTAATAATCATACCGTGTATAGGAGCCATTAAAAAAGCAATAGGTAAAAACAACCATTGCCACCAAGCGTCAGCAAAAAAATAAAAGAATAGCGTGTAAGCAGCTACCCAAGCAAGTCGTGAGAATATGGAACTTGCAAAATTATCAAACCCTTCCCACTGAGGAACATTTTTAGTAAATTTTTCGGCTATAATTATTCTTTTTTTATTAATGTCTTGGTAAATATTTTTGGTCCTCCACATCATTGCTAAAGGGTTCTTATCAAATTTTGGAGAATGAGGGTCTTCTTTAGTGTCTGCATATGCATGATGCATTCTGTGCATAACGCCATAACCATAAGCACTTAAATAATTGGAACCTTGCGTAAGCCATGTTAATACAAAACAAATTTTTTCCAAAAATGGCGACATCGTAAATGATTGATGAGCAGCGTAACGATGGAGAAAAAAGGTTTGAAAGAATAATCCTGAATACCATAGGATTATCATAAAAATTAAAATGGTCATATATATTATCTTTCTTACAAATTTCAGAAAATATAATAAGATATAAAATGAACCTATGTTAAGTAATTTGTTTTCTAATTCTGCTAAGTGACTGAGGAGTAACACCGATGTAAGATGCGATGTATTTTAAAGGTATTTCTTTAATTAAATTTGGGCGTTCTGTAAATAAATTGAGGTAACGTTTTTCGGCAGAGTCATTTAATAATGATAAAGCTCTATTCGATTTTATAATAAAGAGGCGTTCTGCGACCAAACGACCAATTAAATTTCCCATTTTTGTATGTTCATATACTTTCTGTAAATCGGAATAGGTAATACTCAATAAACTCGTATCAACTAATGTCTCTAATTGATATTGTGAAGGTGTTTGAGTTAGAAATGAATCGTAAGCACTTATAAATTCGTTTTCAAAACTGAAGCCATACGTAATTTCATCTTCTTCTTTTTTAGGAATTAATAACCTAACAATCCCTTTTTCTATAAACGAAATATGATTTTCAACTTCACCTATTTCTGCAATTATAGATTTTTTTGAATACCTTTTTTTCTGAAGTTTTGAAGAGAAAAACTCCCAATCTTTATCGTTAATTTCGGTAATGTTTTCTATGTATTTTCTGATTTTATCCAAATCATTTATTTTGTAGTGAAAGTATAAAAAAGGATTTGCTTAATGAAATGTTTTCTTGATAGTTATATTTTTTTCTCTATTTTTACTTTCAATAAATATAATAAGATGAAAAAAATACTATTTATAGGCGCTGTCATTTCAATATTATCTTGTACTTCGGAAAAAGTTAAAACAGATTTATTGGTGAAAAATGCTACTATTTATACCGTAAATGAAGGTTTTGATAAAGTTGAAGCATTCGTTGTAACTAATGGAAAAATAGTTGAGGTAGGTTTACAAAAATATTTAGAAGCAAAATATGAAGCAGCCAATTTATTTGATGCTAATGGAAAAACGATTGTTCCAGGATTAATAGATGCTCATGCGCATTTACTTAATTTAGGAATGTCTATGCAACAAGTGGATCTAGTTGGTACTAAAAGTTATCAAGAAGTATTAAAAAGAGTGATCGATTTTCAGGAAGAAAATAATAATGACTACATAATAGGTAGAGGTTGGGATCAAAACGATTGGGAAATAAAAGAATTTCCAACAAAAGAAGAATTGGATTTTATATTTCCTAATACACCAGTTTCGTTAAGGAGAATTGATGGCCATGCCATGATTGTTAATAGTAAGGCTCTAGAAATGGCAGGTATAACAAAGGACACTAAAATGGCTGGTGGAGAAGTTATCTTAAAAGATGGAGAGCCAAGCGGTATCCTTATAGATACACCTATGAGTTTGGTTTGGAATACCTATCCAGAAAATGATAGAGCATTTCATATAAAGGCATTGAAAGATGCAGAGAAGAGATGTCTAGAGTTAGGACTCACCACTATTGATGAAGCTGGGACGAATCGTTTTGTAATTGACATGGTAGACTCTTTACAACAAGCGGGTGAAATGTCACTTCGTATGTATGCTATGATAACAAAAGATAAATCAAATCTTGAATATTATTTAAATAAAGGAATCGTTAAAACGGATCGGTTAAATGTTCGATCGGTAAAAATATGGGCAGATGGTGCTTTAGGGTCAAGAGGAGCTGCAATGAGAGACGAATATAGCGATCAAGCAGGGCAACATGGCGCTATGATTACTGATGAAGCTGAATTGGATTCTTTAGCAAAAAGAATTGCAAATGCAGGTTATCAAATGAATACTCATGCGATTGGAGATTCTGCTAATATTTCGGTTTTAAGAGTCTATACAGAAACATTAAAAAATGAAGAAGATCCTCGATGGAGAATAGAACATGCACAAATAGTTACTACTTCAGATTTTAGTTATTTTTCAAAAAAGATACTGCCATCCATACAACCAACTCATGCTACAAGCGATATGTATTGGGCTGAAGATAGGGTAGGAAGCGAACGTATTAAGGGAGCTTATTCATATAAAACATTATTAGAAAAATCTGGTTTAGTGGCTTTGGGTACCGATTTCCCAGTTGAAAGAGTCAATCCAATGTATACATTTTATGCAGCTGTTGCTCGTAAAGATTTAGACAATTACCCTGAAGGAGGTTATAGATTTGAAGAAGGACTTACAAGAGAAGAAACCTTAAAAGGAATGACAATCTGGGCTGCTTATTCAAATTTTGAAGAGGATGAGAAAGGAAGTATTGAAATAGGAAAGTTTGCAGATTTTACAGTTTTAGAAAAAGACATTATGACGATTCCTGAAGATGAAATACCATCAGTGAAAGTTTCTGCTACTTTTATTAATGGTGTAATGGTTTACACTAATAATTAAGATTATTGCATAAAAAAAGCTAGCATTTTTGCTAGCTTTTTTTATGCAATAAAATCATCTATTGCTTGATTGCTTTAAGGTGTGCATAAACATCATTACCTCGTATAGATAACTCTTTAGTTCTTTCAAAAATCTTAATTCCTTTAACGTCATTTAATTCTCCATCTGGTGCAAAAGCTTTAATTCCATACATTTCTCCGTCTGTATTTATAGCTTTCACATGAATTAAATTACCAGATCGACTAATGCCTTTAACATCTAGTTTTGTTCCGTCTTTAGTAAGTGCTTTAATGTCATAAATAGTTCCATCTCTACCAATAGCTTTAACCGGAGAATATTCATCTTCGCTAACAAGAATTTTCACAGGTAATTCGCTTCCGTTAACAAATGCTTTTATGTTCATAAAACTATGTTGTTCGTCATCTTGAGCTGCTTTTACATCAAATTGGTTGCCTTCTACATCAAAAGCTTTCACATCTAAATTTTCTCCTTTTAAGGTAACCGCTTTAATATTCCAGATAATTCTTTTAAATTCTTTCTCTTTCTTTTTAGAGTTCTTTTTTGGTTTTACTTTGGGTTTAAAATCATCTTCATTTGCAGAAGGATGCATGGCTTTAACATGGGCATATACGTTAAACCCCCTCATAGTCATCTCTTTTTCTTTAATGTTGATTTTAATTCCCTTAACATCATTCATTTGACCAGAAGGAGATATTGCTTTTATTCCATAAAACTTTCCAGCCTTATCAATAGCTTTTATAACGACTATGTTTCCAGATCGTACAATTCCTTTAACTTCCATTTTTTCACCTTCTGCAGTAATTGCAACAATATCGTAGGCTACTTTGGTTTTTTCAATTGCCTTAATAGGCGCAAATTGATCGTCACTAACTAAGATTTTAACAGCGACTTTTTGATCGTCAACAATTGCTTTTATATCTAAAAAACTATCTTGATCGGAGTTTTGAATTGCTTTAATATCAAAAGTTTTTCCTTCTTTATCAATTGCTTTTATATCTAAGGACTTTCCATCGGGAAGAATAGCTTTTACATTCCAAACGATATCGCTAGTATTTGTTACTTCTTCAACATCTTCTATGTCCTCATTGGCCTCAGTTGGTTTTTCATTACAGGCAGTTAATAAAAATAAAACCCCTAGAATGAATAGGTTTTTACGGAAAGTTTTAATGATTTTTTGGTTTGAATTTTTCATAATATGATTTATCTTGTAAAACGTATACAAGTTACTAAAAATCAATATTTTTAGCAAGTAAATAAAGATAAATATATCTTTATTGGATGAAATGTATTTTAAAAAGAACAACAAATGGAGGAAAATTATCTTTTAGAATTACATACAGAGTTTTATAAAAATTCTAATAAAGAAGAAGCAAAAGGGCAGAAAGCCTATTTAAAAAATAAGCTTGAATTTTTTGGGATGACTTCGCCAATAAGAAGATCTGTTCAAAAGAGTTCTTTATTAATAAAGCAATAGGTTGGAGTTTGCGACAATACATTAGGTGTAATCCTAAATGGGTGATCGATTTTGTAAATAAAACACCTCTTGAAAATTTAAGTAAAAGAGAAGCGTTAAGATTATTGTATTAAATAATACTACTTTCCTCCTTTAGCTTGAAGGTCTTCAATACAAAGCGGGTCTAAAGCAGGAACACTTACTTTATTTCTTAAAAAACTAGATAAATTACTTTCATAATACATCAAGCAATTTTCTACGATACAATGTTTTTTGTGTGCTAAATCTTCATGTTCAGCATGTATATCGTCTCCTTGAATATTTACCAAGCCAAAAAGGTGACCTAGTTCATGTTGTAAAGTGGTTTCTTCTAATAGGTATAAGTTGGTGTTTTGAGTAACACTAACATTCCTTATTGTTTTTTCATACACTACTATTGAAGTGTTTAAATAGGCAGTTCCAAGAGTAACTGCTGTTTCCGTATCTGAAGAAGATTTGGCATGAGTAAAATAAATAAAAACAGCGATATCGTCTTCAACGGTATAATAATTTCTTTGTTCGTTTTCTATTTCTTTTATTTCATCTAGCGTTTGAGAATCTACAAAAGGAGAACTAATTTCGGTTTCTACAAAAATAATTCCATCGGGTTTATGAACTCGATCTTCTAAAAAGGTTTTAAAATCATCGATAGTTGCTTGTGTCGGTCGATATCCAGAATTATACGCAAGTTCGACAGTTAAACTAGAATAGATGTTTTGTGAGAGTAAATCGGAAGCTGAAGTTCCCAAAGGTTTTAAGTTTTCAACCTTAGTTTCATCTATTGGAGTTGTAACATCATCGTCACTGCTACACGATATAATGACAAGAAATGAAAAAAGGAAAAAAAAATGATTAATTTTTATAATCTTCATATTTTTGAGTAGTATGTTTGCAAACATAACCTATTATAGATAATGAATAAAATTAGCGCTTTCTTTTTAACGATATTTTTAGGATTATATTTTTCGGTAGCTGCACAAGTAGACGTTTATCAAGATGATATAATTAGCCTTTTAAATTGTAACGGTACCATTCAAGAATATGATTTTGAATTTGAAAAAACAATGGTTTCTTTAAGGGTAAGAGTAGCTGCTAAAGACACACCAAACTCATTTTGGGAGAAATTTAGGGAAGGAAAAAAAGAAAGTATTGAGGAACTTATCTCGATTTTAGCTTTTGCTTACCGGAAAAATTATACGCACTCAGAAATAAAAGAATTATTACGTTATTACGAAACGACCGCAGCTCAAAAACTATTGGAGAATGAAAAAGAATTTTCTCCAGAAGAACTTAAAATAATTGAAGATTATAATGCTAGTGAAATTGCTGAAACTGTTGCAACTAAAAAAGAAGTTTTAGCTAAAGATGTTAAAGATATTTCTTACGATTGGAGTAAGGAGTTATTTACAAAAGGCATTGGAGCTTTGGCTAAAGCAGGGTATACTAAATAAGAGTAAGCTTAGCCAAATAATCAAAATTTTCACCTTCACCTAAAATCTCAAATGACAATCCATTTTTTGAGCAAGCATTTTTAAAAGTTTGGGGATCTAAATACAGCCAATTAAAAGGTTCACTTGCCCATTCTTTATAATAAACGGTAAATTTTAATTCGCCATAATAACTATCTGGTGGTACCATAATACTTCCTTCTTCATCACCACTATCGTACATATAACGTAAATCGCTAGAATCAATTATTATTTGTCCCTTTGGGTTTAAAAGTGATTTTAAATGCTGAAGGTATTGATCGATATGTTCTAATTTTTGGAAAATCCCAGTACCATTCATTAATAATAAAATAGTATCAAATTTTTGATCTTTTAACTGAAGTAAATCGATTTCTTTTGCATTTTTTAAACCTCTTAAATTGCATACTTTTATAGCTCCACCCGAAGTATCAATCGCCATAATATCTAATCCAGATTCTTGAAGGTGTAAAGAAATACTACCTGGGCCACAACTTACATCCAATACTTTTCCGGTAGTATTACTTAAAGCCAATTGTTCTAATGGAGGCATTTCAGAATAACTTCTAAAAAGATAAGGAAGCGGTAAAACATCTTCTTCACTAATATTGGTTTCGGTATATAAATCGTCTGTATAATTATCGTTTTGATAATCTAATAATGCTTGTCCAAATAAATCAGTCATAAATTTATAATTTAATAATGTTCTAATATAAGCTTGTATAATACTGCTACAAATTTAGTATTTTTGGGGTCTATGGAAAATATAATAAAACAGCTTCCAAAGAAGGCCAAAGATAAGGAGAAGGAGAATAGAAAGTTATTTAAAAAGCTTCGAAAAAAGCCGCCTAATAATCTCGACAACTTGATGGTAGAGCTGCACGATAAAGAGTTTGCAAAAACAGATTGTTTAAAATGTGGTAATTGCTGTAAAACAACCGCACCTTGGTTAAATGATCAGGATGTAGCAAGAATTGCAAAACACCTAAAACTTAAAGAACAGAAGTTTATAGAGGAATACCTAGAAGTAGGTGAGGACAATGAGTTTTCGTTTAAATTAGTTCCTTGTGTGTTTTTAATGCCTGATAATGAATGTAGCATTTATAAGGTGCGTCCAAAAGCATGTCGTGAGTACCCACATACCAATAGAAGAAAATTTCAGCAAATAGAAACGATTACCATCGAAAATACGGCAATTTGCCCCGCTACTTATAATATTATGGAAGCTTTAAAGGCAAATTTACCTATACAGTATTCTGAAAAAGGAGGGAAACCTAGAGAGAAGTTTAGAAGAGGTGGTGGTTGATGTTAGTTTTTATACAACAAATACTTCCCTCTCATTAAATCATATTTTTCCAAACCCGCTAACCAAGTTTTTCTAATTTCCCGGTAGGTATATCCTTTTTCAATTTGTTCTTGCAATAGAGTGGTTCCTGCTAATGTGGTAAAAAACGGACTAAAGAACTCTTTCTTTTTTCCAGTTGAGTTATAAGCTTCAATTAGCCATTCTAAATTTAATTTACTTAGTTTTTTATTTCCTCTTAAATCCAGACCATGACATAATTCATTTTTAAATTTAGGATATTTTGCACCTTCATTTGCTTGTGGGGTAAATGTAAAGGGATAAAACCCCATAGGTAGGTTAGGAGCACCAAAGATTTGAAATTGCATTTCGGTTCCGCGGCCTGCACTTAAAGGAGTTCCTTCAAAAAAACAAAGACTAGGGTATAAATTTATAGAAATATCATTTGGTAAATTGGGTGACGGTTTAATAGGTAATGAGTATTCTGTTTGATGATTATAATTCTTTAATTTAATGATGGTAAGATCACATTTCACTCCATTTTCTAACCAGCCTTCACCATTAATCATTTGAGCATATTCTCCAATAGTCATTCCGTGAACAACAGGAATCGGATGCATTCCCACAAAACTTTTATGTTGTTTTTCTAATATAGGACCGTCTATATAATGACTATTTGGATTTGGACGATCTAATATTAGTAAAGGAATATTTGCTTCTGCGCAGGCTTCCATCATATAATGTAAGGTAGATATATAGGTGTAAAATCGTGCGCCCACATCCTGAATGTCGAAAATCATCATTTCGATTCCTTCTATTTGTTGTGGCGATGGTTTTTTGTTTTTACCATATAATGAAATGATAGGGATTCCAGTTTTGGTATCCACTCCATCTTTCACTAGTTCACCTGCGTCTGCTTTTCCTCTAAATCCGTGTTCGGGAGCAAAAACACGTTGGATGTTTATTTTTTGATTGTATAAATAATCTACTATATGTAAACGTACATCTATTTTTTCCTGAATTCCATTTTCATAATGGGCTACATTTTTTAGGTATAACACTGAGGTCTGATTGGCAACAATACCAATTTTTTTATTTTTTAATAGTGGGAGGTATTCGGCTACTTGATCTGCACCTAAAACAATCTCTTTCACAATTGATGCTGTTTCAATTTCTTCAGTAGCAGGAACTTTTTTTTCAGATTGACTTTTACAGCAAAAACAAGTTAGTATTGTTAAAGTTACCAATAAGAAAGGTGTATTTTTGAAAACAGTTAAAGTCATAAAGGTTTAGTGAATTTTGAATATTTCATCGCCAAGCGAATCGTTTCCGCAAGGGAGTATAAAAATAGCATTTCATCACCAATAATAAAAATAGCAATTGTATCTATTACAATTGGGTTTATTACGATGTTGATATCTATTGCAACAGGCGTTGGGCTTCAAAAAAAAATCCATGAAAAGGTTTCTGCCTTTAATGGAGATGTTATTATTTCGAATTTCGACACTAATTTCTCTAACGACTCTCAAAATCCAATTTCAAAAACTCAAGATTTTTATCCTAAGTTTACTTCAGTTGAAGGCATCAAACATATACAAGCTACAGCTTCTAAAGGAGGAGTTATAAGAACCGCAACAGATTTTGAAGGAATAGTTATTAAAGGTGTAGGTGCCGATTATAATTGGGAATATTTCTCAGATTTTTTAGTGGAAGGAACTATACCAAACTATACTGAAAACATCAATGAAGATATATTAATTTCTGAATATTTAACGAAACGACTCCATCTAAAAGTAGGAGATAAAGTGACTACCTTCTTTTTTAGAGAAGACAGCTCGAAACCACCACGAAGTAGAAGTTTTAAGATTTCAGGAATTTATAATAGTGGTTTTCTAGAATTTGATGAAAAATTTGTAATCGCAGATATTCGTCATATCCAGCGATTAAATAAATGGACAGAAGATGAGATAGGTTCTTTTGAAGTTTTTGTTGAAGATTTTGACCAAATAGATACTATCGGAAATCAAATCTATCAGGAAACTAATAGCTTTTTAGACTCACAAACCATTAATGAACGTTATTATTCTATATTTAAATGGCTGGAGTTATTCGATTTTAATATCATTCTGATTATTGGGATTATGATTTTAGTAGCAGGGATTAATATGATTACTGCGCTACTGGTTTTAATTTTAGAACGTACTCAAATGATAGGGATTCTAAAAGCATTAGGGAGCAGTGATAAAAGTGTGCGAAGGATTTTTATTTATAATGCCATGTACTTAGTTGGCGTTGGATTGTTTTGGGGAAATGTGATCGGAATTGGATTATTAGTGCTTCAGAAACAATTTAAATTAATTATACTTGATCCTACCGTTTATTATGTAACGGAAGCTCCTGTTTACTTAGATATAGGTTATATATTGTTATTAAACCTAGGAACCTTCTTGTTATGTTTAGCGATGTTATTAATCCCTTCTTATATCATATCAAAAATATCTCCTGTTAGAGCGATTAGGTTTGAGTAGCAAATAAAATATTTATTACTACTATATTATTACAACAATTATTAGCTTCTTAATTTATACATTTGCACACTTAAAAATATTAAATGAAATACGCAAAAAACATACTTGAAACGATTGGTAATACTCCGCTAATTAAAGTCAATAAAATTACAGAGGAACTACCTTGTTTAGTGCTTGCTAAATACGAAACTTTTAATCCAGGAAACTCGGTTAAAGATCGTATGGCATTAACAATGATTGAAGATGCAGAGGCTGACGGAAGATTAAAACCTGGCGGAACTATCATTGAAGGGACTTCTGGTAATACAGGTATGGGATTAGCTTTAGCTGCGATTGTAAAAGGGTATAAGTGTATTTTCGTTTTAGCCGATAAGCAATCAAAAGAAAAGTGTGATATTTTAAAAGCCGTAGGAGCTGAGGTGATTATTTGTCCAACAGCTGTAGAGCCAGAAGATCCACGTTCTTATTATTCGGTTTCTAAACGTTTGGCTGAAGAAACACCAAATAGTTGGTATGTAAATCAATATGACAATCCTAGTAATACAAAAGCGCATTACGAAAGTACCGGACCAGAAATCTGGGAACAAACCGATGGGAAAATCACTCATTTTGTAGTGGGAGTTGGTACTGGTGGAACTATTTCGGGAGTTGGAAAATATTTAAAAGAACAAAATCCAAATGTGAAAATTTGGGGAATCGATACCTATGGAAGTGTATTTAAAAAATACCATGAAACAGGTGTTTTTGATGAAAAAGAAATCTACCCTTATGTAACCGAAGGGATTGGAGAAGATATTCTACCTAAAAATGTAAACTTCGATATTATTGACGGTTTTACTAAAGTTACTGATAAAGATGGAGCGGTTTATACGCAAAGATTAGCCAAAGAAGAAGGTATGTTTTTGGGTAACTCTGCAGGATCTGCAATAAAAGGAGTGTTGCAATTAAAAGAACATTTTACAAAAGACGATGTGGTAGTGGTATTATTTCACGATCACGGAAGTCGTTACGTTGGCAAAATGTTTAATGACGATTGGATGCGTGAAATGGGATATTTAGATTAGTGCTATTCCTACGAATGCAGGAATTTCATGATTCAAAATAAGTTTTCATTCATTATTTTTCATAGCATCTAAAACCTTCAAAAATGTTTCAGGCTCTGGGCGTACTCTATAATTATCTGTCAAGTCAGCAAAAATAATTTCACCTTTTGAATTAGTAATTACAACGGTAGGCATTACTGTATCACTTTCATATTTCATTACTTGAAAACCAAAGGGGATTCCATTTTTTGAAAAAATCCCCAATTGTTTTGCGGCTTTATTATTAGTATCCACCAAAAAGTTGAAACCAAGCTGGTATTTTTTAGCTAATGAGTTTGAGTATTGATGAGGTTGCGGACTTATAAAATTCATAGCGACACCTCGTTTTTCAAGTTCTTTATATTGATTGGCAATTTTCTTTATTTGAGCCATACATAATGGACACCAGTTGCCACGATAAAATAAATAGATTGCTGGACGGCCTATAAATGAAGATGAATTAATATTGTTTTTTGAAATATCTTCAACTTCAAAATTTGATAATTGATTCCCAACTTTTAAAATATTTTTATCTCTTTTTTCAAAAACTGAATACCATTTAATATATAACCACCAACCTAAATATAAAAGAATACTCATTGAAGAGCCAACTAGGTCTTGATTTTTATAAATTCTTCCAACAAAAACGTTTACTATTAAACCTATAGTTATTATAGAAGTAAAAACCATAAGGTTCCTACTTGTTCTGGCAGTTGGTTTTAAAAATAAACCAGCAAAAAATAACACAATACTTAAACTAATAATTGTACTACCTAAATTACTAATTGAAAAGCCTGGTTCTGCTAAATGTAAAATACTATCAATTAATATATAAAGCGCAAATGCTGGAAATACAGAGATAAAAATTGACTTTAATATATTTTTCATAAATTGTTGGTCTTAATAGATTTTATAACTTACAATAAATCTATTAAATTTGTAGTATTCCTATTACGACTCCCCGTAAAGTTTATTCTCAAATGACTGAAGATTTTCTTCATTACGTGTGGAAGTTTCAAAAATTTTCAATGGCTATTTTAAATTCAACAAATAATGAACTCATTAATGTTGAAAGAGTAGGTGTGCACAATTTTAACTCTGGACCAGATTTTTTCAATGCTCAATTATTAATAAACAATCAGCTTTGGGCTGGTAATGTGGAGATTCATATTAAATCAAGCGATTGGTATGCACACCGTCATGAAAATGATATAGCGTATGATAATGTAATATTACATGTAGTTTGGGAATTTGATGCGGAGGTTTTTCGGAAAGATAATACTACAATCCCAACTTTAGAATTGAAATCGATCATAGACCCAAAATTACTAGAGAATTACCAAAAATTACTAAACCGAAAAGAACAATGGATTCCTTGTGAAAAAGACTTTGCGAAAGTGGATGATTTTGTTTTTAATAATTGGTTGGAACGCTTGTATGTTGAGCGGTTGAAGCATAAATCAATTATAATTGAAGAAGAATTAAAAAAATCTAATAACCATTGGGAGCGGGTTTTGTTTAAATTACTCTGTAAAAACTTTGGTCTAAAAGTAAATGGGGAATCATTTTATAGCATCGCAAATTCTTTTGATTATGATTTATTATTTAAAATTAATGATGTGATCACCTTTGAAGCTTTATTGTTTGGTCAAGCAGGATTGTTAGATTCAGATTTAGAAAACGCATATTTTAAAAAAATGATGGAGAAATATGATTTTTTAAAGCACAAGCATCAATTAGACAACAATCAGGTTATTAAGTCTAAATATTTTAGATTAAGACCCCCTAATTTTCCAACCTTACGTCTTTCCCAATTTGCAACACTTTACACGGAGAAACCATCATTATTTTCAAAAATTCTAGAAATCAGATCTATTAAAGATTATTACAATTTATTTTCAATTTCTGCAAGTAGCTATTGGGATTCTCATTTTAATTTTGGTGTTACTTCATTTAAAAGAAAAAAGAATTTAACCAAAGCCTTTATTGACTTGTTATTAATAAATACTGTCATTCCTGTATTATTCAGTTATGGGAAATATATGGGGAAAGATAACTCAGAAGAATTATTAGAATTAGCGGCTTCTATTCCTTCCGAACAAAATAATATTATTAAAAAATTTAATGAATTAAGGCCTTCTTCAAAAAATGGTTTGCATTCTCAAGCGTTACTACAGTTAAAGAATGAGTATTGCAACCAGAAAAAGTGTTTAAAATGTGTTATTGGTAATTCAATTTTAAATCATTAATTCTTATTCTTAATTTTATAATAAAGACCAAAATTATAAGCAGCTTGTTTAGCAACATTAGTTCCCGAAAATGCACCGCCAAACCCTGCAATCATACCAAAATCTGGTGTTATTTCGCCAATAACTTTTAGTCCAAAAGCTGTGTATTCTTGATCGTTAATATATAAGCCGGTGAGTATGTTTTCTACTGGAACATTAAAGTCTCCATTTTCTAAGGAAAGTACAAAATCTAAAAACCCAACAATCCAGATTCTGTCTAAAATTTTTGCTCCAGCTTCACCTCCAATTTTAAAGTTGGAACTGTAGTCATTTGTTCTAATCGCAAATCCTGTAAATGCTTGCACATAAAACTTATCAAAACCTCTACCTGCATTTATTTGTGGAGTAAAAGTGAATGCATCATAACCAGTTCTAATTCCTGAAACTTCATTGTAACTGCTGGTGTTAAGCTCTGCGTTTAGTTGCCCTGTTATAAGCCATTTATTGTTATAAAAGCTATGCTTTACTCCAAGATCTAAATTGCCAAAAGCATTGATGTTTTTTTCTTCAGTTAAAATAATATCAGTTTCTTCAGGTTTAGATAAATCACCAGAAGTAATATTTTTAAAAGGCACATTTAAGAGTAAGGTGGTTTTATCTGAAATTCCGTATTCACCATATAATTGGAAGGTGTTGTCGGTAATTTTTCTTTCGGTATTGTAATCAGGATCTCCAAATATCCCTGTATAATTAGGTATTGTCGAGAATCCTAGTTGTGTATAAAATTCTCCTTTTTTTTGTGTCCAAGGACTTTGTGAATATGCAGAAAAACTAACTAATAATAAAACTAATATGGTGGTAGCTAAGTTTTTGAATGGTTGATTTATCATAATATATATATTGTTTTATGAGAAGTAGAGAAAAGTTAAAAAACCTTACAAATTAATTTGAAAAATTAGTATTTTGCATAATGCTTAAATTGGTTTATACAGCTCGCCATTATCTTGAGAAACATGGTTTTGACGTTAGTTCTCGATTTGCAGAGAGATTAGGACTAAGAGCAAAAAATGTTCGTTTATTTTTTATTTATTTATCCTTCGCAACTGTAGGTTTAGGGTTTGCTGTTTACATTACTATGGCATTTCTATTACATTTAAAAGATTTATTTTATACTAAAAGGTCTTCCGTATTTGATTTATGAAACGAGCATGATAAAAATTTTCACACCCAAAGGAATGACCAATAGCGAAAAGCATGTTGCCGATTTACATAAATAATATAGACCCATGAAAAAATTATTTCAGACAAAACTCTATATTGCTTTATCCTCACTAGTATCTGTATTTATAATAGGGACGTTTTTTTTTAGGTTTTATTCTGGATATACTTGGATAGATTCTATTTATTTCACCATAATTACAGCTACAACTGTTGGATTTAAAGAGTTACAGCCTTTATCTCCAATTGAAAAAATATTTACATCTGGATTAATACTTGCGAGTATAGTTGTACTGGGTTTTGCCATATCAATAATAACTGAAAATATTTTTAGTAAAAACAATATTGGAAATTTAAGACAAAAGAGAGTGGAGAAAAAAATTAAAAAAATGAACAATCACATAATTATTTGTGGTTACGGAAGAAATGGTCAACAAGCTGTTCATAAATTAATGGCCTACAAACAACAGTTTGTTGTAATTGAAAAAGATGAAGAAGTTGTAAATAAATATGCTAGTGAAATCGTTCCTTTTATTTTAGGAAATGCCAACGAAGACCTTACTTTAAAACAAGCAGGAATTGAAAGGGCTTCTACTTTAATTAGTGCTTTACCAAGTGATGCTGATAACTTATTTGTAGTTTTATCTGCTAGACAGTTAAATCATGATTTAAAAATAATTAGTCGTGCAACAGAAGAAACGACTATGAAGAAATTAAAACTTGCAGGAGCAAATAATGTAATTATGCCAGATAAAATTGGTGGTGATCATATGGCATCATTAGTTGTAACTCCAGATTTAATTGAGTTTTTAGACAACCTTTCTGTTTCTGGAGAGGACGACAGTATGAATGTGGAACAAGTTTCATTTTCTAAAGTTTGTCCAGATGGGAAAGAATTGGCTATTTATGAATTAGATCTTCGTAAGAAAACAGGTTGTTCCATAATAGGATATCGAAAACCCAATGGAGAATATATTGTAAATCCTGAAGCTGATTTAATATTGAAACAAGGATCTAAACTTATTTTAATTGGCAGACCATTTCAGATTGAAAGCTTAAAACAGCTATATAATGTTTAAAGCTCGTTAACAAATTAACTGGCAAAAATTTGAAGTCCCGTTTTTTTTTACTTTATTGCTATCTGAAACAAAGTTAAACCTAAAAACCAATTATGAAGAAATACCTTCTTTCCCTTTTTACTTTTTTAATTCCAATATTTACTTTCGCACAAGAATCTGCAGAAAAAGGTATAGATCAACAAATTGACGAAGCATTTAAGCCTTTTTCAGATACAATTTCAAGCATTGTTTTCTTTCCGGTATTTGGTGCTCCATTCGTTTTAATTTTATTAGTAGGTAGTGCATTGTTCTTCACCTTATATTTTGGTTTTCCAAATTTCAGATATTTTTTAATTTCTATAAATATTGTTAGAGGTAAATACGATGAACTAGATCATCATGAATCTGGTGATCCTGATTTAGCAATAGATGGAGATATTAAAGATACCATCGAAGATGAAAGTCGAGATGGAGAAGTTACACATTTTCAAGCATTGGCAACAGCAGTTTCTGGTACAGTAGGAAATGGAAATATTGCCGGAGTTGCATTAGCAATTGCATTGGGTGGGCCTGGAGCTACTTTTTGGATGATAATTTGTGGATTATTAGGAATGTCGACCAAATTTGTCGAATGTACCTTAGGAGTACAATATAGAGATGTTGATGAAAATGGAACTGTTCATGGAGGCCCTATGTACTATATTAGTAGAGGGTTAAAAGAAAAAGGATTTGTGGTATTAGGAAAGATAGCTGCTGTATTGTTCGCTATTTTTTGTATTGGAGGTTCTTTTGGTGGTGGAAATGCCGCGCAATCCAATCAAGCTACTATTGTAATTAAAGATTTATTAGGACTGGAAAGTTCTAGTGCAGGAGCAATCATTGGTATTGTACTAGCCTTATTAGTAGGTGTGATTATAATTGGAGGTATAAAAAGAATTGCTTCAGTAACTGAAAAAGTAGTTCCTTTTATGGCAATACTTTATTTGGTTGCCTGTTTATATATCTTATTTATTAATTTCACATTAATTGATGATGCTATTAGTTTAATAGTTACGGAAGCTTTTAATCCTAAAGCGATTGGAGTAGGTGGAGTTATTGGAGTGTTATTAGTTGGATTTAAAAGAGCAGCATTTTCAAATGAAGCAGGAGCTGGTTCAGCGTCTATTGCACATTCAGCAGTGAAAACAAAATATTCTGCTTCTGAAGGTTTAGTAGCTTTATTAGAACCTTTTATTGATACTGTAGTAATTTGTACAATGACTGCATTGGTAATTATCATTTTCAACTTTGGTGGTGCTTTTGAATATGGTGGAGATGGACTTGGTGGAGTTATGATTGATGGAGTATCTTATGAAGGTGCAGGAATAACATCGCAGGCATTCGCTCAATATATTCCGTTTTCTGATATATTTTTAACCATAGCAGTAGTTTTATTTGCTGTTTCAACTATGATTTCTTGGTCTTATTACGGATTACAATCTTGGAAATTTTTATTTGGTAGAGGAAAAGCAGCAGATTTAACGTATAAATTTTTATTCTTAATATTTGTTGTAATTGGTGCAGCAGCTAGTATGAAATCTATTTGGGATTTCTCTGATGCAATGATTTTCGCAATGGTATTTCCTAATATGATTGGATTATTTTTCTTATTCCCAGTCGTTAAAAAACAATTAAAAAGATACTTAGATGCTATAAAAGCTCATAAAGCAGCATAAAAATAGATTCATAACATATCATTAATTCTCCCCAGAATAATATAAAACTATATTCTTATGGATGAAATTAAATCCCATTTCGTTTTCAACAAATCTCAACGAAATGGGATTTTGTTATTGATATTATTGATATCAAGCTTTTTAGTAATCAACTATTATGTAGATTTTTCTGAAGAAAATATAATGGATACAGCTTCTGAAGAAATAATTGCTATTCAAAAACAATTAGACTCCCTACGAACCATCGAGATAGCTTCTAGAAAACCTAAAATATTTCCTTTTAATCCAAATTTTATCACAGATTTTAAAGGATATACCTTGGGAATGTCAACCGAAGAGATTGATCGGTTGTTAGCTTTTAGAAAAGAAAATAAATGGATTAATTCTATTAAAGAGTTTAAAAAGGTTACAAAAGTTTCTGATTCTTTATTAAATAAAATAAGTCCTTATTTTAAATTTCCAGATTGGATTAGCAATCCAAAACATAAAATCAAGTATGCGAAAAGAGGATTTAAAGAAAAAACATTCGAGCAAAAAGTAGATTTAAATACGGCAACACAAGAACAACTCGAAGAAGTAAATGGAATAGGAAAGGCCTTTAGCAAAAGGATTGTAGATTATCGAAATAAATTGGGAGGATTTACAGATGATATTCAATTATATCAAGTTTATGGTTTGGACTATCAAGTAACAAATAGGGTGTTAAACGAGTTTACGGTCAAAACACCAAAAGAGATTGTAAAAATGAACCTTAATAGCATTTCTGCTTCAGATATTGCAACCATTCCAGGGATTTCATTTGATCTAGCTAAATTAATTTGGGAATACAGAATCCTTAACGAACAGATTGAAAGCTTTTCAGGAATAGAAAATATTGAAGGATTAACGAAAAGGAAGTTAAAAGGAATTCAGTTATATTTGAAGCTTGAATAATTGTCAATGCGATCCTGTATTTGATAATAATCACTTTAAAGAATGGATAATATGTATTTTACAGAAGAGCACGAACTTTTTAGAGAAAGTTTAAAAGATTTTTTACAAAAAGAAGTCGTTCCTCATATTGATAAATGGGAAAAAGATGGAGTCGTAGAACGATTTATCTGGAAGAAAATGGGTGATATGGGTTTTTTCGGTATCAATTATCCTGAAGAATTTGGTGGATTAAACTTAGATTTATTTTATACAGTAATATTTTTAGAAGAACTTCAGAAAGTAAATTCTGGAGGTTTTGCTGCTAATATGTGGGCTCATGCTTATTTAGCAATGACCCATTTAGAAAAAGAAGGTAGTCAAGAAATAAAAGAAAAATATCTAACACCAAGTATTTCTGGTGATAAAATAGGTTGTCTATGTATTACAGAGCCATTTGGAGGATCCGATGTATCTGGTATGAGAACTACCGCAGTAAAAAAAGATAATACTTTTGTTTTAAATGGTTCAAAAACTTTTATTACCAATGGTGTTTATAGTGATTATTTGGTAGTTGCAGCAAAAACTTCACCCGAAAAAGGAGGAAAGGGTATTAGTATTTTTGTAATGGACAGAGATACTCCAGGAATTACTTCAACTAAATTAGATAAATTAGGATGGAGAGCTAGTGATACTGCAGAAATTGCTTTCGATAATGTTATTATTCCTGAAGATAATTTAATGGGAGAAACAGATATGGGCTTTCCTTATATCATGCAGCATTTTGCTTTAGAACGTTTGATTATGGCAGTTAATGCACATGCAAGAGCAGAATTTGCATTAGAATACGCGATACAATATATGAAAGACAGAAATGCATTTGGAAAAAGCATCTCAACATTTCAAGCATTAAGACATAGTGTTGCGCAAATGGCTAGTGAAGTTGAAGTGTGTAAAACTTTTAATTATAACACCGTTAAAAGATTAAACGATAACGAATATGTTGTAAAAGAAGCAACAATGGCTAAACTTACTGCAACTAAGATGGCAGACGATGTTATATATCAATGTCTCCAGCTATTAGGAGGTTACGGTTATATGGAAGACTACCCACTAGCACGTATGTTTAGAGATAGCCGTTTAGGACCTATTGGTGGCGGTACTTCTGAAATTTTGAGAGAAATTATCGCTAAAATGGTAATTGACGGAAAAAATTATAAGCCAGCGACCTAATACTATTTATCGTTTTAGCGAAAATCCTTCAAAATTATCGCTAAAATGGTAATTGACGGAAAGATCTGTAAATACACGGCATAAATTTTGAAGATTGTTATTAAACCCAAATTAAACAATATGACCCTTAGCTATTTAAAACGTTTATCCTTTCTGCTATTTCTTATTTGCTCATTAAATGCTTTTTCTCAAGTAGAACTAAAAAGTAAAATTGTTGATTTCATAACATATCTACCTTTAGAAAATGCAAGTATCTATATAGAAAACTCAACAATAGGTTCGGTAAGTAATGTAGATGGTAAATTTGTGTTAACAGTTCCAAAAAGATTAGAGAATGATACCTTGGTGATATCTTCAATAGGTTTTAAGAGTTTTAAAATTCTTGTTAATGAATTTGTAAATGACGAGGATATATTTCTTGAAGAGGACATTGCGTCTTTAGATGAAATATTAATAATAGCAGATACAAGGCCGAAAACAGGAAATGATGTTGTTTTAAAAGCTATTGAAAGACTTCCAGATAATTTACCTGAAAAGCCATTTATGCAAAAAGGTTTTTTAAGACACAGGGAACGTAATGTAAAGGAATACAAGTGGCTTATAGAAAGTGCCATTACCTTATACGATTCTAGTTATGCTTCGGGTTCTAAGAAAAATTTAAAAATTAATGTAGATCAAAATAGAAAGAGCTACGATTTACGTGATGTAGATAGTTTGTTTGCTTATTCTTCATATTTAAGAAATACTTCTAGTAATTTTAAAATGTCGTCAAAGCAACTTCGTAGAGATACTATAAAAACAAATTCTCTAATTGAAGCTATTAAATGGAATGATGAACGCATAAATGGATTAGGATTTCTATTTAAAGGTAAATTGAATTTAGTGAGAAATTCTAATATGAAGAATTCTTTATTTGGGGAGAACATACTTGATAATCATCAATTTAAAATTGATACTGTTTTAGTAGATAATGATCGGAAAATATATAAAATAGAAATTAAAAAAGGATTGGAGTTTGTTGGATTAAATACAAAGGGTATTTATAATGAAGGGTTTGAATCTAAAGGATGGATATATATTTATTGGGATACTTTTGCAATTAAGAAAATTGAATACGATTTAATTGCATCCTCAGATAAGCAGAAGGGAAGAAGTAAAAGCCTTTTAGGAACACTTAATAATCATAAACTGATTATATCGTATATGGAGTATGATGGAAAAATGTATCCTAATTACTATTATTATGAAACACCAAAACTGGTAAATGTTGGGGATAGATCTACTGATAAGTTATATAAAACGAAAGAAGAAAAGAGAAAATTAAAAGAAGAACAGTTTTATTATTCCGTACAAGAAATACTATTTACTGAAGTAATTAAAGATTCAATAGCGATAGAAAAAGCACTTCAAAAGCCATGGTCTGATGATATTTTTATTCAACGTCCGTATAATAAGGAGTTCTGGGAAAATTACAATGTGTTGCTAGAGAGTGAAGAGGAAGAAAAACTTGTTCAAGATTTAAGTAAAAGAGCAACGTTGTTTAAAGAGTAAGAATATAGTTTTGAAAAAAAGCTAAAACTTATATTTATAATCAAAAATCTTATTTATATTTGCCACCCTAAAAGAGAGGAGGTTAAGAGTTATGTTAATAATACCAATTAAAGAAGGAGAAAATATAGATAGAGCACTGAAACGTTTTAAACGTAAGTTTGATCGTACAGGAACTAAGAATCAGTTACGTGAAAGAAAACAGTTTTCAAAGCCTTCAGTAAAAAGAAGAGCGCAGATTCAAAAAGCTCAATACATTCAAAACTTAAGAGATCAGGAAGAAGTTTAGTATTTCTGATTAATTTAGAATATAAAGTCCGTTGAAAACAGTAATTTTACTTTTCAACGGATTTTTTTATGCCATTCAGTTCCTTTCTTGATTATCTTAATTTGGAGAAAAATTACTCCAAGCATACTTTAATAGCTTATCACAAAGATTTAGAAGGGTTTCGGGAATTTGCTTCATCAGAATTTGATTTTCCAGAAATTAATAATGTTAGTTATGCTATAATTAGGAGTTGGATTGTGAAATTGGTAGACGACGGAATTTCTAACAGCACTATTAATCGTAAAATATCTTCTTTAAGAACCTATTATAAGTTTCTTTTAAAGATAGAAGATATAGAAGTAAGTCCTTTAGCAAAACATAAGGTGCTAAAAACAGCTAAAAAATTGCAAGTTCCATTTTCAGAAAAAGAAATAGAAAATGTTTTAGAAATATTAAAAGAGGAAGATAGTTTTGTGGGCGTAAGGAATAAACTGATCGTAGAGCTCTTTTATTCTACAGGAATAAGACGTGGTGAGTTGGTGAATTTAAAATTAAATGACATTTCAGATTCTCAAAAAACAATAAAAGTACTTGGTAAAAGAAATAAAGAACGAATAATCCCTCTATTGCCATCCGTTTTAAATACAATTGCTTCCTATTTAGATTACAGAAAGAGTTTGAGTTCTGTTAAAGATATCCATAATTTGTTTCTAACCGAAAAAGGAGCAAAGATATATGAGACATTAGTTTACAGAGTAATTAATAACTACTTTAGTAAAGCATCAGAGAAAGTAAAGAGGAGTCCTCATATATTAAGGCACTCATTTGCAACACATATGCTAAATGAAGGAGCAGATATAAAATCGGTAAAAGAGTTATTAGGACACTCCAGTTTAGCGTCCACTCAGATTTATGCAAATAATAGTATTTCTAAGTTAAAACAAGTTTATAAAGATGCTCATCCAAGAAATTCGAAGTAAAATAGTGCCGAAATCAGCATAGAAATGCATAATAATAAGGTTTACAGAATTTTTTTTTAATAAAATAAAAAATATTATTTTTGTAAAAGTCTTATTTATAAGGGTTAAAATGAAGAAAAGTAAATAAAGTGAAAAATATTAAGAATATTTCTCAAAAAAAGTTTTGTAAAAAAAATAATTTATATACATTTGCAGTCCGTTAGAAATAATGGGCTTTTTTTAAGTAAAAAGTAAGCCGAAAGCCGATGTAGCTCAGCTGGCTAGAGCAGCTGATTTGTAATCAGCAGGTCGTGGGTTCGAGTCCCTCCATCGGCTCTTTGAAAAATTGAATTTTGAGTGCATTTATAGGATTGATTTTCAGTAGATAAGCTCAAAAAAGTTCTTTAAAATAGATATTAAATTAAGGGGAGATACTCAAGCGGCCAACGAGGGCAGACTGTAAATCTGCTGACTACGTCTTCGCAGGTTCGAATCCTGCTCTCCCCACAGAAGTTTTTAAATTTTTGTGAGGTACCTTAAAAATGTCTAAGTATTGAAATGTTTTTTGAAAGAAATTTCAAATTTA
>TARA_R110000787_G_scaffold41071_16_pt1 | contig 39648 bp, 37 predicted proteins | sample TARA_R110000787 | Tara Oceans TARA_R110000787 (sample SAMEA4397920) | marine metagenome | biome: Polar Biome; feature: [DCM] deep chlorophyll maximum layer (ENVO:01000326); material: water (ENVO:00002006), including particulate matter (ENVO:01000060) such as... | depth 35 m | reverse complement strand
AATGGCAATGGCTCGTGAAGGAGGAATTGGAGTGCTACATAAAAACATGAGTATTGAAGCTCAGGCTGCTGAAGTTAGAAAAGTAAAAAGGTCAGAAAGTGGTATGATCATCGATCCAGTCACACTTCCTAAAACTGCGACTATTGGCGATGCTCAAAATACAATGCGTGAATACAGTATTGGAGGAATTCCAATTATCGACAATGAAAATAAATTAATTGGAATTGTAACTAATAGGGATTTGCGTTTTGAAAAAGACTACAAAAAACCATTATCTGAGGTCATGACCACGGATAATTTAGTTACTGTAAGTAAAGGAACTTCTTTAGCAGAAGCAGAAATTATACTACAAAAAAATAAAATTGAAAAACTTCCTGTTGTTAGTGATGACAATACTTTATTGGGTTTAATAACATTTAGAGATATTACTAAAGTTACTCAAAAACCTATTGCTAATAAAGATAGTTATGGAAGATTAAGAGTTGCAGCAGCAATTGGCGTTACTGCTGATGCAGTTGAAAGAACACAAGCACTTGTTAATGCTCAAGTTGATGCAGTGATCATTGATACTGCTCATGGTCATACAAAAGGAGTAGTCGTTGTGTTGAAAAAAATTAAAAAGCAATTTCCTGAATTGGATGTAGTAGTTGGAAATATTGCAACTGCTGAAGCTGCAAAATATTTAGTTGATGCTGGAGCAGATGCAGTTAAAGTAGGGATTGGACCAGGTTCTATTTGTACAACACGTATCATTGCTGGAGTAGGATTTCCTCAATTTTCTGCAGTATTAGAAGTAGCTGAAGCCTTAAAAGGAACTGGAGTCCCTGTTATAGCTGATGGAGGTGTTCGTTATACAGGTGATATTGTTAAGGCAATTGCTGCAGGAGCAGATTGTGTAATGTTAGGTTCATTATTAGCTGGCACTAAAGAATCACCAGGCGAAACAATTATTTACGAAGGAAGAAAATTTAAATCATATCGAGGAATGGGTTCTGTAGAGGCAATGAAGCAAGGCTCTAAAGATCGTTATTTCCAAGATGTTGAGGATGATATTACAAAGCTTGTTCCTGAAGGTATTGTAGGTAGAGTGCCTTATAAAGGTGAGCTTTTAGAAAGTATGACTCAGTTTATTGGTGGACTAAGAGCCGGAATGGGTTATTGTGGAGCAAAGGATGTAGAAACGTTAAAGGAATCTGCTAAATTTGTAAAAATTACAGCTTCTGGTATAAAAGAAAGCCACCCACATAATGTTACCATTACAAAGGAGGCTCCTAATTATTCTAGATAAAAAAATATGTTTACTATTCTTTAGGAATAGTTAAACCCATTTTTTTCATTACTTTAATAGTAAGATCCATTTTTGGATCTAGATATACAATATTGTTGTTGATTGTAAATACTTGTGTAAAGTTCTCTTCTTTAGAAATAGCATTTAGAGCTTCACCAATCATTTGATAAAGAGGCTGAACTAATTCATCTTGTTTTAGTTGAGCTAACTTATTTGAATTTTGCTGAAACTTTTTAATGTCGTTTTCTAAAGCAATTATTTCACTTTGTTTTTCTTTCTTAACGGCTTCAGTATAAGTGGTTTCATTTTGTTGATATGATTCTATCAATGTTTGATATGTATTTATTTTTAATTTAGATTGACTTTCTAAACCATCATTATACGATTTTACATCAGCTCTTAATTGTTCTAGCTGAGGCATAGTTGATAATATATATTCAACATCAACAGTTCCAACTTTTGATTGTGCATTTAATTGAATACTAAAAATAATTGCAATGATTAATAGGCATAATTTCTTCATAATGTTTTTTTAATTTTTGCTAATATACAAGTTATAGAAAAATAAAACCAAAAAAAACAGCTAGTACTTAAGTAAAGCTTAACAAAAAGCTATTTGCTTAAAGCCATATTTTTGTTACATTTGCACCGTTTTAATACTCACCATAATCTATAAAAATGAATAAGAGAAATTTACTTTTAATCTTACTTTTAGTAACTTACTTTACTGGAACATCTCAAAGGAAAAATGATGTTTTGCTAACTATTGATGCAAAACCTGTTTATTCTTCAGAATTTAAACAAGTCTTTAATAAAAATCTTGATTTAGTTATTGAAGAATCTCAAAAAAATGTTGATGGATATTTAGACTTATTTATAGATTATAAGTTGAAAATTACAGAAGCTTATGCACAAGATTTAGATAAAAATGAACTCTATATAAAGGAGTTTGGAAAATATGAAGATCAACTTTCAAAAAAATATATCTATGATAAAAGAATTGCATCACAATTATTAGATGAAGCTTATGAAAGAGGAAAAGAAGAAATAAATGCAGATCATATTTTGGTTTTAGTAAATTTTAATGACCTTCCTAAAGATACATTAATCGCATATAATAAAATTAAAATTGCTTATGATAAGGCAGTTAGTGGAGATGATTTTGAAACCTTAGTTGTAAATTATTCTGAAGAACCAGGTGCGAAAAACTCTAAAGGGAAGTTAGGTTATTTTACTGTTTTTCAAATGGTTTACCCTTTTGAAACTGAAGCGTACAATACTAAGGTTGGAGGGATTTCTAAGATTACAAGAACTGATTTTGGATACCATGTTATTAAAATAAATGACCGAAGAGTAAAAAAACCAAAAATTAATGTTTCTCACATTATGGTTTTTTCTAATAAGGATAAAAAAACAGAAAATCCAGAAGAAAGAATTAATGAATTATATGCAATGATCATGCAAGGTGAATCGTTCGAAAATGTTGCAAAACAATTTTCAGAAGATAAAAGTACTGGAAAAAAAGGAGGTCAATTAAAAACTTTTGGACCTGGTGATTTAAGAGCACCAAAATTTGAAAACGCAGCGTATTCAATAAAAAATGATGGAGATATATTACCTCCTATTAAAAGTTCTTTTGGATGGCATATCATACGCCTAAATGAGAAATTTATAATCCCTTCTTTTGAAGAGCAAAAACCAGAATTAGAAAAGAAAATTAATAGTGGAGCTCGAGCAAGTATAGTTACACAGGCAGTTAATAATAAAATAATTGCAAAATATGGTTATAAAGAAGGTGTAAGCTATTCTCCATACTTTAATACCTACTTAACAGATAGTATTTATAAAAAGAAGTGGGAGTATACTCAAATTCCTTCTAACGAAAATCAAACACTTTTTACTATTGGAAAAAACGAAGTTAAGTATTCTGATTTGGCTAAATACATTAGAGATCATCAAAGGTTGTCAACAAAATACTCTGATAAGGATAGGTTGTTAAAAGCGATGTATGCTGAATTTAAAAATGAAGAAATTGAAAGTTATTATAAAGAAAGATTAGAAGTAGAGAATAAAGAATATGCAATGATTATTAATGAATACAGAAATGGGCTTTTAGTGTATGATGTAATGAAAAATAATATTTGGCAAGTTGCAAAGTTAGATTCAATTGGTCTTAAGCAATATTATGAAGATACAAAAGGTAATTATATGTGGAAGGAAAGAGTTGATGCAGATATTATTTCTAGTACTAACGAAACAAGTGCAAAAAAAGCCCAAGAATTATTAAAGGAAGGAATAGAAATCACAAAAATTAAAGAACTACTCAATACAGATGGTAAAGTAAACGTTATTATTACAAGTGGTGTCTATGAAATAGATCAAAATGAACTTCCTGAAGGTATCGAAATTAAAGATGGAGTTTCAGAAATTTATAAAAGAGATAATTCTAGTGTGGTTGTAAATGTTAAAGAAGTTTTAGCACCTTCAATAAAAGAATTTATAAATGTTAGAGGAGTTGTTATAAGTAACTACCAAAGCGAAATTGAAAAAAGATGGATGAAAAGCCTTAGAGATAAATACAAAGTAGAGATCAATAAGAAATCTCTTAAAAAAATTAAAAAAGAATTGGATCAATAATGAATAAAATATACTTGACTATTATCAGTATAATTACTTTAAGTTCTTGTGATTATTTTAAACAAGATAATTTAGGAACACCTGTTGCTAGAGTGAATGATAGTTATTTATATCAAAAAGATATTAAAGATTTAATTTTTGAAAACACATCAAAAGAAGATAGTACATTAATAGTTACTAATTTTATTAATAGGTGGGCCACCAAACAATTATTAATTGATCAGTCTATAATTAACTTATCTCAAGAAAAACAGGATGCATATAATGATTTAGTAAATCAGTATAAAACAGATCTTTATACTGAAGCCTATAAGAGTTCAATAGTTGCTAAACAATTAGATAGTATTATATCTCTTAAAGAACTTGAAGATTTTTATAATCAGAATAAAGAAAATTTCAAATTAAATGATGATTTATTAAAGGTAAGGTATATTCATATTGATGAAAACTTTTCAAATACTAAAGAATTAGTAGAAAAGTTTAAACGATTTGATTCTATTGATAAAGATGAATTAACAGAATTAAGTATCAAATTTAAAGCCTTCAATCTAAATGATTCAATTTGGGTAAAAAACGATGTTCTAATAGGAGCGTTACCAGTGTTAAAACAGAGCAATAGTCAAGTGTTAAAAAAAACTAATTTTGCACAATTACAAGATTCATTAGGAGTATATTTGGTGAAAATTGAAGCAGTGTTAAATCTTAATGATATTGCTCCTCTTTCTTATGTTAAACCTACAATAGAGCAAATTGTATTAAACAAAAGAAAACAAGAACTTTTAAAGAAAATAGAAAAAGACATTACAATAGATGCAATTAAAAATAAAAATTTTGAACTTTTTACAAAAAACTAGCTTTCTACAAATTATACTTATTGGTTTGTTAAACCCAATAATAGCACAAGAAGTTGTTACTGTTGATAGTACGGGTGTTGCAAAAAACACAGAAATTATTGAACAAGAAACTGAAAATGATACCGTAATAAATTTTAAAAGATATAAAGCGGAAGGAGTAAGTGGAGTCGTTGGAGATTTTGTGATATTAGAATTCGACATAGATAAAAGTTACCTTGAATTTGAACAAAATGGTATAGATATTAGTACCATTGATCGTTGTCAAATGATTGGAAAATTAATGGAGGATAAATTATATGTTCATCATGCGATTCAAGATAGTATATTGATTTCTGATAAAGAAATTGAACCAGAAGTTGATCAGCTTATGGCCTATATGATTGAACAAGTAGGAAGTGAAGAAAAAGTAGTAAGCTATTATAGAAAAGCAAATATTGCAGAACTTAGAGCTGACCTTTTAAAAGCTAGAAAAGAGATTCGACTTACGGAGCGGATGCAAGAAAATATAGTTTCTAATGTTAACATTACACCTGAAGAAGTAAGAACATTTTTCTTTTCAATTCCTGTTGATGAACGACCAATATTTGGTGCAGAATTAGAAGTTGCTCAATTAGTAATTGAACCTGAAGTTACCGATAAAGCAAAACAAGATGCAGTAAATCGTCTTAAGGTAATTAGAACAGATATTGTAGATAATGGTTCGTCTTTTGCAACAAAAGCAGTATTGTATTCTAAAGATGGAACTCGTACTAAAGGAGGTTTAATTGAAGGTGTTCGTAAAGATTCCCCTATGGCAAAGGAATTTAAAGATATGGCATTTTCATTACAAGAAGGAGAAGTAAGTGAACCTTTTGAAACTGAATTTGGTTTTCATTTATTAAAAGTTGATAAAATAAGAGGACAGCAAGTAGATGTACGTCATATTATTATTTTCCCTGAAGTTTCTCAAACTATAATTAAAGCTGCCAGAAAAAAAATTGATACTATTCGTCAAAGTATTGTTGATAAAAGAATTCCTTTTAGCGAAGCAGCAAGACTTTATTCCGATGATAATGAAACAAGAAATAATGGAGGGATACTTGTTAATCCCCAATCGATGGATACAAGGTTTGAATTAACAAAAATGGATCCTACTTTAAGTGCCCAGGTTTATAATATTAAAAAGGGTGAAGTAACTAAGGTTTACACAGATGAAGATCGAACAGGGAAAAGTATTTTTAAAATATTAACTGTAACAGCTAGACATGACGAACATGTAGCCGATTATGTTAAAGATTATGAGAAGGTACATGAACTTGCCCTTAAAGAGAAACAATTAAGAGCAATTGAAGATTGGCAAGAAGAAAAAATTAAAGAGACATACATTAAAGTTAGCACAGATTATCAAGATTGTGAATTTACTAACAATTGGGTAAATAAAGAAAATTAGTATGTCAGACGTTGCAGCAATAAAACAACTCGTTACAAAATATAATGAGCTAAGAAAAGAGATTAAAAAAATAATTGTTGGACAGGACGAAGTTGTTGAACAAGTTTTAATTTCTATATTTTCTGGAGGCCATGCGCTATTAATAGGAGTTCCAGGATTGGCAAAAACGTTATTAGTACATACGGTTGCAGATGCTTTAGGATTAAACTTTAAGCGTATACAGTTTACACCAGATTTAATGCCTAGCGATATTTTAGGATCTGAATTATTAGACGAAAACAGACACTTTAAATTTATTAAAGGACCAATTTTTTCTAATATCATTTTGGCAGATGAAATTAATAGAACTCCACCAAAAACCCAAGCAGCTTTACTAGAAGCAATGCAAGAAAGATCTGTTACCATTGCTGGACATACTTATAAATTAGATAAACCTTACTTTGTTTTAGCAACACAAAATCCTATTGAGCAAGAAGGAACCTATCCTTTACCAGAAGCACAATTAGATCGCTTTATGTTTGCTGTTAATCTAGATTATCCTTCTTTTTCTGAAGAAGTGGATATTGTAAAAGCTACTACAGCAGGAGCTAAGCCAGTTATAAATCCACTATTTACTGCTGAAGAAATTATAAAGTATCAAGAACTAATTCAAAAAATACCTGTAGCAGATAATGTTATCGAATATGCTGTAACCCTAGTAGGTAAAACAAGACCTAAGAGTTCTGCAGCTCCAGAAATGGTAAAAAAATATATAGATTGGGGAGCGGGACCAAGAGCGTCACAAAACTTAATCTTAAGTGCAAAAACCTATGCAGTATTGCACGGAAAATTTTCTCCAGACATAGAAGACGTTCAAAAAGTTGCCATTGGTATTCTCCGTCACCGATTGATAAAAAATTATAAGGCAGAAGCCGAGGGTTTAAGTATTGAAGATATTATTAGATCGCTTTTCTAAAAGATACTTTACATAATTCGTAAAAAAATACCCATAAAAATACTGTTTTTGTAAAATATATTTATCAAAAACCAATATTTGATAAATTATATTCATTAAACATTCGATATCCTTCATTATTTGCTAATATTCTTTAAATTTTGTAGTTTTGCAAAAGTTTGATCAAAAAAATTTAAACACAATTCTTCAAATTATAAAAATAAAAAATATGGCATTCGATATTGATATGATTAAAAAGGTCTACTCACAAATGGTAGAGAGAGTAGATAAAGCACGTGAGATTACTGGGAAACCATTAACTCTTTCAGAAAAAATATTATACTCACATCTTTGGGATGGAAATGCATCTAAAGCATTTACTAGAGGTAAAGATTATGTAGATTTTGCACCAGATCGTATCGCTTTGCAAGATGCCACAGCACAAATGGCTTTATTGCAATTTATGCAAGCAGGTAAAAGTAAAGTTGCAGTTCCTACTACAACACACTGTGACCATTTAATTCAAGCAAAAAATGGAGCAGCAACCGATTTAAAAAATGCAAATAGCGTTAGTAGCGAAGTTTTTAATTTTTTAGAATCAGTTTCAAATAAATATGGAATTGGATTTTGGAAGCCTGGAGCTGGTATTATTCATCAAGTTGTATTAGAAAATTATGCATTTCCTGGCGGAATGATGATTGGAACCGACTCACATACTGTTAATGCAGGTGGTTTAGGAATGGTTGCAATTGGTGTTGGTGGAGCAGATGCAGTTGATGTTATGGCAGGAATGGCTTGGGAACTTAAATTTCCTAAATTAATAGGTGTAAAATTAACTGGAAAAGTTTCAGGATGGACAGCGCCTAAAGATGTAATATTAAAAGTAGCAGGTATTGTTAGTGCAAAAGGTGGTACTGGTGCTATTGTAGAATATTTTGGAGAGGGTGCTATTTCTTTGTCTTGTACAGGAAAAGGAACTATTTGTAATATGGGAGCTGAAATAGGAGCAACTACTTCTACTTTTGGTTATGATGAATCAATGGAGCGTTATTTAAGAGCAACGGATAGAGAAGATGTCGCCGATGCTGCTAATGAAGTAAAAGAATACCTTACTGGTGATGCTGAAGTGTATGCGAATCCTGGAAATTATTTTGATCAAGTTATTGAAATAAACTTATCGGAATTAGGACCTTTATTAAACGGGCCTTTTACACCAGATTTATCTACTCCTGTAGGTAAAGAAATGACAGAAAAAGCTACTGCTAATGATTGGCCTTTAGATGTTGAATGGGGATTAATTGGTTCTTGTACCAACTCTTCTTATGAAGATTTATCAAGAGCATCATCAATCGCACAACAAGCTTTAGATAAAGGATTAAAAATGAAAGCTGAATTAGGAATTAATCCTGGTTCCGAACAAGTTCGTTATACAGCAGAACGTGATGGAATACTTCAGGTTTTTGAAAATTTAAATGCTAAATTATTCACCAATGCCTGTGGACCTTGTATAGGACAATGGGCAAGATATAGTGACCCTAAAAATGCACCTAAAAATAGTATCGTTCATTCTTTTAATAGAAACTTTGCTAAGCGTGCAGATGGAAATCCTAATACCCATGCTTTTGTTGCTTCACCCGAGATAACAGCTGCAATTGCAATAGCAGGCCGTTTAGATTTTAATCCATTAAAGGATTCATTAATAAATGAAAACGGTGAAAAAGTGATGTTTGACGAACCAACAGGGTGGGAGTTACCCCCAAAAGGTTTTGAAGTAAAAGATAATGGGTATTTGGCGCCAGAAGCAGATGGGAGTCACGTTAAAATAACAGTTAATGAAAGCTCTGAGCGTTTGCAATTATTAACGCCTTTTGTTCCTTTAGGGAATAAAATAGAGGGTGCTAAATTATTAATTAAGGCTTTTGGAAAATGTACAACAGATCATATTTCTATGGCTGGACCTTGGTTGCGTTTTAGAGGGCATTTAGATAATATTTCGAACAATTGTTTAATTGGAGCAGTTAATGCTTTCAATATGAAAACAAACTTTGTTAAAAGTCAATTGGATGGAGAATATGATGCAGTACCAAAAACACAAAGAACATATAAAGATGCAGGTGTTTTAACCATTGTTGTTGGTGATCATAATTATGGTGAGGGATCTTCAAGAGAACATGCTGCTATGGAACCTCGTCATTTAGGAGTTGCTGCGGTATTAGTAAAATCGTTTGCTAGAATTCACGAAACAAACTTGAAGAAACAAGGTATGTTAGGATTAACTTTTGCTAATGAAAGTGACTTTGACTTAATACAGGAAGATGATACTTTTAACTTTTTAGATTTAAATGAATTTGCTCCTGGTAAGCCTTTAACAATTGAGGCAGTACATAGCGATGGAAGTAAAGATATTATAATTACAAATCATACCTATAACGATTCGCAAATTGAATGGTATGATCAAGGATCTGCATTGAACTTAATTAAGAAAGGTAACGCTTAATTAAAAACATTAATAAGATAAAAAAAACCTCAAATTTATTTGAGGTTTTTTTTTAATATTCCATTAAATCAGAATAAATAAAACGATAATTCAAAAGTGATTTTAGCCTATCGCTATTAATTACTTTATATTCATTCGAAGCTAATTCATTAAAAATTGGATTGTTACGCCCTTCTTTTTTAAATTCTTTCGCATAAAAATCTCTTCTTTTTGGGTGGGTATCAGTACAAGCGTTTAAGGTTTTGTTCCAAATATTTTTTTCTATTATTTCTTTAATAATTTGAATACAATCATCTCTATGAATAAGGTTTACAAAAGCATCTGGATGATTAATTATTTTTCCATTTTTAAAGAAATTCCCTGGCTTTCGGTCATAACCGATAAGACCTCCAAATCGTAAAATAGTTGTTTTAAATTTTGTGTTAACTTTAAATAATAGTTCTATATCCGACAGCGGAGTTTTTTTAATTGGGCTTTCTTCAGTAACCATAGAGTTGCTATTTGGATAAACCGAAGTGGAGCTTATAAATAGAATGTTTTTTAATTTTGAACTCTCAATTTTAAAAATTAAATTTTTAAAATCGCTTATGTTTTTTGATGGAATTGCAATAATCAATACTTCTGAATTTAAGAAATTTTCAAATTCACTTTCTCGATTACTTAAATTAATAATAAATGGTAGTACTCCATTAGATTTTAATTTTTCAACCTTGATTTTTGAAGTAGTCGATCCTTTTATCGAATAGCCTTTCTTCGTTAACCTTATAGCTAAAGGAAGGCCAAGCCAACCACATCCTAATATACTAATGTTATTTTTCACAAAACTTATTTTAAATCATTAAGCAATTCCCATTGTAATTTTTTCATAGGCTTCTTTATTCATATTACATAAAACCTAATTGTTTCATTACTGTTATTCTATCAAAAACTTGAGTATGTCCATTAATAAAATCGTCTTTAAAATGATAAATAGTCATTCCTTTAGTGCTAATGGTTTTTTTAGTTGGTGGATATTCTCCGATCATTCCAAGATTCGTTCCTGTTAGAATCCAAGTTATTGCAACGTGATTTTCTTCTGGAATTGCAGATGTAATTTCAAAATTTATATCTGGAAATGAATTGAATGAAAATCTCAATCGTTCTTTAAATTCAGAATGATTTAAGGTCTTTCCTTCCCAAGGATCAGTAATGTCAAGATGAATTGTATATTCTTTGTGAACATATTTTTCAACGTTCTCAAAACACTGTTTATTCCAAATTTGGTCCATAAATTCCCGAAGGAATGATTCTTTGTTCATGGTCTTTTGTTTTTGCCTTTAGTAATAAGCAATAACTCTAAAAATCACTTAATAATATGAATATTTAGGAGGCTCTCCATCATTAAATATTTTCAACAAAATTTAAAAAAACTTTTTTATGAAGTTCAAGATCCATGTTAGGTGATAGTGCTACACGTGCAATATAATCTTTGTCTCCTTCTTTAGTTGTTCCTTGAGTAGATGTTGCAGGTATTGTCCAATAACATCCATTTAACTGTCCATAGCTCACACAGTACTTGCTTTCATTGGGAATCTCTGTAATCATTAAATTTATTAATTTATGATTTAAGGCTCTCTTATAGGATTCTTTTTCTTTATCAGTATTCCCTTTAGTAGGGAGATCTAATGAAAATACGGAAGGGGTAAATCCTTGCTTTGCCAACTCTTCAGAAACAAAATTGATTTTCGCTTCTGGTAAAGTATCCTGTATGAAGTTTACAAATTCGCGTGTATTCTTATAGGCATCAATAATTCTTTGATTCATTGAAGGTAATTGTTTTGACAATATTTCCATTTGAAGATCTGTAGCTTCGTTATCGCAAAGTCTTAGATGTAATTCTATTTTTTCCATCAATCCTTCCGTTTTTTTATTACCTACACAGTAACCAGCAGTACATTGTCCACCACTTGGAAATTTCGATCCACTAACATATGAAATGGTTCTCACAGTTGAGAGTATTTCATCTTCACCTAAAAAGTGCACATTGGGACAAAATGTTTGATCTAAAATAAAAACGGGAGCGATAGCAATATCGCCAGTTGCAGTTGTACGAACTTTACTTAAAACCTCTTTTAATTTTATAAGTTCTGGAACTTCAACTCTAGGGTTTGTTGGAATTTCAGCAATGATGTAAGAAATAGCATCGTCGTTAGCAATTTTATCTAAAACGACATCAATACTTTGAACCATATCATTATCTCCATCAACTGCTAAATCGACCACTTCAACATTATCAATGCAAGCTGCAACTCTTCTAGCTTGATCATTTGTTCCGCCATAACAATTTGTAGGAACAATAATTTTGATAGTCTTTCCATTGTGTTTTTCTAGAGCATCATGAATGAGTCCCATCATAATAGCATATTGAATAGATAATCCACTAGAAGCAACTAGTGCCTTTGTATTTGAACCTGTAATCGCTGCAATTGAATCTAATACCAGTGTTTTATTTGTTTCGACATTACTTTTCTTAGTGTCTAAAGAAGATTGCTCTATTAGCAACGTTAAGGCAGTAAGAGAATTGGCAGGTGTCATTGCAATGGTTTCTCTTCTTCGTACATGCTGTATTTCTGAGATATAATTTTCATTATGTTCACCATTCACTAACAAAACACTTCCTAAGTTAGAATGAACTTTGATTAAAAAGTCAATATTTGGGATGAGATCAAAATTACGATTATCATCTTGTTGTGAAATGAAAATAGTACTGCCGTTAAACTCCGAAATATCTTCTACTTTCTGAACTTTCTTTAAATCAAATTTATAGCCATAAACACTCCTTAGTATTTCGGCATCAAAAGGATCGGGTAATTCATCGGTATAAATGATTTGGGTATTTTTATTTTCTAATAAGTTTTTTCTTAGAATTGCAAAAATAGGAACCGTCTTTGATGAAAAACTGATTACATTTTCTGGTTTTAGGTGGTTCAAATTAGCAATTATCCATTCTAATAAACAAGATAATGGATGACCTAATCGAATATAGTCGAAAGCAGTGGGTAATTCATTGAGCGCCGATGTTTCAGAATTATTGTCATTACATAAGGTTTCAAACTGCCCTAAGAATTGAGTCTTGGCTAATTTTTCTTCATAAATGTCTAATCGATGTGTTGTTAGCGTCAACCAAGCTTTTGGCATCTTTTCTAATACATCTTTGATATAACTTAGTCGCTGATTGTCTTCCATAATCTTCACCTTTAGATAAGCTGGTAATATACATTAATTAGACTTTTTTTAAATTGTTATATGACGTTTTATTGCATTGAGCCTAATGTTTTGTATATGAAAAGTTGTGTTTTTGTGTGCGAGGGTTTTCCGAAGGGAAATCAGAAGCTAGCAAAAGCTTATTAATTAAGCAAAAACTACACATTTTTTTTATACAATGTTGAGATATAGTTTTAATATTTCAAAAAAAATAAATTCAAATTTTAGGGACCAAGCTATTTTAGTTTAATAACTAATAATGCGAAAAATTCTATTCATTTTTTTAAGGATTAGTTACGTTATAGATATAATTTCCAATTGACTCACCTGAAAGATATAAAAATGCTAAACCTATTAGAACAGCATAAATTCCAATAAATAGTTTTTTCCTTTTAGGGTTCTTTTCTCCTTTAATTGAAAGAAAAGCAGCAACTCCCAGCAATAAAATAAAGTAATAATCCATCGTCATTTAAAAGTTTAGTTTTTTTATTCTTTCGGTAGGTATAACTTCATATTCCCAATTTCTAATTCATCTAAATGGCCCATTTTATTTTCGTCTTTTGTAATTAAGTGCATATGTAAAAATGAATCGTGATGTGTAAAAACACCTTTATGTTCTGTTGAGAAAAATCCAATTATTTCTGATTCTTTTTCGATCAATTTATAATTAACTTGCCCTTGATGTGCCTCGTCTGGTGAAGATACCTTTGTTCCTTCCGGTAAATTTTGAATGTGAATTATAGCTGTTGAAACTTTTCCTTTTAATTTAAAAACAAAAGGGCGTTTGTATTCAGTCGTTTTCTCATCAATAAATTTTTCCAAATTTTGGATTGACTTAATATTAGGTGGTAGGTCAAGTTCGTTCCACTCGGTTACATTGGCATACACAAAGAAAGGTGCAGATACGTCAAAAATTTTCTCAACTGTCATAGTAGAATCAGAAGTTACTTTCGATACGTAACTTTGTCCGTTATTGATTAATAATTCGCCTGCCAAAAAGCTTATAGGTCCAAGTCCATAAAGCCCTTTTTTGTTTGATATGGTATCTAGCTTAATACTGCTTCCTAATTCACCTTTCCACATTACGTTTTTCATTGCTCCAACAACTTTTATTTCAGAGTATTTGTCTGAGGAATTCGTTTCTTTTTTTGTCGAGTTGCAACTTAATATTCCAATTGTTAGTAGTCCAATTGTTAAATGTTTTAATGTCATTCTATTTTTAAATTTTCGCTGACTTGTTATATCATCAAATTATAGGCTTTTATTTATCAATATTACTTAATAATGTCTGTTTTAAATGTTTTTTATCACCAGTGCCTATACTTGTAAAGTAATATTTAACGGGCTTTTTATTTTTAATAATGCTTAGCTATATAATCCTTCATAATAGCAATATCTTCTTTAGATGTTAAATCGGGTACATGCTCATTAAATGGAATTCCTTTCATATAAGAAGCGGTTTCTTTGATCATATGCAAGATAGCAGTAGGGAGTTCTTTTTCGCTTCGGATAGGATCGATTGGACAATTTTTTAAAAAGGAATAAATTTCAGTACCCGTAAACTTAAAGATATTCATGCTGACTCTAAATTTGCCCTCGGCATCTTTATAGTCATTTACTTTGTCCTTGGAAGGTTTTTCAATAATAGCTTCTAAATGAGATTTTTCATTAACTAAGGTCAATGCAAAACGTTCTATTTTTTCCATCGGAAATATTAAGCCATCACGATCATAATTAATAAAAGCATTGGCATCTTTAGAAGTTAATAAAGCCTGTAACGCTTCCGTCGAATATAAATTATCGCTATTACATACTGTAAATGCTTCATGTTGTAATTCTGGAAATTGTGCTAAGGCTTGAAACAGTGCATCTGCGGTTCCAAAAGGTTTGATTCTATCTTTTGGAATGTATTGCGTGGCATAGGAAATCGATAGCCCATTAAAAGGGTTGTTTTTTGGTTTTTCACCATAATACGTTTTAAACAATGCTCCCTTTTCACTAATAATGATAACCACATTTTTATAGCCTGCTTTTTCGGCATTTAAAAGTAAGAAATCTAGAATCGGTCTGTTGTTTTTTCCAAAACCCAGTAAAGCTTTGCTTCTTGTATTGGCATTGATAACTTCTTCTTCGGAAAGGGTTTCGGTACCTAAAGATTTCTTCATTCTGGAGGAAGCTCCACCTGCTAATATTACTAAGTTTTTAGGCATCTATTATAATTTGAGTTCCTTTTGTTACGTTTACTGGATAGGCATTTTTTGCTCCAGCTTTTTTAATGGCAATACTTATATTATTTTGTAAATGAGTAGGACATAAGGCTACAATACATCCACCACCGCCAGAGCCAATAATTTTTGCTCCATAGGCACCTGCTTCGATAGCTGCATCAATCATAGCGTCAATTTTTGGAACTGTTAGTTTTAAATCATCACGCAATATGCTATGATGCTGATTTATTAGATCGCCAATTACAGGATAATTAAGTGTTGCTCTTTTTAATTCGGCAAGTGCTTTTTGAGTAATGATATGGTTTTGTATTGCAGCATAAAAATAAGGTTTTAATTCGTTTGGCAATAACATTTTATAATTGTCATAATCTTTTATAGTTGCTTTTTCAAGCGCAAAGTCAGCCTCTTTATGTTGGATAATTTGTATCGCTTTTATAGCATTCGATTTTGAACTTCCTAACAAGCCAATCGTATCTTTTGCGATTCCAGATTCACCCAATACCATTCCATCTAATGACTCACCAATGAGTTCATAATTAAAACGATCTCCAGTTTCTATAAAAACAATGTTTCCAATCCCAATGGTATATTGGTCCATTTTTCCTCCTGGAGAATTATGCTCGAGAACTTCAGCTTCATAAGCCAATTGTGAAATGAATTCTGGAGTAATTTTACTATCTACACTAAAAGCCTTTAATAAAAAATGAATCCAAGCTACTAATACTGCGGAAGAACTAGACACTCCTGCATTAATAGGAATATTTCCACTCATGGAAATATCATATCCAGTATCTATTACAGCGCCATGTCTTTTAATTACTCGGATTGCAGAAGCAAAATGATCTCCTTTTTCTAAGGTTTCGAATGTTTCAGAAATATCAATACTTCTTTCCGATTTGATATCTGGCAAGTTTATCTTTAATTTTTTGCTGTTATTTTTTACAGCAGTAAGTGTGATGTGTTTATCAATTGCACAAGCGATTACAGGCAAGCCTAAATAATCCTGATGATCTCCAAATAAGCAAATTCTTGCCGGAGCAGTAAGAGAAATGTTAGTATTCATTAACTATTTTTAATAGGTGTTTTTATTCCAGTTATAAGGAGTACGCTTAACCCAATCTCCTCTGGTAAAATCTGGGAAATCTTGTGGTTCTCCATTATTTGCAATCGATATTTCTGATAGCGGAGTAATGGCACTCCAAGCAGCAGCATCGTAAGCATCTAAAGGGGGTGCTATATTTTTTTTTGCAGATTCTACAAAGGAATTGATAACAAAAAAGTCCATACCTCCATGACCCGCTCCTTCAGCATGTGCTCCAAACTTTTTCCATAATGGATGGTCATATTTTTCTAACCATTTAGTGGCGTCATCCCATCGGTGTGGTTTTTCAGCTTCACCTTCAATATAAATTCGATTGCCATCTACTTCCCATAAGCCTTCACTTCCTTGAACTCTAAAGCCAAGAGAGTAGGGACGAGGGGAATTACAATCGTGAGTTACAATAATGGTTTCTCCATTAGCAGTATCAATTGTTGAGGTGATAATATCACCTTGTTTAAATTTAAGTTTTGCATTGGGATGGTCTTTTCCGCCAACATCTTCAATGTATTTATTCAGCCCAACGCCTTTAGTAGCATGAGAAGTCATAGATACAAAACGATTTCCTCTATTAATATCACACATCACCGCAACCGGTCCTATACCGTGTGTAGGATATACATCCGCATTACGCAGTAAGGAATGTTGGGTACGCCAAGCAGATTCCGAAATTCCTTTTTCACCAAATTCAGCTCCTTTTCCGTAAGCTGTTTTACCATCATTAAATTTTACAAATCGCAAATCATGTTGATAACCACATCTAAAATGTAGTAATTCTCCAAATACATTTTGTTTCACCATATTCAATACCGCTAAAATGTCTCTTCGGTAACATACATTTTCCAAAATCATTAAATGAGAACCTGTTTCTTCATGCACATTTACCAGGTCCCAACATTCTTCCATGGTATTTGCAGCAGATACTTCTACAGCAGTATATTTTCCTGCTTTCATAGAATCCTTAGCCATTTTTGTATGCCATAACCAAGGGGTTGAAATAATAATAGCATCAATTTCTTTAAGTGCTAAAAGGTTTCTATAATCATAATCGTATTTTCCGAAAACCTGTGCTTTTTTACGTCCTTTTTCTGTAATTAAATCTTGAGCAATAGAAATTCTTTTTTGATCGATATCACAAATAGCAATAATATTACAATCATCTCTAGACAATAAATTGTTTAAATGATTGGTACCCCTAAGTCCAACACCAATGAGTCCAACATTCAATTTTTCTTTTGTGGTATTCGTATTACCAAATGTTAATTGTGGGGCTAAAGCAATTCCTGCTCCTAAAACAGCAGTTTGCTTTACAAAATTTCTTCGTGTACTCATAGTTTTTGGTTTTGAATTTTCATGAAGGTTCGCTTATAAATTTAAAATAATTATAACAAAATCGTAAGTTTTATAGTTTAATTTTGACTAGTCTAAAATCAAGTATGAGATGTCGGTTAACCTTCAGGTTTTTTTTATGTTTTGTGAAAATATAAAAAATAAGCATAGCTTTAACTACACGAGTCTTTTTATAATGAAACAAAACCGAAAAAGAATAAGAGTTGAGCTTTTAAACAATGATTGATGGCATTAACAATTGAGAATTAAGAATTAATGAAATATTTAAAAAAATATTGGAGTACTATATTATTTGGTTTGTTTATCATTTTAATGATTATCCCACCAACTAGAATGCCTATACAAGTATTTTTACAACGAACAATTTCGTTTAGTCCTTCAGAAATTGAAAAAGAAGATAGAACAGTTTTAAAAGATTATAACTGGGAGTTATCTGATTTAAATTTAAATAATGTAAACCTTAATGAATCTAAAGGCAAAGTAGTATTAATAAATTTTTGGGCAACGTGGTGTCCTCCTTGTGTTGCTGAAATGCCAGAACTTCAAGAATTGAATAATCATTATAAGGGTAAAGTTGATTTTTACTTTGTTACTAATGATAACCCTGAAAAAATTAACTTATTCCTAAATAGTAAAGGATATGATTTACCAGTTTATAGACCCTTAGAAGAATCACCTAGTGTTTTAGTATCTAAATCGTTACCAACAACTTATTTAATATCAAAACAAGGAGAAATTATCATGCGAAAAGTAGGAGCAGCTAGTTGGAATAGTAACAAGGTACATCAAGCAATTGATGATTTATTACTAGAATAATTAATAATCTGTTTTATCCGTTTTTTCATCCCATTTATTAAAAACCTGAACTCCTTCATCTTTTAGGATCCTAACAAAAGGAATATTTCTTTTTCCAATTGGTTTATCAATTTCATCATATATAAACTGATCGTCAAAGTCTATTTTAGCAGCATCAATCTTATCACAAGCATAAAAAACCTTTTTAGGTCTTGCCCAATAAATAGCGCCTAAACACATAGGACAAGGTTCGCAAGAAGTGTAAATAATACAATCGTCCAATTGAAAAGAGTTTAGTTTTTCACAAGCCCTTCTTATAGCAATCACTTCTGCATGAGCAGTAGGATCATTAGTAGAGGTGACACCGTTATTACCTTCAGCAATAATAACTCCGTCTTTTACTACAACAGCACCAAATGGTCCTCCTTCATTAGAATCCATTCCATTTTTAGCCAATGCTATGGCTCTTCTCATAAATTTTTTATCGCTTTCAGTCATCGTTTCGTTATTTATTATTGGGTAAGCTAAACTAATTAATATCTTCGAAAAAAAGGAAGCCTATTTTGAATAGTTTTAATACAAAATGTTTAAATAAAAAATTGATAAATAGCTATTTGCTAAAATCATTACATTTGTAATCGTTTAAAAATAAATTATAGATCTTATGAGTACATCAGAAAAGAAATTTTTGTCAGATATAGAAATTGCCCAGGCTAATACTATGGGTCATATTAGAGATATAGCAAGCAAACTTAATATTGCTGAAGACGATTTAGAAATGTATGGAAAGTATAAAGCAAAGCTTCCTATAAAATTGATAGATGAAGCTAAAGTGGCAAAAAGTAATTTAATTTTGGTTACCGCTTTAACACCAACTCCTGCAGGAGAGGGTAAAACAACAGTTTCTATAGGATTAACGGAAGGCTTAAATAAAATAGGAAAACAAGCTACCGTAGTTTTAAGAGAGCCGTCTTTGGGTCCTGTATTTGGGATTAAAGGTGGTGCAGCTGGTGGTGGTTACTCTCAAGTAGTGCCCATGGAAGATATCAATCTTCATTTTACGGGAGATTTTTCAGCTATTGAAAAAGCAAACAATTTACTTTCTGCATTAATTGATAATAATATTCAATCTAGAACTAGAAGCTTAGGAATAGATCCTAGAACCATTGCTTGGAAACGTGTAATGGATATGAATGATAGAGCTTTACGCGATATAACAATTGGCTTAGGGGGTACAGCAAACGGAATACCAAGACAGGATGGATTTAATATTACTCCAGCTTCTGAAGTAATGGCAATACTTTGTATGGCTAAGGATTTTTCAGATTTAAAAGACCGATTGGGTAAGATTTATATAGGCCAAACTTTTGATAGAAACCCAGTTTATGCAAGAGATTTAAAAGCTGAAAACGCCATGGCAATTTTATTAAAGGATGCTATAAATCCTAATTTGGTTCAAACCTTAGAAGGAAATCCAGCGATCATACATGGAGGTCCTTTTGCAAATATTGCTCAAGGAACCAATACGATTCTCGCCACTAAAATGGGAATGACTTTATCTGATTATGTAGTGACTGAAGCAGGATTTGGTGCTGATTTAGGTGCTGAAAAATTCTTAGATATAAAATGTGTATCGGGAGGTTTAAAGCCTAAAGCAGTGGTGTTAGTAGCAACAATTAGAGCTTTACGCCATCATGGAGGAGCAACAAAAGAGCAATACAATGATGCAAGTTTAGAACGTGTAGGGAATGGTTTTGTAAATCTTGAAAAGCATATCGAGAATATGAAGAAATTTGGATTGAACCCGGTAGTAGCAATCAATTCCTTTTTTACAGATAGTGATGAAGAAGTTACCCTAGTTAAAGAAAAGTGTAAGGCTATGGGAGTAAATGCTGTTGTTTCTAAAGGATTTGCTGAAGGTGGAGAAGGAACCAAAGAGTTAGCTAGTGCTGTGGTAAACGAAATCGAAAACGGAACTAATGAATTCAAACAATTATACGATTGGAATACTCCGGTAAAAGAAAAAATAGAAATCATTGCTAAAGAAATTTATGGGGCAGATGGAGTAGAATATTCTAAAGAAGCGTTAACAGGACTTCGGAAAATTGAAAATTTAGGATTGGATAAGTTAGCAATTTGTATGGCTAAAACACAAAAGTCTTTTTCTGATAATGATAAACTAACGGGTCGTCCAACAGGGTTTAAGGTAACAGTTAGAGAATTTGAATTTGCAGCAGGAGCAGGCTTTGTAATTCCAATATTAGGAAATATGATGCGTATGCCTGGATTACCAGCAGTCCCAGCTTCCGAAGGGATGTCAATAGATAATAATGGGAAAATTTCTGGTTTATCTTAAGAATTATTTTTTTCACTAATCAATAATTACATTAGAGTCCAGCATTTGTTGGACTTTTTTTATTGTGGTATTGTTGTTAACAATTCACTTTAATTATTAAAAAACAACGCATTTAAATAATAAATGAGCAGAACATTTGTTATTTTTGCAATCTGAAAAATCAACTCCGAATTATTCGGAAAAATAGCATATTATGAATTTACACGAATATCAAGGAAAAGAAATGTTAAACAGTTTTGGTGTTGAAATTCAACGAGGAATTGTTGCACAAACACCAGCTGAAGCAGTTGTAGCAGCTAAAAAATTAACGGAAGATACTGGTACTGGATGGCACGTTATAAAAGCGCAAATTCATGCAGGTGGTCGTGGAAAAGGTGGTGGAGTTAAATTAGCTAAAAGCTTAGAAGAAGTAGAACAAATTGCAGGTCAAATTATTGGAATGCATTTAGTAACACCGCAAACTAGTGCTGAAGGTAAATTAGTAAGTCAAGTGTTAGTTACTGAAGATGTTTATTATCCTGGTGAATCTGAGCCCAGTGAGTTTTACATCAGTGTTCTAATGAATAGAGCAACAGGTAGAAATATGATTATGTATTCTACTGAAGGAGGAATGGATATTGAAGCTGTTGCTGAAAATACACCACATCTTATTTTTAATGAAGAAATTGATCCTACTATGGGATTACTTCCTTTTCAAGCAAGAAAAATTGCTTTCAATTTAGGACTTAGCGGAAAAGCATTTAAAGAGATGACAAAATTTGTTACTGCTCTTTATACTGCTTATGTAAAATCAGATTCTTCTTTATTTGAAATTAATCCTGTTTTAAAAACAAGTGATGATCGTGTTATTGCTGTAGATGCTAAAGTAACTATAGATGATAATGCATTATTTCGCCATAAAGACTATGAAGCATTAAGAGATACAAGAGAAGAGAATCCAGTTGAGGTAGAAGCCAGAGCTGTTGGTTTAAGTTATGTAGATTTAGATGGTAATGTTGGTTGTATGGTTAATGGAGCTGGACTAGCAATGGCCACTATGGATTTAATTAAGCAAGCTGGTGGAGAACCTGCTAACTTTTTAGATGTTGGAGGTACTGCAGATGCAGAACGTGTAGAAATAGCATTTAATTTGATTTTAAAAGATCCAAGTGTAAAAGCAATATTAGTTAATATCTTTGGAGGTATCGTTCGTTGTGATCGTGTTGCACAAGGAATTATAGATGCTTATAAAAGTATTGGGACTATTAATATACCAATCATTGTTCGTTTAGAAGGAACAAATGCAGATATAGCTAAAAAGTTAATTGATGAAAGTGGATTAGACGTACACAGTGTTATTGAATTTCAAGAAGCTGCTGATAAAGTACAAGAGGTATTAGCATAGTTGTAGTCCAATACATCATAAAATAATTTAGAAAGCCTTATTTATTTAAGGCTTTTTTTTGTTTTATAAGGTTTTACGTTAAGTATTCGTTAAATAGTAATTGATTATGTAACAAATGTTACAAAACAGTCGTCTTCTTTGTATATCAATCATTTAAAACGAATAACAATGAAAAAAGTAAATGTAATTTTAGTAGCGCTAGCGCTTTTTATCGGAACTTTAACTTCCTACGCAGGAGTAGACCCAGTAACAACAACAGAAACAACTAAGGAATTTGTAAAACTTTTAAAAGCACCTGGCTTTGAAATAGATTCTGAAATAAAAGTCGTTGTTACATTTGTAGTAAATAAAAATAATGAAGTAGTAGTATTATCTGTAGATTGTGAAGCAAAACAAATTTGTAACTACATTAAAAGCAGATTAAATTATCAAAAAATTAATACTGACCTACAAAAAGGAGTTGAATATAAAATTCCTGTTAGAATTAAAAAAGAAAACTAGTTAAGCACTCATCAAACATAACTTAATAAAACTCGTTTTCAATTAATTGGGAACGAGTTTTTTATGCAAACTACTTTACTAATTACCATTTGCTCTATGTAAAGTTGTAATAAAATACTGAAAATTTATTTATAAGATTATCAGCATGTTAAAGTTTTGTAAATATTTGTTAATCTGCGAGTTATATATTAAAAATAGGATGCTTGAATAATAAAAATACATTATATTTGCACAGTCAAAGAAAGATTATATCTTTGTGAAAACTTTGAAATCAAACATAGTGTTATCAATTTTAATAACACAGAAGTCATAAAGAAAATGGTTGAGATTTCATAATTGAAATTTAATTTGGTTAGTTAGTTGATATAGCCACGTATTACTCAACCGGTACGTGGTTTTTTTATGCAATTCATTTTCCTCTTTGTTTTTCTGAAATATTTAAAGAAGTTCCTAAGGAATTTTTTAAGTCTGTTAATTCCTTCTCTGTTAAATCACGCCATTCTCCAATTGGTAAATTATCCAATTGAATATTCATAATTCTTAAACGTTTTAAGCTTACTACTTCATATCCCAAATGTTCACACATTCGACGTATTTGACGGTTTAAACCTTGTATTAAAGTAATTTTAAATACATAACGGCCTACTTTTTCGACAACACACTTTTTAGTGACTGTTTCTAAAATAGGTACTCCAGTACTCATTCTTTTTAGAAATTCATCCGTAATTCTACGATCAACTTTAACAATGTATTCTTTTTCGTGTTCATTACCAGCTCTTAAAATTTTATTTACAATATCACCATCATTCGTCATTAACAATAAACCTTCACTAGGTTTATCTAATCTCCCAATATGAAAAATACGTTCTTTATGATTAATAAAATCAACAACATTACCTTCAATTCTTTTATCTGTTGTACAAGTAATTCCAACGGGTTTATTTAATGCGATGTAAACAAGATCATCGCTTTTTGCGGTAATAGGTTCATTATTAACTTTAATGATATCGTCAGGCATTGCGCGATCTCCTAGCGTAGCAACCTCACCATTTACAGTTACAAGTCCTTGTTCTATATGCTTGTCAGCTTGTCGTCTAGAACAAAAACCGCTATCACTTATTGCTTTGTTTAATCTTTTTGAATCTGGATGATGAGCCATTGTTTATTTTTTTAATAATTCTAATTCTTTTTGGAAACGTTTAATAGCGTCTCTCATTTTTGCAGCAGACATAAAGTCTAATTCTTTTGCTGCTTTTTCCATAGCCTTCCTAGTATCTCTAATTTTCTTTTCAAGCTGAGGCTTTGTCAAATATTCTTTTTCAGATTCTGCAGCTAAATTATCAAAATGGTCAAAGGTGTAAGCTTCTTGTTTTGATTTTGTAAGTGCATTTTCTAAAGATTTTTTAATAGCTGTTGGAGTAATGTTATGCTCAAGATTATATGCCATTTGTTTTTCACGACGATAATCCGTTGCATCCATGGTAGCTTTCATACTCTTTGTAATTTTATCAGCATACAAAATAGCTTTTCCATTTAAATTACGAGCTGCCCTTCCAACCGTTTGTGTTAATGATCTTGCTGAACGTAAAAACCCTTCTTTATCAGCATCTAAAATAGCTACTAAGGATACTTCAGGTAAATCTAACCCTTCTCTTAATAAATTAACACCAACCAACACGTCGAATATTCCCAAACGTAAATCTTGCATAATTTCAACACGCTCCAAAGTATCTACATCACTATGTATATACCTACATCGGATATCAATTCTCGACATATATTTGGTAAGTTCTTCCGCCATTCTTTTTGTAAGCGTTGTAACCAAAACTCTTTCGTCCTTTTCAACTCTTAATTGAATTTCCTCTAATAAATCATCAATTTGATTTAAGCTTGGACGGACTTCAATTGGTGGATCTAATAAACCTGTTGGTCGTATTATTTGTTCCACATAAACCCCTCCACTTTTTTCCAATTCATAATCTGCAGGTGTCGCACTTATATAAATTACTTGATTTTGCATGGTTACAAATTCATCGAACTTTAATGGGCGATTGTCCATTGCAGCAGGTAATCTAAAACCATATTCGACCAAGTTTTCTTTTCTAGATCTATCTCCTCCATACATAGCAGAAACTTGTGGAATGGAAACATGACTTTCGTCAACAATCATTAAATAATCGTCTGGAAAAAAGTCTAATAAACAAAATGGTCTAGTGCCTGGTAATCGTTTATCAAGATACCTTGAATAGTTTTCTATACCGCTACAATAGCCCAATTCTCGAATCATTTCTAAATCAAAATTGGTGCGTTCTTCTAATCTTTTTGCTTCTAAATGTTTGCCAATTTCTTTGAAATAAGCAAGTTGTTTTGTTAAATCATCTTGAATATCGATGATTGCTTCTTGTAATATATCTGGAGATGTTACAAACATATTAGCAGGATAGATATTCAGTAATTCATACTTTTCTAAGACCTCATTGGTTTGAGCGTCGAACACCTCAATTTCTTCAATTTCATCTCCAAAAAAATGAATTCTGAAAGCATCATCAGCATAACTTGGATACACATCTACGGTATCCCCTTTAATTCGGAAATTACCATGTTGGAAATCAGCTTCCGTTCTAGAATAAAGACTCTGTACTAATTTGTGAAGTAATTTTGTGCGAGATATAATTTGCCCTTTTTGAAGCTTTATAATGTTTTTTTGAAATTCAGTAGGATTTCCAATACCATAAAGACAAGAAACGGAAGCAACTACAATAACATCACGCCTTCCTGAAAGTAAGGAAGAAGTTGTACTAAGTCGCATTTTTTCGATCTCTTCATTTATAGAGAGGTCTTTTTCAATATATAAACCCGATGAAGGGATGTAAGCTTCTGGTTGATAATAATCGTAATAGGAAACAAAATATTCTACTGCATTTTCTGGAAAAAACAGTTTAAATTCAGAGTATAATTGTGCGGCTAATGTTTTATTATGAGCTAATATTAACGTTGGCTTTTCAACTTGTTCAATAACATTTGCAACAGAAAAAGTTTTACCACTACCGGTAACCCCTAAAAGTGTTTGATGCACTTCTCCAGAATTAATTCCTTCAACCAATTGCTTTATAGCTTTAGGTTGATCTCCAGTTGGTTTGAAATCGGAAACGATATTAAATTTCATAGAAAATCGGGATAAACTACAAAACTACGGAATTGGTGTTCTATAAAAATGTATTTAGCAGAAACAATTTTTATACTTTGTTTTCTTTATTGAAGTATACCAAATAATAATACATTTGCTTTTCTTCGTCCCAACCTTTTTCTACAAATTTATCTGCACTATCTGAATTAATAAAATCTAATTTTATTTGAATATTGGTATCCAAATTAATTACACTCTTAATTTTTTTACGGGCAGCCGTTACCGCAGTATTTGCAATTGGAAATTCTGTTAAGTCTTCTATTTTATATTTTGGTGCTTGTTCCGTTTTGTAATGTTTAAATTCGGGTATTAAATCTGGGTTGCTAATTACTTCATTGATAAAATTAGACTCTTCAAAAGAATCATTTTTCGCAAAATGATTTACTGCACGATTCATAAAAAGCACTTCTTCTTTTTTGTCTTCAGCAGGAAGTACCACATCCTTAGCAAAATCCTGACAAAATTTTAAATACTTTTTGGTGTGAAAATTATCATCTTCTAAAGCATCAACTCCTAAAAAGGATTCTAACCAATACCGAGTGTCATAACGGTTGCTATCTACCGATAAAATTTTGTAACCTTCTTCCTTTTTTACATTAAAAATTAAGCAACCTTTATCTAGTTTATTAAGATTGACACCGTGTTCTAGTTTTGCATTTAACTGACTTTCCTTTTCAGAAAACTGAAGAAAATCTTGTTTGATTTCAGATTTAAAAATTCCGATAGCATCCACTTTTTCATTATCAATTTGAAGATTCTCAAAGTGAACTATATATACTTCGCCTGGCTTGATATGTGGGTGAAGTGATTGATCGTATAAATATTTAGCAATTATTTTACTTTGCTCGTGGATAATATTTGGTGCATCAAATATTTTAGATGAAATAGAAAATAATTCGTGAAACTCTAAATCAGATTCGTGCGTAAATTGAAAGTAATTTTCTTCTTTTTCTCTAAATGGTTTCAGAAAATATTCTTTTAATAAAGGAGTTAACTCATCATCTGCTTTATAAATATCGTCAGAAAGAAAAATTGGTTCATTATTAATTTTATTTCCAACTCTATGAATTGAAAGAGAGGTAATGTGAGCACCGAATAAGTTGATCATTTAGTTTTTTGGTATTTAAATTGTGTTGTTTAGGGGTTCTAGTTCCAATTTTCATTAAAATCTAAATCACTATAATCTTCAGGATCTAAATCATCATCATAATTCTCATCGTCATCATCGTCGTCGTCTTTTTCAGTTTTAAACTCTTTATCTGGAGCTTCATCTGGTAATAAACCATGTGCAAACATTAAATTTGGATATGTTTGCTCAGGAACTGCATCAGCAACATCTGCTAATTCCACCAAAAATGTCCACATACTTAAAAAATCATAAACATATAGAAGTCTTGGTTGTTCCTTATGAGTAACATCGTCTAGGGATGTTTCATTCATAATTCGAATGCTATCCATTCCTTCACTTAAATCAAATAAAGCAATTTCTTCCCCTTGTTCCCATTGTTCATTACTAACATAAAAAGAAGCCATTTCGTTTCCCTCAAAACCAAAAGCTTGGGTAATGCTATTATGAAACTCTTCTAAGGTGTTTTCTGCATCAATTTCGATATCTCGAAAAACATCTTCTTTTGCATCTAATATTACTCTAAATCGATAAATCATGATAAATTAATTAAGAGCGCAAAGATATAGAAGAGTTAAGGTTTAAATAGGAAGAGTTCATAAGTTTTTTAGTTATTTACTGAAGCGATGCAGAGTTACTGTCATCACTGCCAATAAGAAAAATGCAACTACTTGATGTAAAACACCTAGGATAACTGGAACTTGATATAATAAGGTAAATACTCCCAAAATAAATTGTAATAAAACAATAAAAAGTAATGCTTTTAATGTTTTAGATTGAAGCTTTGTTAAAACTGTTTTTTTCGCTTTAAACCATATTAAAGCTATGAATCCTACTACTATATATGCTACATATCGATGTATGAACTGAACACCACTTTTACCTTCTATAAAGTTTTTTAATAATGGGCTTTGTTCTGTGTATACGGTTTCGTGAATTAATTTGCCATCATTCATAAGTGGCCAATGATTATGCAAAAATCCAGCATCTAAGCCAGCCACAAAAGCTCCCCAAATAATTTGGATGATTAATAATATATATGTGATTCTAATTAAATTTCTTAAAGAAGTATTGATTGCTTTTTTTTCAGGAAACTTAATATCTAATGCAATCCAAAGTGCAAAACTAAAAGTGATAAATGCTGTAGTTAGGTGTAAGGCCAATCGATAATGACTAACGTCTGGACGTTCTACCAGTCCGCTTTTTACCATATACCAGCCTAAAAATCCTTGAAAACTTCCTAAAGCAAGCAGAAGTATAGACTTTTTAAGTGTTGCCTTGGTAAATTGTTTTTTAATAAGAAAATAAGCAAAGGGGACCATAAAAACGATTCCTATAAATCGCCCTATAAATCGGTGTAACCATTCCCAAAAATAAATATCCTTAAAGTCTTCTAGTGAAAAATGATTATTTAATTTTTGGTATTCAGGATATTGCTTATAAAGGTCAAAAGCTTCCTTCCATTCCACATCATTCATAGGAGGGATGGTGCCAGAAATTAATTTATAATTTGAAATAGACAATCCAGAATGAGTTAACCTGGTAATACCACCAACAACCACCATTATAAAAATAAGAATGCAACCTGTAAGTAGCCAGTAAATAACTTTTTTATTGTCTTTCATATTCTTCTTTAGTTAATGCTAACCAATTAATAGGTCTTTTGCTTGGATCATTTTCTTCACCTGGATAAAAATCGATTTTAGTTATTTGAAATCCCATTTTTTGTAAAACATTTGTAGAAGCACTGTTTTCTATTTCTGTGAAGCCAATAATTTTTTTAAGTTTTAGTTTTTCAAAACCAAGTTTTAATGACATTCTAGAAGATTCAGTAGCAATACCTTTGCCCCAATATTCAGGTAAAAATCGATATCCTAAATCAGATTCGCCACCCGTTTCTGGTAAATATTTAATTCCTGTAAAGCCAATAAGCTTATTATCTGGCTTGTAAATTACTGCAAGCCTTCCATAGCCGTGTTTTTTATAATCTTTAAGGACGACATTCTGTAAAATATCCTTGGCTTGATCTACAGTTTTTATTAAAGTATCTCCTGTATATTTTTGAACAATTGGGTTTGAATTCAATTCATACATTGCTTGTACATCATCCATTTGAAATGGACGAATTAATAATCGATCAGATTCTAATAACACATCTAACATATTAACTGGTTTTTAATCCTAATTCTTTTCCTTTTTGAAGCATAAAAATTTTAGCATCTTCATATTCATTTGGAATTTTTCCTTCTAAAACAGCTTCTTTGATTGCATCTTTTATGATGCCTATTTCACGAGATGGTTTTAGATTGAATGTTTTTATAATTTCTTCACCTGAGATGGGTGGTTGAAAATTCCTGATATGATCTCGTTCTTCAACTTCAACAATTTTATCCCTAACTTGTTTAAAGTTTTGATGGTATTTTTTAAATTTTACAGGGTTTTTTGTGGTGATATCTGCCTCACATAAGGTCATTAAATCTTCAATATAATCACCAGCATCAAAAACCAATCTTCGCACGGCACTATCGGTTACATCAGATGCAATAACAATAGGTCGCGAACTCATAAATACCATTTTTTGAACAAATTTCATTTTTTCATTCAAAGGCATTTTCAACCTTTTAAATAATTTATAGACCATTTTAGAGCCTACAAATTCATGGGCGTGAAAAGTCCAACCTACTTTTTTATCAAACTTTTTAGTAGGGGCTTTTCCAATATCGTGTAAAAGTGCTGCCCATCGTAACCAAAGGTTATCTGTGCTTTTAGCAATGTTATCTACCACTTCTAAGGTATGCCAAAAATTGTCTTTATGGCGTTGTCCTTCTATACTATCGACTCCTTTTAAATTGGTTAATTCTGGTAAAATATGATGCAGAAGATCTACTTTGTTTAAAATCGCAAAACCAATCGAAGGTTTTGGAGAAGCTAATATTTTATGAAGCTCATCCACCACGCGTTCCGTTGAAATTATTTTAATCCGTTCTGCATTTTTTTTGATGGATTCAAATGATTTTTCTTCAATTTTAAACTGAAGTTGGGTTGCAAATCGAATTGCCCGTAACATTCGTAAAGGATCGTCACTAAAAGTAATATCTGGATCTAAAGGGGTGCGAATGATTTTATTTTTTAAATCTTCAATACCATTAAAAGGATCTAAAAGTTCGCCAAATGATTCTTCATTTAAACTAATAGCCATCGCATTAATGGTAAAGTCTCTACGGTTTTGATCGTCTTCTAATGTACCTTCTTCTACAGCAGGATTTCTACTATCTTCTTTATAAGATTCTTTCCTTGCACCCACAAATTCTAATTCAATCTGATCTGCTTTTAGCATGGCTGTTCCGTAGTTTTTAAAAACGGATACTGTAGGTTTTCCTGGTAATAAACTGGATACTTTTTGTGCTAAGTCAATTCCGCTACCAATGGCAACAATATCAATATCCTTAGCATCACCTCGCTCCATAATATAATCACGTACATAACCGCCAATAACATAACTATCAACATTTAATAATGAAGAGGCTTTTGAAACCGTTTTAAATAATGGATTGGCTAAAGCTTTTATGTAATTTGAATTTGACACTAGAAGGTATTTTGTTGAAATAGAAAAATTATTTTCGAATTACTTTTACAGAGCCCTCTGTAGTAATTTTTATAATTGATGATGGTTTATTAGAATTGCCTTTTTGACCTAAATTAACTACATAGCCAACGCCTTCTAATATTTTTTTATTTATTTCTTGAAAATTATTTGGAGCTGCTTTACCGCTTAAGTTAGCGGAAGTAGAAACAATAGGTTTCTTAAATTTTTTAATTAATTGGCCAACAAAGCCATCTCTTACAACTCTAATTGCGATTGAATTATCGTCTGCAATTAAATTTTCGGCAACATGCAATGGTCGATCGTAAATGATAGTGGTTGGTGTAACTGCATATTTAATAATATCATAAGTTACTTCTGGGATTTCCTCAATGTATTGATTTAGCATTTTAAAATCTTTCACTAAACAAATCATAGATTTATTATCAGCTCTTTTTTTAAGCTGATATACTCTTTCGACAGCTTCATAATTGGTAGCGTCACATCCTATTCCCCAAACGGTGTCGGTTGGGTAAAGAATAATCCCTCCTTTTTTAAGAACATTTAGGCAATTATTTATTTCGTTTTGCATATTAAAAGTCGGTTTCTAATTCTCTGTAAAAATAATGAAATAAAGCCACGGTTATTTTATTATTTTTACAAATCCTGAAGGAAAATAAATAACCCTTCAAATTTAATTTATAGATAATCATAAACTATGAAAATACTTCATATTTCTGGGGCAAGAAGCTGGGGAGGAAACGAACAACAATTAGTTGATGTAATTGATGAACTCAATAAATTGGGAGTTGAGAGTGTTATTTTTGGTGTTAAGGGTTATGATTTACATCAATATTCGAAAAAAAATAATTTAAACTTCATTTATTGTAAAGATAAGAAGCTAAATAAGTTTATTAATTATAAATATTTAAGTGAGATTTCAAAAAAAGTTAAACCAGATATTATCCATCTTCATACAAGTGATTCGGTTACCGTTTTTACTATTTCAGACTTACTTTATAAATTAAGAATACCTGCTGTTTTTTCAAAAAAAGGAATTAGCAGAACAATGAGTCTTTTGAGTAAATATAAATACAATTATAAAAATATTGATAAAATATTATGCGTATCTCAAGTGGTAAAAGAACATTTTGAAGATGTGATTGCTTCCAAAAATCACGATAAATTATGTGTAGTTTATGATGGAGTGAAAGTTAAAAATGGCATTAATACTCCTTCAGAAGATATTCGGGAAACCTATCAAATAAATAATAAGGTTCAAATAATTGGAAATATTGCAAATCATAATGGAGCTAAAGATTTGCCAACATTGGTGAAAATATTAAATGTATTGGTACATGAAAAACAACTAAAAGATATTCATTTATTACAAGTTGGTGCATTTACTCGAGCTACTCCAGAATTAAAGGAAATGGTTGTTGCTTATAAATTAGAAGACTTTATCACTTTTACTGGTTTTAAAGAAAATGCTTCCTCTTTATTGTCGCAGTTTGATGTTTTTTTAATGACTTCCATAAGAGAAGGAGGGCCTACTTCTGTACTAGAAGCGTTGTATAAAAAAGTTCCTGTAGTTTCTACTCGAGTTGGTGTAGTGAGTGAAGCTATAACTGATGGTGTTAATGGGTTTATTTCGGAAATAGAAGATTACAAGACGTTGGCTGATAAAATTGAAATTTTGCTAAATGATACATCTTTGCAGGATTCATTTAAAGAGATTTCATACCAAAAGTTTTTAAACAATTTCACTTCAGAAAAGCTAGGTAAAAATACCTATAAAGTATACCAAGAAGTGCTGGCTAAAAATTAAAGATATTGATCAACGCCTTTGTCAATATAGGTTAGTTTTTTTTCGGTAGTCTCTTTTTCTATAATTCGATTTACCTCTATATGGCTTTTGTTTTGTTCGTTATGATAGATATGATAAACAATGCCTTTATGTTTAAGTCTCTTGCCTTGAACTCCAATATTTATAAGGCGTTGTATCATTTCGCTGTCATCTACACCCCAGCCAGTTAGAGATTCGTTAAAGCCATTGATTTTAATAAAATCACTTCGCCAAAAAGACATGTTACAACCTCTTAATTTATTAGATCGTTTGTCTTCTTTTTTATATCGATTGGCTAAAAAAGGAATGTGTAAAGTTCTACCTCTTTTTTTAATTCCTTTTGAAAACACATGGAATTTAATTTTCTTTTTCTTGAATAGAGTTTCTAAATAATCCTCTTGAATATTTACACGACTTCCATATAAAAAAACATTTTCTTCGGCTAAAGAAAGATGATCTTTTACAAAGTCTTTGTGCATTATAATATCTCCATCAATCTCGACAATATAATCGTATTTTGCCTTAGCAATTGCCTTATTCATGATTGCTGGCTTTTGATTTTTATTGTCTTCATGCCAAACATGGATAAGAGGTACTGGAAAATCTTTTTGAAATTTTTGTATTAATTGCGTAGTTTCTTCCTTAGAACCATCATCAGCAATTATCACTTCATTGGGTAAAATTGATTGTTTTTTTATACTTAATAGTAATAACTCTAATGCTTCCGGCCAATTATATGTTGGAGTTACTAAAGAACAGGTAAGGTTTGATTTCATATTATTTTCAAAAAAATTAGCTTTTATAAAAACCCAAAGATTTTTTAAAGTTTTTAGAACGATACTTCCAATAAGAAGATAAATTATTTAGAACGCTTTCTAATCTCCATTTGGATAAGGGTATGTTATTAGACTCTATATAGTGTTGCTGAGTTGGATTAATTTTAAAATCTTTAAAGAAATCATCGACTGATACTTTTCCATAACCTGTAAACTCATTCACTTTATTTTCATGATGTATCACAGAAGACCAAATTTTCACTCCTCTAATTTGTTTTACATTCTTCTCTTTTTTCCAATTTCTATGTGAACGATCTCGGATGGTTTTTGGATCCTTATTTCTTTCAAAAAGTGAGATAAAAGGATTGTATTGATGAAGTTTTTTTCCGATTTTTATTTCTGATTGCGTTTGTATGGTATAACCATCAATAAAATCTAAAGCCATAAACTCTTGTTTGTCAAATCTTTTCTGAATTTCATCAATAAAATGTTTACTAATACAATCGTCATTATCAATTCCGGTGGTAATGATAAATTCTTCATTAAATCCTTTTATATAATCTTGAGTAGCAGGAAGAAATTGATCCATACCATCAATATAAAAAGGTTTAAAATTGGGTAGTTCTTTTTGAAGACTAGAAACTATTTCCCTGAATTCCTCTGTAGTAGACGTGTCAAAAAAGACAATCCAATCAAAGTTTTTGTTTGTTTGAGAGGCAACACTCGGGAAACAATAATCCGTAAATAATTTAAATCGATTTCTGTGCCATTCATCAGTAAGAATAGCTTTGTTTTTTTTATTCGTTTTCCAATCTGTTTTCTTTAGATTAAAACGAGTAATTAAAAAGTGCTTGAACATATTAAATTAATTATTGAACCTTTATATTTGCAAAATTACAATTTCATTAGAAATATCGAAATTGTAAAACATAAAGAATACATTCCTAATAAATATTAAAAGGAAATATACTATATTTTTTCTTTTATAGCAGTTTAAATGAAATATAAAGAACATAAAATATTTAGCGAAGATCAAGATGATGCATCTATTAAAATAATCTCAGATGTTGTTAAAAACTTTGATGATTTTGATGGAGGTGAAGGAGAGCGAAACACCATTAAAAACGTGGATATTCACAATCTTGATTTAAATATAAAGTCTTTTAAAGTTCCGCATTTAGTTAATAGAATTGCATATTCATTTTTTAGAAAATCAAAGGCTAATCGGTCTTTTGAATATGCTAGTACGCTATTAAAACTAGACGTAAATACTCCAAAGCCTTTAGCGTATTTTGAATTTACTAGTTTTAATTTTTTAAATAAAAGTTATTATGTTAGTAAACAGTTTCATTGCGATCTTACTTATCGGGAATTGACTAATAATCTAAACTATCCTGATTACGATACGATATTAAGAGAATTTACACGTTTTACTTTTGATCTTCACGAGAAAGGAATTAATTTTTTAGATCATTCTCCGGGAAATACTTTGATTAAAAAAAATGAAAATACTGGTAAATATGATTTCTATTTGGTTGATTTAAATAGAATGAAATTCCATACCATGAGTTTTGGTGATCGAATGAAGAATTTTGCTAAACTTACTTCCAGAAAGGAAATGGTTGAAGTAATGTCTAATGAATATGCTAAATTAGTAAATGAAAGTGAAGAGCAAGTTTTTAGTGAAATGTGGTCTTTAACAGAACAATTTCAGAAAAAATATCATAAAAAATCTGCCATTAAAAAGAATGTGTTTTTTTGGAAAAAAAGATACAGAAATTGCTAATTTATTCTTGATGCCAGAGCTTGTATAGCTTTTGATACTTTAATAAGGTAACATTAAAAGATTGCTTACAAATTCTATAACCATTTTTTCCATCAAGAATTCCCAACCTTAAAAAATAAGATTTAAAAAAGGCCCAGGAGGGTCTGGTAATTATTTTAAAATAATTAGATTTTATTCCTAATTTATAATATGCTTTGGACGCAATGGTTGAAAAATTTTCAACTTTTTCTTTATGTTCGTCATAATCTCGATAAATCCAATGGTAAAGATCTCCATCCAAACTTCCCATTTTTTTTCCTTTTTTTAGACTATAACTATCGTGAGGATTAATCCCTCTCCATTCGCCACTTCCTTTTTTAAATAACCTAAGTTTTTTATCTGGATACCAATCGGAATGTTTGATCCATTGTCCACAATAATTATTTAATCTACTAGAGTAAAAACCATCGTGATCCCAATGTGGTTTTATATCTAAAATAGATTCTTTAAGCTCGTCAGACAACGCTTCATCACCATCTAATGATAAGATGTAGTTATGCGACGCTTGTTGTATGGCGAAGTTCTTTTGCTCTATATAACCTTCAAATTTATGTTGAATAAAGGTCACTTTATATTTTTGGCAAATTTCTTCAGTTTTATCGGTAGAGAAAGAATCAACCACAATAATTTCATCACAAACACCAATTAAAGAAGCTAAACATTTTTCAAGATGTTCTTCTTCATTATAGGTGATTATAACTGCAGATAAAGGGAAGATTTTATGTTGAGCATATAACTCATTGAAATCGGTAGGTACTATAGTTTCATTTTCCTCAGCTAAATTATAGTCAATAAACTGTGATAATTTAGATTCGAAATAGGAAGGTTTTAAATTTGGATATAACTCAATTGAGCTATCTTTTAATTGTTTTTTAGTTTTTTCTTCAATTAAGTTAGGCTGATAATCCAGTAAATGAACAGAGTCATGAAGTTTACCATCCTCAAAAGTAGACCACATTCTTTTTTCTATCCAAGGAGAAAATATAATAAAAGAAGGTTTGTTTAACGCTTTAGCCATATTAATGGCACCACCATCATTTCCAATAATAAAATCACACGAATCCATGATAATAATAAACTCTCTTAAATCTTTTCCTAGTAAATTAAAAAAGATATTTTTCTTAGTTTCTTCTTTACAGTTATCATAAACTTCTTGCGCTAATTCTAACTGATTTGGAATGTAGTTAAAAAGAATATTTGCATTCATTTTATTAGAAACAAAATCAACAACTTCAGACATATATACCAAAGGATATGTTTTGTTCGCACTACTTCCAATTATCGATATCATCACTGTTTTTTTAGAACGGTCTAGCTGATATTCGTCAAAAATATTGGAAACAAATTTTCTTTCCTCTTCGGTAACAATAAGATTTGGAACCACATCTACTTTAATATCTAAATTTAATGGATCTAATAATGAAAGTCTACGTTCAATTACTAAACCAATATTAGATTTTGGTTCATCGGAAAGGGGAACATTATGAGTGTATAAAAAAGTTCGTCCAAATTTTTTATATGAAATTTTTGTAGTCGCATTTGAAAAAAGAACTGTAAGCCAACTTTCTAATTTTGAATAGGCATCAATTATGAGGTCGTATTTTTCTTTCCTAACATCATAAATTAATTTAAAAAACTGGAGCTTACTTTTACGATGTTTCTTTTCGAATAAAATAAAATTATCTACACTGGTATTGCCTTGTAAAACAGGGAGTGTGCTCTTATACACCATATAATCTATTTGAGCATTGGGATACGCTTTTCTTAGATTATTGCATAACAATGTGCTTACCAGCACATCGCCAATCATTTTTTGTTGTATTACAAGTATTTTCATTAATTAAATGAGGCTCTTTTACTGATTTTAAAGATAAAACTTTTTTTGTTTTTTGAAGCTAATTTACACCGCAACATCATACTCTCTAAGTGCATCGTTTAAAGAAGTTTTTTTATTGGTACTTTCTTTTCTTTTACCAATAATTAAAGCACAAGGAACTTGAAAATCTCCAGCAGGAAACGTTTTAGTATAACTGCCAGGTATAACAACCGATCTTGCAGGTACAAGCCCTTTAGTTTCTATTGGGTTTGATTGAGTAACATCTATAATTTTAGTCGATGCCGTTAAAACCACATTGGCTCCTAATACGGCTTCTTTTTCTACTTTAACACCTTCAACCACAATACAACGAGAACCAATAAAGGCATTGTCTTCAATTATTACAGGCGCCGCTTGAAGTGGTTCTAAAACTCCACCAATACCAACACCGCCACTTAAATGAACGTTTTTACCTATCTGAGCACAACTACCTACAGTTGCCCATGTATCTACCATCGTTCCTTCATCAACATAAGCGCCAATATTAACATAACTAGGCATTAAAATAACTCCTTTAGAAATATACGATCCATATCTTGCAACCGCATGAGGAACTACTCGAATTCCTTTTTCTTTATATCCTCTTTTTAATGGAATTTTATCGTGATATTCAAAAATACCTGCTTCTAGAACTTCCATTTTTTGAATAGGAAAATATAAAACCACTGCTTTTTTCACCCATTCGTTTACTTTCCAGCCAGAATTTGTAGGTTCCGCACAACGAAGTTGACCTTCATCTAATAAGCTAATAACTTCACGGATTGCATTAATGTGCACAGAGTCAGTCAATAGTGATCTGTCGTTCCACGCATTTTCTATAATTTGTTGTAATTGAATCATATTTATTTAATAATTTCACAAAGATAGAAGTCACTTTTAATTAATCCCTTATTTTTACGCAAAATATGGCACGTTTATTAGCAATAGATTACGGGACTAAAAGAACTGGGATTGCGGTTACAGATGAGATGCAGTTGATAGCATCTGGTTTGACAACTGTTCCAACAGAAAAATTGATTCCTTTTTTGAAAAATTATTTCGACGAAGAGAAGGTGGAACTTGTTATTATTGGCGAACCAAAACAAAAGGATGGCACTCATTCTAGCGTTGAAGAGGAAATTAAAAAGTTTATTCAGAAGTTTTTAGAAGTGTTTTCTGAAATGAAAATAGATAGAATGGATGAAAGATTTACCAGTAAAATGGCATTTCAAACAATGATAGATAGTGGATTAAAGAAAAAACAACGTCAAAATAAAGCGTTAATCGATGAGATTAGTGCAACCATTATTTTGCAAGATTATTTATATAATAAAAAATGATATTACCAATTATTGCCTACGGAGATCCTGTTTTAAGAAAAATGGGAAAAGACATTACTAATGAGTATCCAAAATTTGATGCATTATTAGAGAATATGTTTGAAACTATGTATGAAGCAAGAGGAATTGGATTAGCAGCACCTCAAGTTGGTGTTCCAATTCGACTTTTTATTGTTGATGCAACCCCTTTTGAAGAAGATGAAGAGCTATCAGAAGAGGAAAGAACATTCTTAAGTACTTTCAAACAAGTATTTATCAATGCAAAAATAATTGAAGAAACCGGAGATGAATGGGCTTTTAATGAAGGTTGTTTGAGTATTCCAGATATTAGAGAGGACGTTTTTAGAAACGATACTATAAAAATTGAGTATCTAGATGAAAATTTTGAAAAACATACAAAGGAATTTGATGGTATTGTTGCTCGTATTATTCAGCATGAATACGATCATATAGAAGGTGTTTTATTTACAGATAAACTTTCTGCATTAAAAAAACGTTTACTAAAAAGTAAGCTTTCAAATATTTCTAAAGGAAAAATAAATGTAGATTATCGCATGCGTTTTCCAGAAATGAAAAAGAAACGTTAACACATTTGGAAAAGTAATATTAACCAAAGATATTTGCTATCCTATTTTTTAAAAAAAATAATAACATAATTAGAATATGAGTTTAGAAAAAATATTAACTATTTCTGGTAAACCTGGTCTTTATCAATTACAAAATCAGACAAGAAGTGGGTTTTTAGCAACATCATTAGTCGATGGAAAAAAAATTAGTGTAAGCGCAAGAGAAAATGTAAGTATCCTTTCTGAAATTGCAATATATACATTAACAGAAGAATTGCCTTTAAGTGAAGTTTTTACTAAAATTTCTGAGAAAGAAAACGGAGGAGAAGCTATTAGTCATAAAGCTACAAGAGATGAATTAGAGGAATATTTTTTCGGAATTATACCAGATTACGATGAAGATAGAGTATATCCAAGTGACATAAAAAAGGTGGTACAATGGTATAATCTTCTAACTAAAAATGGAATCACCAATTTCACAAAGGAGACAACTGAAGCTTCTGAAGCAACTAGCGAAGAAGAGTAATAATGAATCTTAAAAAGGACCAGCTTCTCGCTATAGATCGTTTACTTACTATAATGGATGAGTTACGAGAGCAGTGTCCTTGGGATAAAAAGCAAACACTACAATCTTTACGCCATTTAACAATAGAAGAAACCTACGAGTTAGGTGATGCTATTTTAGATAATAATTTAGAAGAAGTAAAAAACGAATTGGGCGACTTATTGTTGCACATAGTTTTTTATGCAAAAATTGGAAGTGAAACCAACGACTTTGATATTGGAGACGTTGCTAATGCTATTTCTGAAAAATTAATTTCTCGCCATCCTCATATCTATGGAGATGTAAAAGTTGTAAACGAAGAAGAAGTAAAACAGAATTGGGAAGCATTAAAACTAAAAGAAGGAAAATCTAGTGTTTTAGAAGGAGTTCCTAAATCGCTCCCTT
>TARA_R110000787_G_scaffold66719_1_pt1 | contig 39752 bp, 36 predicted proteins | sample TARA_R110000787 | Tara Oceans TARA_R110000787 (sample SAMEA4397920) | marine metagenome | biome: Polar Biome; feature: [DCM] deep chlorophyll maximum layer (ENVO:01000326); material: water (ENVO:00002006), including particulate matter (ENVO:01000060) such as... | depth 35 m | reverse complement strand
GTCCATGATCGGCAGGTCCTGGTAGGGCAGGGCCATGTTGATCAGCAGGTCCGGCTTCACCTTGTTGATGAGCGCGACGACCTCGGCGACGTTATCTGCATCGACCTGCGCGATCTCGATCGGCGTCTTGCACATCCTGGCGACTTTCTCGCAGCTCTCGATGCGGCGCGAAGCCAGCGTGATGTGCTTGAACGTGTCGCGGTCCATGGCGCATTTCTGCGCAACGACAGAGCCGGCGGCGCCAGCGCCGATGATGAGTACGGTGTCCATTAGTCCTGTCTCTCCTGAGATTAGAGGGGCCGGTGGGCTTGCCCGTCACATAGGGCAAAGCGCGGGCCTTCGCCAGTAGAGAGATGTGGGTGGCGCTGGAGTGGCGGTAGCGAGAATGCGGACTTTCAGCGGGCGTGTTGGCGTCCGGGTCCAAACGCGCCTAGGGTCGGTGGTTCCATAAGAAGAGGGCCGCATGTGCGGCCTGACAAAAGCGAGGAAACGCAAATGACCCTTGAAAGCCTTATTATTTTTCTGCTGATCGGCGCTGTCGCCGGCTGGCTCGCCGGACTCATCGTCAAGGGGTTCGGCTTTGGCATCGTCGGCAATATCGTGGTCGGCATCGTTGGCGCCTTTATTGCCGGATTTCTCTTCCCCGCACTGAATGTGAGCCTGGGCGCGGGCATTGTCGGCGCGATTATCCACGCCACAATCGGCGCCGTGATCCTGCTACTCGTGGTCAGGGTGTTGAAGCGCGCCTAAGTCTGTCGCCTAAAGGTGCCGCAGCGCGGGGCAAGGCGTCTGGGAGGAAACTTACGTCCCGGTCCCGCGCCGCGGCACGGGCTGACTCATGCGGCGCGACGAGGTGCTTCGAGCCGCATGATCTCCGATGTCAGCCACGCATAGTGACGCTCAAGGCGCGTCACCATTGCGATTTCGATTTCAGGACGGCAGGCGAGTTCTTCGCGCCAGACTTCAAGCACGCGGACTTGCCGCTTCAGCCAGCAGACCATCGCTGCATCATCCATGGGTAAGCACATCGGGAAGGACCTCCGTTTCGGCGGCCCGCCATATTGCGAACCATTCTCAAAACGTGCCATGCCTGCGCGCTATTTGCAAGTCATTCTCAATTACTTTTTGGCCAGATATTCGGAAAGGGCGGATCAGCCCGCAAATTCGGCTGCCAGGGACTTTTCAAGCGCCTCGATGCGCGCGCCATTCTTGCCAAGATCGGAAAGGCCGACGCGCGAGCGGGAATAGATTGCGACCTTGGCCGACGTATCGGTCACCGGCCGGATCAGCACGTCCACGTCATCGCGAAACCGGAGCATCGCGGTCGTGTCGACATAGCGGACGCGGATGTCGCCATTGGGTTCGGTGCGAGATTCGGCGCCGGGCTCAAGTTTCGCAAGCGCTGCGGCAACGGCCTTGGCCGACACGTCATACGTCGCAGCGGGGCGTGAGGCGTCTGTTGCGAGGCAGATATCCGGATCGCAGGCGAGGGCGCGGTTTGTCGGCAATCCGGGCTCAAGTGTTGCGAAGGAAAGCCAGTCACCCGCGGGTGTTGGCGTCGTGGCGCAGGCCATCAGGAAAAGCGGGGAAGCGAAGCAAAGGGTGAGGGTTTTGAGGCGCATGTCCATTGTCCTTGGGTTATCCGATGGTTTACGCGCCCATAAGGCTGCCGGATTGCTTTTATCGCACGACTGGCGCCGCAGCGTGAAACGCGCTATCCCCCGCGCTTCCTTTTTCAACGGGAGCGCCCGACCATGACCAAGCCTTCAGCCCCTCGCCATTTCCTTGACATCTGGCACCTTGAGTCGGCTGACCTGCGCGCGATCCTTGATGAGGCCCACCGGGCCAAGAAAGCGCGCCAGGGCTGGCCAAAGGGCCGCGTCGATACGGGTGCGCCGCTGGAAGGCCATACGCTCGCGATGATCTTCGAGAAATCGTCGACCCGGACGCGTTTTTCCTTCGACATGGGCATGCGTCAGCTCGGCGGAAGCTCGATCACGGCCACGAGCAATGACATGCAGCTGGGACGAGGCGAGACCATCGAAGACACGGCCCGTGTACTTAGCCGCTATATCGATGCGGTGATGATCCGCGCGAACGATCACAGCGATGTTGAGACGTTTGCCGAGTTCTCCAGCGTGCCGGTTATCAATGGCCTCACGGACCGGTCGCATCCCTGCCAGATCATGGCCGACCTCCAGACGCTGGAAGAGAGTGGCCTGACGCTACGCGGCGCGCGCCTTGCCTGGGTGGGCGACGGCAACAATGTGTGCGCGAGCTTCATGCATGCAGCAGCCAAGTTCGGCTTCTCGCTGGCCGTTGGTACGCCGCACCGGTTCGCGCCGGATGATGAGGATGTTGAAATCGCCCGTGAGCTGCAGGGCCGCGTGGATCTCTATGAGACCGCTGAGGAGGCCGTCGCCGGCGCCGATGTGGTGATTGCCGATACGTTCGTTTCCATGGGTGACAAGGATGCCGAGCGCCGTCTTGAAATCCTTGAGCCCTATGCTGTGACCGAAGAGTTGATGGAACTGGCGGCTGGTGGCGCGAAGTTCCTTCACTGCCTGCCAGCACATCGGGGCGAAGAGGTGGACGCCGAAGTCATCGACGGGCCGAACTCCCTGATCTGGGACGAAGCCGAGAACCGTCTGCATGCGCAGAAGGCGATCCTGCGCTGGTGCCTCGATAAATAGGAGTCAGGTCTTTACCTGAACTTCTTCCAGCCCGAACGCGACCGGGAGGGCCATTGCGCTCATGACGGCGAGGAGGCCAATGACGACGGCCTCGCCAGCAAACTGCGCGACGAGGCTGAACCCACCACCGAGCAGGAGCAACGCACCGATGATGGTGTTGGAAAGCGCCGTATAAGCGGCGCGTGTTTCCTGTGTTGCCATGTCGACAAGATGGGTTGATCGGCCAAGGCGCACACCCTGATAAGCGATCATCAGAGCAAACAGGACGAGGGGCAGGGCCCAGACTGCGCCCAGCAGCCCGGCAGCATTGAGGGCAAGGGTTGCGCCGAGGGCCAGCGTTGCGGACGCGGATGTCAGGATGAGCACCTTGCGGCTCGATTTGTCGGCGAGCCGTCCCCAGACATAGGAACTCAGCAGACCTGCACCGGCCGAAGCGATCACGAGCAGGCCGAGCCCGCCAAAGCCGTCGCTGCCATCTGGTCCATGCTCGCGCGATGCCAGTGCCACCATGAAGGGCGGTGCGAGAGCGGTTGAGACCAGCAGACCGCGCACTGCGATGAACCGACGGAGCTGGGCGTCGCTGCGCAGCAGGCCGAAATTCTCCATGACCGCGCTGATCGGGCTGGCGCCGCCTTCGGTGGCGCCTGGCACTTCCCGCAGCTGGAGGAAAACGGTGGCGCCGGCGATCCAGAACACGCCTGCGCCGATCAGGCCTGCTTCGACAATGTCCATCCGTGGCAGGATACCGGAAGTCAGCAGGGCACCATACGCCAGCACGGCGGCCGCTCCGACGGTCGTGGCTGCGCCAGTTGCCGAGCCGCGCCGCGACTTGGACACGGTCTTGCCGAGCACATCCTTGTACGTCACCGAGCAGACAGAGCGCGCCACAGCCAGAACGGCGAGCGCGCCGATGATGGCCATGCCCGCCGCCTTTCCTTCCAGCGTGAAGGCGCTGACTGCAATTGCCAAGGCCGCGAGGCCCTGAACCATCGACCCGGCGGCCCACGCCCATTTGCGCTGCGGCAGCAGGCGCAGTGCGCCCGCCGTGAACAGCTGGGGCAGCAGTGAGCCTGCCTCGCGCACCGGCACCAGCAGGCCGATGAACAGGGCGGGCGCACCCAGCGTCGCCAGCAGCCAGCTCAGGACCAGTTTAGGGTCGATCAGCCCATCGGCGATCTTGCTGGTCGAGAGGGCCATGACATGTGTCGTGAAGCTGCGCGCTTCCATATGGCAGGCGTCTTCGGGGATATCCTTGCAGACGCGTCCATCGTCGCCTGATGTCAGCATCTGGAAGATCAGGTCATGTGTTTCGCGTGCCATAAAGAACGATTTATACGAGTCAGGCCGAGCGGCAATGCCTGCTGCATTCTTCACGCGCCATCACGTCTGCGAGAAGGCGCTGGCGCCGGGCGGGCGCATCTTGTTAGAGGTGTGCGATGGCTCATACTGTTTTCCCACGCGAGAAATTCGCGGATCCGCACATGACCGCCAAGGGCGAAACCCGGGCCAGCGTTGATTGGCGCGGCCTGAAGACCCTGTGGCTGAATACCGGCACGCTCTGCAATATCGAGTGCGCCAATTGCTATATCCTGAGTTCGCCTACCAATGACCGGCTGGTCTACCTGACGCTGGCGGATGTAACGCCGTTCCTAGATGAGATCGACGCGTTGGGAGATGGCCCGAAAGAGATCGGAATTACCGGTGGCGAGCCTTTCATGTGCCCCGAAATACTGCCCATTATGGAAACTGCCCTGCAGCGCGACCACCGCCTGCTGGTGTTGACCAATGCCATGCGCCCGATGATGCGCCCGCGCATTCAGGCGGGCCTGCAGGACCTGCACACACGTTTCGGCGATCGGCTGATCTTGCGCGTCTCACTCGATTCCCATGATGAGACGGCGCACAATGCCGAGCGTGGCGAAGGTGCTTTTGCCGAGGCCTGCAAGGGGCTCGCATGGCTAGCCGGGCAGGGCATTCAGGTGGCGCTGGCCGGGCGTCAGGCGCTCAATGAGGATGATGCCTCTGCGCGCGCCGCCTATGGTGAACTGGCCGCCCGGCTCGGGCTGAAGCTGGACCCTGCCAATACATCGCAGCTCGTCCTGTTTCCGGAAATGATCGCGCGGGACGATCCGCCGGAAATCACCACGGCCTGCTGGCAAATCCTGTCAAAAGACCCTGCTGACATAATGTGTGCCAACCAGCGCATGATCATCCGTCGCAAGGGCGCGGACCGGGCGACGGTTACGGCATGTACGCTTCTGGTCGACGATCCAGCCTTTGAACTTGGTGCCACGCTGGGCGAAGCTACAGCTGAACCTGTTCGCCTGAATCATGCCTGGTGTGCCAGTTTCTGTGTCCTCGGCGGAGGCAGCTGCTCAGCCTGACGGGGCGCCCCCTTGCCGCAGGGGGCCCGCACTGCCACATGGGGGCATCCATCCGCTCCCCCTGAAAGCGTGTTCCATGACCGATATTGCCCGTCCAGACAGTGACTTTGTCGTCAATTTCCAGATCGACCAGCGCCCTGTGCGCGGCCGTGCGGTTCGCATGGGCTCTGCAAGCTTGTCGCCGATCCTGCAGCGCCATGACTATCCGCGCCACCTTGCCCGTATTCTGGGTGAAGCCGTGACGCTGGCTGCCATGATTGGTGCTTCTTTGAAGTTTGAAGGGCGTATCCTGGTCCAGGCCGAGGGGGACGGGCCTGTCTCCATGCTGGTTGGTGAATACCGGACCGATGGCGGTGTACGTGGCTATGCCAAATTCGATGCCGACCGCTGGGCCCACCTTGAGAAGGTGAACAAGGGCGCTGCCCCCCACATGCCGCAACTCTTCGGTCCGACCGGCCGCCTCGCCCTGATCCTCCTTCAGGACGATCCCTCTATTGCGCCCTATCAGGGCATCGTGCCACTCGAGAAGGGCACGCTGTCGGAATGTGCGGAGGAGTATTTCGCACAGTCCGAGCAGGTGCCGAGCCGTATCAAGCTTGCCGTCGCTGAACTTGACCGCAAGGGCGAGAAGCCGATCTGGGTGTCGGGCGGCATGATGGTTCAGCGTATCGCAGGCGACGAAAATCGCGGCGACACAACAGAAGTATGGCGTGAGGCCGAGGCCCTGTTTGGCACGCTGAGCGATGCCGAGCTGGTTGATCCCGACCTTGCCGTGCCGGACCTTCTGTTCCGCCTGTTTCATGAACAGGGCGTGCGGATGGAAGACCGTGTCGGCTTGCTCGACAGCTGTACCTGCAATGAAGAGCGGCTTGTCGAGACGCTCAAGGGCATGCCCGACAATGCGCTGCGCGAAATGGTGGAGCCCGATGGTACACTGGCCATCGATTGCCAGTTCTGCGCCCGGCACTATGCGATTCCGATCGAAAAGGTGACCGACCCGGTCAGCTAGGCCTGAATCAAACCCGGCCGCTCCTTTAGGGGAACGGCCGGGGCTTCAGGGCTTCGGTATGGGAACCCGACCTCAGGAATCAGGGCCGTCCATGCCGAGAATGACCTGCGCGTAGCCTTTCGACAGGCGCGCCATGTTCTCAACCGAGATGCGCTCGTTCGTGCCGTGAAAACCCGTCAGGTCTTCCGGCGACATCAGGGCCGGTGCAAAGCGATAGATGTTCTGCGTGATTGCCGCTGCGTATCGGGAATCCGTTGCGCCGATGACGAGCGCTGGCGCCACAGGTGCCCCGTTGCCCACTTCAGCGGCCACGCTTGCCAGAACGGCATAGGCGCGGTTGTCGGTCGGCGAGACAGGTGAGGCCGGGCTGCTGATACCGTCGCCGCCGATTTCGATCTCAAGGCCTTCAATGTCCTTCGTCACGTCCTTGACGTGGGCCATGACAGATTCCGGCGTGTCATTTGGGTGGATCCGGAAATTGACCATGGCCATGGCCCGTTGTGGCAGCACGTTTTCCTTGGCCGAGCCGCTCAGCATGGTCGGCGCCGTCGTCGTGCGGATCATGGCATTGCCAGCCGGCACCTTGGCCATCGAGGATTCAACGGCGCCCTGGAAGAGCCACAGATTGGCGAGGGCCATGCGCTGCATGAAGGGCATGTCCTGACCCGAAGCCAGGAAGAGTTCGGAAACCGGCGGCTTGGAGAAATCGGCCGGCATCTGGTTTTCATCGAGAGCGACAATGGCGCGCGCAAGAGCCACGTCAGCCGAGTTGCGCGGGGGTTGCGACGAATGTCCGCCAGCGGCGACGACGGTCAGCTTGAGCGTGATATAGCCTTTCTCGGAGACGCCGACAAAGGCCATCGACTTGCCCGTGATCGGCGATGGATCGATCACCATGAAGCCCTCGTCGAGGGCCATTTCCGGCTCAATCCCGCGTGACTTGAGCAGGGCGATACCGCCTTGGGCGCCCGAACCCTGGACTTCCTCGTCATGGCCAAACATGAACATCACGGTCCGCTTGGGCTGGAAGCCTGACGCGGCGAGCCCTTCGGCGGCTTCCATGAGGCCGATCAGGTTGCCCTTGTCATCAATCGCGCCGCGTCCGTAGACATAGCCGTCGATGATCTCTCCGGCAAAAGGCGCGCCGGTCCAGTCACCCTCGGTGCCTATATTCACCGGGACGACATCCTGGTGCGCCATCAGGAGGAGCGGCTTCAGCGACGGGTCGCTGCCTTTCCAGGTGTAGAGAAGTGTCAGCGTGCCGGGCACGGTCTCGCGTGTCATAGCGGCATGTGCGGCAGGATAGGTTTCGACCAGCCAGTCCTGCAGGGCCAACCATGCGCCTTCCTGGCCAGGGCGCGGGTCTCCGCCGGATAGCGTGACTGTTTTGAACCGGATGGCTTCGGCCAGATGCTCTGCGGCTGATTCTGCGGAAATATCGGGAGCGGCAGGCAGCTCAACGCGACCACCCACAGGCGAGCCACCATAAGTGAATGTTCGCACGAGTATGATTCCGACGATCAGGACAACAAGTCCCAGCACGCCAAGCATCAGTTTTTTCAGCATTATCGGTCAGCCCTTACTTTGAATTTGGCCGGAAACTCACGACTAAAGGTCCCAGCGTCAAGCCGCAGTGCAGCATAAAAATGACTTGGCCGTCACGAATTGCATGCGCAGTCTGCTTATATGACCTTACCGACGCCTAAACGGCTTTCCCTGCCGCGCGTTCTCGCGTTCTCGACGCTGAGCATTCCGCTCGCCGGTGTTGGCCTTCCGCTGGCTGTGTACCTGTCGCCGCTCTATGCCCACGAAGTGGGATTGGGTCTGGAGTTGACCGGTCTTCTTTTCATGCTGCTGAGGTTTTGGGACATCTTCACCGATCCGGTGATGGGGTATCTGGTGGACCGGTATCGCAGCCCGCTCGGACGCGTCAGGCACTGGATCCTGCTGAGCGTGCCGCTCCTCGCGGTTGCTACCTATTTCGTCTACATGCCGCCGCGAACGGGCGTTGGGCCGGGCTATTTTGTCGGCTGGATGCTGCTGTTCTATGTGGGCTTCACCCTGCTTCAGACATCGCGTTCGGCATGGGTGCCTGCAATTGCCACGACATATGACGAACGCTCTCGCCTGTTTGTCTGGCCGGAGATTGTAAATATCATTGCAATGCTGACGCTGTTGGCGTTGCCGGCGTTCCTTCCGCTGCTTGGCTTCGAACTCGACCGGTTTGGACAGGTCGCCGTCATGGGCGCGGTCTTGCTGGTATTCTTGCCGATCTCAGGCGCATTGGCAGTACTCTTTGTACCTGACCCGCCTATTCCTGGCGATGCCGGGAACGCATTGAAGTTCGAACTGAAGCCACTTCTGGCTGCTGTGAAGAACCAGATGCTGGGCCGCGTCCTGGCCATGGAATTATTTGCGGGGACAGCCATCGCGGTGACAGCTTCCAACTATCTCTTCGTGGCCGAGTACGTTTTCAAACTCAATGATACGCAGTCCAGCCTGATCCTGATGGTTTTCTTCATCGTGTCGGTCTCCGCGATGCCACTCTGGTTTCTGCTGGCACGCCATACGGAGAAGAATATCGCCTTTCGTACGGCCACATTGTTCGCTGCCGTGAGCTATTTGCTCTATTTCTTTCTTGGACAGGTTGGCGGTTTCTGGCCTTTGTTCTTCGGAGCCGTCGTCAATGGAGCTGCTTTCAGCGCCCCTATCGTGCTGACACGTTCAATGACGGCGGATGTCGTGGAATGGCATGCTGCACGGAGTGGTGAGAACAGGGCCGGCATTTACTACGCGCTTCTGACGAGCGCGTACAAGATCGGCTCCAGTCTGGCCTTTGGCGTGGGCTATCTCATGGTGGCGCAGCTGGCAGGTTTCCGGCCCGGGCAGGATAACTCACCCGAAGCGATCAGCGGACTACTCATGATCTTTTGCCTGCTTCCCGCAGGGCTGTACCTTGCGGCCTCCATTGCATCCTGGACCTATCCCCTCTCGCGCGCGATGCAGCAGGATGTTGCGCGCAGCCTTGATCCGCGTGGACCGCAGACGCTCGACTAGAAGCCGCTGCCGGGCTTGGCGAGGTAGGCTTCTTCCTCAGGCGTGGATTTACGGGCAACGACGTCATTGCGATGTGGGAAATGGCCGAACCGGTCGATTACTGACTGGTGCGCATAGGCATATTCCACCACGCTTTCAGTCAGCTTCTGGAAGTCTTCGCGGGCATCCCTGCGCAGCGCGGTGAACATTTCAACAGAGCGGGATTGGTCGCCCACGTCTTCGGAATGCTCGAGCGGCAGATAGAAGAAAATGCGCTCGGCTTCGCTCAAAGAAAGATCCTCCCGTAGGGCGAGGCCCTCCTTGCAGAGGCGCAGGGCCAGCATGTCCTGGGAGAAAGAGCGCGGGCTGCCGCGGAATATGTTCCGGCTGAATTGATCCAGTACGATGATGGCGGCCAGCCGCTCACGCGCGCCCTGATCGGCCCATTCCTGCGCCAGCGGTCCGGCAGCCAGGGTTTCCAGCAAGGTCAGGAAGCGTTCGCGTATCTCGGTGTCGAGCTCAGGCGACTTGGCGAACCACATCTTGTTTTTCTGCCCCGCTGCCTCGCCGGACTGGCTGGCGTCGCCGATCCAGAAATCGAGAATGTCTGCGGGTTCCGGTAATGCGTTCATGCCTTCGGCCTCCGGGCGACAACCATGAAATTGACGGCTGTATCGTCTGAGAGAACCCATGCGCCTGACAAGGGTTTGAAGACGACGCCAGTCGCCGGCTCCGGCACCATGCCCGCAGCCAGCAAGGCGATACGAACCTCATCCGGCGTCACGAATTTGGACCAGTCATGCGTGCCGCGCGGCAGCCAGCCCAGCACATATTCGGCGCCGATAACGGCCGTTGCGAGGGCTTTGGCTGTCCGGTTGAGGCTTGCGACGATCATCAGGCCGCCGGGGCGCACCAGGCTGGCGGTATCCTTAAGGAACTGGTGGGGGTCGGCGACATGCTCGACCACTTCCATGTTCAGCACAATATCGAACGGTGCTTCGCCACCATCGATCAGGCCTTCAGCAGTTCCGGCGCGATAGTCGATGTCGAGCGCCTGTTCCGAGGCATGTGTCAGGGCCGTCTTGATGTTGGCCTCAGAAGCATCCACGCCTGTGACACAAGCACCAAGGCGCGACATAGGCTCGCTGACGAGACCGCCGCCGCAGCCTATGTCGAGCAAGCGTAGGCCTTCCAAGGGCTTCAGGACGCCCGGTGCGATGCCAAAATGACGTTCAGCTGTTTCCCGAATGAATTTCAGGCGGACGGGATTGAAGCGGTGCAGCGGTCTGAACTTGCCGGTGGGATTCCACCAGTCTGCCGCCATGGCCGAAAACTTCGCCACCTCAGCCGCATCGATGCTGGGTGTACGGGGCGCGGCGCGCGAACCTTCGATTGTTTTTACCATCTTGTGGCGTTCCCGTTTGATCAGCGTCGAACTTAACCCTATGAGGGCGCATATAAAGGGCAAACCCTTCACTTCACAGGATATGGGGCGAAATGGCGCGTACAGTTCTCAAATTCGGCGGGACGTCAGTTGGCGACCTCGATCGTATTGCCAATGTGGCGGATATCGTTGCGGATCGTGCAGCACGCGGCGAACACATGGCCGTCGTGGTGTCGGCCATGGCGGGCGAAACCAACAAGCTGGTCGCACTTGCCGAAGGCGCTGCCGGGCAGGATCTGGGCCGCGACCTGTTTCATGACGAGTATGACGTGATCGTCGCTTCCGGCGAGCAGGTGACGGCGGGCCTTCTGGCGCTGGCGCTGCGACGACGGGGGCTCAAGGCCCGCAGCTGGCTCGGCTGGCAATTGCGCCTGAAGACTGATGAGGCCCATGGCCGGGCCCGTATTCTTGGATTTGAGAATAGCGGCCTTCCCGACTCCGTGGACAGTGGCGAGATTGCTGTTGTCGCTGGTTTCCAAGGTGTGACGGATGACGACCGGGTGGCCACGCTTGGCCGCGGCGGGTCCGACACAAGCGCCGTTGCCGTGGCTGCGGCCCTCAATGCCACCGTCTGTGACATCTACACCGATGTCGACGGTGTCTACACGACCGATCCGCGCATGGTGCCAAAGGCTCGGCGGATCCCCAAGATATCGTATGAGGAGATGCTTGAAATGGCGTCCCTCGGCGCGAAAGTCCTGCAGACGCGCTCTGTGGAACTCGCGATGAACCATAATGTACCGGTGCGCGTGCTCTCCAGCTTCCTGAAACCAGGTGAGCCGAACCCCGGAACTCTTGTCTGCTCAGAGGAAGAAATCGTGGAAAAACAGGTTGTTAGCGGCGTTGCCTATTCGCGGGATGAAGCAAAAGTCACTTTGTATGGCGTGGCCGACAAGCCCGGTGTTTCCGCCAAGATTTTCTCGGCGCTGGCGCGTGCGGGCGTTAATGTCGACATGATCGTCCAGGCCAACGCACGTGGCCCGGAGCGCGCCAACATGGTGTTCACCTGCACCGACCGCGACAGCCCTATTGCCAAGGAAACACTTGAGAGCATGGCTGCCGATATCGGATATCAGCAGCTTGAGGTGACGCGCGATGTGTCGAAGATCTCGATCATCGGTGTCGGCATGAAAAGCCATACCGGTGTTGCCGAAACCATGTTCACGGCGCTCTATGAGAAAGGCATCAACATTGATGTCATTTCTACTTCCGAGATAAAGATTTCGGTTCTGATTGCTGCACCTTATACCGAATTGGCCGTTCGTGCCCTCCACACGGCGTTCGGACTTGACGCAGTGTAAACCCGACTGCGAAACTCAGGAGAACCATGCCCTATAATCTGCCGGCCACGCGTCTCCTGATGAACCGCCTCCGCCAGGTGATGGCGGAGGACGGCGATACGCGTTTCCGGCTGGACCAAGTGGTGCGCATCATTGCGTCCACGATGGTGGCAGACGTCTGCTCGATCTACCTGCGTTTGACTGACGGGGCCTTGCTGCTGATTGCGACCGAGGGCCTCAAGCCTGAGGCCGTGTCGGCCACGCGGCTAGGCTCGAATGAGGGCCTTGTCGGCCTCGTGGCCCGGCGAGCTGAGCCCATGGCCATTCAGGATGCGCCGCGCCATCCTTCGTTTTCGTACCGTCCGGAAACCGGCGAAGACCCGTTCCATGCATTCCTCGGCATGCCCATCCTGCGTGGCGGTCGTGTACTGGGTGTCCTGACAGTCCAGAACCGGACCGAGCGGGCCTATGGCGATGACGAGATCGACACGCTTCAGACCATTGCCATGGTGCTGGCCGAGATTGTCGACCGGATGGATCCGGAGCACTTGACCAATGGCGATGGCACCAAGCGTGAGCGCAACCTGGCATCGCTCAATGGGCGTGTCCTGTGCGAAGGCCTCGGCTATGGCCGCGCCGTGCTGCACGATCCCGTGGTTCCGGCAGCGAAGTTCTTTGCGGCTGACCAGAATATGGAAGCCCAGCGTCTGAAGGACGCATTGCGAGGCCTCAAGGACTCCATCGACCAGATGATGGCGCTCGATGGCGCTGCGCTGGGCGATGACCCGCGGGACGTGATGGAAACCTATCGTCTTCTTGCACATGACCCGTCATGGGCCGAAAAACTGCGCGAAGGTGTCCGGTCCGGCCTCTCGGCCGAAGCCTCTGTTGATCGCGCGCGTCGTGAGCACCGGGCCCGGCTGCAAAGCGCGCGCGACCCATATCTGCGCGAACGACTGAACGACCTTGAAGACCTCGATAACCGTCTGCTGCGTGTTCTCGCCGGCGATGACGGCAAACCGCAGATCAGTGAAGAACGTAGCGTACTGGTTGCGCGGCGGCTCGGCCCTGCGGAACTGCTAGACTATGCAAATGCGGGGCTGCGCGCCATCCTGATGGAAGAGGCCGCTGTGTCATCGCATGCGGCGATCGTGGCGCGGGCGCTGGGCATTCCCACATTGGGCGGGATTGAGGGGCTTACGACACGGGTCGACCAAGGCGACTGGGTGATTGTGGATGCTGAAAAAGGCATTCTCCACATCCGCCCGGATGATACGCTCTATGATGCCTACAAGGGGCGCGTGGCTCTGCGGTCCGAGCGTCAGGCGACCTATGCGGCCTTGCGCGGCCTTCCGGCGAAAACCAAGGATGGAACGCACGTATCGCTCTATCTGAATGCAGGTCTGGACCTGGATCTCGACATGCTCGACCAAGCGGGCGCCGATGGCGTCGGGCTATTCCGTACCGAATTCCAGTTTCTCGTTTCGGAAACGCTTCCCCGCCTCAATGATCAGGTCGCGCTTTACAAGCGCGTGTTGGAAAAGGCCGATGGCAAGCGCGTCATCTTCCGCACGGTCGATCTTGGCGGGGACAAGGTGTTGCCCGCCCTGAACCTGAAGCGTGAGGAAAACCCCGCGCTCGGCTGGCGCTCGATCCGTTTCGCGCTCGACCATAAAGGTCTCTTCCGGCGCCAGTTGAGGGCACTTGTCCGGGCGGCAGGCACTGGACCACTGACTGTCATGTTTCCGATGGTCACGGTTCCCAGCGAATTCTTCGAGGCACGCGACCTGCTGATGAAGGAAGTGGCCTGGAGCGAGGAACAGACGGGCAAGAAGCCCTCCAAGCTTGAAGTGGGCGTGATGCTGGAGACGCCGGCACTTGCCTTCAGCCTGTCGGAGCTTGCAGGCGAAGTGGATTTCCTTTCAGTTGGCACCAATGACCTGATGCAGTTCTTCTTCGCGGCGGATCGGATGACGCCAACTGTGTCAGATCGGTATGACCTGGTGAGTCCTGCGGCTTTGAGGTTTCTCAAGCAGGTCTCGGAGACCTGTACCAACCATTCCATCCGGATGTCGGCTTGCGGTGAGGCGACAGCGTCTCCCCTTTCCGCACTTTGCTTTGTTTCATTGGGATTCCACGCCCTTTCCATGCCCGCCGGCGCTATCGGTCCGGTCAAACGCATGGTAAGATCTGTTAACCTTGGAGCGTTTCGGGAAGACTTTCTCAAGGTGATGGATGCACCGGACGATGCGTTCCGTAACCAAGTATTAGCCTTGGCGGCCGATCATGGGGTGGAATTGTCCGACGGTTAAAGCCGCTGGTCCAAAAATCACCATGTTTCTGGACCAGAACTTGCTCGTCTTTTGGCGAACATCTCGACGGACGGCTGGATTGGAAGAATATGGGACACGACGAAACCTTCGACCCACAAGGCCCAGAGTCTCTGGACGATGTGCGTTCTGCTGATAGCGGAACGGACCGTTCCATTGAGGATTCACATGTGTCTGATTCAGTCTCCGAACCCATCCCGGAAATGACCCCGCGTGAGCGGGCCATGGCTATTTTCAAAAGCCGCAAGTTCAATGGCGAGAGCCTGCGCATGGGGCAGGTTCTGCGCCGTGTGCGCGAGACACTCGGCCTTGAAATCGCAGATGTTTCGCGCAAGTCGCTCCTGCGTCAGGATTTCCTGATGTGGATTGAGCGCATGGAGATCGGCCAGATCCCCAAAGGCTACCTGACACCCTATCTGCGCGCGTATTGCGTTGAGCTTGGCTTGCCGGACAGCGAAGTCATTGCCCAATACACGCTTGAGTGCGGTGCTGTGTCGGAAGTGAAACATTCGGCGCCGGTGCCCAAGATTGGCGATATTGCGCCGCCCAAGCCGAAATGGCCGCTGATGGTCGCAACGGCGGCCGTGCTGACCCTTTTTGCGGGTGCCGCCATTGGCGTGACACAGATCGTGAAACCTGCGCCAGAACTGGCCCCTGCGCCTGCCATTGTAGCGGTCAACGGCGCGCGTCACAGCTTGTTTGAAGATACGAGCGAGGCTGAGCGGCCATTGCCGACAAACCTGCAGCTTGAACTCGTGGCGGTCCGCCAGGGCTGGCTGGAAATTCGCGGCGCCGACGGCACGATTTTTCGCAGCCGCGTCATGGCAGCCGGTGAGAACTATTTCCCGCGTCTTGATGCGGGCTGGACCGTTTCAGCCAAGGATGGCGGCGCCTTCCAGTGGCGCGTTGGAGACGTGGTGATTGGTCCGCTTGGTCCTGAGGGTGCGGCCGTATTCTCGGTCAGTGTCGATCAGAAACTGGCCGAAGCCGCAGAAATGGCTGCGCCTACCGTCGCTGCGAATGGCGCTGGCAAAGCCACACGATAGCGCAACAATGTGCGGTGAGGCCTTTACGGAAGGGTCGGCAAGCGCCACATCAGGCCCAGCAATCAGCCGCAGGGAGACCCACGTCTCATGAGCCACAACCCGATCCGGCCATGGCGCAATATCGACCGGCGCGTCTCGCGCAAGATTCGTGTTGGATCGGTCGAAGTGGGCGGTGATGCGCCGATTGCTGTCCAGACAATGACGAACACGCCCACGGAAGACGCGGCCGCTACCATCGCGCAAATCGAGCGCGCGGCAGAAGCTGGCGCCGACATCGTGCGCGTGTCGTGCCCGACGGAAGACGCGACGGCGGCGATGAGGGCGATTTGCAAGGCCTCGCCGGTGCCGATCGTTGCCGACATTCATTTTCACTACAAGCGCGCAATCGAGGCCGCCGAAGCTGGCGCTGCATGCCTACGTATCAATCCGGGCAATATCGGCTCGCAGGCGCGTGTGAAGGAAGTTGTGAACGCAGCGCGGGCCAATGGCTGCTCCATCCGTATCGGCGTTAATGGCGGTTCGCTGGAGCGCCACCTGCTTGAGAAATATGGCGAGCCTTGTCCTGATGCGATGGTCGAGAGCGCGCTGGACCACGCGCGCATTCTCGATGATCTCGGCTTCCATGAGTACAAGATCAGCGTGAAAGCGTCTGACATGTTCATGACGGCTGCTGCCTACCACCAGCTGGCTGAAGCCACAGACGCGCCGCTTCATCTCGGTATCACCGAGGCTGGCGGTCTGCGCACGGGTACAGTCAAGTCTTCCATAGGCATGGGCAACCTGCTCTGGGCCGGCATTGGCGATACAATCCGGGTCTCGCTGTCGGCAGATCCGGTTGAGGAAGTGAAAGTCGGCTTCGAGATGCTGAAGTCGCTCGGCCTGCGCACGCGGGGCGTCAACATCATCGCCTGTCCCTCGTGTGCACGTCAGGGCTTCGACGTGATCTCGACGGTTGAAACACTCGAGAAGCGCCTGGCGCACATTTCAGAACCGATCTCGCTCTCCATCATCGGCTGCGTCGTCAACGGACCCGGTGAGGCGGCGATGACCGATCTCGGCTTTACGGGTGGTGGCAAGGAAAGCGGCAAGATGTTTGTCGCTGGCCGCGCAGATCACAACGTGTCGAACGCCGAGATGATCGAGCACATTGTCGGACTCGTCGAGCAGAAGGCCGAGCGCCTGCGTGCTGAACGCGAACAGGCAGAAGTCGCTGCGGAATAGATCCTAGAGGTGCCTGCACCGGCTTTCGGGAATGAGAGCGGCGGCTGCGTCATAAGCCTCCTGCGTCGGCGCGAGCCGCCGAATAAGGGCGAGCGCTTCAGGTTGTTCAACCCGCACGATTTCAGCATCTCCTGCCGAAGATACGTTCTGCTTGCTTGTGGCGACAACGACGCGCCGCATATCGGGCGTTCCTGTGGCACGAGCGTCAAGCGAACCGGCATAGACATTGTCTGTCTGTGCAGAAAAGACCGATAGCGAGCCATAATTGTTCCAGGCCGGAGCATCCAGTTCGACCGGGCCGTCCGACAGGTCAATCACGCAGATGGCGTAGGCAAGGTCTGGCGCGGGGCGAACAACCCGCTGGGTTTCCGGTGAGACGCGCGGTGCCATCTGCCAATGCTGTGTGGGCATATTACCTGCTATCATCCGCTCACGCACCTTTGACATGATCTTGCCGGGCAAGGCATTCACAATAATGAGATGTGCCAGCGCAAAGGTTACGAGAAAGCCTGCGAGACCTGTGAGGAAGCTACGCATCAGGATTTCCCTCCGCAGGACAGGCGCTCGATTGATGGCGGGGGCAGCACGGATTCAGGATTGTCGAGTAGCGCGGGGTCGGGTTTGTAGAGCCGCAATGTCAGGTCAAAGTTGCCAGCAGAGCGGCTTGATACCCAGTTGCCTTCGGCGGGGCGCTGGGGTGAAACGATGAAAGACCAATGCTCGGCCTGACCGGCATTACTGGCTTTCGTCAGATCATAGGAGAGCGCGTGATCGGTGTTCGCAGGCAGGTAATTCGTTGCGTCATAGAGCGTGACGGACCACCAGAGGGCTGGCATTGCTTCGCCGCTGACACGATAGCTGCAATCCGCCGTGAGGGGCTTGTCGGTGTCGTCTTTTGCCCGCGTGAAATAGACGGCTTCTTCCTTGGTAAGGGCGAGGAGGCCACGGCGGGCAATATAGGCCCGTGTCCAAGGATTGGCGCTGGAAGACCCGACGGTCCAGTCACTTAACCAGCCATCGACGTCGATGACCCCGCCCAAACGCAATCCCGGGCCGACTATGCCTGCTGCGGCTAGCGCAGACGCTGTGCCTGCAGCGAGGCCGAAGACACAACCAACAACAAGGGCAATCCATTTCATCAGATGATGGTAGCGACCGAGCTTAAGCCTGCAAGCGTGAAATTTATTGCGAACTGAGCGGCACTGAGGCTTTGTTTGAGGGAAGATCGCGGGCCAGCCACGTTTTCGTGAAGGGCCTGCCCAAATCGACAAATGACGGTATGAGTGGGCGCAACGTATCTCCGGCATAAAAGGTTTGCCCGCATGATCTGGTTCGTGAAGCGGATACCGCTGCTCATTGTATTGGGGATAACGGTTCTCGTGATGTCCAATTGCACCATGCTGGGCATGAATTACGCGAGCCTCGAGACGAGCAACAAGCCTGTCCCCCAGCCTCCTCTTGATGTGCCGGCAATCACTGGCAATCCGGCGGCGCGTAAAGACCTCAAGCAGGCATTTGAGGACACGCTTTATGGCCCTTGGCCGACCGGCATGCCCGTCTCCTTTAGCGCGTGGCGTCTTGTTGACCCTGACTATCTGGAGGGCCGGGGAACGCTGGAGGAAACAGATGTCACTGTCGGTTCGGGCGAGGGAGCACGCCTCTTCCACCTTGTTGCCGCATTCCCGAAAGCTCCCCATCCTTCTGCCGTTGTGGTGAGCCAGACTTTCTCTTCCAATTGTTCCGTGTTTCCTGACGAGCCCGTGACGGCAACGGATATGAAAACCTGCACCGGTCCTGATATGGACGGAATAGTTGGCGCCCTGGGAACCCAGATATTCGGCCGCTATATCGATGTTGCCCCGGTCTCCCGCTATTTCGACGCGGGACTGGCCTATGCCAGCTTTTATGCCAGTGAACTCGTGCCCGACAAGAATGGAGAGGCGCAGGCCGCGATGGCCAATTTGGGTGGCCCCATCAATCCGACGAGTGCGCTGATGGCCTGGTCCTACGGCTTTTCAGCGGCGCTGGATGTGTTGGAGGCGGACCCACGCATTGATAGCAAACGCATGGCTGTGATGGGCCATTCACGACATGGCAAGTCGGCCCTGATTGCGGGGGTCTGGGATCGGCGTATCGCGGCAGTGATCGCCCATCAGTCCGGTTTTGCAGGGGCGGCGCTCTCAAGGTCTGAAACAGGCGAAGGGCTTGCGCGCATGGCAAAATCCTATCAGCACTGGCTGTCGCCTAATGTGCAGGCCTACCTTACGGATCTCGCCAGCTTGCCGGTGGATCAGCATGAACTGCTGGCGCTTCTGGCGCCAACGCCGGTCTTGCTGGGCAATGGTCGGCGGGATGTCTGGTCGGACCCGAATTCCACATATCGCGCCGCTGAAGCCGCGTCTGCTGTCTATGAGGCGGATGCGGCGAAGGGCCTTTCAGATTCAGGCATGCGGACGTTCGACCCTGAATCGGACCTCGCCTATTGGTTGCGCCCCGGCGGACACAGCATTGTGCCCAAGGATATCGACGCCTTCACGGCCTTTCTGGCAGCGCATTTAGAGAAGACGGCGCCTCTTGAAACTGCTGTTCAAATGGCGAATTGATCCCTAATCTCCCTTAAAACGAAAGCTGAGGGAGATGTAAATGTCTGTAATTGTTGAACTTCTATTGCCTGTTCTGGCCCTGATCTGCTGGACGCTTGTGATGTGGCTGTGGATGTATGCCACGCGCATTCCAGCGATGCAGAAGGCCCAGATCGACCCGGATACTGCCCGTCATCCAGGTACTTACGTGGAACGCATGCCCGCCAACGTCCGTTCCGTGGCCGACAACTACAACCATTTGCATGAGCAGCCGACCATCTTCTACGCTCTGATGTTCTTTGCGGCCCTGACAGGCGGGCAGGGCAATTTCATGGAGCTGATGGCATGGATCTATGTGGGCCTGCGTATTCTCCATTCCTTCGTCCAGATCCTTTCACCGAAGGTGATGCTCCGCTTCATGGTCTTCGTCCTGGCCTCGATTACATTGTTCATCATCGCCGGTCATGAGGTTGTGCGAATTCTGCTCTAAGCGGCAGATGTGGCAGCGAGGGCGCTTCACGCGCCCTCAAAACCGCTCTAAAGGGCGGCTATGGCCACTATTTCTCCTTCCCGACTGCAACAGGTGATCGACCGTTTTGAACAGGTCGAAGCCCGTATGGGTGCAGCGACCGAAACGTCTGAAATCATCGCCCTGTCCAAAGAGCACGCCGAGCTTAAGCCGGTTGTCGACAAGGCCCGCGAGCTTATGTCGGCTCGCAAGGAACTGAGCGAAGCCGAAGCACTTGTTGCCAGCGGCGACCCGGACATGGCGGAACTCGCGCGCGACGAAGTCGAGGAACTCAAGGACCGTTTGCCAGCCCTTGAGCAGGAAGTTCAGGTCCTGCTCCTGCCCAAGGATGTCGACGACAAGGCCGATATCGTGATCGAATTGCGCGCTGGCACCGGCGGGGATGAGGCGGCCCTGTTCGCAGGCGACCTGTTTCGCATGTATTCGCGCTATTTCCAGATCATGGGCTGGAAGGTCGATATCGTTGATGCCTCCGAAGGTGATGCGGGCGGCTATAAGGAATTGATCGCCAACGTTTCCGGCGATGGCGTGTTCGGCCATATGAAATGGGAAAGCGGCGTGCACCGCGTGCAGCGCGTTCCGGCGACTGAAACGCAAGGGCGTATCCATACGTCCGCAGCCACTGTGGCCGTGTTGCCAGCGCCCGAGAATGTCGAGATCGATATTCGCCCTGAAGATATCCGCATTGATACGATGCGATCGTCAGGCGCCGGCGGCCAGCACGTCAACACGACCGACTCCGCGGTACGCATCACGCACTTGCCCACGGGCCTGGTTGCAACAAGCTCCGAAAAATCCCAGCATGTGAACCGCGAAAAGGCGATGGATCAGCTGAAGATTCGTCTCTATGAGCGCGAGCGGTCGGCCAAGGATGCCGAACGCGCCGAAGCGCGGGCAAGCCAGATCGGCTCAGGCGACCGCAGCCAGAAGGTGCGGACCTATAACTTCCCTGAAAACCGGATGACCGATCACCGTATCGGTCTGACGCTCTATTCTCTCGACCGGATCATTACCGGTGACAAGCTGAACGATGTGGTGGAAGCGCTCATAACGGAAGACCAGGCCCGCAAGCTGGCGGCCATGGAGAACGAGAACTGAGCCGCCCGACCTATATGGATTTGATGGCCAGGGCAGCCGGACGCTTCCGGCAAGCTGGTATCGAGTCACCCCAACGGGAAGCTCGCCTTCTGATGTCGCTGGCGTCTGGCCTGACAACATCCCAGCTTATCCTCAGGGGCCATATGGCGGCGCCGAACGATGTAAGCGAGACTTTCGATCGTATGGTCGGCCAGCGTGAGGCGCGCGTGCCCTTTCAGCATATTGCCGGAACGACTTCCTTTTTTGGCCTCGATTTCATTTCAGATGCCCGTGCGCTGGTGCCGCGCGCTGACAGCGAGGTCGTAGTGGAGGCGGCGCTCAACCTGTTGCCGGATGAACCCGGGCTGGAAATAGCGGACCTTGGCACGGGGTCCGGATGTCTTCTGGTCGCGCTGCTCGTGACGCGGGCGGATGTTTCTGGAACGGGCGTCGAGGCGGACGCTGTTGCTGCCTCGCTAGCGGCCGAGAATATCGCGCAGCATGGGCTGGAAAGCCGTGCTAGACTTGCGGTTGAACCATGGGCTGAATGGTCCGGTTGGGGATCAGTAGACCTGATCATCTCCAATCCGCCCTATATTCGCACCGACGTGGTGGCTACTCTCGATCCCGAAGTGCGCCTTCACGACCCCGGAGTGGCCCTGGACGGGGGCACGGATGGTCTGGATGCCTATCGGGAACTTGCGACGCTGGGCCGGGCGCGCCTGAAGCCTGGAACGCCGGTCGTTTTCGAGATCGGTTATGATCAGCAGAGGGATGTGGAGGCAATCTTGTCTGGAGCAGGATTGACCGATATCGGCAGTGCAAAGGATCTGGGCGGCAATGACCGGGTTGTATGGGCGCGGCAACCGGTAGGTTAATACGCATATTTTTGCTTGGCGGAGCGAATAATACAGGCTAGAAGCTATGCGTGAGGTGCTGGAAGCCGCGTATGGCAAGTCTGCTCCACCCTCGCCAGACTCTCGCAAACGGGGCTCGGCCACAGCACTTCCTTCGGCAATTGCGCTGGGAACTGCCTGCAGGATAAAAAGCAGGCGCATGAAACGGGATATACATTCATGAAACGCTCACGCGGGCGCAATCGTCGCTCAGGCGGTAATAACAACAGCAACAACAATCACAACAATCCGAATAGGCACTATGAAAGTGTCGGTCCGGACGTGAAGATCCGTGGATCTGCGCAGCAGGTGCTGGAAAAGTACCAGCAATACGCCCGTGATGCCCAAACGAGCGGCGACCGCGTATTGTCTGAGGCTTATTTCCAGTTTGCCGAGCATTACCAGCGCATCGTTGCCAAACAGATGGAAGCCAAGGATCGTCAGCAGCCGCAACAGCGCGGCGGCCGGGACGATCGCGACAATCGCCGTGATGACCGCGACAACCGCAATGATTCGTCAGACGATGATTCAAATTCCGACGATAGCAACGAGGAAGCCACCGTTCAGGTGACATCGCGTTCGCGCCCGGACGAGAACCAGGATGATCGTGACAATGCCCGCGACACGGACAATGACAATGGCAAACCAGACCCGCTGAAGGTCATTGACGCCAGTGACGATTCTGATTCCAGCAAGGCAGAGGCGCCCAAAGAGAGCCGCTCGAAGCCTAAGGCTGAGGGCGATCGTCCCAAGTCTCGCCGGAAGCCCTATCGCGCCAAGGATGCGTCTGAAGAGCCGGAAGCCGTGACGGATGGCGTGATGAAGACCTTGTCGCGCGGACGCCGCAAAGCCGCATCGTCCGATACGGACGAGCCTGTGCGCGCAGATGATTCGGCCGAGACTACTGCGGACTGAAGCGGGCGGGATCGCCCTTACGGGGCTCTGAGATATTGATACGTCATGCGACAATGAATGATGTCGAGGCCCTCAGGGACCTCGGCCTCTCTTCATTTGTTGCGGCTTTCGGGCATCTCTATAGCCCATCTGATCTGCAACTTTATCTGGCCGAAAACTATGCGCTCGAAAGCTGGAAAAGCCAGATCGGTCAGCCCGGGCGCCCGATCTGGCTGGTCGAGGCACAGGACGGTCATTTGGCTGGATATGCCCAGGCCAACCCCTGTGAACTTCCGGTCGATCCCCTCCCTGACGGCGCCCTTCAATTGCATAGGCTCTATGTTCGCCCCGGCGTCCTGTCGTCGGGCATTGGTGGCGCGCTTATGACGCGCGTGCTCGAATGGGTGGACGCCTCTGGCCGCCCGCCGCTGTATCTTGGCGTATGGTCAGGCAACGAGGGCGCGCAGCGATTCTACGCGCGTTACGGATTCTACAAGGTCGGAGAATATGACTTCCCTGTCGGTGAACAAATTGATCGCGAATATATCCTGAGACGCGATTGATCGTGTCGCATGTCGCGCGTCTTGTATGGCCCGGCATCACTCCCCAAATCAAATTCAGCACTACAGGCCGCCGCTGAGCGGGGCCGCGACCAAACCGAATCTGCCTTTGAGAGGGGATAAAGATGAATATTGACCAGTATACCGAGCGCGCACGCGCAATCGTTCAAGGCGCCCAGACCGCCGCCCTTGCGAGCGGACACCAGACGCTGACGCCCGCCCATATCCTGAAAACCATGTTGGAGGATCGCGACCAGCTGGCCGTGAACCTTATCCGTGCGGCTGGTGGGCGCCCCGAACTGGTTGTCCAGTCTGTCGACACGGCCTTGGGAAAATTGCCAAAAGTTTCTGGCGCCAATAATGGCCTCCGGCTTGAGCAGGCGTCAGCTAAACTGTTCCAGGATGCCGAAGCCAGCGCAAAGAAAGCAGGCGATTCATTTGTCACGACGGAACGTCTGTTGCTGGCGATAGCAGGCCTGCCGTCAGATCCGGCCGCAGAGGCCCTGAAGAGCTCTGGCGTAACCACGAAATCACTGGAGACCGCCATAACGGAACTGCGCCAAGGGCGCACGGCCGATAGTGCCAATGCCGAAGAAGGCTACGAAGCGCTCAAGAAATATGCGCGTGACCTGACCAAGGATGCGCGCGATGGCAAGCTGGACCCCGTGATCGGCCGCGACGAGGAAATACGCCGTACGATGCAGGTTCTTTCGCGGCGGTCGAAGAATAACCCCGTTCTCATCGGCGAGCCCGGCGTTGGCAAGACGGCGATTGCCGAAGGCCTTGCGCTGCGTATCATCAACGGCGACGTGCCCGAGAGCCTGAAGGGAAAGCGACTGCTTGCGCTCGACATGGGCGCGCTGATTGCGGGCGCCAAATTCCGTGGTGAATTCGAAGAGCGGCTGAAAGCCGTGCTCAATGAAGTCCAACAGGCCGCTGGCGGTGTCATCCTGTTCATTGACGAGATGCATACGCTGGTTGGCGCGGGCAAGTCCGATGGCGCGATGGATGCGTCTAACCTGTTGAAACCGGCCCTTGCGCGCGGCGAGCTTCACTGTATCGGCGCGACCACGCTCGATGAATATCGCAAATATGTGGAAGGTGATCCGGCACTCGCCCGTCGCTTCATGGCAGTGTTCGTGGATGAGCCTTCTGTCGATGACACAATCTCCATTCTCCGTGGCCTGAAGGCCCGGTATGAAGCCCACCATGGTGTGCGCGTTTCGGATGCGGCGATCGTATCAGCAGCGACGCTATCCAACCGCTATATCACCGATCGATTCCTGCCCGACAAGGCCATCGACCTTATGGACGAAGCAGCCTCGCGCCTGCGCATGCAGGTCGACTCCAAGCCGGAAGAGCTGGACGAGATTGATCGTCGACTCCTGCAGCTGAAGATTGAAGCCGAAGCGCTGAAGAAGGAAAAGGATACCGCATCGATTGATCGACTGAAATCAATCGAAGGCGATATCGCTGACCTTCAGGCCAAGTCTGACGAGCTGACTGCCGCCTGGTCGGCTGAGAAGAACAAGCTGAAGGGAACGGCCAATGCTAAGGACCTACTCGACCGTGCTTATGCCGACATGGCCGAAGCGCAGCGTACTGGTGACCTGACGCGTGCCTCGGAGCTCAAATTCTCAACCATCCCTGCGCTCGAAAAGCAGATCAAGGATGTCGAGGGCGCCGACGATGCCGATGATGGGCTCGTGTCTGAAGTCGTCCGTCCTGAGCATATTGCGGGTGTCGTTTCCAAATGGACCGGCATTCCGGTCGACAAGATGATGGAAGGCGAACGCGAGAAGCTGCTCCATATGGAGGATGCCCTGCGGGCCCGGGTGGTCGGTCAGGACGCGGCCCTTGAAGCGGTCTCTAATGCCGTCCGCCGCGCCCGCGCTGGCCTGCAGGATCCGAACCGTCCGATCGGTTCATTCCTGTTTGTCGGTCCAACAGGCGTCGGCAAGACCGAGCTGACCAAGGCGCTCGCCGAATTCATGTTCGACGATGACACGGCCATTCTGCGGCTCGACATGTCGGAATATTCCGAGAAGCATTCTGTGGCCCGCCTGATTGGCGCGCCTCCCGGCTATGTCGGCTATGATGAAGGCGGAGCCCTGACGGAAGCCGTTCGGCGGCGTCCCTATCAGGTCATCCTGTTCGATGAAGTCGAGAAGGCCCACCCCGACCTTTTCAATACACTCTTGCAAGTGCTGGACGACGGTCGCCTGACTGATGGCCAGGGTCGCACCGTGGACTTCAAGAACACGATCATCATCATGACGTCGAACCTCGGCGCAGATGCGCTTGCGAGCGGCGATGAAGGCGAAGTGTCAGAGTCCGCGCGCGAAAGCGTGATGTCGGCCATACGGATGCATTTCCGACCGGAATTCATCAACCGTATTGATGAGATCGTCTTCTTCAAACGTCTCGGTCGTGGCGAGATCGATCATATTGTCGATATCCAGATGGTTCATCTCGAAAAGCTGTTGTCGGCGCGCAAAATGAAGCTCGACCTCAGCCTCGATGCCCGCAACTGGCTGGCCGCTCGCGGCTATGATCCGGTCTATGGCGCCCGTCCGCTGAAACGTGTGATCCAGAAGGAATTGCAGGACCCGCTCGCGCGTCTGCTGCTGGAAGGTCGCATTGCCGATGGTGAGACGGTCCATGTCGGGGTTGAGGGTGACATGCTTTCTATCAATGGCGTGCCGAATGACTTCGCCAAGGGGCGAGCCGTCCTCAACTGATCACTCGCGTTTAACATGGCCGTCGCGTCTGCTCTGGCAGGTGCGGCGGTTTTTTATGGGCTGTTGGGCTGGATGACAGGCAGGAAGGTGGCTGCCGTTGCCAGTGCCATTCCTTCGGTGGCGCCTCTGAGGGCGTCGATCTCGGCCTTCTGTTTCATGAAGGCGGCCAGTTCGGCAGGATCTGATGCGAGATTGCGGCCCGATGGTAGTTCAAGCGTCATTGGATTGACCCAGCGCCCGTCCCGCCGGATTTCATAGTGAAGATGCTCGCCCGTCGCCGATCCGGAATCCCCGACATAGCCGATGACATCACCTGCCTTAACCGCGTCGCCTTCCTCAATGCCTGCGAAGCCTGACATATGCGCATAGAGCGTCTCAAAACCACGCTTGTGTTTGACTCGAACATGACGCCCGTAGCCTTCACTGAACCCCATGAATTCGATTGTGCCGTCACCGGCCACTTGTATTGGCGTGCCGGCAGGGGCGCGAAAGTCGATGCCGGTATGCAGGTGCAGCTGCCCTGTCAGAGGGTGATAACGTTGGCCAAAACCGGAATTGATTGGCACCCGCCCGATGGGATAGCGCGTCAGGAAAGGCTGCGCGGCCACGCCATTGGCATCGAAGAATTCGGTCCGGCTCGTATCGCCTGGTGTGTAGCGATACCAGCTGCCATGGCTTGTTTGTCCATTGTACGCAGCAAAGACAAGATCGCCGTTCTCGATGAAGTTTCCGCGCTCGTCTTCGGCGACTTCGAACACGGTATCAAAGCGCTCTCCAGGATGCCCCCCTTCCGCAAGGGCCGCATCATCCGGAAACAATGCGGCAAAGCTTGCCGCATGGGCATGTGTGCCACCAGCGGCGACAATGGCTGTCTGCAAGTCCGTTTCGATCACGCCAGCTGCCCGGCGGTGGGACGTGACCAGGCGTGCCGTCAGGACGCTCACGAAAAAGCTGTTATCGGCCTGTCGTGTTGCGAGCAACGTGTTCTTTGCGTTCGGCTTGATCGACACGGCAATCAGGCGGCTTGTGTCGCCATCCATCGTGCTTTCGTCGAAATAGGCGGTGAGGGCCGTGCCGGGACGCATACGCTTGCGGTCGACAAGACCGGTTTGACGAAGGGCGGCAACGGCAGCTGCGGCGTCCGTTGCGTTGGCCCCCAACACTTCGAGTACGTCGGCCGCCGCAGCGCCGGAGGTGACCTGTCCGATGCGCTCGGCCGTGGAGGCTGCGGGCATGTTATCTCGAAAGTCGAGCATGGCTTGCGCGGCATTTGCGCTGGTCAGGCTTGCAGGCTGTTGCGGGCGTACGAAGACGAACAGGAGCAGCATGCCCAGCACGACGAGGCCGGCAACGGCCCGTTCAGCCACATGATGTGGGCGGAGCGACCGGTCGACGCGTGCCGGTCTTTGTATCGGTCGTTTCATGCCTGATATCCCTGACGGGCCTCAATGAAGGCCGCGCGAAGTGTTTCAGGTCACAAAAAGCAAGAAATACGCCATGGAAGGCGTTTTCGGGTCTCAAACTGCGTCTGGTGTGCAATCAGGGCTGGTGGGTCGTCGCCGAAACCAGCAGGGCTTGGTTGAATTCAGCGCCGCTTTCAGCCCGGATATGGTCGATTTCGGCTTTTTTCTCGGCGAATTCCTCAAGAATTGCAGGGCTTTCCGCGAGTTTCCGTCCCGTCGGCAGTTTCAGGGCCATGGCGTTGACGGCAACGCCTTTGATATGGACTTCATAGTGCAGGTGAGGGCCTGTCGAGGCGCCAGTTGTGCCGACATAGGCGATGACATCACCCTGACGTACGCGTGTGCCAGCCCTTATGCCTTTGCCAAAGCGGGAGAGGTGGGCGTAGGCTGTTTCATAGCCGTTGGCGTGCTTGATCTTCACGTAGTTTCCGAAAGAGCCGTAGCGGTTGGCGCGAACCACCACGCCATTGCCTGCCGCGAAGATCGGCGTGCCGGTTGGCGCTGCAAAGTCGGTGCCCTTATGCTGCCGCGTATAGCCGGAAATGGGGTGACGGCGCGTGCCGAAGGAGGACGAAAGACGTGCGCCATTGATGGGCGTCTTCATCAGGAACTTGGTCGCGCTCTCGCCCTTGCTGTCATAATAGTCCGGCGTCTGGTCGTCGCTGGGCGTGAAGCGATAAAAGTCACGGCTGAGCGCCTGACCATCCAGTGATGCGAAGACCACATTGCCTGTCTTTACAGCATTTCCGCGCTCGTCGACATAGGTTTCGTAGACGATCTCGAACTTGTCACCGGGATGGATTTCGCGCTGGAAGTCCACGTCGTAGGCGAAGGCGTTGGCAAAATCGACAACCTGCTGGTCACCGGCGCCGAGGCTGCGAGCCGTTTCATAGATCGAGGTATTGATCGACGCGGCGATACGCTTGTAGCTGGGCGTCAGGCGCGCATTGAGGGCGGTAGCTTCCCAGGTGCCGTCCTGGTCGCGCGTGATGAGGAGGCTGCGGTCGGCTTCGGCGCGGATGGAAAGCGCCGTCAGCCTGTCACCGTCGAGATAGGTTTCAGCTTTCAGCCCTGGGCGCAGGCGACGTGCATCCAGGAGATCGCCTAAATACAATGTCTGGAGCGCGCTATTGGCGTCCTGATGGTTGGCGCCAAGGCTGACGACCAGCTCTGTCAGCGTCTCGCGCGGCTTCAGCGTGCCGGATTCGTGTTCGAGAATTTTCGGTTGGGCCATGTCGCGCGCACTGAGCAGCGTAACTGCCAGTGGTAACGGGGTTGCAGCGTCTGCAGTGCCATGCGTGGGCTGGCCTGTGGAATCCACCATGAAGAGCCCGGCAACGGCCGAGGCAGACCCCAGAACGAACAGGACAGCGAGGCTCTTCAGCCCCTGTGACAAGTTCCGCTTGGAATGCGGCACTTTTGGGGGTTCATTTTCCGTGTTTTGTTCCACGCGTAACGTCCCGTTTCTCCCAAGTTCTACCGCCCCCAAAACAGCAGGTGCGGCTGAACAAGCATCCATTCTGACATTTGCGTGTTAAAGAATCCAGAACACGCTAAATTTGGCCTTCTTGCCTTATTAGGACTTTAGGTTTCAGGACTAGCAAGATGCAAGCCGGATCTCACAGTGAATACACCAGATGACAAAAATGTAGGCAAATCGGTCGACGAACTGCTGATCGAGCCCGTTCGGTGGGGGCGTTGGGCGGTTCTGGCTGTTGTCATCGTGCTGGTGGGCTCGCTCGCTACCGGCTGGCTTATGCGCAAGGCCATAGCAGGGCACGTCTTCTCAAGCTGGTGTGAATCCCGGAATCTCGCGTGTGAAGGGAAATTCACGCAGCTTGGCTTTGGTGGAGCGACGATCCGCGCGCTGAAGATCAGCGCAAGCGGAGACATTCCCCTGGAAGCGCAGGAAGTGACCGCGCGTCTTGGCTGGGCGGGGCTCTTTACGCCCGAGTTAACGAGCATTGCGATCGACAAGCCAATTGTGCGTGGCACGCTTGATGACAAAGGTGTCAAGTTCTACGGGCTCGAGAAACTCGCTAGCTCATCCAGTGAAAAGAAAAACACCGAGCTCAAGCTTCCCGCTATCGATATAACGGATGGTCGCATCTTCCTTGCCACAGATGCGGGCGAACTCTCAGCCTCGGTGTCGATGAACGGAACCTTTCCTCAGAAGGGCGAGCTGGATCTTGTCCTTGATCCGGCATCGCTTCAAACGCAGGATTCCGAGTTTCAGTGGTCTGAGGGTGTCATTTCCCTCTCTGCTGAGAGTGGTCGGATTTCCGGCGGGGCCAATGTCGTTCTGGAGCAGGCAAACCTCAAGGGTATCTCGGTCGAGGATGCCCTTCTGGAAATGACGATTGATGCGGCTGATGTGGGCGATGGCCCGATGGAGGTAAACTGGAAGGGCTCCGTTGACGAGGCCGCGTTCCCCGGTGGAGAGATTCGCGCCGCGCGCACGAGTGGTTCGGCGGCATTTACGGAGCTGCCCAGCTTGTCCGTGGACGCAGTGATGACGGCTCTGACGCAGGCGAGTCTCACGCTGGAATCCGGGAAGATCGGCCAGGGGGGGTACAGCGCGAATTCCCTGAATTTCGAAGCGGATCTGAAAGGCGACGGCGGCAATATCGGCGGACCGGTCGCGGTCGAGGCCAGTCAGGTTACCGCGCCACAAGGCAAAGCCGGGAATGTGTCGGCAAGCGGTGTGCTCAGCCGTTCAGCCGAAGGTACGTTGCTATACACAGGCAGCGTGGCCACACAGGCGACACAGCTTTCGCCGGAAACACGCAGCAAGGTCACCAAGCCGATCACTCTTCCAGGCGTCCTCTCCGATCATGGCGCCGCCTTGCGGACAACAATTGATCGCGCTCTCGCAGACTTCGATCTCACAATGAATTTCAGCGTAGGCCGCCGCGCCGACCTCATATCGATCTCCAGTCGTGGTGAAACCGTTCTGACGACAAAGTCCGGCATGCGGCTGGGTATTGTACCGGGAGCGGATGGTCCGTGGTTCTCGGTTCGTGGGCGGGACGTGCTGATAAGCGGAGATATTAGCCTTGCGGGCGGCGGCGCGCCGACAATCAAGCTTGGCCTTGACGAGCTGCAACAGGGCGCGGCTGGTTTTGACATCAAGGCGCATGACTTGCTGCTGAAGCCGTGGGCGGCAGGCGGCAAGACGGTGTCAGCCGATCTTTCGACGTTCAGCCTGTCGAGCGCGACGCATGCATTTGACCTGCGCACACGTGGCCGACTGTCGCTCGCCGGGCTGATGTCAGGTGTCGATCTCAAGAGTACCGATATCACGGGAGGTGTACATGTGGCGCGGGGTGAAACCGGGTGGCAGGTGACGCCGGAGGGCGCGAAATGCATCAAGGCGTCGAGCAAGGGCTTCGTGTTCGGCAGTATCAAGGCTGATCCTGTCAGTCTCGATATATGTCCACAGGGCAAAGGGTTCATTCGCGAGAATGTCTCTGATCCCGAAGGTGCTGTGACGCTCGGGAGTGTGCATCTTCCGTTCACGACGGGATCGACGTCCGGCACGCTGGGGCTCTCCAATGCGACTGTCGACTGGTCCGCCAAAGGTGGCCTCGCGATGACAATCCTGGCGAAGACGCTGGATCTCCCCCTGACGATTGGCGACCGTACATTGACCATAGACGGCGATGCCCTGCGCATGGGCATTGCGACGGGGAAGGGCGCGCCAAAACTTTCGGCGCGTCTGGGCGCAACACGTTTTGGCGGCACGCTCGTGCCCGCGACAGTCTCGGCTGACAGTTTTTCCTTTGATGGCAGCAGTGGCCAGGGCGGTCTTTCCGGGGCGCTCAAGGCAAATGCCGTTCTGATAAAGGACTACCGGGATGACCCGCTTTATCAGCCACTGATATCCGACCTGAGCGCTACGCTCACCGACGGCCAGCTGTTGATGACCGGTCCGCTCCGCCTCAAGGCGGGCGGTGTGACAGTGGCGGACACGACACTGAACATGGACATCATCAAGCTGACGGGGAAGGCAGCGATCCGCTCGAAGCCGCTCCAGTTCCGTTCGGGTGGGCTGCAACCCGTCATGCTGTCGGAACGCCTGCGCGGTGTGTTCACCTTCGCAGAAGGCGACATGTCTGCCTTGGCCGATATCGATATCGATTCCGGGAAATTGTCTGGCACGGGCGAAGTCACTGTCAGCAGTTTCGGCTTCCAGACGACGCGCCTTGGCCGGGTTACGGGAATAGACGGGCATGTCCACTTCAGCGACCTTCTCGCCCTGACGACGGATAGGGGGCAGGTCGTAACGGTTGGGTCGATGAATATTGGCGTTCCACTGACGGATGGGCATATCGAGTTCCATCTCATCGACGGCAAGATCATCGGCATCGAGACCGCCTACTTCCCCTTTGCGGGTGGACGCGTCGCTATTTCGCCCCTTGAGTGGACACTCGGGGGGGATGACCAGCGTGTGGAGGTCACGGCCGATGGCATTGAATTGAGCGATCTCGTCGCGGTACTCAAACTTCCTGATGTGCAGGCAAGCGGGACGGTCAGTGGCCGCTTCCCGGTCGATTTCGTCAATAATGAGGTACAGGTTCGCGACGCGCGCCTGTCGGCTGACGAGAATGGCGGCCGCATCGCTTATACGGGCGATGCTGTGGACTCTGCCGCTGAGAGCGATCCAAATGCGAAACTGGCCTTCGATGCCCTCAAAGACCTGCAATTCTCGGTTCTCGAGGTCGGCTTGACCGGCAATCTGATGGACCGGACCGTGGCGAGCGTGCATTTGCTGGGCAAGAACACGCGTCCGCTCGCCTTCGGGAAGAAGCTGACCATGCCGAAGGGGCAGGCATTCGAGTTCAATCTCACGCTCGATTCCCAGCTCGGGGAGCTTGTGAAAAGCAGCTCCTATGCAACGCAGCAGGACAAGTTCGTTGATATCATCGTCGACCTCGCCAAGCCCAAGCCGGGCACTGAAACTGAATGACAGGCAACCGTCTGATCGATTGACGTTAAGCCGAACCATGTCATGTTCGCGCGTGAATGAAAGGAGTCCCCTTCTGATGACCCCGCCGAAGACAATTCTTATGGTCGGTTGCGTTGCCCTTGCGTCGGCCTGCACGCCGACGATCCGCATTGAACCCTCCGACAAGCCGATTACCATCAATCTGAACGTCAAGATCGATCAGGAAGTGCGTATCAAGCTCGACAAGGAAGTCGAAGACCTGATCTCCAACAACCCCGACCTGTTTCCTGAATAGCGACGGAAGGATATAGTCATGAACATGATCAAAAATCTCTTTATCGCGTTGAGCATCGCCTCGCTGGCCATTGTCAGCGCACCTGCGGCCCACGCGGCCGACCCGCAACTTGAAGCGGCCATATCTGCAGGCCAGGTGGGTGAGCGTATCGATGGCTACCTGGGCGTGGTTGGCTCGGCAGATCCCGCCGTGGTCCGCAAGGTCCAGGAAATCAACAACAAGCGCCGCGCCCTGTATGAGCAGCTGTCCCAGCAGACGGGCACAACGGTCGCCCAAGTGGCCCGTGTGACCGGCGAAAAGCAGATCGCGAAAACATCGGCTGGTCAGTACTACATGGACGAATCCGGCGCCTGGAAACAGAAATAGCTCGGTGATGTCCCGTAAACTGGTGCTGATGATTGTAATTGCCTTTGCAGCCCTCGCAGCCGTGCTGTGGGGGCTGACTTTCTTCTGGCAGGGTATGGGTGTGGAAGTCACCGGCCTTGGCTGGGGCGCCTATATTGCGGGTGGCGTCTTCACGCTGGCCCTTTCAGGCGGCCTCTTTCTGTTGTCCTTCCACAGCGCCCGGCATGGCTATGATGACATTGGCGGGTCCGATACGCCGGAAGAATGACAGCGGCTGTTGCAAGACTTTCATACCCGGTTGATTGACACGAGGCGCGGCTCACTCGATTTTGCTGGCATTCGCATTCAAACAACGGGCTGGACCTTCCATGATCGATCCTGCACGGCTTTCAGCCTTTATCGCGTCGCGTATCTGCCATGACCTCGTGTCTCCCGTCTCAGGCGTCACCAGCGCGCTCGAGATGCTGGACGAACCGGGCGATTCCGAAATGGACGAGCAGTTCGAGGAATTGCTCCGCAGCAGCGCCAGAAAAGCGGCAGCGACGATCCAGTTCCTTCGCTATGCCTATGGCTCACTTGGCCTGCAGGCCGGCACTGCCGACATGCATGACTTCAAGAAGATCACGGAGAACTTCCTCCACGGACTCAAGCCCAGCATTGAGTGGGATATTGCGACCGACCACCTCAGCTATTCCCATGCGCGGCTGCTGATGAACCTCATAATGATGGCCATCGACACGCTGCCGCGCGGCGGTGTGATCAACGCGAAAGTGCGTAACGAAGCTGCCGGCATGACGATGACGGTTTCGAGCCGGGGCGAGCGGGTGAAGCTGAAGGATGAGGCTGCGCGGTCTGTTCAGGGCATCGAGCCGGAAGATGGCTGGAAGCCAGACAATATCCAGCCCCTGTTTGCCAAAATGATCTGCGACAGCCTGGAGGGTGAAATCACTGCCAAACAGGGCGAAGACGTAGCGATCATCATGGCCACACAGATCCGCGCCGAGGGCTGAACACGGCATCTTCGGGTTTATCAGCCTTCCGCAGCAATTTCTTAACGCTCATGGGGCACCTGTTAACCTGATGCGTTCGCCCTGCTTTGGAGACAGACCATGAAATCCTGCCTGATCGTTGATGACTCGCGTGTCGTCCGGAAAGTCGCGGCCCGTATCATTCAGGACCTGAAATTCGATGTCAGGGAGGCTGGCGACGGCGCAGAGGCTCTGAAAGCCTGCCGCGAAAGCATGCCCGACGCCGTGCTGCTGGACTGGAACATGCCGGTCATGAACGGTCTCGATTTCCTGCGGGCCCTGCGCCGGGAAGAGGGCGGGAAGAAACCGCTCGTGGTCTTTTGCTCCATCGAGAACGATGCCGAACACATTAATGAGGCGATCCGGTCGGGCGCCGATGAGTTCATCATGAAGCCATTTGACGCCGATATTCTCGAAAGCAAATTTGCAGAAGTCGGCCTTATCTGAAAGATTTCTTAATAAAAGCGCCGATATTGGTAACGATTAAGGGTTAGAAAAGCCCGGTTGCGGAGCGGGATATGCAGGACGAGGTGTTTAACGAATTGGCGGATCTGGCCCTGAAGGGCGCCGGCACGTCGATTCCTAAATCCAAGGCCTACCTGATCGAGGCCCGTCTCGCGCCGATTGCGCGCCGCGAGGGCTTCGGATCGATGGAAGATCTGGTCCATTGCGTTAAATCCCGCGCCAATCCCGCCTTCATCGCTGAAATCGCTGCCGCGCTTGTGTCCAAGGATACGCGCTTTTTCCGGGAGCGCGAAACGCTTCAGCGCGTCCTTGCAGAGGTCCTGCCAGCGCGCCTGAAGGCTTCGAACACCGGGCGCCTCAAGATCTGGTTTGCGGGCGGCTCGACCGGGCAGGAAGCCTATTCGCTGTCCATCCTGCTGGAAGACGAGCTGCCGGCAGCCCTGCGCGGCGCCAAGATCGAAATCCTGTCGACCGACATCTGTAAAGTCTCGACCGAGAAAGCCCGGATCGGCCGCTATGGCCATTATGATATTCAGAAGGGACTCTCGATCCACCGTCTGACCAAGCATTTTACACGACTCGAAACCGGACAATGGGAAGCCAGCGAAGCCCTGCGGGGCCATGTCAGCTTCCGCCAGCACAATCTGCTGGAAAGCGCTGCCGGCCTCGGCAAGTTCGACGTCATCATCTGCCGCAACGTGCTGTCGGGCATGGCGCGGTCTGCCCGCGTTTCCGTTATCGATAATATTGCCAGCCAGCTCATGCCGGGCGGCCTCATTCTGCTGGGGCAGGGGGAAGGGCTGATCGGCCTGACCGAGAAGCTGGAGCCAGCACGAGACTTCCGCGGCGCCTGGGTCGCTGCCGGAACAGCCAACGCTGCCGCTTCGGCCGCCTGACCTGGCCTCAGCCCCAACGTTGCAATGCCACATGATGCCTGTATGAGGGGCACACCTCCTTACGGCTGAAAACACACAGGCAGGCCCCAGACATGGTGAAATCGACATTCGCGGCATTCGCCGATCGCATCTCGCGTGCCGACTGGGCAGGCAATGGCCTGTCGGCCATGACACCGATGCGCGTGAAAACCGAGCTGCTGGCTGGCCTGACCGTCGCCCTTGCACTCGTGCCGGAAGCCGTGGCTTTCGCCTTCGTGGCAGGCGTTGCGCCGCTGGTTGGGCTGTACGCCGCGTTTATCGTCGGCTTGATCACCGCGCTGTTCGGCGGTCGTCCGGGGATGATCTCCGGCGCAACCGGCGCGCTGGCTGTGGTCATGGTCGGGTTGGTGCATGACCCGCGCGTGGGCGATATGGGGCCGCAATACCTGTTTGCGACCGTGGTGCTGATGGGCGTGCTTCAATTGCTGGCGGGCATATTCAAGCTCGGCAAGTTCATGCGCCTTGTGCCGCATCCGGTCATGCTCGGCTTCGTCAACGGGCTCGCGATCGTGATCTTCCTGGCGCAGCTCGGCCAGTTCAAGGTGCCGGGAACGAGTGAGGCAGGTGGCCATGGCTTTGCGGGTGGCCAATGGATGAATGGCGCCCCGCTGGTCATCATGCTGGGGCTCACCGCGCTGACCATGGCGATCATCTGGGGCATGCCGAAACTGACCAAGATCATTCCGGCGCCACTTGCCGGTATCGGTATTGTCGCGGGTATCGTCATCGGCTTTGGCCTCAATGTGCCAACCGTGGGCGACCTTGCCTCCGTGCAGGGCGGCTTGCCGCCGTTCGCCATTCCGACTGTCCCGCTGACATTCGAGACGCTGGAAATCATCTTCCCCTACGCGCTAATCCTCGCCGCTATCGGCCTGATCGAGAGCCTGCTGACGCTCAACCTTGTCGGCGAGATCACCGGCAAGCGCGGCGGCGCGTCGCAGGAATGCCTGGCGCAGGGCACGGCCAATGTCGTCACCGGCTTCTTCGGTGGCATGGGTGGCTGCGCGATGATCGGCCAGTCGATGATCAATGTGAAGTCCGGCGGGCGTACGCGCCTGTCGGGTGTGTCGGCGGCGCTGTTCCTGCTGGCCTTCATCCTTGTCGGCTCCAGCCTCATCGAGCGCATTCCGCTGGCCGCCCTGGTCGGCGTGATGTTCATGGTCGTGATCGGCACCTTCGCCTGGCAGAGCCTCCGCATCATGACGCGCATCCCGCTGATGGATGCCTTTGTCATCCTGCTCGTGACCGGTGTGACCGTGGCCTATGACCTTGCCACGGCGGTCGTGGTTGGCGTCATCGTCTCGGCGCTGGCCTATGCCTGGAACAATGCGCGGCGCATCCATGTCATAGAGCGCGACAGCGTGCGCACGCCGGGCGCGCATGTCTACGAAATCGAGGGCCCGCTCTTCTTTGGTTCGACTGATGGCTTTGCCGAACTCTTCCATCCGACAACCGACCCGGATGTCGTGATCGTTGACTTCCGGCGCAGCCGGGTCGTTGACCAGTCTGCCTTGCAGGCCATCGAGGACCTCGCAGCGCGCTATGAGGCGGAGGGCAAGACCCTGCGCCTGCGCCACCTCAGTCATGACTGCCACAAGCTGCTAAAACGCGCCGGGCAGTTGATGATCGAAGAGGACGACGATCCGGATTATGCGCTGGCGGTCGACTACAATGTCCGCACCGGCGTTTTCGGCGGCGGGCACTGATCACCCTGATGTGACCAAATACCCCTGCAGGGTATCTTTCCGGGTGAGATGTAATCGCGCTATATCGGGTGGAATTCCGATTCCTGATCGTGCGAGACCGCCCATGTTCAATCGACGCCGCTTCCTGCAATACACTGCTACCGGACTGGCCGCTGGCGCATGTGCCGTCCCTGCTTGGGCGCGTTCGGCCAACGAAGGTAATTTCGGTATCCCCATGCTGCAGGGAAGCCGGTTCGACCTGACGGTTGGCAAGTTTCCTGTCCGTATCAATGGGCGCGCGACGCAGGCGACCGGCGTCAACGGCTCTGTGCCGGGGCCGCTGCTGCGCTTCCGCGAGGGCGATGAGATCACGCTGAACGTATCCAATACGCTGGATGTCGACACATCGATCCACTGGCACGGTCTGCTTGTGCCTTTCCAGATGGATGGCGTGCCGGGCGTGTCCTTTCCGGGCATCCAGCCGGGCGAGACGTTCCGCTATGAATTTGCGGTCCCGCAGAACGGGACCTATTGGTACCATTCCCATTCCGGCCTGCAGGAGCAGAGCGGCCATTACGGGCCGATCATCATCGACCCCAAGGGCACGGATCCTGTCGCCTATGACCGCGAATACGTGCTCGTGCTGGGCGACTGGACCTATGGCACGCCGGAGCGCCTGTTCGCGAAGCTCAAGAAACATTCCGACAGCCAGAATTTCCAGCAGCGCACCGTGGGTGACTTCCTGCAGGACGCGTCGGCAGAAGGCCTCGGCAAGGCGCTGGATGACCGGGCCATGTGGGGCGCCATGCGCATGTCGCCGCGCGATATCGCGGACGTTGGTGCGCCGACCTATACCTACCTGATCAATGGCCGTTCGACGGCGGACAATTTCAACATGGTATTCGATCCGGGCGAGCGCGTGCGCCTGAGGATCATCAATGGATCGGCCATGACCCTCTTCAATGTGCGCATGCCCGGCCTGCCGATGACCATTGTGCAGGCCGATGGTCAGCATGTTGAACCGCTGGAGGTGGACGAGTTCCAGATGGGCGTGGCGGAGACCTATGATGTCATCGTGACGCCGCAGGCTGCTGAGGCCTTCGCGTTTGTGGCCGAGTCGATAGACCGGTCGGGGCAGGCGGTTGCGACGCTGGGGCCAAGACCGGGCATGCGCGCCGATGCGCCTCAGCTGCGGGCCGTGCCAACGCTCTCGATGAAGGACATGGGCATGGACCACGGGGCCATGGGGCATGGCTCGATGGAAATGGGGGCGGAAGTGCCTGCCGCCATGGATCATTCCACAATGGATCACAGCAAGATGGACCATGCCGCGATGGGGCATGTGATGCCTGATCCGCAGGGGCCTGCCGTGCAGATGGTGTCGATGGAAGCCCATATCGAAAAAGGACCGGGCGTTGCCAATATCGCCGCCATGCCGATGAGCCGACTGGACGAGCCCGGCATCGGCCTTAATGATGTAGGACACCGGACACTGGCCTATAGCCAGTTGCGCAGCCTGGAAGCGAACCCGGACACCCGCGCGCCGGGCCGGGAAATCGTCATCCACCTGACCAGCAATATGGAACGCTACATGTGGTCGTTCGACGGCGTGAAGTTTTCCGAGGTGACGGAGGCCATTCGCTTCCATGAGGGCGAGCGTGTGCGGCTGACCCTTATCAATGACACGATGATGCCTCACCCGATCCACCTGCATGGCATGTTCTTCGACCTCGTCATTCCCGGCGCTGAAACAAGCGGCCGCCTGCCACGCAAGCATACCGTGATCGTCAAGCCGGCGGATAAAGTGTCTGTGGATATCACCGCTGAGCATGTTGGCGACTGGGCGTTCCACTGTCACCTGCTTTACCACATGGCGGCGGGCATGATGCAGGTCGTGTCCATCCTGCCGGTGGATCATTCCGCCATGGGGCATGGGGAGATGGACCATTCAAAGATGGATCACTCCAGGATGACGCATGAGGACATGAAGCGATGATGCGTGCCGCCATGTTTCTTGCCCTTGCTGTTTCCTTCGTTACGCCTGCGCAGGCCGAACAAGCTGCGCCGCCCTGGTCGATGGCGGATCAGTATTCCGATGCGGGTGAGATGGCCGAGGCGCGCCATCATATCCTGAACCATCATGGCGCGACGCGTCAGCTGTCGGTGATGGCTGACAGGCTGGAAGTGCAGTCGTCTGATGAGGGCGACACGCTCGTCTGGGATGGTAATGCCTGGTATGGCGGCGACGTGAACAAGCTCTGGCTGAAGAGCGAGGGCGACTATTCGCTGGAGACTGATGAACTTGAAGAGGCGGAGGTTCAGGCGCTCTGGTCGCATGCCATCTCACCCTATTTCGACCTGCAGGGCGGCGTGCGCTACGACCTTGAGCCAAAGGGGCGCACGCATGCCGTGCTCGGCATTCAGGGCCTCGCGCCCTACTGGTTTGAAGTGGATGCGGCGGCTTTCCTCAGCAGCGAGGGCGACCTGACTGCCCGCATGGAGGCTGAGTATGAGTTCCGCCTGACGCAGCGCCTGATCCTGCAGCCGCGCGTGGAGGCAGAGCTTTCGGCGCAGGATATTCCGGGGCTGGAAATCGGTTCGGGTCTGACCAGCCTAAATGCCGGGCTGCGCCTGCGCTATGAAGTTGTTCGCGAGTTCGCGCCTTATATCGGGGTCGAGTGGCAGGGCAGTTTCGGTGGCACGGCGGACTATCTTGAGGCGGCAGGCGAAGAGCGTGACCGCGCAGTCTTCGTGGCGGGTGTCCGGGCCTGGTTCTGAGGTCAGCTCTCGCAATTTTCATTATCCCGCGCTATATGGCGCGTTCCTGAAGCTGCTCCGGGCCTTGAACCCGGTGGGAGTATGAGAT
>TARA_R110000787_G_scaffold43892_1_pt1 | contig 39828 bp, 30 predicted proteins | sample TARA_R110000787 | Tara Oceans TARA_R110000787 (sample SAMEA4397920) | marine metagenome | biome: Polar Biome; feature: [DCM] deep chlorophyll maximum layer (ENVO:01000326); material: water (ENVO:00002006), including particulate matter (ENVO:01000060) such as... | depth 35 m | reverse complement strand
AATATTTGTTCAAGCTGCAAATTTAAGGGAAGAAGCATTAGATCATACCCTGTTTCACGGACCTCCAGGTCTTGGAAAAACAACTTTGGCATATATACTTGCTAACGAATTGGATGTTGGAATTAAAGTTACCTCAGGTCCTGTATTAGATAAACCCGGAGATTTAGCAGGTTTACTTACCAATCTTGATGAGCGAGATGTTCTATTTATAGATGAAATTCATAGACTAAGTCCTATTGTAGAGGAGTACTTGTACTCGGCAATGGAAGATTATAAAATTGATATTATGATTGAGTCTGGACCCAATGCTCGATCTGTTCAAATAAATTTAAATCCATTTACTCTTGTAGGAGCTACCACTCGTTCTGGACTATTAACGGCTCCAATGCGTGCAAGATTTGGAATCGCATCAAGGTTACAATATTATACAACAGAATTACTAACCACTATCGTTCAGAGAAGTGCTATGATTTTAGGTGTTTCTATTAGTATGGAAGCTGCAATCGAAATTGCAGGAAGAAGTAGAGGTACTCCTCGTATTGCAAATGCCTTATTGCGAAGAGTTAGAGATTTTGCTCAAATAAAAGGAGATGGAAATATCGATATAAAAATTGCAAAATATGCCCTTGAAGCATTGAATGTGGATGCGCATGGATTAGATGAAATGGATAATAGAATTTTATTAACCATTATTGAAAAATTTAAAGGAGGTCCAGTAGGAATAACCACCTTAGCAACTGCAGTATCGGAAAGTTCAGAAACTATAGAAGAAGTATATGAACCTTTTTTAATTCAACAAGGTTTTATAATGAGAACTCCAAGAGGAAGGGAAGTTACAGAAGCTGCCTATAAACATTTGGGGAAACTTAAAAGTCCAAAACAAGGAGGATTGTTTTAAGGCTATTAACGAAATTGTTATATCAATAGCTTGAATTCTAGATCGCATCATACACATCTTATTAAAACCGAAGCAAAACGTCTTGGGTTTCTATCTTGTGGGATAAGTAAAGCTGAGTTTTTAGAAGATGAAGCTCCGCGTTTAGAAAAATGGTTACACAAAAATATGAACGGCGAAATGAGTTATATGGGTAACCATTTCGATAAAAGATTGGACCCAACTTTATTAGTTCCAGATTCAAAAAGTGTAGTTTCATTATTATTAAATTATTTTCCAGAAGAAACTCAAACTAATACGACTTACAAAATATCCAAATATGCATATGGAGAAGACTATCATTTTGTAATAAAAGATAAGCTAAAACAACTATTGAATTTTATTCAAGATGAAATAGGGGAAGTTCATGGTAGAGCCTTTACAGATTCTGCTCCAGTATTAGATAAGGCCTGGGCCGCAAAAAGTGGTTTAGGATGGGTAGGAAAGCATAGCAATCTTATTACAAAATCAGATGGTTCATTCTATTTTATTGCTGAATTAATTATAGACTTAGAATTGGATTATGATTACGCAGTAACAGATCATTGTGGGAATTGTACAGCTTGTATAGATGCTTGCCCAACTCAAGCAATCACAGAGCCTTATGTGGTAGATGGTAGTAAATGTATCTCGTATTTTACAATTGAATTAAAAAATGAAATTCCTTCAGATATGAAAGGAAAGTTTAACGATTGGATATTTGGATGTGATATCTGCCAAGATGTATGTCCATGGAATCGGTTTAGTAAAACTCATAAGGAGCCGCTTTTTAATCCCAATCAAGAATTATTATCAATGTCTAAAAAAGATTGGAAAGAAATTACTGAAGATGTTTTTCAGAAAATATTTAAAAAGAGCGCTGTTAAAAGAACAAAATATTCTGGTTTAATTAGGAATATTAACTTCCTTAAAAGTTGATATTGATATGAGTTTAGATTCATTCTTTGTTAACTTTGCAGATTAATTAAAAGCATTTAAATTAATACTATTATAATCGAGCATATTAAGGTTTTTAATGCCTAAGGGTATGGCTAATAGCGAACAACATATGATCGATTTATTAAAATAATTCACACATGAAAAAACAAAGCAAACGTAAACAGGCTTTAAATTACCATGAGTTCCCAAAACCAGGTAAAATTGAAGTAGTGCCTACTAAAAAATATGCATCTCAAAGAGATTTATCGTTGGCATATTCGCCGGGTGTAGCAGAGCCTTGTTTAGAAATTGAAAAAAATCCTGATGATGTTTATAGGTATACTAATAAAGGAAATCTAGTTGCTGTAATCTCAAACGGTACTGCGGTTTTAGGATTAGGAAATATTGGACCTGAAGCCTCAAAACCTGTAATGGAGGGTAAAGGGTTGCTTTTTAAAATATTTGCAGATATAGATGTATTTGATATTGAAGTTGATGCTAAGAATGTAGATGATTTTATCAATACAGTTAAAAATATAGCTCCCACTTTTGGAGGAATTAATTTAGAAGATATCAAAGCCCCTGAAGCATTTGAAATTGAACGTAGGTTAAAAGAAGAGCTTGATATTCCTGTAATGCATGACGACCAGCATGGTACTGCTATAATATCATGTGCTGCATTAATTAATGCCGTCGAAATCGCAGAGAAAAATATAGAACAAGTTTCAGTAGTAATCAATGGGGCTGGAGCTGCAGCTACATCTTGTACTAGACTATACAAGGCGTTTGGGGTAAATCCAAATAACATTGTAATGGTAGATAGTAAAGGTGTTATTAGAAAAGATAGAGATGATTTAACTAATGAAAAATCTGAGTTTGCAACCGATAAAAATATTTTTACATTAGAAGAAGCAATTAAAGATGCGGATGTTTTTGTTGGATTATCTGTGGCAAATATTTTGACACCAGAAATGCTAAATAGCATGGCGGCAAACCCAATTGTTTTTGCATTAGCAAATCCAGATCCTGAAATTGATTATAATGTTGCCATCAAAACAAGAAAAGATGTTATAATGGCAACAGGAAGGAGTGATCATCCTAATCAAGTTAATAATGTTTTAGGGTTTCCTTTTATTTTTAGAGGAGCACTAGATGTTAGAGCGACCAAAATTAATGAAGCAATGAAAAAAGCTTCAGTTATCGCATTAGCGGCATTAGCAAAAGAACCTGTGCCTGAACAAGTGAACATAGCATATGGTGAAACAAAATTAATTTTTGGTAAAGATTATATAATTCCAAAGCCCTTTGATCCTAGATTAATAAGTACTATTCCAGTCGCAGTAGCAAAAGCTGCAGTAGAAAGTGGTGTAGCTAAGGAACCTATTTTTAATTGGGAAAAATATGAAGAGAGTCTTTATGCAAGAATGGGTAATGACAACAAGATATTGCGAATGTTATTTAATAGAGCAAAAACAAATCCTAAAAAAATTGTTTTTGCTGAAGCAGATCATTTAGATGTTTTAAAAGCTGCTCAAATTGTTTTGGAGGAAGGAATTGGAATTCCAATTTTGCTAGGAAGAAAGGAGATTATTATTGAGTTAATGAAAGAAATTGATTTTGATGAAGATGTAGAGATTTTGGATCCAAAAAGTGATGATCATACTGATAAATTAAACGAGTATGCTGAGATTTATTGGTCACAAAGACAGCGAAAAGGAGTTACTCTTTATGCAGCCCAAAGATTAATGAGAGAAAGAAATTATTTTGCATCCATGATGGTAAATGTTGGGGATGCGGATGCTATGATTTCTGGATATTCTAGAGCATATCCTGTAGTAGTTAGACCAGTTTTGGAAACCATTGGTAAATTTGAAGGCGTAAATAAAATTGCAACTACCAATCTAATGCTTACAAAGCGAGGGCCTTTATTTATATCAGATACTTCTATAAATATTAATCCAACTGCAAAAGAATTAGCAAATATTGCACAAATGACAAACTATACCATGAAAATGTTTGGAATAAAGCCTGTTATTGCGATGATTTCTTATGCAAACTTTGGGTCTTCTAAAAATCCGGAAGCACAAAAAGTAAGAGAAGCAGTTTCTTTTTTACATAGAATTAGTCCAGACACTATAGTTGATGGAGAACTACAAACCGATTTCGCTTTAAACAGTGAGTTGCTTAAAAAAACGTTTCCATTTTCAAAATTAGCTGGTAAAAAAGTGAATGCTTTAATTTTTCCAAATCTAGATTCGGCTAATAGTAATTATAAATTATTAAAAGAAATGGAGAATGTTGAATCTATTGGACCTATTATGCTTGGAATGAAAAAAGCGGTACATATTCTCCAGTTAGGTGCAAGTGTTGAAGAAATCGTGAATATTGCAGCTGTTGCGGTAGTCGATGCTCAACAAAAAGAAAAGTTAGAAAAAGCACAGAATAAAAGCTAATTTAAGATAGTTTTTTTTAGTATTTACAGAAATTGTAGATGCAAATAATTATACTATATTTGAATCATCAACCTATTAGCCAATGATTACCCATTTACAGGGAAAACTAGTTGAAAAAAATCCAACAAATATAGTCGTAGACTGTAATGGTGTTGGATATTCCGTTAATATTTCATTGCATACTTTTTCGCAACTTCCTTCTGGGGAAAATGTAAAACTTTTTATACATTTACAAGTACGAGAAGATTCACATACATTATTTGGGTTTTCAAGTAAAGTTGAACGTGAAGTATTTAGGTTGTTAATATCGGTATCTGGAGTTGGAGCAAGTATTGCGAGGACAATGTTGTCAACATTATCTCCAGAACAAGTAATGGAAGCTATTACTCAAAATAATTTAGCAGCCATACAGTCGGTTAAAGGAATTGGGGCTAAAACAGCTCAACGAGTTGTTTTAGATTTAAAAGATAAAATAATAAAAATTTATGGCTTAGATGAGGTTTCCTTAATTTCAAGCAATACTAATAGAAATGAGGCGTTATCTGCTTTAGAAACATTAGGTTTTGCTAGAAAACAAGCGGAAAAAGTTTGTGATGATATTGTAAATAAAAATCCAAATGCTTCTGTAGAAACTATCATAAAACAGGCTTTAAAAAATTTGTAACAATTGGGATCAAAAAATTACGATTTAAAAAATAGCTTTTTCAAGCAAATATTAGTTTTAGGTGTTATAATAAGTGGTTTTACTACCGCTTATTCTCAAGACTCCACCAGTACTGGAAGTACCATGGGGCGTATGGATTTACCTACTCCAACAAGTATACAAGACCTGTATACCTATGATCCAATAACTGAAATGTATATTTATACACAGATTATTGGAAGTTTTTCAATATCATATCCGCTAATTCTAACACCAGAAGAATATAGAGACTTGATTCTTAACCAGCAAATGAAATCTTATTTCAAAGAAAAGATTGATGCCGCTGATGGAAGAAAAGATGGTGCTGAAGAATTACAGAAAAACTTATTGCCAACTTTTTATGTTAATTCAAGTTTTTTTGAATCTATTTTTGGAGGAAATGAAATAGAAATAATCCCTCAAGGTAGTGTGGAGATTGATTTAGGAATGTTGTATACGAAACAAGATAATCCTGCATTTTCCCCAAGAAACAGAAGTAATCTATCTTTTGATTTTGACCAAAGAATTAGCTTAAGTTTATTAGGTAAAATAGGTACACGATTACAAATTACAGCAAATTACGATACCCAATCAACATTTGATTTTCAAAATCAAATCAAATTAGAATACACTCCTGATGAAGACGATATAATTAGAAAAATTGAAGTAGGTAATGTTAGTATGCCTTTAAATAGTTCTTTAATTCAAGGAGCTCAAAGTTTATTTGGTGTAAAAGGTGAGGTTCAGTTTGGAAAAACAACTATAACAGGTGTTTTTTCTGAACAAAAATCTGAAACACGAACTGTGGTTGCAGAAGGTGGAGCTACTATTACTGATTTTGATATTTTTGCTTTAGATTATGATGAAAATAGACACTTTTTCTTATCTCATTATTTTAGAGATAATTATGATAGAGTTTTAGCGCAATATCCTTTTATAAATACCAATATTCAAATTACAAGAACGGAAGTTTGGATTACAAATAGAACTAATTCTACCGACAATGTTAGAAATATTGTTGCACTTCAAGATATTGGAGAACCTAATCCAGATAATATAGGCTTGCCATTTCCTCCTGGAGGATTTATAAATGTTCCAAGTAGATCATACCCTAATAATGGCAACAATGATTTTAATCCACTAGGAATAGAAGGAAGTGATCCATCAATTTTAAATCCAGCAATTAGAGATATAGCAACCGTTCAATCAGGATTTAGTGGTGTGCAAGTTAGAGATGGTTTGGATTATGTCACCCTTGAAAATGCAAGAAAATTAAATTTTGGAGAATATCAATTAGACACACAATTAGGTTATATTTCTTTAAATCAACGTTTAAATAATGATGAAGTATTAGGAGTTGCATTTCAATTTACTGTAAATGGAACTGTTTACCAAGTTGGTGAATTTTCTAGTGACGGTGTTGAAGCTTCAGGTGGAACTATCCCTGGTATTGGTGATGAAGATCCTATAGAAGGAATATCGCAAAACTTAGTTGTTAAGTTATTGAAAAGTAATATTACAAATGTTCAAGAGCCAATATGGGATTTAATGATGAAAAACATATATCCATTAGGAGCTTTTCAACTTGAACGAGAAGGTTTTAATTTAAATATATTATATACAGATCCTTCTCCTCAGAACTTTATAACTTCTGCTGAAGGAAGTGTTGAATTTCCTCCAGTAGCTTTACCTGAAGGTGTTGACAATACGCCATTACTTAAAGTATTTAATTTAGATCAATTAAATTTTAATGGAGATCCACAACAAGGAGGTGATGGTTTCTTTGATTTTGTTCCAGGAATTACTGTCGATAGACAAAACGGACGGATTATTTTTACTAATGTTGAGCCATTTGGTAGTCATTTATTTGAAAAATTAGAAGACCCTACTAATTCATCTGAAAGTTACGAAAACCCAATAACATATAATGCCAATCAAAATAAATATGTTTTCAAAACACTTTATACTTCAACAAAGACGCAAGCAGAACAAGAAGAAAGTGATAAAAATAAGTTTCAATTAAAAGGAACTTACAAGTCTACAGGTGCAGATGGAATTCCTATTGGAGCATTTAATATTCCTCAAGGATCTGTAACGGTTACAGCTGGAGGTAGAGTATTAGTTGAAGGGGTTGATTATACCGTTAATTATCAATTAGGAAGAGTGCAAATATTAGATGCATCTTTATTAAATTCTAATACACCCATATCTGTTTCTACAGAAAACAATACTTTATTTGGTCAGCAAACAAAAAGATTTACAGGAGTAAATGTTGAACATTTATTTAGTGAAAAATTTCAAATGGGTGCCACCTTTTTAAATTTAAATGAAAGGCCATTAACCCAAAAATCATCATTTAGTTCAGAACCAATAAATAATTCTGTTTTTGGTGTAAATGCAAATTATTCGACGGAAGTACCATTTTTAACTAGATTAGTTAATAAGCTACCAAATATTGATACCGATGTTGAATCAGTATTTTCATTGCGTGGTGAATTTGCATATTTAATACCAGGAGCCCCTAAGGTATCTAACCTAAATGGAAAGACAACTGCTTATGTTGATGACTTTGAAGCTGCTCAAACAAACTTCGATATTAGCTCACCATTAACTTGGTTTTTATCAAGTGCTCCAATAGGTTTTGGTGGAGAACAAGGAAATGGAAGTTTAGCAAATAACTATAAACGTGCAAAATTATCTTGGTATACCGTAGATCCAATTTTTTATAGTTCACAAAGGCCAGATGGAATAACAGTAGACGATATCTCTTCACCTTTTACAAGAAGAATATTTAGAGATGAGATATTCCCAAATCAAGATATTGTTCAGGGACAAACACAGGCTCTTTTTTCTTTAGATTTAGCGTTCTCTCCAACAGAAAGAGGACAGTATAACTATAATCCTGCGACAAATGGAACTAATGATCTTCCAAATCCATCATCTAATTTTGGAGGTGTTGTTAGGCAATTAACTACTACAGATTTTGAGCGATCAAATGTAGAATATATTCAGTTTTGGTTAATGGACCCTTTTATATACGATGAAACTGCAGGTAGTGATGGAGGAACTATTACGTTTAATCTTGGAAATATCTCTGAAGATGTTCTAAAAGATGGAAGAAAGCAATATGAAAACGGATTGCCTGAAGATGCAAGCACAACTAATACCATTCCAACTGCTTATGGAAAAGTTCCAACTAATCAATCCTTGTTATACGTTTATGATACTCAAGGCGTAGAACGTACAAATCAAGATATAGGGTATGATGGTTTTAGTGATGCGGAAGAAGCAGCGTCATTTCCTGATTTTGCTGGATTAGCCGATCCAGCTGGTGATAATTACCAGTATTTTTTACAAGCTCAAGGAAATATTGTAGAACGTTATAAAAAGTATAATGGTACTCAAGGGAATTCACCTGAAGTAATTACCAATACCGATAGAGGTTCAACTTCACTGCCAGATGTTGAGGATATAAACCGTGACAATACCATGAATACGGTTGATAGCTACTTTGAATATAACATTGATGTTTTTCCAGGAATGGATGCTAACAATAGTGATTATATAACAGATACTAAAGAAATAAATGTTACGCTGCAAAATAATGAAGTAATACCTGTAAGATGGGTTCAATTTAAAGTGCCAATTAGTGAGCCTGATAATGCAGTAAATGGAGCTTCAGATTTTAGATCTATTCGTTTTATGCGTATGTTTCTTTCAGAATTTGAACAAGATATGATATTACGATTTGGAACCTTAGACTTAATTCGAGGCGATTATAGAAGGTATCAAGTTGCATTAGATGAAGATGCACAAGATCCAGAAAACAGTAATACAATATTTGAAAATTTTACGGTTAGTATTGAAGAAAATGAAAATAGAACTCCAATACCTTATGTTTTGCCACCTGGTGTTTTTAGAGAACAATTAAATAATAATAACAATATCATTCGTCAAAATGAACAATCTTTATCATTAAGAGCTTGTGGATTAGATCCAGAAGATGGTAGATCTGTGTATAAAAACTTTAATGTTGACATGAGGCAATATAAGAATTTAGAGATGTTCATTCATACCGAATCTGTTGAAAACGAAGGAATGCTATCCGATGGAGATATGGTTGCTTTTATTAGATTAGGAAATGATTTATCTCAGAATTATTATGAGGTTCAAATTCCGTTAAACCCTACTTCTTTTGGAAGTACTTCAGCTGAAGATATTTGGCCTATAGAAAACAGACTTCTTTTACCATTTGAGTTATTACAACAAGTGAAAGCAATTGCTTTGGGGGATCCTAATAATGTTCCAAATGAAGTTTCTTATTATATGCAATCTGAATTAAATCCAGATTTTTCTGGACCAGAAAATGAGCTTCGAATTGGTATTAAAGGTAATCCAAGTTTTGGTAATGTACGCACAATTATGCTTGGTGTTAGAAACTCCACAACTAATGAAATATGTGGAGAAACTTGGTTTAACGAGCTTCGAATGACCGAGTTAGATAATCAAGGAGGATGGGCTGCAGTTGCAAGTATGGATGTGAATTTAGCAGATTTCGCTACGGTAAGCGCTTCAGGAAGTAAAAGTACTGTTGGATTTGGATCCATTGAACAAGGACCCAACCAAAGAAGTCTTGAAGATATTGAAGAATATGGTTTAGTTACTAATTTTAATTTAGGTCAATTATTACCTCAAAAATGGGGAGTTCAATTACCATTTAATTATGGTCGTTCGGAAGAATTGATTACACCAAAATATGACGAAGAGTTTCAAGATATTGAACTTCAAACTAGATTAGACAATCAACAAGATACTGCTAGACGTGACGAAATTCAAGAACAATCTGAGGATTATACAAAAAGACAAAGTATTAATTTTATAGGAGTTCGAAAAAATAGAGTTGGAAATGCAAAGCCTAAAGTATATGATGTAGAGAATTTTACCTTTTCGTATTCTTATAATCAAGTCGATCATAGAAATTTTGAAATAGAAAAATCTGTAGATCAAAATGTAAGAGTAGGAGGAACCTATAATTACAATTTCGAACCAAAAGTAGTAGAGCCTTTTAAAAAGAATGATTCTATTTTTAGAAGTAAATATTGGCAGTTATTAAAAGATTTCAACTTTAATTATTTACCTTCTAATATTACGGTAGGATCAAATTATGTTCGACAATATAATGAACAAAAATTTCGAGAACTTAATTTACCAGAAGGTAGTATTGGAGTACCTACTTTATATCAACGTAATTTCTTATTTGATTGGCAATACACCATTAATTACAATTTAACAAAATCGTTAAGATTTAATTTTACATCTACAAACAATCGTACGGTGAAAAATTATATTGACACCTTTGGGAATACTGATGATTCTATAGGTGTATGGGACGGGTTTTTTGATGTTGGTGATCCAAATCAACATTCTCAATCACTTCAATTAAATTATGACATACCTTTTAACAAAGTTCCATTCCTGAAATTTATTAGAGCAACATACTCCTATACTGGAGATTTTCAATGGCAAAAAAGCAGTGATTTATTTTTAGATATTCCAATTATTCTTGAAGATGGAACCACTCAATCCTATAATTTAGGAAATTCTGTACAAAATGCACAAACCCATCGTATCAATTCAAGTCTAGATATGAAAACGCTTTACCGCTATATAGGTTTGACAAAAAGGAAAAAAAGTAAAAAGGTTATATCTACTGGAGAAAACCCTGCCGACGGAAGTAAAGATCCAAAGAGTGGTAATGGTAAAGGTGATGATAAATCTGGAAAAAGAAGTAAAGAAGACACTAAGGCAGGACTTGCGAATCAATCTGGTAATAATAGAAATGGAGCAGGTGGAGTTGAATTTTCAAACTCCCTATCTACTGGAGAAAAATCAATGAATGTGTTAATTGATTTAGTGACAATGGTCAAAAAAGTACAATTAAACTATCAAGAAAATAATGGGGTGTTCCTACCAGGATATACTCCGTCTGTTGGTTTTGCTGGAACTTTTAAACCTACTGCTGGATTTACATTTGGTAGTCAAGCTGAAATTAGAGATTTAGCTGCTCGTAATGGTTGGTTAACATTATATCCAGAATTTAACGAACAGTATACCGAAGTAGAATCCAAACAATTAGATATTCAAGCTAATTTAGTGCCGATACAAGATTTAAAAATTGACATTACAGCAAGTAGAATTTATTCAGAAAGTTATTCAGAAAATTATATTATAGAAAACGATTTATATCGTTCGTTAACTCCTAATACATTTGGGAATTTTAATATTTCTACTATAATGATTAAAACTGCTTTTTCTACTAGTGATGAAAATAGCTCCCAACCATTTCAAGATTTTAGGGATAATAGATTAATTATAGCTAAAAGGTTAGCCGAAGAACATTATGGAACTGCTAGTTACCCAGTAGATGCTGAAACAGGTTATCCTGTTGGATTTGGTAGTACAAGTCAAGATGTTTTATTACCATCGTTTTTATCTGCTTATAAAGGGAGTAATCCGGAAAAGGAAAGTACAGGAATATTTAGAGATATTCCGATACCAAATTGGGATTTAAAATATACAGGTTTAATGAAATTAGCTTGGTTTAAAAAATACTTTAAACGATTCTCATTACAACATGGATATAGATCTGGGTATACCATCAATCAATTTAGAACTAACTTAGATTATGATGTTGATAATCCAGAAGATGTTGATCAATCTGGGAACTTTAAAAGTACTACTCTATTAACTAATGTTAATTTAGTTGAGCAATTTTCTCCTTTAATTAGAGTTGATTTTGAAATGAAAAACTCAATTAATATTTTATTTGAACTTAGAAGAGATAGAGCACTATCGTTAAGTTTTGCAAATAATTTGTTAACTGAAATACAAGGAAATGAAATTATAATAGGGGCAGGTTATAGAGTTAAGGATTTGCGTATTGGAACTAATTTTGGTGGAAAGAAACAAATTCTTAAAAGTGACTTAAACTTTAAACTAGATCTTTCTCGAAGAGATAATAAAACAATTATTAGATATTTAGATATTGCTAATAATCAAACTACTGCTGGGCAGACTATTTATGGAGCACAATTATCTATTGATTACGCCTTAAGTAAAAACCTAACAGCATTATTTTATTACGATCATTCGTTTTCTGAATATGCTATTTCAACAGCATTTCCTCAGACAACAATTAGGACAGGATTTACACTTAGATATAACTTTGGAAATTAATAAATTAGATCAATTATTATGAATGTACCTTCAAATTTAAAATACACAAAAGACCATGAATGGATCAGTATTGATGGTGATATTGCTACCGTAGGAATTACCGATTTTGCTCAAGGTGAATTAGGGGATATTGTATATGTAGAAGTAGAAACTCTAGATGAAACCCTAGACAAAGACGAGGTTTTTGGGACAGTGGAAGCAGTTAAAACTGTTTCAGATTTATTTCTTCCTCTTTCTGGTGAAATTGTTGAGTTTAACGATAGTTTAGAAACTGAGCCAGAAAAAGTAAATTCAGATGCTTTTGGGGAAGGTTGGATGATTAAAATTAAGATTTCAAACCCAGACGAAATTAATGAATTGTTAGATGACAAGGCTTATAAAGAAATTTTGGGAGTTTAGACATCTCCTAAGTATTTGTGTAGTTTATACGGTACTAGTTTCAGTTGCTTTTTTATATCCTTTTAAAGGGACAAATACAGTTAATTTCATATTACCAATAGATAAATTAATTCATGTGTTAATTTACCTGTTCTTATCGTTTTTATGGATAAGTTATTCTAATAGGGTTACCAATTATAAAAAAACACTAAAGACTATTAGTAAGATAATGATATTGTGTTTTTTTTATGGCATAATAATTGAAGTTATCCAAGAGCTGTTTATTCCTTTAAGAAAAGCAGATTTATTCGATGTTTCAGCAAATATGATAGGTGCATTTTCAGGAGCGTTATTATTTTGGAATGTTAAAAACAGAATTAAATCCTGAAATCTTTTATATACTGAAGAAATTATATATTTTAGCAACAAGATAAATATACATTTATGGAACCAAAGAAAAACCCAAAATCAGATCTGAATCGTAGGAGTATGATATTTTTCCAATTAGGAATGGTATTAATGCTTTTTATTACATGGCGTGCCATTGAAAATAAAACTTATGACAAAGCTCAATTAACTCAAGAGATGTTAGATCTAGGAGATGAGTTAGAAGAAGATATCCCAATTACAGATATGAATATTCCACCGCCACCACCGCCACCACCGCCACCAGCGCCAGAAGTGATTGAGGTAATTGAAGATGAAGCGGATATTGAAGAAACAATTATTGAATCTGCTGAGGTAAATCAAGAAGAGGAAATTGTAGAAATCGAGGAAATTGAAGAAGCAATTGATGAAGAAATTGCAGATGTTCCTTTTGCCGTAATTGAAAACGTGCCTATCTATCCTGGTTGTGAAAAGGAAAAGGGCAATGCCGAGAAGAAAAAATGTATGTCTGAAAAAGTTATGAAATTTGTTCAGAAAAAATTTAATACCGACTTAGCTGGAGATTTAGGCCTTGAAGGGAGACAACGTATATCTGTTCAATTCAAAATTGATAACAAAGGTAACGTAGTAAATGTGCGTGCACGTGCACCGCATCCAAAATTGGAGCAAGAAGCTGTGAAAGTTGTTAAGGCATTACCAAAAATGATTCCTGGAAAACAAAGAGGTAAAGCAGTTGGTGTATTATATTCATTACCTATCTTATTTCAAGTAGAGAATTAAATTACAAAAATATTTTATTTCTAAATCCCGTCTCTATAAATAGAAACGGGATTTTTTTTTGGCATAACCATTGTATTATAGTGTTTATATTAATTTTTAAATCATACACTATGAAATTATCACACAACAATTTGAACAATGACCCTCCAAAATCATTATCAAAACGTAATGATAAAAAAAGTGTAAACATTAAATGGAATTCCAAGTTGATTTTTCAGCTAGGCCTCATTATTAGTTTATTTCTTGTTTATTTAATTATGGAAACAAAATTTAAGATAATTGAAAAGGATCAAGCTTTTGTTAACAAAGAATACTTAGATGAAATCTTGATGTTTACTTTTACAATCGATGAACCAATTCCGGAAATTAAAAAAACGGAAATTAAGGAAAATCATGTTTCTAAGGTTATAACAGAGGTTATTAATATAGTGCCTAATGACACAAAAGATAAAGATTTAAAAAACATATTAGTACCTACTAAAGAGACACCTTTGATTATAACGCCTAAAAAAAGAACTAAAGAAGAAATTGATGTTGTAAAAAACATTTTAGGAGTAGAATTTGTTCCGGTTTTTCCTGGTTGCGAAAAATTATCCTCAAATAAGGAGAAAAGAGACTGTATGTCTTTAAAGATTAAAAAATTTATTGTCAAAAAATTTAATACAGATAAAATAGATGAATCAAGTAATATTGAAGAACAGGTAATTACGGTACAATTTACAATAGATAGTAAAGGTCTAGTAAGGAATGTAAGTGCTAGGGCTCCAAATAAATTATTAGAAAAGGAAGCGAAAAGAGTAGTTTCAAATTTGCCAACAATGATACCTGGTCGTCAAGGTGATAAAAATGTAGCGGTTCAATATATGATACCAATAACATTTAAAACAGAATTTTAATTTTATTCACCCTGTCTTTTAAAACAAGATGAGGTTTGTGTTAATGGTAAATTTGTAATTTTCCGTATCTTTCACAAAAATAATATACTCTTTTATCATGAAGAAATTCGCCTCATTTCTTGTATTATTCATTTCAATAACTGCAGTTTCACAAAATGCTACTGCCAGTTTCGAAAAATATCCCGTTTTTAAAGAATGTGCAAACACGCAAATAGATTCACTTGAGTATTGCTTTAATTTTACTATCAAACAATTCGTCTTTGATAATTTTAAAACACCAGGAATTGTTGAAAATGAAAATTATAAAAGGAAAGCCGAAGTTTTTTTTGAAATTAGTAAAGAAGGAGATTTCAAAGTATTATATGTTGATGCTGTTTATAATGAAATAAAAGAGGAGACAAAAAGAGTTTTTAGTTTATTGCCAAGAATAACCCCAGCTACCTATAATGGAGAAGCTACCTATGTTCAATTTACTTTACCATTTTTAATTCCTTTAGTACAGCCAGAATATGAAAATATAGTTGAAAAGCAAATATTGACTACAGAAACTATAATTAATGAATATGATAAAATTCAAAAACTATCCTATACTAATGAAGAATATAATAGCAATTTAAACATACCATTATCTTCACAAAACTACAGTCGTTTTGATGCTGCGATAAACAGAGTAGGGACTAACAGTCATACATCTCAAAAACCATTTATTTATAGCGATGTAAACAAATATTATGATTTTGAAATTGAAAATCAAAAAATACAAAAAAAGAAAAAAACTTGGCTAGGTAGAAAATGGTGGAACGAGCATATGTTTACTTATAAAGGAAAAGATTTTTGGTTTACAGTAGACCCAGGAGTTGATTTGCAGTTAGGAAAGGATATTGAAGCAGATATTGATACGTATAACAATACAAGATTGCTTTATGCTCAAGGTGGAATAGGTAAGAAGTTTAGTTTTTTTACAGTATTTTATGAAAGTCAGGGTCGTTTTGCTGATTATTTTAATCGGTATGCAGAATCTATAAAACCAAGTGGAGGTAATCCAGCTATAATACCTGGACGTGGTATTGCAAAGGGTTTTAAAACGGATTCTTACGATTACCCTGTAGCTACTGGCTATTTATCCTATACTCCTTCAAAGTATTTTAATTTTCAAATTGGCCAAGGTAAAAACTTTATTGGGGAAGGGCATCGATCTTTATTTCTAAGTGATAATGCAAGTCCACATTTCTACTTTAAAATTAATACCACTATTTGGAAATTTAAATATACAAATATATGGATGTCTTTAAAAGATGTTAGGTCCGAAGTGCTTAATGAAAACAAGTCTTATAAAAACAAATACATGGCAAGTCATTATCTAAGTTATAATGTTACGAAACGATTAAATATAGGTTTCTTTGAATCTGTAATTTGGGATAGTGCAGGTGATGGTGTAAATGTTTCGTATTTAAATCCAATTATATTTTATCAAGCAATTCAATTTTCATCAGGCTCAAGATCTGGAAATGCATTAATTGGATTAAGTGCTAAATATAAAATTACCGACCAAATTAATGTTTATGGGCAATTTATAATAGACGAATTTTCTTCTAGCGATATTTTTGGAGGCGAAGGTAGTTGGAAAAACAAAACTGGATATCAGTTAGGTTTAAAGTATTACGATGCTTTTGGGTTAAAAAATTTATATCTACAAGCTGAATATAACAGGGTTCGACCATATACCTATTCTCATAATACAATCGTATTAAATTATGGACATAATAATCAATCAATGGCGCACCCTTATGGGGCAAGTTTTTCAGAATTATTATTAATTGGGCATTATCATAAAGGAAGAGTGTTTGGTGATGTTAAATTTATTGTAGCTAAAAGAGGGTTTGAATTTAACACCCCAGAAGATCCAGCTTTTTACGGTGCAAGTATATATGGAAACGAAGGAGATAGAGCTTATGAAACTGGCAATGAGGTTGCGCAAGGAAATACTACCGACTTTTTCTTTACAGAATTAAAATTGGGATATTTAATTAACCCAGCAACAAATTTAAAAGTCTATGGAAGTGTTATTTATAGAGATTTTAATCCAAAAGTAAATACAGAAACTGTTTTTAGGAACCAAACGACTTGGGTTAATTTAGGTATTCGAACCGATTTGTTTAATTGGCAAAATGATTTTTAACAAAAAACCCCTTAAATATATTTAAGGGGTTTTTTTTAAAAAATTAAAACGAATTAGTTTTTATTCTCTTTCTGTTTTTTTTCTTTTTGCATTTCTTTTAATCTTTCCATTGCTTTTTCCTCAGGTGTTCTGGTGTCTAAAGGACCTAATTCTTTTGCAGCTTCATTATATATAGAAGTAATAAACATTTTAGAAGTTACTGTTCCATTTCCATATCCTTGTGTGTCATAATTTCTACACATGTTCGTTGCTAAGGTTTGTTCTAAGGTTTTCCCGTTTTCCCTGAGACTATAAACTTGTTTGTAAATAGTCCATATCATTTGCTTTGTACTTGAGGCGTCAGTTAAGTTAGTGATATCCCCTTTGCCAGGAATAATTTTGGTTTTATTATCTATGGTTTTGATTATTTTTGAAAGAGCAAGAGCGACATCTTCATAGCTTTTCCCTTTTTCAGCATCAATTAGGGGGTATACTCTTCCTAGGAATACATCTCCAGAAAACAATACATTTCTATTCGTAAAATATACAATTGAACTTCCGCTATTATTAGCAGGAATTAACTTTACTTTTTCATTAATTAAATTTAAAGCGATTTCATTTGAATATGTGATATCAGAAACTGAGGAACTAGAACCCTTAAGTTTATATTCGTCTTCTTTGCTATAATTAGGCTGGTATGATAAAATTATTGTTCCGTCTTTTTTTAAATCAAGATAAGATTTCATATACTTGATTTGACCTGTAGTATTAACTAAGTAATAAATAGGTTTTTTCTTACTTAACCTATTTATTAATCGAATACTTCTAGACATTTCTTCCTTACTTTGAGTGTCAATTAATAAAACACCTTCCTTATCTAAATAAACACCAATATTTTCTTCATCTCCCTGTAAAAAATATAGATCGTTAGTTATGTTTATTTGTTTGGTATTACTTTTAATTCCAGATTCAGAATCAGCATCTGCTGTTACAATATCGATTTGAGCATTTACTATAAATACAGTAAAAAAAAGTAGAGAAGTAATAAAATATTTAGTACGCATTTTTGTGTTTTTAAAATTAGCTGTAAAATTAATGAAATTCAGTATATAATAATAGAAGAAACTCTTAAAATAATTGTAAAGGAATAAGAGGTGCTCTATATTTGCAAGATTAAAAAAAAACAGCAATTGTCAACTACAAATCAAAATCCTCAAAAGATTTCATTTTTTAAAAACTTCCTCGAAATAACCAAGGTTAGATTATCGATAAGTGTCCTTTTTTCTTCTATTGCAGGTTATTTTTTAGGAGCAGATGTTGTTGATTTTACTGAATTAATTCTCTTATGCATTGGAGGTTACGCAATGGTAGGGGCATCAAACGTATATAATCAGATTATAGAAAAAGATTTGGACGCTTTAATGAAGCGTACTGAGAACAGACCTATACCTTCAGGGAGAATGTCTGTAAACACTGCTTTTATTATTGCGGTGGTCTTAACAGTTATTGGAATTGTCTCATTATACATCATTAACCCAATTACTGCAATGTTTGGTGCAATATGTATATTTATGTATGTGAGTTTATACACTCCCTTAAAAACAAAAACATCACTATCCGTATTTGTTGGAGCATTTCCAGGAGCAATACCTTTTATGTTAGGTTGGGTTGCTGCAACCAATGAGTTTGGTATCGAGCCAGGAACATTGTTTATGATACAGTTTTTTTGGCAATTCCCGCATTTTTGGGCTATTGCTTGGTTTTTGTATGATGATTATGAAAAAGCAGGTTTCTTTATGTTGCCAAATGGAAGACGAGATAAAAGTACAGCATTACAAGCAGTGTTATATACAATATGGACTGTATTAGCCTCATTGATTCCTGTTTTTGGAGTTACAGGAAAATTATATTTAACTCCTGTTTCTGGGGTTATAATAGGATTGATAGGATTGGGTTTCTTGTATTTCGCAATTCGATTGTATAAGATTAAAACCAATAAAGTTGCAAAACAATTTATGTTAGCAAGTGTTAGTTACATAACGCTCTTGCAAATAGTATATGTAGCTGATAAATTTATTAGATAGCTATGGGAATTACTTTAAATAAAAATTTTCAAATGGAAAATAATATAGATAATGAAAAACCAAGAGTAGATCGCGCAAAGAAGATGATGCTTTGGTTTGGTATGATTAGTTTAACAATGAGTTTTTTAGGTATAACTAGTGGTTATATTGTAAGTAAAGAACGACCAGATTGGTTAACAGATTTTCAAATACCACAAGCATTTTATATAAGCTTGGTTGTTATTTTATTAAGCAGTGTTACTTTCTATTTGGCAAAAAAGTTTGTGATAGCTCAAGAAAGAAAAAAAGGGATGGTGTTTTTAAGTATCACTTTTTTATTAGGAATTACTTTTATAATATTTCAATTTAAAGGCTTTTCTGAAATAATTTCGAGCGGTTATTTTTTTACAGGAAGTGAAAGTACTATCACAACATCATTTATATATTTAGTCGTACTTCTGCATTTAACGCATATTATAGCGGCGCTAATTTCAGTTTTAGTCGTAATTTATAATCATTATAAACAAAAATATACTATTGGAAATACTGTGGGCATAGAGATAGCAGCTACTTTTTGGCATTTCGTTGATGTTTTATGGATTTACCTCTTTTTATTTTTCTATTTTGTTAGATAAAAAATATATGTATTTTTGACACCTATTTAAATCAATTATTTTATATGGACGCTACAGTTGCAAAACCAAGCACTGATAATAAAACTTGGAACGGAGGAAATAAACCATTAAATGCCAGTTATGGTAAAATGATGATGTGGTTTTTTATCGTTTCTGATGCATTAACTTTTTCAGGATTTCTTGCCGCTTACGGCTTTTCAAGATTTAAATTTATAGATTCTTGGCCGATAGCCGATGAGGTATTTACGCATATTCCATTTATACACGGAAATTTTCCGATGTATTATGTGGCGTTTATGACGTTTATATTAATATTTTCTTCTGTAACAATGGTACTAGCAGTTGATGCTGGTCATCATTTAAAGAAAAATAAAGTAATCGTTTACTTATTCCTTACTATTATAGGAGGTTTAATATTTGTTGGTTCTCAAGCATGGGAATGGGGTACGTTCATTAAAGGAAGTTATGGAGCTGTTGAAACAAATGGAGGTAAAGTTCTTCAATTTGTTAAAGAAGATGGTTCTAGAGTTGCTTTAGGAGATTTTGCAATCCCTATTCATTCTGAAAGAACTACACAGGAAAATAATGAAGGTATTTGGTTTCAATCTGAAAGTCCAGGAACTAGCGTAAATTTAGCTGAAGTAACGAAAGGATTCTTAGCAGACGAATCAATATTAATACGTACTCAATATTTAGATGAAAGTGGAGAACGTACCGTTCTGTCTAGAGCAGAATCTGTTGTTAAGTTAAAAAGCGACGGAAAAGGTGTTGTAGAAGGTGCCAATCTAAAACATAATGAATACGGAACTCCATTATTTGCAGATTTCTTTTTCTTTATTACAGGATTTCACGGATTCCACGTATTCTCTGGAGTTATATTCAATATTATAATTTTCTTTAATGTGATTATTGGAACTTACGACAGAAGAAAGAATTATGAGATGGTCGAAAAAGTTGGACTTTACTGGCATTTTGTAGATTTAGTTTGGGTATTTGTATTCACAGTATTTTACCTTGTTTAAAAAAGAATAATATTTAAGAGATGGCACAAGATCATAATTTAGCAATATTTAGAGGAAAACTTAAGTTTAAGTCAGTCCAATCAAAAATTTGGGGTGTATTTACCTTACTTTCTATAATTACCATAATTGAAGTTTATTTAGGGATTTCAAAACCTGAATTTTTAACTTCAAACCGCTTATTTGCATTGAAATATCTAAATTGGATATTCTTAATTCTTACCGTAGTAAAAGCCTATTATATCACCTGGGATTTTATGCACATGCGTGACGAGAAAATGGGATTAAGAAGATCAGTAGTGTGGACAGCAGTATTTTTGATCATTTATTTGATCTTTATATTGTTAGTGGAAGGAAATTATATTTTTGATGTCTATAAAGAAAATTATATTAAATTTAATTTTTAAATTTAATTGAACAGAAATATAAAAACTCCATTCATCTATTGAATGGAGTTTTTTTATAAAATAATATGTAATTTATTGTTCATCCGTATTTTACCAACTATTTTTGCAACGTGAAAACTACAGATAAAATTAAAAAATTCGTAATACTAGGAATCTTATTCCTGCTTCCTATTACTGCATACCTATTTTTCTCTTCAGGAATTAATCATTTTGCTAAACTTCCTGTATTAACAGAGCATGTTTTAGAAATTGATCAATTTAAAACTGAAAATGGAGAATCGAAACAATTAAAAGATCATATCACAATTTTATGTTTTTTCGGAAATGATCTAGAATCAAGTCAGGCGAATGCTTTTAATTTGGCCCATAAAATTTATAAGAAAAACTATCAATTTAAAGATTTTCAGTTTGTTATATTAACTCCAGATGGAGCACAAGCTCAAGTAAAATTATTAAAAGAAGAATTATCTCAAATAGAAAACCCCGAGAACTGGAATTTTGTTTACAGTACACCAAACGAAATTGAAAAGGTGTTTAATTCGTTAGGTTCCAATTATACTTTAAATAGTAATATGGCCTCACCTTATGTTTTTATAATTGATAAAGATAGAAGTTTAAGAGGAAGAGATGATGATGAGGATTTAGGGTTTTTATATGGATTTGATTCTAGTGTTTATTCAGAAATAAATAACAAAATGAGCGATGATGTACGTGTTATTTTAGCAGAATATCGTTTGGCTCTAAAAAAATACAATTCTAAAAGAGAAATATAAGCACATGAAAAATTACTCTTATATCGGCATATCGTTTGTTATTTTAATATTTGGTATTTGGGCCGTTCCTAAAATAGTAGATAGATTTACTATACCTAATCTAGCAACGATTGGTAAAGTTCCAGAGTTTAGTTTTACAAATCAAAATCAAAAAACGATAACAAATAAATCGTATAATAATAAAGTTTATATAGTAGAATTTTTCTTTACTACCTGTCCTTCTATTTGTCCTATTATGAATAAAAATATGGTAAAAATACAAGATGAATTTTTTGGCAATCCAAACCTGGGAATTGCATCGTTTAGTATAGACCCTACTACAGATACGTCTGAAGTATTAAAAGAATATGCAAGTCAATATAAAATTACAAACCCTAATTGGAATTTGTTAACTGGAGATAAAGAAGCTATTTATAAACTTGCTAATAGTGGGTTTAATTTATATGTAGGTGAAAATTCTGAAGTAGAAGGAGGTTTTGAGCATTCTGGATTTTTTGCTTTAATAGATCAAGAAGGAAATATTCGTTCTAGGTTCGACGAACAAGGAAACCCTATTATCTATTATAACGGGTTAGAGGATGAAGGCGTGCAAATGTTAAAAGAAGATATTAAACTATTGTTATAATGAAAGAGAATATAAATAATAATAAAAAATACAATCGCCTAATCTGGGCCTTATCCATTGTTATTCCTATTGCAGTTGCAGCTCTATTTGGTATTCGAATTCCAGGTGTAGAACGACTTGGATTTCTTCCCCCGATTTATGCTACTATAAATGGGTTAACAGCTGTTATATTAATAATTTCTGTTATTCAAATAAAAAAAGGGAATCGAAAAAATCATGAATATTTAATGAAAACAGCAATACTGTTCTCAATTCTTTTTTTACTGCTTTACATCGCATATCACATGACTTCTGACTCTACAAAATATGGGGGAGAAGGTGTATTAAAGTATATATATTATTTTATTTTAATAACACATATTATATTGTCTATAACCGTAATCCCATTTGTATTAATAACTTATGTTAGGGGTATTACAGGGCAATTTGAAAAACATAAAAAAATAGCTCAAATAACATTTCCATTATGGTTATATGTTGCTATTACTGGGGTCATTGTTTATTTTATGATCTCACCTTATTATTAAAAATATAGGATGAAAATTAAAACAGTTTTAATTGTAACTATAATTCTACTTTTTTGTTCTACTTCTGCTGAAGCTCAATGCGCTATGTGTCGAGCAGTTTTAGAAAGCGATGAAAACAGTCAAACAGCTAAAGGTGTTAATAATGGCATCATGTATTTAATGGTATTTCCTTATTTATTAATAGGAGCGGTTGGATATGCAATCTACAGAAGTCGTAAAAAGGCAAAAGAATCTTAAATTCTACTTTGTAACTAGTGTAACGTTTTCTTTTTTTTGGAGTCTTATTCAAAATCATAGAAAGAGATATAACATTATTTCTTAACACCATTTTCACATTTTACAAATATTAAATCCTGTAATTTGTATAATTAATACATAACCATGATTGAAATTAAAGACTTGCATAAATCCTATAAAATGGGAAGTAATTCTCTTCACGTTTTAAAAGGAATTAATTTTGAAGTTGCTGAAGGGGAAATGGTCGCAATCATGGGTTCATCAGGTTCTGGAAAATCTACACTTCTAAATATATTAGGAATCCTTGATGAAGCAGATGAAGGAACATATCATCTAGATGGAACCTTAATAAAAAATCTTAACGAAAAGGTAGCGGCAAAATATAGAAATAAATTTTTGGGATTTGTTTTTCAATCTTTCAATTTAATAAATTATAAAACTGCATTAGATAATGTAGCATTACCATTGTACTATCAAGGGGTAAAACGTAATGTCCGTATGGAAAAAGCATTGCATTATTTAGAGAAAGTTGGGTTAGCAGATTGGGCAGCTCACTTACCTAACGAGCTTTCTGGAGGTCAAAAACAAAGAGTTGCAATTGCAAGGGCTTTGGCAAGCAATCCTAAAGTATTACTAGCAGATGAACCAACAGGAGCTTTAGACTCAAAAACCTCTTACGAAGTAATGGAGCTAATTCAAGGAATTAATGATGAAGGAAAAACAATTCTAATTGTAACTCATGAGGACGATATCGCCCATATGTGTAAGCGAATTGTTAACCTAAAAGATGGAGTTATCATAGATGATTCGTTAGTGGATCAAGTAAGAGTTAAAAGGTTGGAAAATGTTTAGGATAGAAAGCTGGCAGGAAATATTTGAAACCATGGGGAAGAATAGACTTCAAACCGCTTTAACGATGATTTCTGTTTTTTTTGGTATTTTCATACTTGTTATATTAGTAGGTTTTAGTAGTGGTATTGAAAAAGGGGTAAAATCTCAATTTGAAGAGGACGCTACCAATAGAATTGCAATTAGAACAGGTAGAACAACTAAAGAATATAAAGGACTTAACCCTGGGAGAAGAATTCAATTAAGAAACAAAGATTACGAAGGGATTAATGAAAAGTATAAAGAAAATATTGAATATAAAACTTCTACTTTTAGTACTTGGGGAGGTCAAGTAGTTTATAAAGGTGAAATTGGAAACTATCGCATAGAAGGAGCATATCCAGATCAACAATTTATTGAAAACCAAAGTATGGTTTCGGGAAGATTTCTTAATAATAACGACATTAACGAGATAAAAAAAGTTGCTATTATTGGAAATCAAATAAAAGAAGACATTTTTAAAGAAAATAATCCAATTGGAGAATATATTGAGATCTTAGGAATTAATTTTCAAGTTGTAGGAGTTTATACAGATCCAGGAGGAAAAAGAGAAGAAAGTAGAGTTTTTATTCCATTAACAACAGCACAACAAGTATTTAATGCTGGAGATAAAGTACGTTCTTTAGCATATACAGTTAAAATGTCTGATAATTTTGATGAGGCAGTAGCTTTATCGTTGGCAATGTCAGAAAGTTTTGAAAACGATATTAAAACTAATCATATCATATCACCAGCAGACAGAAGTGCTGTTAGGATTAACAATACACTAGAAGAGGCGCAAAAAATATATGGCCTAATTGCAACTATAAGTTATATTTTTTGGTTTGTTGGAATAGGTACTATAATCGCTGGAGTTGTTGGAGTTAGTAATATAATGATAATTGTTGTTAAGGAGCGAACCAAAGAAATTGGTATTAGAAAAGCATTAGGCGCATTGCCAAATTCCATTATTGGAATGATTTTACAAGAAGCTGTTTTTATCACCGCTTTTGCTGGGTTTTTAGGCCTTTTTGCAGGAGTTGGATTGCTAGAATTAATAAGCCCTATGGTAGATAGTGATTTTATTAAAGCCCCTCAGGTAGATTTTAAAACAGCTATTATTACCGTAATAATTTTAATAATAGCAGGAGCATTGGCTGGTTTTGTTCCTGCAAGAAGAGCTGCACATATACGTCCAATAGAGGCGTTACGTGTAGAATAAATATAAGATAATGTTTAATAAAGACCGTTGGAACGAAATATTAGAAGCATTAAACGCAAACCGTTTTAGAACGCTTATAACTGCATTTGGTGTTTTTTGGGGTATAATGATTTTGGTGTTATTGCTAGCATTAACTAATGGGCTTAAAAATGGAGTTTCTGCAGATTTTGGTGACTTTGCAACCAACTCAATATTTATGTGGTCACAAAGCACATCAATTTCATACAAAGGACTTCCAAAAGGGAGACGTTATAATTTTAAAATTCAAGATGTTGCTATTCTAAAAGAAAAGATGCCAATATTAAAATATGTTTCTCCAAGAAATCAACTAGGAGGATATAGAGGAGCTAATAATGTAACTAGAAAAGAAAAAACAGGGGCTTTTAGTGTTTCAGGTGATTATCCAGAATTTATTTACCAACAACCTATGGATATTATAAAAGGTAGGTTTGTTAATTATTCAGATATTAATGAAAAGCGAAAAGTTGCTATCATTGGTGTAGGTGTCGTAAAATCATTATATGACAGAGGGGAGGAGCCGTTAGAAACTTTTATTAAAATTAACGGAGTTAATTTTATGGTCATTGGGGTTTTTAAAAACAGTAACAGTAATGGTGATGAAGAGGAAGATGCCAATACTATTTTTGTGCCTTTTTCAACATTTTCACAAGTATTTAATTTTGGAGATAATGTTAGTTGGATGGCAATAACAGCAGAAGATAATGTAAGTATTACCTCATTAAAACCAGAAATATTTTCTATAATAAAAAAACAACATACAGTACACCCAGATGATGAAAGAGCAATTGGTAATTGGGATTTAGCTAAACAATTTGCAAAAATAATGGGTCTTTTTAGTATTTTAACTTTTGTTGGTTTTTTTGTAGGAACTCTTGTATTACTTTCTGGAGCCATTGGCATCAGTAATATAATGTTAATTGTTGTAAAAGAACGTACAAAAGAAATAGGTGTTAGAAGAGCTTTAGGTGCTACCCCTTGGGGAGTTAGAATGCAAATACTTCAAGAATCTTTAACACTAACAATTATCTCGGGTATGGCGGGTGTTGCATTTGCCTCTGGAGTTATTTGGTTTATGAATTTCTTATTAGCAAGTGTCGGACCATTAGAAAACTTTGCCAATCCATCTGTAGATATAAAAGTAATTTTAATTGCATTATTAATTTTAGTATTTTTTGGAGTACTTGCAGGCTTAATACCCGCAATAAGAGCAACTAAAATGAAACCAATTGATGCATTACGAACCGAATAAATAAAAGATCAATAAATAGAAAAACACATTTATGAAAAGAATAGGAACCATTATTACTTTAGCAGTTATTGTAATATTATTTATATTAGGAATACGATATATTTATTTAAAAGATCAAAAGGATCCTGTAGTATATGAAACTGAGACTTCTACTACAGAGACTATAATTAAAAAAACGATGGCAACTGGAAGCATCGTGCCAAAAGAAGAAGTATTAATTAAACCAAATATTTCTGGAATTATAGATAAAATATTTGTCGAAGCTGGTGATTTTGTAAAATCGGGAGATTTAATTGCAAAAGTGAAAGTTGTTCCTAATGTTTCTTCATTAAATAGTGCTAAAAACAGTATTAACAGTATAAATACTCAAGTAGAAACTGCACGTTTAGCATTTCAAAATCAAGAAAATATTTACAATAGGCAAGAAGGACTTTTTGAAAAAGGAGTGATTTCTGCTAACGAATTTGATAATGCTCAGTTATCCTTCGATCAAGCGAATCAACGATACAAGCAAGAACAAATTAGTTTAACCAATGCACGACAAAATTACGACATTGTAAAAACGGGTACTACAAGTGGTATGGGTGCAGCTGCAAATACAGAGATTAGAGCAACAGTTTCAGGAATGGTATTAGATGTTCCGGTTAAAACAGGAAACCAAGTAATTGAATCCAATAACTTTAATGACGGAACTACGATAGCTACCATTGCAGATGTAGGAAATATGATTTTTGAAGGTAAAGTGGATGAAAGTGAAGTAGGAAAAATTAAAGAAGATTTACCCTTAGAAATTACAGTAGGAGCTATTGAAAACAAAAAATTTGATGCAATTTTAGATTATATAGCCCCTAAAGGAGTTGATGAAAATGGAGCTATTCAGTTTGAAATAAAAGGAACATTAACTAAAAAAGATTCTATTTTTATTCGTGCTGGACTTAGTGCGAATGCTTCTATAATATTGGCAAGAGCAGACAGTGTGATGGCTATAAAAGAAGCTTTAATTCAGTATGATCCAAAAACTAAAAACCCTTTTGTAGAAGTTGAAGTTGGTGATCAACAATATGAAAGAAAAGATATCGAATTAGGTATTAGTGATGGAATTAATGTCGAGGTGAAATCAGGTATAACTGAAAGCGATAAAATAAAAGTTTGGAATCAATTAAAACCTGCCTCTAGCTTTGGTAGAGGATAATAATTGTTTTTATTTTATCAAAAATTGTAACATTTTTAATATTTCAAAGACCAATTCAACAATGACTATCAATATGAAAAAGTTTGTAATTGTGTGTTTACTCCTAATTACTGGAGTAACACTTACTGCACAGAATAAAAATTGGACGCTTCAAGAATGTGTTGCGTATGCAATAGAGAATAACATCTCTGTAAAGCAATCTGAATTAGAAATTGAAAATTCAGATATATCAAAAAGTGATGCTATTGGTAATTTTTTGCCATCCCTAAATGGATCAGCTGGAAACAGTTGGAATACAGGGCTTACACAAGATGTAACAACTGGAGTGTTAAGAAATATTACTTCGAGAAGTTCGTCTTATAATATATCTGCAGGAGTTACTGTATTTGGTGGATTGCGTAACCATAGAGAATTGCAAAAAGCAAAAATGTTGCAACTTTCATCTCAATACAATTCAAGTAAAATTAAGGATGATATTGCTTTGTTTGTAGCCAATGGGTATTTACAAGTTTTATTAACAAAAGCGAATCTTCAAGTAGCTACTGAACAAAATAAAGTAACCGAAGAACAAATTTCACGAACACAAGAATTAGTTGATGCTGGTGTTTTACCAGAAGGAGATTTGTTAGAAATAAAAGCAGTTAGTGCTCAAGAAAAGCAAGCTATTGTTACTTCAGAAAGTAATGTTAGAATCTCCTTAGTAAGTTTAGCACAGTTATTATTAATTAAGGATTATGAAAATTTTGACATTGCAGAACAAGAATTTTCTGTAATCTTATCAGAGCTTTCAGGAAAAAGTGTTGATGAAGTAATCAATTCTGCAAAAGAAAATAGATACGAGGTAAAAATTGCTGAGCAAAATATGAGTGTCGCTCAAAAAGATTTAGAAATTTCAAAAAGTATTTATTGGCCAACTATTAATGCATTTTTCAATTACAATACCAGAGAAACAGATATTCCTAGGATTTCATCAATTACAGATCCAAACAACCCTACGCTAACAACTCAAATTGGTTATGTAGGAGCTACTGGTGAAGCAGTTCTTTCGGAAGTTCCAAATACGAGTTTAATAGAAAATTTAGCTAAACCATTTGGAGACCAATTATCAGATAACGATGGTATCTCTTATGGTTTAAATTTGAATATGCCAATATTTAATGGTTTTTCTACACGAAACAATGTGAAAAGAAATTTAGTTAATGTTAAAAGAAATGAATATCGATTAGAGCAAGCTAAATTAGATTTAGAATCTTCAGTTTATCAGGCTTTTGTTGATGCAGAAGGATCTAAAAAAGCATATGATGCTGCACTTGCATCTTTTGAGTCTCAAGAATTAGCTTATGAATATGCTAAAACAAGATTTGATGTTGGTTTAACAAATTCATTTGAATTTAGTCAATCAAAACTAAGGTACAGTCAATCAAACATTGAAGTAAACCGATCTAAATACGACTATATTTTTAAATTAAAAGTATTAGAATTATTTTTTGGAATCCCAGCTACAGAGTTAAAATTTTAAATATGAAAAAGAAAGCTATAATTTGGATAATAGTTATTGTAATAATCCTAATTGGAATACTGTTAGGTGGTAAAAAAGCAGGTTGGTTTGGAAAAAGCGGAAAATTTAAACAAATTGAAGTTACCAATATAAGCTTGATTGATATAGTTGAAACCGTTGCAGCTACTGGAAAAATACAACCAGAAGTTGAAATAAAATTATCTTCAGAAGTTTCAGGTGAAATTATTGAACTACCGATTATAGAAGGACAACAAGTAAAAAAAGGAGATTTATTAGTAAGTATTAACCCAGATTTAGTTCAAGCATTAGTAGATCAGTCTCAGGCCGGATTACAAAATGTTAAAGCACAATTAACGCAAGCAGAAGCGAATCTTAGTAATTTGAAATTAAATTACGATAGAAATAAAGCATTGTATGAAAAAGGAGTAATTTCTAGATCCGATTGGGAACGAACCTTTACTGAATATGAAGTTGCAAAAGCGAATGCAAAATCAGCTTATTATAATGTGCAAAGTGCTCAGTCCTCTGTTAAACAATCAAGAGATAACTTATCTAGAACTTCCATTTTTGCACCTAGAGATGGAACCATTTCAAAACTATCTGTAGAATTAGGAGAACGAGTAGTTGGTACCGCTCAAATGGCAGGAACCGAAATTGTAAGGGTTGCAAACCTAAACAATATGGAAGTTGAAGTAGATGTAAATGAAACCGATATTGTAAAAGTAAATGTTGGAGATTCTACTATTGTTGAAGTTGATGCCTATTTAAAAAGAGAATTTAAAGGAGTTGTTACAGAAATCGCAAATACTGCTGAAAATACCTTGTCGGTAGATCAAGTAACTAATTTTAAAGTGAAAGTTAGAATCCTTCCAGAATCTTATAAAGATTTAACAATTGATAAGCCTGAGAATTTTTCACCATTTCGTCCAGGAATGACTGCTACAGTAGATATTATTACAAATAAAAAAGAAAACATTATTGGAGTACCAATTAGTTCTATTGTAATTAAAACCGATACTTCAAGTGCTAAAAGTAAAAGGGTTGTTAAAGAAACAATTACTTCAAATGCCGAAAAATTTGAATGCGTTTTTGTTAAAAATGGAGATGTTGCTAAATTAAGAGTCATCACAACAGGAATTCAAGATGATTCCAATATTGAAATTACTTCTGGATTAAACGAAGATGATTTAGTAATTACTGGGCCTTATAATACCGTTACAAAAATTTTGAAGTCTGGTGATAAAGTCGAATCAAAAGTAGAGGGTAGAAAAGAAGAAGGCGGAGAAGATAAATAAAACTCAATAATGGCTGTTATTTTATGTTTAGAAACCTCTACGACTAATTGTTCTGTTGCAATAGCTGTTGATGGAAAAATAATTGCTTTACAAGAGGATAATAGCAATCAATATTCTCACGCGGAAAAACTACATTTATTTATTGATGAAGTATTAGCAAAAAGCGGAACTTTAAAATCCAGCTTGCATGCAATTGCTGTTAGTAAAGGCCCAGGGTCCTATACTGGACTCCGTATAGGCGTTTCTGCGGCTAAAGGATTGTGCTTTGCTATAGATGTTCCATTAATTTCCATACCTACATTAGAAGCGCTTGCGCATCAAGCAGAAATAGAAGATGGCCTTATTATACCAATGTTGGACGCAAGACGATTGGAAGTGTATTCAGCAGTTTTTTCTTCAGAAAATAAACAAATACGAGAAACAAAAGCCGAAGTGCTTGATGAAAACTCCTATGATGATTATTTAAAAACCAATAAAGTTTGTTTTATCGGTGATGGTGTTGAAAAATTTAAAGCCTTATGTAAACATGAAAATGCTATTTTTATAGATGACAAGCTACCGTCGGCAAAACAAATGGGAACACTTGCAGAAATAAAGTATCATAAAAACGACTTTGAGGATGTAGCGTATTTTGAGCCTTATTATTTAAAAGACTTTATTGCAGGATAGCATCATTAAATGAGTCAAAGTACCTAACTACTTTTATTAAAATATCTTCATTATTTATATCTAATTCATTTTTAGAAATATACTTTTTATTATCATCTTTTTTATTACCAAAGAATTTTAATTTCTTGTTTTTTGAGGAAGGTATTTCGTGGTAATGCTTTTAAGATTTTAAAAATTATTCAAATGCATAAAAAAAGCCGTAATCCAAGATTACAGCTTTTTTTATTAAAAATTGATAGAATTACAAACTTGCTCCTTCAACTCCATCTAAATGCATTATTACTTTTTTCAGGTCTCTTTGTTTGTTTAAATCAAGGTCATGTTCTTTAATATAGCCTTTTATTAATTTTTCGCTATTCCCAAATGCTTTTAATTTTTTACTTTTTGATTTAGGCAATTCCGTCATATCTCCATTTTTCGTGTAAATATTATAGCTAATTCTATCCTCAAATCTTGCTAAAGTGGATCTTTCATAATTGTTTTTAGCTTCCTTAGCTGGAAAATATTTTTTTGTTACTTTTTTAAGTAAGCTAAAATTGTTTCCATCAAAAACCACTAAATAGTAGCCTTTACTTGGTATAAAAACAAAAGTGTCTTCCATTATTTTGGCATAAATTTCTTTTGATTTTACAAGAGCTTTTGCTTTTTCATCATCATCGTTTAATGATTCTTTAAATTCTATTTCATCTCCTATTGCATTATAGCGTAAAGCTGCATTACTTAAGATTACTTCATTTTCTAAATAAACATTTCCTAATAGAAAATTATCTAAATAGTAGGGTGTTCCTTCATAATCTTCGGGAGTAGCGGGGTCATAGAGACTTCTTGAGTCATATACATTAGCATTACGTACAAACCACTCTGTTTGACGTTGTAAAGATCTGTTTTGTGCAGTAGCAAATGAACAGCCAATAAATAAAAATATTATGGTGTTATAAATTATCTTTTTCATAGTTCAAATTTTAATTAATAATAAATGATGGTATAAAAGTAGCTATGATAATAGTTCTAAACAAATTGTTTATCTCTCTATTTATAAATAGCAGGCGTAATTTATAAATTACGACACATTAATAGATTATAACCCTATATGTAGCAACAGTTTGTGGTTGTTTTCTGCCGATAATTAATATATAGTATAATATGGCATTCATTATACTGTTATTTTTTATAATTTCATTGTTTACAAAATTCGTTTAGATTTTTTTATGATTCAAAAATATTGTTTTCTAATAGTAGTGTATTTTTTGACATTTCAAATAAATGCTCAATCATTTAATAATGCGCAATTATTTTCTAAATCATACGAATCTCTAGAGATAATCTACGATTTAAATGTTAGTGATACCATATATGCAAATCAAATTGCTAATGCTTATTTAAATAAATCAATTCAAGATATTGATAGTTTAAAAATTGCTAACGGATATTCTATGTTAGCATATGTTTCAAAATTTCCTTTGGCAATTAAACATTTAGATTCTTCTATTTCTTATACATTAGAAAGTAAAAATAAAATTTTTCCAGCACAGTTTTATTTAGATAAATCACAATATTTTTTTATTAATAACGAATATGAAAGAAGTCTAATAAGTGCAATATCAGCATATAATAATGCAACTATAAAGAATAATTTGGAGCAACAAATTTCAGCATTGCATCAAATTAATTTGGTAAATGAATTATGGGGAGATTACAGGAAAGTTTTACATACTGAGCTTTATGTGGAAAAATTAATTTCTAAAAATAAGAAAAACGAAAACTATTATACGCAGTCTTTATTCACTCTTGAAGGAATTGGAAAGTGCTATGTACGTTTAAAAAAGCCAGATTCAGCTTTAATATATTTTAATAAAGGGATAGAAAAAACATTAAAAAAGAAAGACACTTCTACTTACTTTGCATTCGTTTCAAGAACAGGAATGGCATTAACCATGAAAGGTAAATATAAACAAGCATTAGATAGTTTATATAAAGGTGATAGTAGTAGAGCTAGTTTTAACAATAGTTATTTACCTTATTTTTATTATTATGTTGGAAAATGTTATTACAATTTAGATGAAAAAAATAAAGGCATAGGTTATTTTAAAAAAATAGATTCTATTTATGAAAGTAATCATATTCTTAGTCCAGAATTACCTGATGTTTATGATAAACTAATTAGTTATTATAAAAAAAACAAAGAAGAAGAATTACAGCTTAAATACCTTTACAAACTAATTCAGATTGAAAGAATTATTGATGTAAAGAGGATGCATATAAAGGAAAAGACTAATGAAGATTACCATATCCCACAAATACTTCAAGAAAAAGAAAAAATTATTACCGATTTAAATATTCAAAATAAAAATTCTACCAAATTAAGATGGTGGATTCTTTCATTATTATTTATTAGTATCCTTTCTCTTTTTTACTATATAAACAGGCAACGTAAATTCAAAAAAAGATTTAACAACTTAATAAATCAACAAGAAGCTATTAAAACAAAAACTGTAAAAGACAGTTCACTAAATACGGGTATTTCAATTACAATTATTGAAGAAATATTAAGTCATTTAGATTTATTTGAAGAAAATAAAAATTACTTAAAGCTAAATATTTCATTAAATGATATGGCAAAAAAGTTTGGAACTAATTCTACATATTTATCTAAAGTAATAAATCTTAAAAAAGATAAAAACTTTTCTCAATACATTAATGATTTAAGAATTGGCTATGCAATTGAGCAGTTTGAGGTAAATCCAAAATTTAGAAAGTATACAATTAAAGCGATAGCTGGAGAATGTGGTTTTAAAAATGCAGAATCATTTTCTAAAGCTTTTTATAAAAAATGGGGTATTTACCCATCTTATTATTTGAAGAAATTAGATAATGAAAAAAAATAATTGTTTAAACTCCTATGTTGAGATCGAATCAAATAAAAAAAAGATATACTTTTCTTTAAGAAAAGTATATCTTTTTTTTATAAAGTACTATAATACTTATAAGGTATTATAGTACTTTATAACTTCTATAAGTTCAGATTCTTTATTAATATTTACTTTATTCTCTTTTACATACATCTTAACTTTTTTAGACTTATCTCCAAAGCTTTTTATTCTAGATTTCTTTGAATTAGGTAATTCAACTAATAACCCATCTTGCTTATAAAGGTATAAAATATCTTTTTCTTTATAAGTAGCTGCAACATTACTTGCTAAGGATGTGTAAGCTTTTTGTTCTGGAATATAAACTTTTTTAATTTTTTTATAAAGAGATGCTTTTTCTCCAGAATAAGTATCAATAAAATACCCTTGAGTACTATTGTTTTCAGTAGGAGTTAAAAACACATATTTTTCGTTTTCTAAATCTATTGAAATATCTCTAGAACTAATTAGCACTTTAGCTTGATCGTCTTTTAATACAGATGTTTTTTTAACTTCAAATAAATCTTTTGAGGCATTATATCTTAAACCAATGTTTCGAGCAATAACAACTCCATTCTTTAAAATAGCACCGTTTTTAAATTCTTTGTTTTTGTATGGAGTTCCAGTAAAGTCAGCTTCCAAATAAACCTCTACACTTCTCTTAGATATATGCTTGTCAATATCTGATTCATTGTAAACAGATTGAGCTCCAGTATTAAGTGAATAAAGTGAAACAATAATTGAACAAGCTATTAATAAATTCTTTTTCATAATGAGGTTTTTTAATTTTAATTTTTCAGTGTGCAAAGGTATTTCATAAACAATAATATATTAGTCAATAAATTGTTAAATTTTAATAAACCCGAATAAGCTTTAATAAAAAAAAGATAGTTGATGTATTATTGTTTATGAAGTAAAAAGACGCAAATAAAAAAAGGTAAAGGTTTCCTCCTATAAACCTTTACCTTTTTTAAGGTAATATTTTTGTTATTTAATAAAACTTAATGCTTTTGAAATATTGGAAACTGGAAGTTTGCAGCTATTGTTAACACAAACATAAATCAAAGTTTCTCCGTCAATATACCTGTAATTTAGTAAAGGTTTTTTACTTTCAGAAGTGCTTCCAGCAACAAGAATATTTGGAAGATAGCGCGCGTTTAATTCAGCTATTTTTATAGAAGCGTCCGCACCAACAACTACAACTTCGTAAAAATTATCTTGAAAATTGGACATTAAATCTAACCAATTAGAAAAACCACTAGGATAGCTTTGAATTTCGGGTTGAACATTGTGTAGCATTTTTGACGCCGTAGTTAAATATTTTTCATTGTCAAAATGATGTGAAAGAATTAACAAGTTTTTAGCCATAATAGAATTTGATGCAGGAATTACATTGTCCCTGTATTCAAAATTTCTAGTGACAAGTTTCTCATCTTCTTTTGAAGTAAAATAGAACATGCTTTTTTCTTCATCGAAGAAATTATCAAAAGTATATTCGGCTAATTCATTTGCCTTGCTTATCCATTTATCATTTAAAGTAACTTCATATAAAGCAATAAAAGCATCAATAACTGCTGCATAATCTTCTAAGTAACCATTAATACTACTTTTCCCATCTTTATAACTATGGTTTAAAGCGCCATTTTCCTGTAATTGATTATCGATTAAAAACTGAGCGTTCGTCTGAGCGACATTTAAATAAGCTGTAACTTGAAAAGCTTTATAAGCTTCTACATATCCTTTAATCATTAAAGCGTTCCAAGAAGTTAAGGTTTTGTCATCTAACCTAGGTTTAGGCCTGTTGTTTCTATAAGCTAAAAGTTGTTGTTTCCAGTTTTTCTTTTTTTGGTTTAATTCTTCTTGCGAAATAGAAAATTCAGTAATAATTTCTTGATCACTTTTTTTTCTAATTAACACATAACTTTCTTTTTCCCACTTTCCATAATTATTTACATTGTAATATTCTGAAAAAATGGTAAAATCTTCTTTTAACTGAAGCTCTAACTCTTTTTTATTAAATACATAATAAGCACCTTCCTCTAATTCTCCATCCTCAGAAACGCTATCTGCATCTAATGAAGAGTAAAAAGCACCTTCTTTATTTGTCATTTCTCTTTTAATGTATTCCAGTGTTTCTTTTACTACCTCTTCATACAGCGTATTCTTAGTTATTTTATAAGCCTGACTATATAAACTTACCAATTGAGCATTATCGTAAAGCATTTTTTCAAAATGAGGGACATGCCATTTCATATCGGTACTATAACGTGCAAATCCTCCTCCAATATGATCATAAACTCCACCATAAGCAATATTGTCCAATGTTAAAAAAACATAATCTTGAATTTTTTTATCATTATTTTTAATACCATATCGCAATAAATAATTAAGATTATTTGGCATCATAAATTTAGGAGCTCGATTAGGACCTCCATATTTATTGTCGAATGTAGCACTCCAATTTTTTACGGTGCTTTTTGTAGCAAAATCATTAAAATTTACTTCATTATTGTTTACCTCAATTAAATCCATGCTTTTAATGCCTTCCTCTAATTTATCAGCATAATCAATCATTTTTTGAGGATCTTCATCATAAAGTTTTTGCATTTTTTCTATGGAACTTATCCAAGCTTCTTTTCTAAAATAAGTGCCTCCCCAAACTGGTCTCCCATCTGGAAGTGTTATGACATTAAGTGGCCATCCAGCACTACCAGTCATTAACTGGACTGCATTAATATAAATTTGATCAACATCAGGACGTTCTTCTCGGTCTACTTTAACTGAAATAAAATTAGTATTCATCACTGAAGCTACCGTAGAATCTTCAAAACTCTCTTTTTCCATGACATGACACCAATGACAAGCAGAGTAACCTACACTAATTATCATTAGTTTTTTTTCATCTTTTGCTTGCTGAAGTGTTTCAGTATTCCAAGCTTTCCAATTTACAGGATTATGAGCGTGTTGCAGCAAATAAGGACTGGTTTCGTTTATTAATTCGTTGGTATATTGATGAGTATTTTCCAAAGTTTCTTTTTTAGAAGAATTACAAGAAAAAAATAAAGTTGTTATAAATAACAATAAAAATATTGATCGCATAAAATGATATTATAAAACAAAAATACGTTTTTGAAATTTCAAAAACGTATTATAAAATATAATTTTAACATTCACCTGAAATCTTTTAACTGCGTAAGCGTCAATACTTTTTATTTGCATATTGATATATGTAAATCGAATGTTTTTTGCGCTTTTTGCAACAGATTTTACTGCGTCACTCCAACTTTTATTTTAGTATTACTACTATTTTCAATAACTTATAAAATCGCCAGATATTCTTATTTTGAATTAAAATAAGTTTGGTAATTTCAAAAGAAAAAAACAGCAATAAACTATCCGTTAATAGCTTCTACAGTAGTGACTTTTCCGTTAAGCATTTCAGTAAGCATTGCTTCTATTCCATTTTTAAGTGTAACCGTTGATGATGGACATCCACTACAAGCACCTTGTAGAATCACTTTTACGGTTTTAGTGTTTTCATTATAAGAGTCAAAGGCAATGTTTCCACCATCTGCTTCAACAGCAGGCTTTACGTATTCATTCAATATAGAAATGATTTCTTTATCGATATCTGAATATTCCCTTTCTTCTGTTAACTTATTTGTTTGTTCTTCTTTTTGAAGAATTTCATCGGTAAATATCTTTTTCCCCGATTCAATATAAGTTCTTATAAAATCTCTTAAATCATTTGCAAATTCTTGCCACTCATATCCATTTTGTTTCGTTATGGAAACATAATTGTTATTTATGAAAATTTCTTTAACAAAAGGGAATTTAAATAATTCATTTGCTAATGGAGCATGTATGGATTCATTTTTATTTTTAAACTCATACATGGTATTTGAAATGGATCTATTGGCTACAAACTTTAACACTTCCGGATTTGGAGTGCTTTCTGCATAGATGGTAATAGGGATTTTTTTAGAAGTTTTTTCGTTTTCTTCAGGTTCTATAATTACTGGTTTTCCAGAACTCAGGTAATTTTCGATAGTTTCTGCCACCTCATTTTGGACATCTTCCCATTTTATTTGAGTTAAATCAGTTGGGAACTTCTCAATTGCAATAAAATTTTGAGAAATATAAATTGTTTTAACAAAAGGCAAGTAAAATAATTCTTGAGCAATAGGACTCGGCTTAGCACTGTCAATATTGATAAATTCGTAACTTTTCGCCTGTGTCAGGAAAGAGTTTGCAACAAATTTTACAATATTTTCATTATTTGTAAGTTGTACAGTTATATTTATTTTAGACATTTCTTAACTTTTTTACAAAAATATGAAAAGAAAAGCAATGTATTCAATATATTTGAAACCTTAACCTATTGCATGAAGAAAATATTACTCCCAATCGTTCTACTTTTCTCTGTATACAGTTATTCTCAGTTTATTACTGTTGATGAAACATATACTACACAGGAATTAATTGAAGATATACTTATTAATAGCCCTTGTGCTACAACTTCAAATTTTACATCTAGTACAGGTACAGATTTTGGAGAAGGTAATGGAATTGGTGCTTTTAGCGCTAATGGATCGGATTTTCCATACCAAGATGGAATTATTTTAAGTTCTGGTTTCATTTCTAATGCACCTGGTCCAAATTTAGATACAAATAGTGATGGTACGGTAGGTGTTTGGCCTGGAGATCTAGATCTCGAAGCTAATACAACGGCTACTGGTACCAACAATGCTTCTTATATACAATTTGATTTTGTTCCTGCAATTAGTTCCATTAGTTTTAATTTTCTATTCGCTTCTGAAGAATATAATCAAAATTTTGAGTGTACCTATTCAGATGCTTTTGCTTTTATCCTTACAGATCTAGTTACTGGTACTGTTCAGAATCTTGCAGTATTACCTGGTACAGCTACACCAATTGAAGCTACTAATATCCATCCAGATGTTCCCGGAATATGTCCAGCTATTAATGAAGTGTATTTTGATAAATATAATTTTGCTCCCTTTAATGATGAAAATTTAGCTGCTATAGATTATAATGGTCAAATTACTAGTCTTGTTGCACAAGGAAATGTAATTGTTGGAAATACGTATACCATTAAATTGGTAATCGCAGATGAGCAAGATGGAGCTTTGGATTCTGCTGTTTTTTTAGAAGCAGGTTCATTTAATATAGGTGTAGATTTAGGAGACGATTTAACCATAGCAGGAGGGAATGCACCTTGTGAAGGTCAGAATATAGAGTTAAGTGTGACTCCTGATATTTCTGGACAAACTACCTATCAATGGGCTGTTTGGAATCCCATTACAATGGTTTTTGATGATATTTTTGGAGCTAATTCAAATACACTTATTGTAAACACTACAGGTACTTATCAATTAGAGTCTACCTATAATGGTGGATGTTCTGCTACAGATGATGTTTTGGTAGAATTTTCTCCTCAACCTAATGCAGGTATTCCTGATGATTTAATCTTATGCGATGAGTTCCCCAATGATGGGTTGGCTGAATTTGATTTAACTCAACGAGATGTTCAAATAATAAATGGTGAGCCTAATGTTCTTTTAGAGTATTATGTCACTTTAGCAGAAGCAGAAGCTGGACTTACTCCAATACTAACTCCTGCGACTTTTATCAATACAATTCCTAGTTATCAAGTAATATTTGCTCGACTAACTGAAATTTCTTTAGGATGTTACGATATAGTTGAGCTCGTTCTCCAAGTAGATCAGGCACCAGCGATCACGGATCCGATCACGGAT